>Ga0179593_1635972_pt1 | contig 20695 bp, 18 predicted proteins | sample CZODoug2_1_08_16_FD_185931 | JGI IMG/M metagenome (GOLD analysis project Ga0179593, IMG submission 185931) | Vadose zone soil fungal communities from Angelo Coast Range Reserve, California, USA - CZODoug2_1_08_16fungal (PacBio error correction) | ecosystem: Environmental > Terrestrial > Soil >... | reverse complement strand
TCTTTCCCTAAAACCCCCTTGAACCCCCCTTAGCAGCTAGGTCATCTACACAGTGGCTTTTTCTTTTCTGTTGAAAACCGATGTCCCTGCCTCTCCCTTCCCCCCAGTCTTACGTAAAGTGTACCGTAGAGGACTTCTACCTAGTTTTGAAGGGTTTTGTTTGGGATTCCTGTAAAGGAACGGTCCGTTTTCCAAGAGGGTGTTTTCTTTCCCAATCCGCGGCACCCTGTTCTTTTCCGATCGGACGCAGGCAAGTGTCCCTCTCTTTTCTTTTGACCCAGTTTCAGCCCCCCCAATTCTCCGCGTCAATGGGTGAGCCGGTCAGCGGCTTCGTGATGCCTGATCGGTTTTTTGCCCCGCAATTTCGTCTTAAGATGATTTAGCACACGTATACTCCGTGTCCCATCACGACATCCCCCTTTTCCCTATGTTGCATTCCACCACGCCCAGGACTCGTATTAAGGGTTGTTCCCGGATGAGGCATTCACTTGGATCCCTGACGGCACAGTCTCTCCCAATTACCTCCTCACCCAAAGAACGGTTCCTTGAACTTCTGATAGATCAAACAAAACTGCGAGGCCCCCCTGGTTGTAAATGTCGGGCCTTGGCCCAACTCTTTTCTCTCCCCTTGTGCGAAGAGGAGAAAATCTCCCTCTTGCAGGGATGAAGTTCGAAGAGTTCATTCCCAAGGCGATCTTTCGTACTCGGCAGCCTTTTCTGGTGAGCGCGTTTACAGGCTGGCTCGAAGAATCAACGCTTCCCTTTAAAAACGTCGAGCGGGCAACCCCCTGTGCCAGTTTTCGGTCTGTTCGCCCCGGGGTAGGTGGAAAGTGAATCCGAAGGAAAGATTTCGGCAGAGACACCATGCCGAAAAAATGCTAGGAGAAAAAAACGTCAAGGACTCGGTGCGAGATGATCCTTCTCCTCTTTTCTTACGACCCGGGGACAGCTATTTCCCCCCTTCCTGCCTCCTGGTAATCCGATCATTACGGCACCAGTTCCTACCTTTTCCGTGGGCTGAAAACGGCCCATACCTCGTGTCCCTCCCCTGGGGATTAGGCATTGAATGAATCTCATTCACAGGAGTGGTAGATCCAGTTTCATCCACTGCGCGAAAGTCTTTCCATTTTTTTTTTTTGAAAACCTGGCTTTTACCCTAAGACCCAAGGTACCTCCCCCCCCAAGTAGTTGTCTGAAGACTTCGTCGATGCTCATTCCAGCAGGTACCGGTGCTATCACAAACACGGTTGTTGCGTCTTTGTGCGGATCGAAAGGAGATTCTTCAGACCCTCTTTTTCGCAATCCCTTTTGAGCAACCTTTTAGTCCCTCCCGTACCCCACGCCTTCCTTTGACCCTGAGCTCTTGTCCCCTGGTTTCGTTAGACTGCTAACCCCGAGACTTCGAGATTCAAGACTCCACTTACTCCCCCCGATACGGACAGTTGTATCCGGCAAACAGTTCCCCTCCTTGGTGTTCCAGGTCTCGTCTATCCCGTCTACGCCCATGCAGCGGAGACTTATTTTGTGCGAATATAGAGACTCTTCAATCGGAGCCCCTCAGGTCCACACCAAAAAGGAAAGGAAGACTGATCAGATCACGGTCTGAGAAGGTTGGACCCTCCTCTATTTTGTCGTCATGGACTTCCTAGGGTCTTCTTTCTTTCCCCGGGCTCCCGGCGGTTTGCTGTTAAGGGGGCTTGACCGGTCGTACGTCATAACTCCTTATTGTAATAATACTCCGGTTGCTTAGCTCGTTGACTATTACCAGCCCCCTTCCCTTCCCAGGAAAGCGGGGTCTCACTTCATTCCGCAGGACTTTGGTGTGACATACTACCCCCGAGGCAGTCCCCCTTCGCCTCCCTTTCAATAAGCTTAAGCTGGAAGAGGGGACTTGGTTTTCTTTTTTTTTTTTTCGAGGGATGCCGCTCGATAGATCTCCCTTAACCCTGAAGAAGGCGTCTCCTCTTCCCCCCCTCTCCTCTCCTCTCCCACCGTCTTCTATACGGCCGAGACCCCTTAACTCCTTGGGCGGGGGGGGTCCGCTACACTTTGTCCCGTCCTCCCCGGTTGTCGAAGCTCTGGAGTTTTCCTCTGGATCGGTCGAGTACAGGTCGCCAGTCCGTATCATTTGGTCCCCCTTCTTTTTTCCTTCACTTTTTTCTCGGCTCTATATCTCCTTCTTTTTAAGGTTAGACTGGCTGGAACGTCGTCTAGTTTTCTCTCCCGGTCACTGGCCCCCGTGTTGTAGATTTACCTCTCGCACTTGTTCCCCTAGGCAATTGTCCCCCTCTTTCGGATCAATCGGGGTTTTTGTCCTTTTTCTGGGTACAAGCCCGTAAAATGACTTTTTTTCGCTGCTTCCGTACCAAATCCTTCTAACTCTGCATTATTCAACGTCCTACTCCCCAAGGTGAGCAGGCAAGTTTCTCCGGTCTAATTCCAGTTTCTAATTGAGGCCTTTGGTCTGAGAGGCCCTTTCTTCAAAATCCTCCCCCTTGTTCTTCCAACGGTCGATCCACGTCCTTCTCATAGCCCAGGTTTTCCACTTTCCCCTCCCCTCGTGTATCAGACGGATTTGACGTCTCTGTCTTGGGGTCGATGCAGCCTTTCCCGACAAGTGCCAATGCTTGCTTCTTTACCAGGCGAATTCGCAAGGGTCCCCCTGATCGGGGGTATATCTGCTGTCGAGTCCTCTCATTTTCCTCCCTTCCTCACAATTCCCTCTGCAAGTAATCCCTTTTTTTTTTTTCGATTTTCCCCCATCGGTGGCAAAGCTTCCACGGCGGAAGTTTTAATCTCGCACCGGGCCGTAATCTTTTCAATCCACCTTCCAAAAAGTACTTCATTGCATTTTTTTCCCCTACCGATCCTTCGTAAGGCAGGACCACATTTTCTCTTGCTTCTGGAGCCGGGATAGTTGACTCATCCAGCAAGTAGACAATCGTTTCATACGAGTGTCCCCCTCCTCTGGTTAATTTCCACCGAGGTTCATTTTTTTGGAGTGATCGTACCGGTGTTGGGCGCAAGGACGTTTTAGTGTGCTTCGGTAGATCTTCTGGGACGGTGGGAGTTCGTCACACGGGATCAGTCCACGCTAGATGAGTCCCAAAAGGGAAGATGCCGACCCTTGGTCGAAGCCGGAATTCCAAGAGAGAAGTGCTTCCCTTTACCCCTTCGTACTTTTCTGCTTCCACGTTTGGCAAGTAAGAGCGAACACCAGCTTTCCAATTCCCGGACCTGCAGCATCCTTTGCCACAGCAAAACTTCGGCCCCTCGAGGATGTAGAATTCCTTCTTCTCCACCTGGACGGGAGTTCCGGCTGGATGACATGACGCAGTTCTGATAAAGCTGCCCCCGCCCATTTTGATCTTGCAACTCCGCAGTTTCTTCTTTTATTTTTCGACCCCAGATAGTCTTTACTAAACTCCATTGCTGCTAAGATTTCCAACTTTGACCTCCAAGGTAGCGAGTTCACCTCCTCCCCGTTGGTGTAATCTCTGGAACCAATGTCCGGCACATGTCCTCGACAACGAAGCCCGGTACACCTGTAAGCATCGTTCACTGGATCACCTTCCCCCTCCGTTTTTCTTAGAAGGGTTATTGTTGATGGCTCCATTTGTTCTGGAGAAGGAAGGTCCTGGACCCTTCGCGGGTTAGTAATCGTCTAAGCTGAATCCTTTCCGTCTATCTGACGATGGACCCGAACTGCATTTCAAGTCCCCGGAAGGACTGCATTTTTCTGTCGATGTCATTTTTTTCAGCAGAGTTTCTTAGTCATTTGAAGTCCCCCCCCAAGACCCGGGCTGCCCATTTTTTCACCTCAGAACATGCTCAAGACATTGCGGCCCACCCCCCCCAAAATGTCCCCCCATTCACCCGTCTCATCGGTACGTTCTCTTTGCCTGACAAGAAAAGTTTTCCCCGTTCTTCTGACGGGTTGTAGCCTTCTTTTCCGAGCCAAAAAGAGGTTTATCCCTACTTTTCCATATAAAACATCCCGCCTTTAACCCTTTATTTTTTAAGGAAGGACCTATTCCTTCCAACCTGCAGAGACTGACATTAATTATTTGGTATTTTACACTTCTCCCCCCTGGTGTGCTGGATTATCCCCCCCGACTTTTCATCTGGCGTTGAACCTCTTGATTTCCTCCTATTTTTCCAACAGGAGACGCGGATGGAGCGTCAGGCAATTTAGCCTTCTTATTTTTTCAATTTCGCTGACTGGAACGAATGCCGACTTCCTTCTTCCAGTATATCCTGCGAACTGTTTCTCTTTCGCTGTGATTTAGCCGCCGGGTAGAGGTCCGTGTGATTCGGTCTTTTTTCACCGAAGGCATCCCGTTCTTAGAGAGAAAACATCCCCCCCCCTCATCCGCATCAAGTAGTTAACCTCCCTGTTCCGCTGTTGCTACGATGTGATCAGTTCCCCCCTGTTCCTTCAGTCTGTCCGTTGGACAGCTCTACCCGGATGTCCGTCCTTGTGGTCCTTCCTGCGGATCCTTGTGCTCCGATGACACACGTTGCAGAAAAAACGGTCCCCTCAGTGGACATAATTAAAATGGGGCTTCTTTCTTCCCTCTTTACGGCAAGGAGTGGTTACTCAAAGAATTCTTCTTTTTCCCCTCCTGCAGGGTTACGGGGCGGCCCGTACGCCCAGGAAATCACACCCCCGACTGATGGACCTCCTCCCTGGGTACGCTTGACAGCTCTGTCACTCCTGCCGTTGGCTACAACACACCTGCCACCTCTCCAGTTCGAGCCCGGCAGCCCATTCGAGACCTCCTGCTCTCTCCTTCCCTTCTTCAGACCTCCCCCTCTCCCTCCTCCGGACACCTCAGCGTGCCCGCCGCAATATTTGGCTGGGAACCCTTACGCTCGATCCAGCTGATCGGACTCTCCCTCCCCTTTATCCCCCGCGCCTGACCGGCAGTGTCTTGCCACCGCAGTTAGACGGAGGTCCGGGGGTTGCTTTTTTACGACACATCGCTTCGGACAGATTCCCTTTCCCAATCTCAGAGAGCTCTTTAATCTTACCCCCTAAAGACCATGGTGCTACGACTGAGACAGCCTTTTTCGTGGCGAAGGTACTAATCTCTGTTTTTTTCCCCTTCTTCAGGCCGGGCGTGTACGGTGAATCACGTGAAAACGGGTCCCCGGCTGATTGAGGGGTCTCGGTCCACGAAATCTTCTATTTACTCACTCAGTTCTTTTTTGTGTTCGAGATTTTAGTTGTGACCCCTGATCCCTATCCCCCTACACCTCCCGGGTTTTGCCGAGATGCCCTTTCGGAGTATGGACTAGAACCCCATCTATTCCCAACCTTCAATACCTTTCATTTCTGTCAGTCTATGTAATGGTTTAGACCCTGGGTCTCGCATTCTGCCTCTCCTCCGATTATACTTGTTAAGACATCATTTTGGACAAGGCGGGTTCGTCCCCTACTTGGGTAGAGACGACTCCTGCCCCTCCTTGGGGGACCCTCGTTTTGGCTCCCCTGGAATTTCGGGGCGAATTGTCCCGGCTGCATCCTTCGGTCCTCTCCTTGCCAGTAAGGAATCTTTCTAGGCGGGCCCTGCAGGGCATTCGGAGATTTCTACTATTTAGCTCTTTGCAGGTTCTAGAAGAGGGGACTTGCTTTTTCAGCCACAAAGGTGTGCACAAGGGCCCCAGTTTTGTTGCCACCGTTCGGCACGGCTTCGCCATGATAGGCCCGATTCCCCTTTCTTCTTATACTCTGTGGTTGTGAGGTCTTTTTCCTCTGTGGTAAAGTCCTCCCTGCGTAGGTCGCCGCCGTATGATCTGATCGCGAAAACCGACGGACCCCTTCCCCTTCCTTACGCCCCAGGTGAAGGTGAGCAGTCCGTGTCAGGGGCCGTTCTACTGCACGCGCTTAGGAAGTAAGGTTACTCGAGTGACTCTCTTCCCCCTTTCGAGTTTGGGATTGCCGTAAAAAGTTTTTCCAGCCGCTCCAATCTTATATTCAGCGCAAACCGACACCCTTCCTTCCCCTCTCGTGATGTGAAGATGTTGGTTTTTCTTTCTCTGACTCATATTTCCTTCGCTCCGAACGAATACCCGTGCCCTTTATTTTACATTCCGAGTAGTTCACGGGCACTTGAGTTTTTTCTCCTCAGCCCTTTTAAGCCCCCTGTCGAGTACGGGGCTCTTGGAAAAGCCCCAGCTTCATTGAATAGCTTACTTTTCGTTTTGGACGGCGATAGCTTCGAGACTATGGTGGCAACGTCCTCAACCTTGGACGGTTGGCTCATTCCTTCTCTTCAACCCGTGGTTTCGCGTTCTGAAGATGTGCATCAGTCTTTTTCCAAACCAGTAAGGACGTTCTCCGCTTTTGTCACCTCCCCCAGTGAAGTTAGGACACCGTATTTAGTTCCAGGTTGCTGGCATCCTGGTGAGACTTAACTTTAACCGTTCCTCTTCCCCTCCTGTCGGACAACCCCATCCTCTCCAATTTTCGTGCGTCAGGTCCCCCCGCTCCATGGGAGTGAGGGATAACTGTCAGGATGGAAGCCACCACAAACCCACACCCATGTTCCGGCTTGCCCTCCTTTTTCAACTTGAGGTTCTTGAGTACGGCTTCACTCATAGATTCTGAGGAACCCCAGTTCCCAGAAAGACTGTTCCAGGAATTTGACCCGTCTTCCTTTGTTCTTTCCCTGTCCGGGAGTTTCGAACGTCACCCCGTGTAACGTCTGACTTCACCCCCCCGCGTTACATTACCTTCTCAAGGCCTTCTCCACATGAACCTTTCCCCCTCCTAGGGATGTTAGAAGGCCTAGCGTTCCCCTCCCCTGCTGCTGGGCATCTCCTCTGCATCACGGTGGTCCCCCCCGAACCGCTGACCCCAGTTGGTTCGATCCCGGTTTCCTTTTCTTTTCCTTTTTTAGGAACATCTCTCTAGTTTCCTCCTCCCCGTGTTTTTTTTTTTGATTAACCCATGACCCCTCAAAGGTTTCCATTCCTCAACATTTGATGTTTTTCGGACCACCCGATTCCCCTTAATCCGAGCCCCCACGACCCGTTAAACGGGTTTCCTCCGCCTCCCGCCTTATACATCCGGGCTGTCAGCTTTTCTTTTTGCGGTTGATTTTGGTCGGCCCCCCCTTTCTGGAACCTTTTTTTTTAAAGAGGCTCCGGTTTACTCCGTCTCGTATACGTGCACGTGACTACAATGCCTTTTGAACCCTTCCTTCTTCTTAAAAGGTATTTCGATGTGCTGTTCCCACCGGTGAGCCTGTCTCAGAGGATCGCACTGCTGTTTTTTTCACGCAACTACCCTCCTTTTGAAGATATACGAATCAAAGGCTTCCCTGTCTTGATGTCACCACGTTCCCTATACTCCCCTTCCTTCCTTGTCTCGGTTTCCACTTTATGAATGAGGTCAACATGTTTTTTTTCAGAACAGGAGCCGGCCTCGGCAACAGCGGTTTGACCTTACGGCTGAGATAAAAGCTCCCAAGAACCAAATTTTGAAATGTGTTTTCCGACGCACTCTTTTCGACTCCAAACATGTCCGATACGTCTATGGTATTTTTTTTGTTGAAACAGCTTCCTTCCACCCGGGTGATCCGCCTCTCCCCCCGATTTCTTATCTTATTGCACCTATATAGCACGAAATATCGTCCAACAGGAGAAGGACTTGCCTCTTCCGTCAATGGCGCCCGCCAGCGGAGGCTTTTTTCCAAGGTCTCTTTCCATTCAATACGTCATGGTACCACCCGTGCACGGGTGCCCGGGGGCTCGTCATCTGGTCATCTCGGTATCGAGTGCAAGTGTAGGCTGTTTCACGCCTTATCGTCGGAGAGAACCCCCCATCCTCAACCCCTCCTCACGTCTTGAAAAAGACGGTCTGGTTGGCTGTATGATTTCCCTCTTTCCCCGTTGCTGCAGACCTTTTGGACCGTGCTCATCCCTCGAGGCCGGCTAGTTTTTTTTTGTTGTCTCTGCTCGAAGGAGGTTCCCCCCCTCCTTTACTCTGTCTCACCTGAAAAACAGTGCGGCTGCCTCACCATTCCCTGGTACTTTGACTTCAGCCTGAGTTACGGCAAAGGTGACTCCGCATTTTCTGACCACCCTCCTTCTGATTTAAGGGATGGGAACCCCTACTGCCACAGGTCCCCCCCCCCCCGATGGAGCCGTCGCCTGGGCTTTTCCGCTAATTTTCCCCCCAGGCCGTTATCTTTTTTTACCAAAATCTTCCCTGGTGCCCGGGTGTGGCTGATCGCCTAGTGGCCAGCCCTATCGCCTTCCTTCCTCCGTCTTGAGCGAATCTTAGATCCTCTATTATGAAGGCCCCCCCCCCTTTCGTGCGCCTACCTTGATCGAATCTTGCGCCATGACCCCGCTTCACATTCCCCCTCCCTTCTTCAAGCCCTGCTTATTATCAATCGTGCCTGCAAAGTGGAGAACTGGCCCTCCTCCCTCCTGGATTCCTTCCTTTTTTCATACTTTAGACGCCCGCTCTTTTAACGATGCCAAGGGGAATACCGTATCGCGATCCTATCGAGAAATCTTGTGTCAAACCTTAGCTGAACGGAGCAGAAGGTCACGTTTAGATGGTACCTCGACTTGTTCGGAGTCCATACTTCTTACCGGGACTTTCTGCGGAACCAACGTGTTCAGGATTTTTTGGCCTATTCTTTTGCCACAGACCTATCTTTTCATCATCGTGTGTTGTTATATTATGTTTTGGAAACATACTTCCCATCCTGTCCCAGTCAGTAACGACCCGGGGTCGAGCGCTAGTCCGCCGGACGATGCCCAGCCGAACCCACATCGAGGCTTGTACAACCGCCTCCCCTTTGAATTCTCTCAGGTCGTAAGATGCCATGCGTAATGTTGACTCATATCTCTTCCTATCGCCAGAGTCTTTACCCCAGCAGTTGGCTAATGAGAGGTTTCCCCATTTTCCGAGAAGATCCCCCTTCCCCCCTCCCCCCCCAGGGTAACGCGGGTTTGCAGGCTCCACCGTCCTGCTCGTCCGAAGTTTCTCTCGCGGATAGGGCGTATTATTGGTCGACCCTCAGGCAGATTCTTCTCGATAACGGCTGGTACTGCTGTGTATTTTTCAGGCGTCTTCTGGAAGATTCTTTTCGAGTCCGGAATTTTTCTCCCTCTGTTCCCCTTGGCTACTCCGCACACAGAGCACCGTTGTCTTCCCAAAGTCCGCTTTTTTTGAGAGTGCCGCTAAAAATGAGGAGATCACAATTTTTCGTGGGCTTTATTCCGGAGCTCGGTCCCCACTACCTCTACCACCCGCGTTCTTTTCCCTCTCCGATTCTTTTACCACTCCTCTGAACTCGATCTTCTCACTTGCCGCCATCCCCAACGGTTTTCCGAACGGCTTTCCGGTTTCGCCACTTGGTGTCCCTCGAGGAGGCCTTCCCCCCTTTCAGCTTTACCTCGGACGTTAGCTAGGGGAGGGAGTTCCCTTGGTAGCAAACAGTCCTGGCATTCATCGAAAAGTTCATCTTTCGTGCTTCTTTTTTTCTCCCTCTTCCTCTTATGGTGTTCGGTTCCTCTGCTACTATGGCCTTAGTAAGCCCCCGGTCAAATCGAAAAGGACTTTTTTCCCTGCTCGCCTTCCCGTTTTTTTTTCACAGTGCCTCTCTGACGTGTGGGTCTTGAAGTTTCCCATTAAGTTTCGATTTGAAAAGCATCCTCTCCCCCAGGTGCCCCTACTATTAAGAAAGAAAGCTCTTCTTTTCCTTCAGATTCAGAGACCCATTTGGAAACTTTTCTTAAAGGCGTCCTTTACTATTCCTCCCATGTTTTTTCGAATCCTTTGGAAAGACTATTCCCAACACCTGACAGGAAAGTTCCCATGTTGGTCTATCCAGTCTTCTGGAACACTGAGGTGAGTTACAGTTCTTGGTAGCTCGTTTAATCCCCCCGCTGTGGGCCTCGGATCACCTCCCCAAGCGAGTGACCCCCTTCCTTCCCGTCTCCGGCGAGATTTTAAATGGATTTCTGGGCTCTTTTTTGATCTCAAGGGACGTGTATTTTCCTTCCGATCCGGCAGATCTCCTACAACATTCTCTGGTGGTGCTCCACGACTAAGGTCAGCGTATTCTCGCCCCCCCCATGTTAAGACTCCCCCCCGACCTTTTGATCCATTCCTTTTCCAAGATGTTGCAGTGTTCGACGGGCAGGCGCCGTCCCCTTTACAAAACCGTGTTTACGCAACCCCCTCTCTTCTTATTTTAAAGGCAATTCCTCCAAATCAACAACCGCCCCTCCCTTTGATTGTCGATTCCTCGTGCCCCTTTGGACGTGAGCGTTTGTTCTCACTCTGAATTCCCTTTGCACCACCGCCAATGTGTCGATGTACTCTCTTTGTTCCAGTTGTTGATTGAATCTCCCCTTAGTTGTTGTTGTGATAGTAGATTTCCCCTTCTCACCCCCCTTTGACCTCCCTTTCTGGCTAAAACATTGCGTTCAGCGTCTGCTTCGGAAAACCGAAATTTTTGCACGGACCTCTTCCCCCCCCCCTCCTTTTCCCCCCTGTTCCAGCACTAGTCTAAATCCTCGATGTTTTTTTTGTTCTCTCTCGTTTGCTTTTGTCTGGCGGTTCTCCTCTTCTCTTCCTCCTGGGACCCAATCGGCCTTTCAATTCTTTCCTCTCTCCAACCGATGGGTTTATGATCCTAATGATTTCTTTCCTTAATTTTCTCTTCTGAAGGAACCAGTTTCCCTCCACTTTCCATGTCTTCATTTTCTTTGCCCCGGAAGCCATACCCAGTTCGTTTACGCTGAATTAGGGATGCCTCTATTTCTTTGTTCTTTCCCTTTAAGCGGACCCCCTAGGACCCCGCACTTTCCTCCCAATTTTTAACAATAGTCCCCGCGTTGTCCGATAGTTTTACTTCTTCTTCCCCGGCCCCAACCCCGCCGTCCACCACCCCCCACCCCTCGCACCCGTTTCCCCAGACGTAATTCAACTGTTCCTCTTTTTCCACCCTGAGATGCACCAGTCCACTCTGTCGGATTTGTTTCTGTCCGAGGGGCCTGCGTTGACGCCACTTCCTGTCCCGACTCACCTTCCAAGAATGAAACCACCGAACTTGTGCCGGCCGTTTTACCGAACCTCTCTTCGCCTTTTCCCCCCAAAGGCGAGACGTGCTCGGAATGATAGGGCCTTTCCCCCAATTTCTTCCCCTTGTTCGAGCAATGAGCAAACGGCGACCTGAGAGGAGTGTTGTCCCCCGCCGAGCTCTAGACCGAAAACTCTTCGCTTACGATTCTGAAGGCCAACTGGTTCTCTTTCTTACCATTTTTCCTTCATAACGACCGCACTACACACATGTCCCCCCGTCCAGATCAGTTTCCCTGGTATCGTAGAGATGGTCAAGCCCTTGGCGAGGTGCCCCTGGAGGATTCCAGTTCCCTACTCCCTCGTGCCTGTACAGCGAAAATCTTCAAACAAAATTTTCTTTCCCGAATCATAGATGGCCCGCCCTTTGTCAAGGCGGTGGCCTAAGAGATCGTCCTTTTTTTTCGTCCATCGCTTCGTAAGACCGGTGCCCCTCACCTAATGGCAGAACTCAGTTAACTTCCTCCTCAGGCGGCTCCTTCTACTGACCCAGGCCGGCAGCCATCAACCTCTCTCGGGACCTGATCACTTCATTTTATTATTTGACTCATGAACTCGTTTCTTCCCTTGTTCCCACGACCCATCCTTCTTGCGAAAAGAACTGCAGGTTTCCGGCTGGACCCCTCGTCCCCCGTTTACCCACCCCCGGTTCTTGATACGCAGAATGGGGGTGATATTCCCTCATGCTTTTTTCGATGAGGTGTTTTACCACCCGTCGGGCCCCCCTCTCTTTCTTCCCGCCTTTTTTAGACACAGCCCTTCCCTTAATGGAGAGAGCGCAACTACCGATTTCATTGACCCAGCTTAAGAGTTAAAAGCACGCTTTTCTCTTGGAACTTGTCTCCTCTCCATCCCGCAGAGGGGCAGATCTCTCTCCAACCTCTCATTACTTCCGTGGAAGCCGGCCACCCTCGTCCCAGTTTTTGGGTCAGGGATCGTTCTCGACGTCTAACTCCCTTACTTCCTAGAGCTGGAACCGGTTCATCCATATCTTTTTTTCCTCATAATGACAGAAAATAGGTCAACATTACCCCCTTCCCTGTCGCCTTTCAGTCAAGGGGCGAGAAGGTTGGGACGCCTCGACTTTAGGTCCTGTACATAATCGTACGTCGACTCATCTCAGACCCCCCGGTTAACTGGGACGGGGCTTCCCCTTGTTTCCACAGACTCTTCTCCTTTTTCTTTTTTCTGAGAGAGATGTCGGTGGACCAACGTGCCATCGCACGTCCCCAGTAAAGCCCAGTGGGTGAGCCCTCATGCCGCGTCCACCTTTATTCCCCTTTCAATGCCGACACCCCAGTACTTTCTTGGTCCCAATTTCCGTGCATTACTGCTCAGGCGTCAGTTTGTCCCGATGTTTCTCTTTTCGACCGAGGCGTCGAGAGCTTTCTTTCTCTCTGAATTATTCTATATTTTACTCCCATCTTGCCTCATTCTAGTTTGCTTCCTTCCTTCGGAGAGCCTGCCCCGCCGTGTAACGGGGGGTGTCTCCCCCCCATCCTTCGACGGGTCGACGATTTTCTTAGCCCTCCCCCCCCTCGACGGGATCGGGCCGCGTATTCGCAAGGAAGGACGATTGATCGGTCGTTCACTTTCTTTTTCTTCCTCCGGAGCGAAAGAAGGAAGGTGGAATGCTGCACGAGGCTTTAATAACCCCCCAGATCCCAAGGGCCCCAGTGTTGTAAGCCTCGCCTTATTCCCCATTTTTCCTCTTCCCCAGGGCGGATCCACTAGTCTGGGTTTGCGGGATGCGTTGGTAAAAGCCCTAACCCCCCCTTTCTTTTTTTCGATACATGCTGGGTTTTTCCCCCCTCACTCGAACTATATTTCTGAAGCCATGCCGAAGCCAGGTGAAGTTGAGGCAGGTCCCCCAAGTTTTCTGGGAAGGTTCAGGGTCACTTTTTTCGTACTATTCTTCCTTACGGTCGCGATTTCCGGACTTTTACTCCAGGGGGCAGCCGCGTTTCCACGGGGTAAAGAAGAATGACGACTCTTCTCCAATTTCCCTCCTTCAACCCCGCCGTTATCTTGGTCCTACGACGTTTCTGAAGAGGGTGTTTAGGCATGTTTGGTAGGTCCTTCCCTCGTTTCCCTTTGTGACCGAATTTTAACCGCCCCTCTCCCAGCTGTCCTCTCAGAGATCGGAAAAGGCAATGATCCGTGGGTATTTTTTCTTTTCGTGAAGACTCCCTTTTTAAATCACTTTCTCAAAACTTACTTCGAATCGTAGCCAAGTCTCCTGTTGGAGCGCATCGCACTCCCTTCCCTGGATGGCACCTCAGCTTCCTTGAGACGGGTTTAACTCATTTGAATTGTTCTTCCTCCGATTTGCTAAAGCTCTTCCCAACCTGGTCTCCTAGCCTTTATGGCACATCGATCCTCCGCTAACAAACTATTGGTGGTTCCTGCTTTAAGTCTTTGCCTTGTAGACTCAGTGCTACCTTTTGGCCTCTAAGATCGTATTTTCCCCACCTCCCGTCCGTGTTCAGTGGTAAGGGCCACCTATCTCATCTTCTTGTGATCGTGACCGGGGTTTCATTCGTTTTCCCCCCGATTTGCTGCGGCCGACCCGGGCGGGTCTGTCCGGCACTGATTCATACCCAGTCTAGCTCTTTTTCACCCCAGTCAGTCGACGAATCAGCGGACGGGTGAAAGATTTACTATTTTTCTGACTGCCAGGTCTCCTCTACTCCTTACCACCTTCCGTTCGAGGAGAAAAACCGAGTTCAGGACGCACCAGACATTACGCCCATAACCCTTCAATCCCCCCTTGGGATGTAGACTGAATAGTCTCCCTTTTTGTTTCCCTTTTCCGCGCTCCTGCCGGGCATTTGGTCCAGACGAGCCCACCCGTGAAACTGTTGTCAACTTACCTTGCGATTCCTTTTTGCGGAACATATTCTTTCCCTTCAGCCACCTTTTTTTTTTTCGTTAGTGTTCTCAAACCTGCATCAAATTAGGGTTCTTTGGCGGTGTCTTCTCCCCAATTTTTTTTGGTTTCCCGTTTCTTATTCACGTTTTGAGGCTTACGCCACGCCGAATCTCCCCGGTTTTACAGACGATTGCCACTAGGGGGCTGTAGCCTTTCTGGTTCTCGGTTCCTTCTTTTTCAGGGCCTTGGTGCTTGGACGTGCCGAAATTGTTTTTTTTCTCGGAACGCATCCTGTCCTTTTTACTTCTTGGAACCCGTCGGTTTAGAATAAGTATGATTTAGACGGAACTCTGACGAGACGGTGCAGATGAAAATGGTTTGCCTGATAGCACAGTCCCGGTCCCTTCTTGAAGTCCCCCCTTTTCCATCCCGACTGTCAAGGCTCAGGTTCTCCCCAGGCATTACTTGTACGCTCTTTTTGACCCTTCTCGGAGAGGGCCAACCAGGCGGCGCACTGCCAGGTTCCTCCCCCCATAGTCCCTCCACTTCAATCCCCTGTTACCCCCTTTCCCCTTTGCCGGTTCGGACGAGCAGCACCATCGAGACGTGCCTTTTTTTGTCATGATCTTTTCACCAAGATTCGTCAGCCCCTTTTTTAAGTCCCTTTTTTTCAGGAATTGGCGTTTCCAACGATTGATTCTAGAAGGATCGCGACCACCCATTCGACGGAGGTTTTAGAGTCCTTTTTCAATGTGGATTTTTAGGATTTTCCTGATCTATGCTGCCTATGAAACAGGCTCCCCAAGGTCTTTTTTCTGCAGGGCCTTCTTTGCGTATGTTCAGACGGAATGTGATTGTATTTTTCCTGTCGTGCAGCTACGGCCTCGGCGCAGCGAACCCCATGCCCGCACAACCATTATTTTTTTCCCAATTTTTTCACCTGGTCTGCTGGTGGCTCCTATTCCCTTCTGAGCTTTAGGGCTGTACGGACCCGGGCCCGGATACTCCCCGAGCCGACTTTTCCTATTTTTTAGGCCAGGACGGACATACTTTCACTCCCTTTTCCTCCACAGCCCTCACAGGCGGACATCAACCTTTTGGATTCTGCCATGCACTTCAGCCCTTTGATCCTTTCGTTAACTTAAAGCATTCTCTTCAGATTCCTTTTTGGATGGGACCACTGACATTTCACGCACCACGCTTTTTCGAAGTCCTTTTTTAGAATTTATAATGGCCACCTGGGCTACTTTGTACCCCCCCCATGTGGCCTGGTGCTCGTTTTTTCTCCACATCAGCCTCTTTAAAGAAATCTCGGCCCTCCATGCAGCAGTTCACCCTCGAGGTCGCTTTATTTTTTTTTTTCACCCAGACCTTAGCGTTTCCGAGCGAAGATAGGCTTTCTAACGCTAACCTTCCCCAGACCCCCCGTCCCGACCTTGGTCCCGATCCCCTTGACCGAGTCAGTGGAGCTCCAACTCCGTCACCCCGAGGGGGTCCCTTCTCTCAGCTTTCCACGACCCCTCGCTTGCCCCGATTCTGCTGAAAACCGTTGTTAATCCCCTTCTCTCCCCCCTCCTTTCTCCCCAATTCCGACCATGACATGCTGACTTTCCTGAGCTGGAAACTTGAGCGGTGTTCCCGAAGAATGTTCCCGGCCACCTATACTGGTTTCTTTTTCCCTTTAGGGACCCCGTGGGAGGTCCGTTTTTGGGGGCTCTGGAACTTGAGTCAACCCTTCATTGCCAGTTGTTTTTCTCCTGTTTTGACAAGCCCTTCCCCCGCCAGCCGTACCCCCGCCCCTTGGTCGCCCTCCTACGAGCTTATTCCGAAAATCGAGCTTGTCCCCTCCCCGAACTTGATAAGGATTCCGCTCAGTCTGTTCGGGACTTTTTTTTTCGACCCCCTGCGCTCGATATAGTATTCCCTTGTTTGACTGCTCTGGACCACGGCGATTTAGTAGTCTTTTTCCTCAGGTATCCCCCGACAAAGGAAACCTCTTTTACATTTTTGTAACAGGTCTCCAATGGCGTATTGGTCGAATGCGCTGGACCCATTCCAGCTCCCTGCGAGTTCAGTTCCTCCGGCAGACATTCTTTTTCTTCGAATCGTGTGTACTCATATTGAGAAAGCTTCGTTTAGATTATAGAAGGTGGACCGAGGCTAGGTTTCTGACCCCCCGGGGCCCCTCCAAGTGTTTGTTCTCACCCACCCAACTTTTCAAACGCGGTCATGAGCGGAGTCCCTAGTCCCCTTGGGGGTGGAGTTTAACGGTGGAGCTTTTAAACTCGGTAGGTAGCCCCCTTGGCCCTTTTCCCCCTTGAATAACTCGAGGCTTGAACCCCAGTCCCCACATTTGGGGGGGGGAAAAATTTGAGAAGGTCTCCATCCTTTTCAGGAAGTTCCCCAAGGAACCTTTCACTTCCCTTCGAGGTTTTTTTCTCTTTTAAACCCAACCCCGTACGACTGAGACTTTTTCTTTTCGGGTAGAAGGACCCTTTCTCCTCAGCAGAGGCCCCCACCCACTGATAATCTTTTGTCAACCCACAAATACGTGGCCCCCCCTTACCCCTATCCCTTGATGAGGCGTTCCTTCCTCTTCCTGGGGCTGCCCGCGCCTTTGCCCGCCTAATTCATTGCACTTTCCGGAGGCTTTCCCGACTCTTTAACTTGATTTTTTCGTGGGTAGACTGAACGTAGTGCATGTTTCTACAAAAGCCTCCTCCCCATTTCCCCTCGGCTTCCCCTTTCTCTGTTGGACGTCGATCGAGCTTCTCCCTACCCCCCTTTTTTTTCAAAGTAGCTTCCTTTTTTTTTCTTTTGTTGCCATATGAACGGGGCGAACTCCTCGTCAAGCCCGATCCTCCAGGCTTCTTCCCTCCCCGAAATTTTTGGCACTGATAATTTCTTCCGGCCACTTCAAGGTTGGAGCTTGGATATTGCAGTGCTCCACCCTTGTTGTAATAGTCATTTTGCCTTTTCCACCAACAAGGAGAGAAGGAGTTTTAATCATTAGTGTGTCCTTTCCCCCCTTTCTTAACTGAGGAGGAGGGAGACGACGGGGTCCTCCTTAGAGGTTCGGTTTTGGATTTTTTTGTGTCGTCCTTTCTGTGTAACTACACGGCGGGGTCGGGCTGTTCACAGGTCCAGGCATTCTTCTCCGTATTTCTTTGCTCCCCCAGTTCGAGGCCCTTCTGAATACGGCGACGATGATTTTTTCGTTTCGGCCCTTACTTTTGTCCGCCAAGCGGACGGGCACGTCTGAGGACCTTTAAAACCCATCTTTCCCATTTTCCACCCCCTTTTACTCCGGAATGCCATAAATCTCGAACACTCTTCTATAGGCATCTATCCTTCTCTTCACACGGTTCGTTATTAGGGGCTCCTTGCATCCGGGTCCCATTCCCCCAAACCGACACATCTTCATTTATCACTGACTTCGTTGCTCCCGGTGTTTTTACCATACTCTTTCCCGTCTTTTGGAATCCTTGTTCCTCAACACCTTGACATCACAAGATTCGACACCAGTCATCCTCCCGAGTGTTTTCTACGGATAAGCGCAGCATTTTGGCGTAGTCCCTTTTCCCTCGGTCCGATGTTTTGTTTTGTTGTCCCCGGGGTGATTAAGGGCTCGGTTTTGGAACGCAGTTTCTTCCGCCCCCCATGCTTTTTCTCAGGACGGTTGCCCCTGCGACCCACTTCCCCCTAGGCCTTCCTCTTTTTTTAGCTAACTTTCGTTCTAAGCGGCCTAGCTTCTGTCCGGTGTCCCGACCTTCGTCGGTTAATTCCCTTTCACATTTTTAAAAACTTGTCCAACCCGGTTTCCCCGATCCGCCTCCCCTCCTGACGTTGCCTCAACACGTATGTTTCCCCTCGATGCCGGTTTCCGCCCCGACGGCTTTTCGCACCCAGTTTTCTCCTTCCCGTTCTCCTCGCTCCAAGCCCCGGAAACCCCTCATTGCGTTGTCTTTTTGAACGTCATCTCATGATAGCCAAACATGCGCGACGTGCCTCATGATAGGGATCCCTCTTAGTCCGCTGGGTTTTTCTAAGATTTGATGAGCTCCGCTTTTCAGTCGTTGCCCGATGAGTTCGCGTCCCCGAAACCAGGTAAGGATGTCGCGATTTTCATCACTGGCGAGTCTTTTTTTTACCCTCTGAGGATATCCCCGACGCACGTCAGTCATGCTACAAAAAGGATCCTTAAATTTGGAAAGGATAGCTCCCCTTGACTGACTTTCCCTTGGCAGTCCTGCTTTTTTCCCCTAAGGAGCGGATCTCTCTTTCAAATCCAGGAAGAAAAAATCACTTCGCGAAAAGGCCCCCCCCCCTCTCCCCCGACCGGTAAAGGATCCCCCCCCAGGTCCCCCCCCCCCCCCCCCCCCCCTCCCCCCCCCCCCCCCCCGCCCTTACCCCTATCTTCCTGTGCTTGGCTTTTCACGACCAGACGGCGCTTGGCCGAAGGGTCCCGACCCCCCTGACTTCTCGCCTCCCCCCCTGACGGTTGCGTCAATTCCCCCTGTGACATTCTAAATCCACCTGTCCGGTACTCCCGAGTTGCAGTTTTATCTCCCGCCTGTCCCTGCTTGTCCGGGCTGTTTGCCACCCTTTTTCCCTGTTCCCGCCCCCCCCGACGAGTGGAGCCTTCCGTCCACCAGCCGGGAGTCCGATTTTCCTCCCACCTTTTCCCGGTCTGATCTACCGCTCGGGTTAACCCTTCGCAGCGAGCGCTTCTTTCATTAGTTCCCCTCTGTGCCCTCCCGAGTACCCGTCCGGCACCTTTTTGACTGCTACTCGCCGATCCCCCGTGACTATAACAGATCTTCGTCAGGGTTCCTTCCCCCGCTCCCGTCTTTCTTGTCTCGTCTCCGTACGACTACTTTAGCTGCTGGAACAGGGGAGACATATTCTTTTTTTTTTTACCTCTTTCGAGACCTCTCTTCCAACCATGACTTCTCAACTTCGCCGAGCAGAAGGCACCTTTTGTTTGGGACCTCCTAGACTGGGGGTTTTGCAGCGTTCCGCGCCGGCCGTTTGAATTCTTGGCCCTCCCCCTTGGCGGTACAGTCTGGCTGGGGGGTTTATACGTCCGTTTTCCCACGACCCCTCTCTCTTTCCTCCCTCCGTCCGTAGTGACCAAGACGTGCCCTTTTTACAGGGTATCCCCTCTCCTTTTTTTTACGAGGTACTTCCTGACGCCCCAATGATTTCCCCCCCTTCCTAAAGGCCTTATGCTCAGGCGTCGTTTTCTATTTCGACCGAGCGCTATCGAGATTCCCCTTTTTCCCTTTTCCCCCGCAAGACCCTGCAGAAGGCACCTTTCTTCTTTTCGACGGTCGCGAGCCCGGCACCGAGTCACGTCGTTGGGCGTAATTTTTGCGTTACCTTTCCTGGTAGCCTAGGAGGCTGATTTCTCTCTTTTGAAGGTATGACGGACGATCTTTATAGGCTTTTTAATTTTGCCTTTTTCATAGCGAGGTTCCTCTATTAGCTCCCAGTTTCCCTTTGTTCTCTGGCCGCTTCGGGCTATTCAGAACGAGAAAAAGGGCCAGGTTTAGACGAGAAAGGAGGCGGAAATCTCGTCCCTAGCCTACCCCTTCCTAATTCTTTTCTTGAGGTAGGTGTTTGTTTGGTCCCATCCCGTAACAATTCCTTCGTAATTTGCTGATTCCTTCCCTTCCAGGAAACTTGATTCCCCCCTTCTCACATCCTTCCCCAGCGCGAGGCTGAGATTCATTATCTCCGGTTCCCCTTATACGTTACACCGTAGTTATTCGGAAGGAAGTTTTATCGGGAACTGCGGCGGAAAGGGTTTCGAGAATTTCAAAATCTCCCCCAGCCTCCAGCATAATAGACCCAGGATACTAGTCAGAAATTTTCCTCTGGTCCTACAGTAGATGTCGATGGGTCTTTTGAATGGGAATCTAGTGCTACACTGACCGACCCAGGATTTCCGCGCTACCCCTAGCAGGGTACTCGTTTGTTTCGACGTTGCCGCTGCATTTTTTTCACTGCGTCTTGTGGTCATTTTTAAAAGTCCGCTCACCTCTCGTCCTTGTTCCTGTTCCTTGCGGATAGCTTTTGACCTGCAAACGGAAGATTAAAGGAGCGTTTACCCATCTTTCCCACCCTCGGTGTGTTTTTGCAGAAAAGTTTGACGCTCATTCAACAAGGATAATCTCCGTTAAAGTTCTCCTTCTCGGCCAAATTATTTTCCCAGGTCCTCTTGATCGGGCCGCAGTACACCCATGACTAGGAATAATTGATTCCAAACCGAAGCACCAACCCCTTTTTCCTTTCCACTAGTCATTTTCGGAGAGGGACTTTTTGGTCGCACGCGACGTTCATGACCGTCCTCATAAAAGGGTGTTCTTGCCGGCTCCTCGCTCTGAGACCGGTCCACCCTGAACCCTTCTACGACGACTTCTTTCCCTACCCCGTCTCTCCCCTCCTGCCGAGGACCCCCTCATTGTAAGCCAAGACTCTCTTCACCCCCCTTCCCCCTTTCCCTCCTCCTTTCCTCCTCCTCAACCACTTGTTGAAGAAAGCTTCCCCCATCCCCCCCCCACCTCCCCCCCCCCCCTCCAGACTCTCCTACGTGTAAGAATTGTAATAGTAGGACCTTGTCCTCTTTACGGCGTTGGGCTTGCCGGTGACTAGGCCCTCCCCACCACGTATTACAGAGACCATTGATTCTAAAGGCTCCCCAGTCCCCC
>Ga0179593_1497967_pt1 | contig 20695 bp, 19 predicted proteins | sample CZODoug2_1_08_16_FD_185931 | JGI IMG/M metagenome (GOLD analysis project Ga0179593, IMG submission 185931) | Vadose zone soil fungal communities from Angelo Coast Range Reserve, California, USA - CZODoug2_1_08_16fungal (PacBio error correction) | ecosystem: Environmental > Terrestrial > Soil >... | reverse complement strand
ACCGTTCTTTCCCTTTCTGCTCGGCACGCTTCGCCCCTTGCCCTTTTTTATTTATCCCCCTACTCATAGTTGTGTTTTCGCTATTCTTCAACTACTTTAGGAACAGGTTTTTTGAGTCATTGGTAGTACGACGAGCCTGGCCAGGCTATTCTCAAAATCTTTTTACGTCGGATTCCCAAACCTAGATGTTCGCTCCCCCTTTCCTCTCTCCGCGAGCTTTTATTTTACCCCTTTTTTTCCAGGGCCCTATTTTCTTTACTTTTCAACCATTTATCCTGGACTATATGTATTGTTTTAAGTTTCTTTTGAGTTGTTTTTTGATGCTCTGCCTTCGGGCCTTTTTTTTCACTTACGTCGATTTTGCCTTTAACTTGATCAAGGATGTATTGATCGACGCCGCGTTAAAGATTCTTACTAAGCAAAGACGAGTCCCCCCGTTTCTCCCTGCACCCGAGAATCTGTACTTCAAATTCGATCTGCGCACTTAGTAGAATGAGCCTGTCCCCCAACGGATCCCTCGCATAAAACTTTCCCCTTCTCCTCGTTTTTTTTTTCCTCGTCGATACCGACGATGGTTTAATGTTTGCCCCCACGTGGTCCCCACTTTACCTGGCTCGAGGAGGGATTTTCGTTTCTTGGACCTTCCGTAACGAGCGAGCGCCTGATTTGCTTTTGCCGTTTTATGAAAAACGCCCACCAAGAGACAATGACCGCCGGTTCTATACCTCTTTTGTGTAGCGGCCCCTTTTCCTGATCTCCTTACCACAGAAGTTACACGTTCTTCTTTCTCTTCTCCCACAATTCCTTTCCACTGGTGGACCCCCTTCCTGACCCTTGCCAAAGTCGTCGACCCTTCCGTTATCCGTCTTCCCCCCAGGACCATCGGTCCTTTTTTTTGACATTTTGTTGAGTGTCTGGTCCGAATGTTAGTACTTGCCAGTTTTATGTACTCACCACCATAATTCTCCTCTTCTTTGACGCACTTAGCCTATTCTCACCCACTCTCCCTTTTTAGCGGGTTATAGGAAGCCTACCTTGAAGACTTAGCGTCGGTTCAGGGTGCTTGTGTGTCGGTTTGGCATTGTCCATTCCACTTCGAAGACTGGTATAGTGTACTTTTCTCCTCCCGTTTCTAAGTACCCCTACCCTTTGATCGGGAGGACTTCACTCCCCTATCGACCCCCCTTTCCCACCGTTTTACCGTTTGTGTCTATTCCAGGACATTTCGATGTATTTCTTTTTTTTCCCTGCCGCAAACGTGAGCGGGGTTTCGTGTAACCGTTGGACACCCACTTGCAGTAGCGCTCTCGAGCTCAACCCCCGAATTTTTAGCTCCGTTCCCAGGTAGAGAGTCTGATTTTTTATTGCCGTCTCCATTGAACCGGTCCCCTTTCATCGTCCGTCCTCTTCTCCCCTCCCGAAGTCATATTTGGATAACCACGCTTCCATCGTTTGTCTTCAATATAGTCACCGCAAAACAATTCCCTGAGCCGGGCTAACCTTTACCCTGGTCGATCCTTCTGTTTTTACAGAGTGACCGAGTAGTAGCGTCTCTGTGTTCAGACTTTTCCCCTTGCAGTACTGAGCCCCCTCTCATCTCTTTGAACTTCCCATGAGTTTTCCTTGAGAGGTACTTTTCTTTTTTTTTTTGGCCAAACAAAACCCCCCCTCTTTCACGCATGTTAGGGAGGAAAGATCTGAATGGATTGCCAGCCACGGTTTGTCGTAGTCTGTTTAGTGACGTCGTTCGTCCTTTCACCCAGGTGGTTTTGTTGTTTCTATTTGTCAAGCCAGGTTGGTCTTCTCCGCCTCTGTTAACTTGCTCGAGGACCGGTTTCTTTCCTTTTCCTCCTTGATAACGTGTTTTCTTTTTAGTTTAGGAGCCCTTTCATTCCTCAACCTTGCTTCTAGTTTTATTTATTTCTTTTGATGGTCAACGGTTAGTAGCCTTTGCGTGGTGTGTGGGTGGTTGTGGTGGGCACGGTGGAACCGCCCGAAGACGAGGTTCCTTTTTTGCCGCTAGGTTTAGGGCACCGGGGATCTTGTTTTCTTCTTTTCCCATTGGATTATTGACGACCTGATGGCTTTAGCTTTTTTTTGTTTCTACTCCCGACGTATTTGGCGGTCCCTATTTTACTTGCCGTGCTATGATTCCGCTTCTTTACAAGTCCATCATTTTTCTGGAACGGATTTTTTCATTTGTAAACACCGTTTCCCAAATTGTACTCGTCCCCGACTCGGGTTCAACGGTTAATTATTCCACTATGCAGTTCATGTCCGCAGGTTAGTTCTCATCTTCCATCTTCAATGTGGTTTGTTCATTTCTAAGATTTTCCCCCGTGACCGTACCCGCGATGTGTAGTCCCTTCCCTTATATAGTCCCTGGTAGGTGATAGCCTGCTTGTTCCGCACGCATTTTTTAATCTTGCCTCTATCGAGCAGTGTTTTAATTTTTTTCCGCCTTTATCCAACCCCGGGGGTCCAGCTTGACTATATATTTCCCTCCTCCTCTTTGTCTTTTTTTTCCTGATAGATTACTCACATATTTCCTTGTGGCGACAGTGTACCAACGCACCGGCCTTCTGCGAGACGACCAGCTTGACGAGCCCATCGGTTGGAGGGGGCCTTGATTTTCCACAGCAGTGAAATGTCGTCTATTTTCCTTGCTTATCCCCCATAAAACAGATTGTACCCTGGTCTTCGTCTCCTGTCCAAACAATCTTACTAAGCAACCGAACTTTTATTCTGTGGAATTCAACCCCCTTCTGTCCTCCGTGGCGTTTCCCTCGCACATGTTGAAAAGTCACCTCACCCTTTTTTTCCCACGTAACCTCCTTGACAATCCTTCTGGACGAATTTGCGACATCATGTTGCACAGGTCACCCCCAGTCCTTTGCTGATGGTTCTCTTTACCGTAAATAGTTTGGAACCTCTTGTGACCGTATGAAGTTCCGTGTTCCTCCGCGCCCTGGGAGCCGTCCGCCACCTGCCTTCAGTATCCTCTTGCGTTGTTGCCCCCGTATTCTTTCTTCTTCCTTGCTCGACGCCTTATTCCATCAACCAATGGTGTCCTTCCCCCCAGATGTGCTTTGAAAACCACTGGTTGTCTTCCCCGTCCCACCGGGTCTAAGTCAGTCCATCAAATAAGACTCTCCTCTTCCGTGCACTTCTGCAGTTATTCATTCAGCCTTGACATCCTTCTACCCATACCAACAAGGGGACTTTTTTCCGTGTCATTTGTCACCTCCCCTTACGGTGCATTCTACCGTATACTTTTCGACACAGCACTCTTTTCTCCGTGTTTGTCTGAAACAGTTACCCCTGGGCTCAGCCTGGTTTAACTTATCGACACCGTTCAAATTCTTTTTTTTCTCGGCATTGGCAAGAATTGCTCTCACGATCGACAGGTTGAACCTTTCGTTTCCCCTTCCTCTTCGTGGCTTCTCCTGCTTTTTAACACCGTTTTACTATTTACATTTTTTTTCATTCTCTCATGTTAATCCCCGGAGACTCCCGTCGCCCCTTCTTGTTCTGGTATCGTTCGTGACCCCTCTGACCCGACTAGTTAAATTGTTTCCTTGCAGAGACACCTATCCTACTCTCTTCCCTGACTGTTTCCGTAGAAATTCCCTTCTTTTCTCAGCGCTCCTCTCCGGCTATTAACAACCTTATTTTACAACCTTAGTTTCTCACGTTCGGCCTGCCCCACGGAGCGTGAACTTTTCCAACGTGCAGGCAGACTCGGCCCCCACCTCCTCCTCTCGAGTCGGTTTAAGCAACGTTATAGTTCTTATACCCCCTTGGGCGGCGGAGATGACGATGAGTTTCAGTCGTGTTCAAAGCGATTCCAAGTCAAATGTTATCTCCCACTCACATAAGACAGGCGATGCAGTCCCATTCTTACTTCGTTTCTAACCCCGATCCCCACTACTGGCTTCGTTTTTTCTTCTCATTCTCGCCTTTTTTATTTTCGTACTTCACTTTCTCCGGCGGCATTGTTACCAAGATCTCCATCCTCTAATAGGAAAGTCCCTCATATCTCCTTCTAATAAGCATTTTCCCAAGCCCCAGGTTCTTCTTCTTCACGGCGTAAACCCCAGTTTCACCTAGCCCCGTCCCCGTCTTGTCCATGGCGAGGTTCCGGTCTCCCCCATTTTCCTCGTGGGTGACAATCCAAGCCTTTTCTATGGCGACGTTCGCACTTCCAGTTCCCTATCCCCCTCTTTATACGGAGAGCACTCGTTATTTTTTACTTTGCATCTAAACCTAGCCAATTCCCCCCCCCCCCGTTTCTGTTTCTCCTTTTATAAGTCGGCTTGAGCCCCAACACTGACACTTTCCGCTACATCTTCTTTTGGCCCAGTCCTTCCCGTTGCCTTCCTGCTCGGGGATTACCTGTTTTCCTTTTTTTCTTTCTCCCTTGATTAGTCAGGTTTTCATTGATTCGTTTAGCGTGGAGTCACATCGAGTCGGTGAGGGCAGCTGCGTGGGAACTTACCAAAATTCTTCCTTTGGCGCGGCACCTGATCTTCTTTGTGTTCCCCGCAAATAGCGTTTGGCGTCGCTCTCCCGGTTTTCGCCGTCTCCTTAATGCGTACGCGATCCCAACTGTCCTCAGGCAATCCAAGCCAGAGACGCCACTCCCCAAAGACGGTCTTAGTTGACAAAGGCGACTTGTTCTTTCCCGTTCGCTCCATCCTGAGCATTCCTCACCAAAAAACTTTTTTGGGCTCGCGTTTTTCGTCCCTGATCTGTCGATGTGCCTCCAGACTCCTTTTTTTCTTTCTTCTCCGTGCAGTACTCCATTTTTGCATATCTCCTCCCCCTTCCTCTCTTTTTTTTTTTGAGAGAGTCTGCAACGAGAGACAGTTACTCGCATCGTTTTAGGCGTTCTTGAGCAAAATCGTCCCCGTTTTCCATACCTCGCTTCGTAGCCTACCTTGTGTGGTGAGGAGGACGCTCCATTTTCTTTTCTTTCCTTGTTGTACAGACAAACTGATCTCCCCCTTTTTTCTCAGTTGTTAAGTCTTCTTCAGGTTGGTTGTTCTTTCCTTGATGGGGACTTTTTGTTACGGACATTCTCCTTATGAGCTGGTTCTAGAGTTTCAATCTTTCTACTACGACCCCTCTCGGTCAAAAGTCCCCCCTGCCTTTTTTGGTCTCCAGATCTTTCCGCCAAGTTACCCTCTGCTCGTCGCTTACACCGCTCGAGTTGCCCCCTTGATCGCCAACCCAGAAGCATCCATCGCGGATTTCCTCCTGCATTTCTTTCCCCGTAGAGAGTAGAGCGCACGTAATTGATTCGCGGAGTGAGCTGGAATGTGTAGTGTTTCTGCCAGCCAACTGCCCCTCAGTGAAGGTGGAGTTTGCTTCGTTTATACTTACTATCCACTGACCCGCTTGATAGGAAGTGTACTAAATCTTCTACCGTCTATGTCTAGACCTGTACCAGTCGACACTTGTTTCCTTCCCCCCACGTGCCGAACTTGATGCGTTCGTGTTTCCTTGCACATGGATTTGTCACTCTCCTTTGCTTTTGACACGCTCCCCGTCAGGTTTTTCCCGCGGTAGCGGTACAGTTTTTCTTTCTTTTCTTTTCGTCCACTGCGCCCGAACTTCAAGTCGTTTATATCGTATAGTTCGTGACCCTTCGCGCCTACTATGGTATATCCTCTTGTTTTTCCCTCTTCCGAATACCCCACCTTCACCAATGGAAGAGGGTGAGCTTGTTCTATGTGACCTCTTCAATTTAGACTCCGTCTTTGGTCTCTTACTGTTTCCTTTTTTTTTTCTGGTAGTTGAAGACTGTACTCTTGTCTTTCCTCTCCCGTTTCTCACCCGGACGCCTCGCCCCACCCATCTTTGTAGAAAGCCCCACAACAACCTCTTTTCTTTTTCCCACCTCGCGACGTCGATCTTCCGCGATTTTGGTTTTCTTCTTGCCCGTGACATGCGGTCTCCACAGGTGCGAGGGTTTGATCGTTTCTTGCCGCGGGATTGCGGCCACCCTGTCCGTGATAGGGTTTCTTTATTATCCCCTTTTTCAATGCCGTAGAAGTGATGACTCGTCTCTAACGTCTCTTAACGCCCACGCAGTTTTTGTAGGGTTACATTTTTTTTAGACAAAAATTTCACCGCGAACTGGCGTTGGAACCGGTTCCTACCTCGTGTTTTTCGTCAGGTTGCACAGATTCGTGTTCTCCCCGTTCGCATCTTGACCTCACCCAGAATTCCATTAGGCACGGGATTGACTCATAGACCTTCGTTTCACTTTCGAGGGCTTTCGTCACCTCTGGCCTGAAGCCTGGAACATTTCCCCCCGACAGGTCGTGGATGAAGTTGTGTGTGAGAATTTCTCCATTGACCTGGAGTGGCCGTTGTTCTCTCCTCATCGGACGGTACGTTTTGTAGCCTCATTGTCTTTTTTTCCATTTTTCTATCCCTCCGACAGGTGACCCTTCTCAACATGGCGGATTGTTATTATGCACCGGTACCCCTGGATGATCCCTTGTTCTCCCGAGCTGAGACGATAACCCGGTTCCAGTTGCTCTTTTTCCCTCGCTTGTTAGTACAACCTTATCCCTAGTGTAACAAGGGTGGGGGCGACTCCGTTCCTCACGCAAACCATCAGACGAGGTATCTGTTTGCGTTTTCGGCTCCACAGGGGAGCGCAGCGGACGGTGGGTTTGGATCCTTTTCCGGTTCCCCCCCTCGGGTTTTTCGCGTTACGTTCAAGCCGTTTAGTTCCGATCTGCTTGTAACCGTGGTCCCCATTGATTTACACGGAGGGCGTGTATATTGTTGATTATTTTCTTTCACTTCGGTGGTTGCCCCTTTTTCTTCCTGTTTTAGGTTTGCGGTGGTGGTTCTTCTCTGGTCGTATCGGGGTGGAACGTTTTTCTTTTGGATTATCATACTAGCCGTAAACAGGGCAGGGTTTTCTTTTTATTCCTCCCGATGTCCCTGTAACCACCCCCCCCATCCCCCAACGCTTGTAGAGTTATTACGGTCACTTTCATTTTCGTGCCCTGTTCTCGATTTTTAACTCATCCTGTGTTGCAGCTGCAACCGGCGCTGGGCTTGCGATGCTGCGACATGTCGTCCGTCACGCCTTACAAGTTTCCGGTCGCCATGTGTCTTCGGTATTTCCTCCCCCTCTTTTTCCATCACCTCTTGTTTGTGGTTGAGATCTCTCTCGATCTTAACGTTTCTTCAACTACTTCTTCACCCAATAAGGTTGTCCAGTTTGTATTTCCACGTGTCTTCGAGCCACATTCTTTCGATTTAATCCCCAATTGATTAGAAGAGCTTTTCACGATATTTTAACCCCACCGCTCGTCTTACCTGCCTGCGATCAGGTACCCCAAGAATTCCCCCAGTTTACCAACCCCTTTCCACTTCTGTCTTAGGACACAACGAGAGTTTCCCCCCGTAGGTACTATCCTTTCCCTTGAGTTAACTTTTTTTCCCTGAGTTGACGTAAGGGGGTCCGTCACCGCCCCACACGCTCTTCGAGACCCCCCTAGTTTTACACCGTCCCCTCTCTTTTGCCGTCCGCGGGCGGTTTTTTTTTTTCACTTTCACACCCTCATCGTACCCTCCATGTCAGTTCTCCTTTCTCCTTCTCAGCCTATTTGTTCGTTGGACCGCTCAATATAAGTCCCCCGTGCGGTGTCCTCTGCCCTGGGACCTCCTTCTTTCGTCCTGGACATCTGCCTCTTGGCGCCCCGGCATGCTAGCTGCAATTCCCCAGCTATAAGCTGAGGCACCCCATCTTTCGCTCTCTCTCACGTTTCCCCCTGGTCTGCTCTCATGACGTAGCCCTCCAAAGGGTACCAGGGTCGGTACCTTGTCCCACCTCCATTTTGATGGTGATGTTTCCCCCCTTCAAAGGAGCTTCGTCGCCGGACCGCTAGGCGGTTCATCAGGTACGCCCCGTCCACGGGTCCCACTCCGTCTCCTTCAAACAGCCGGCACCCCCGCACAATTTGTTTCCGATTCATTTGCCCATGCGATCACGTCGCAACCCGTACACCTTGAACGGTTTCCGCATCTCATTCGCCTAAACATTTTCATGAAGTTTTACCGATGATCTCTGTACGTGGAGTGCCTCTGTGAACCTTTACTTTTTCACTCTAAGGACGGCGAAATCGTTACCCATTCCCCTGGCAGCACTTCGAGACCACTTTTCTTCCTGCGTTCCACCAAAAACGGTTACGTTCGACCCTGGAGCATCCAATTTGCTCCAGGCGCCTGACGACCTACCCACACGCCAACTCGGTGGTGTGTCTCCTTACGACGTTTAACACCTATCACAATTTCTCTGACCCGTGAACTAACCTAGAATCTCTACCGGCCGTGTACCTCCAACCTTCCCCGTTTTCCTGCACCTTGTCTTGTAAAGTTGATCCCCCCCGAAACCCTAAGCTCCATTTGTTGCCGTTCACCCAACCTCCTTCCCATCTTTGCGCCCGCGACTCCGCCCGTTAAGCCGGCAAATCGATCGAGCATGTGTCATCCCTGATCGCTTTCACTTCACTTTTTTTTTACACCCACTTTCGTACCCGCTCGACAAGCCCACATTTTCAACGACCCTATTTCCATCCTCTCCCGTCAAAGCCCCCAAGACCCAGCCCTGGTATAATCTTACTACGCATCCTTCATCTTTTGCCTATCCTGGTAATACACTTTTTTCTCCCACCCTCTCCCGTGGCGTCCGGGATATGGTTGGTTGGAGAACACAGCTGCACTTTTTTTTCTGCGTCTTCGCTTCTACCGCCCCCTTGGAAGGGACCCCCTCCTATCCACATGACCTATAATAACGATTTGTCCCAGCAACAGTATTGACCCTGCTTCTGCCAGTCATTTGTTGAGGAACTAGTCAGGTCCCTCTTTCTACATGGATCGTAAACTTATACCCTAAAGTTCCCCCAGTTCTCCGGTGATGTCCCCCCCCGTGGTGTCCTTGATCTTGTGTACCGTCATTCGGAGTACATGACCCATGTACCGTTTCCCCTTTCCCCCTTCGCTGCCACATCAGAGTTAGGGCATTACCTCCAAGCCAGTCGACACCTCGTTACCGCGACGTTTCTGCTGTTAAGGACGCGGGCGGGGTCCCCCCCCGAAGACGCGTTTTCCTCCCTGCTCCCCTTCCCGGGACGCTTGTTTTTTCTCTCTCTTTTTTGATCTCCGGCTTCGCTGGTGCTGCTGATAGTTTTTCCGGTCCAGGGTTTTTCATCCGGAGAGCCTTCCCTTTTCCCCTTACTGTATAGCTAGTTCCTTCCCTTGCTCCCTTGGGTGTTGGCGTTCAAAGTCTTTCGGGGGTAGTTAGTCCCCTCGACACAACTCGAAAGTCTCTGTCTACGCCCGCCTCACCGTAAGTGCGCCTTGTGCGCAAATGCCGCCTGAACAGCAGGAACCAAGACACCGTCGAACCTACCCCGAGCAACTAACCCAGACTTCACCCCCACTGAAGCCCACCCCCATGCTTAGCTCTCCCCTTTTTTCTTCCACAATAATGGCCCTGCGCCGCTTCCCATCAAAAAACACTTTCCTTTCTCCCTCTCTTTGAAAAGGATCGTCGATTTGTCCCTCTTGCGCCCGCTCCGTCCGTCTGATATCCTAGTGGATCTTTTTCTCCCTCGTTTTGTTCGAATGCAACCTCTGTTTCCTTCTTTCGCCGGCGAGTCTTTGCCTTACGCAGTATTTGTCTCCTCTCCCTTACGAGTTCAACTAGCGACATGACTCTTGTTTTAGGTCCCCGCGGCACCACTTTTCTTCTGTCGCCACGTGGTCCCCTCTCCGGTCTTCAGGTGTTACCGTCTTTTTGCTGCTCGTCGTTTGGATGGTTTTCCCTGCTTGTGTTACTGTTGTTTACCTCGTCCGAATGAAGGATTTGCCTTAGGAGGATTTTACGTTTTCAGATGAAGACGCCCGCTGTCTTGTACCGCCAATCCTTACACTTTTGTAATTCCCATCTTACTTTCTTCCTCCTGTAATTAGCCATGCACCCGCGTAGACCGATCTCCGCCCACCCGCACCATCTTTACCCTTTCACCGGAGAAGCAGTGACTTCCCACTGACTAGGAGAGAGCCTAGGATAGTTTCTAGCATTTTGAGTTGTTGGGGCCCGCCAGAACCTTGCGATAAAGGCTTTTTTCTCCCTCTGTTGAACTTTTCCAACAGCACGACCGGCCAACAGTTGATAGGCCTCGGTTAGACTCTTTTACTCGGCTGGACTCGTCCCCCTCTTACGGAGTGGCTTTAAAAACGTATCCGTTTTTCGCGGTTGCCTTTCGGCCTTTATAATAACCTCGGCTCGGTCCCGTCCAAAACGTGACTCCCTACCGGCGGGCTTGCACATTTCATTGCTATCTCGTCTGTTATCTTTTCTTAACGTGATATAGTTAGATATCAGCATCCCGCCGAGCGTTGCCCTTTCTCCTGGGATCCCTTCTCACCAAGACCCCCCCTGCTTAGCTTTCTGGCAGACCGCTTCTCTTCCGCTTCCCGCCAGACCGTGAGTCTTCTCTGTCGTGGATTGATGTTGAACGTTTTCCGACGAGCCCTAGACTGTTATTTCTGCCAGTTCCCAGTGGTAGACGGAAAAACTGTTCTGGGGAACAATCGTCTCTCTCGGTGCCGTTCTCTTTTTACTAGTGACGGATTTCCCTGTAGGTTTAGTTACGCAGAAGCTTCTCCCTTCTTTTTGCTTTTCAGTTGACGATTTGATGGCTGCGTATACTGGCGTCATAGGCCTTATCTTTTCGGAACGTCCTGCCGTCTCCGTTGAACCTTTTGCTTTCGTGGCTTCGGTCCCCCTCCCCTCAGTTGTTTTCCGCCGCCGGATGAACTTATGTCCCCCATCGAGAACAGTTGGCCCCCCCGGGGTTTGAATGAGGTCTTCGTTCTTCCAGCGTTGCGCGTAGTAGGTAGCGTCCGCTCTTTCTACCATATTCACTTGTTGCCGGTCTGCTCCGCATGTTTGCCAGCGCGTGAGTTCCTGCACCTAGCTACATAGGGCCCCCTCACTTTAACCCTTTTTTTTTTCTTGCGCCCTTGATTCGTTACTTTGTTTGCCCGTTGTGCATTGGCGGTGGTCGTGACCCTCTCGCTTTTTCCAACGCTTCACCGTGGTTTCTCATGATGGTCTACGCCCATTCGGCTTTCCCCCTTTGAGGTCAACTGCGAGGGTCCATTTTCTCCTCCCATTGATAAGTGTCGGACCTTCTTCTCTCTCACCAGAACCGGAGACCGTCTGGTGTCCCCCCATCGTGCTTATGGGCAACGACCTCTTTCTGAAGACCCTTCCGCGAGCTTTTAAGTTAGGTCGTAGCGTCCCCTTTCTCTTCCGTTTTGGTAACTGGGTTCTAACTGTAACAAGGGAGTTAGCTCGCTTTTTATACTTTACCCCCCCCCCTTTGAGGAAGATCTTCTTTGTTTCCCCCCATTAGATGCTGACCGACTTGTCTTCCCCCCCCTTACGTTTTTGATGGTAACGTCCGTTGAGATCCCTCTCTATGACCTTTGCTCGGCAGTTGTTCTTGTCCCCAGTGCGTCTGGGTGGGAAGCCCCTTTTGTGATTAATAGTCACTATGAATGGTCAGTGGTGTCACCCGCAGACCATCTTCCGGCCCGCGGTTGTAGGTTTGTTTCCCTTTTACCCCGGTTGTCGGTGGACCCAATAACAGTTCGACTTTTGCCTTTTTTTCATTTCAGATGGTTTTACCTCGTCTCTTCTTCCCCGAACCCAGGTTTCCTGTCGAACAACCTTTTTATTGAGGAGATCCTCTCCTTCCTCCCCTCACTCAGTTTCGTTCCCTACTCTCCCGATCCTCAACGGGTGGCGAAAGTCACCTTTCTGAAACAGGTCCCTATTATTCCTACTTCGTCCCCCCTTGCGCGCCCCTTCGACTTGTTACGCGTTCTTGCGGCGACCCCCTGTGTACGACTTCACCTTTCTGCAACTTACTACCTCGGTCAGGTCCAGGTTTTCGCCTGGTCGAACAAGTCCTTTCAAAGGCCATTCCAATTGACGCACTATATGATCTTACACGAGCTTTCCCCCAAGCCCCTTCTCAACCCTTTTGCACTTGGTCTTTCCCCCCCCTGGCTTTCCCCTCAACCGTGGCCTTTTTTTGACCCCTCCGTCCCCCGCCCTTAATGTTTAGGGTTCCTTCTTCAGAAGGTTCGGTCACGCTTCCTTTTTTCCAACTGATGTGAGCTCTTTTCCTCCGGTCCCTCTATTTAACTTTGTCACTATCAAATTTCCTCTAAATGGTAGTCCTTCCGACAGAGGACAAGCACGCTCTTGTTTTGTTGCCGCCCCTCGGTTAATGACATTCCCTTTCGCTTGTTTCAAACCCCCTCTTTTGTGACCAGAAGACTACGTAGTTTTGGTTCCCGACACAGGGCTAGGGATAGGTCTCCGATCGGCAGTTTGACCTTCACCTTTTCGGAACCCTTGTCTTGTTTTTTCCCCCCCATCTTCTTACAACACCCATGGGGACCGTCTTTGAGCGGACAACCGAGTTCTTCTGAACGTTCTTTACACCCCCTGTCTCCCTACAATGGTTCACAGGTCCATTCAATTTCCGTCAACTCTCCCGTCGATCGAGGCTTTGTTTTTTTTCAATTTTCTCTTTCTCTGCCGTCACGATCCATTGGACTACCCTTTTCCTTTCCCCCCCTTTCCGCTTTGCCCCCTCTCCTAACGTGTTGCAATCTTTCCCCCTTTTGTCACGATGTTTTTAGTATAAGGTCATTCTCCCCTGGGCCTGTTTTTTTCCGCCCTACCCTTGGTTTTTCGGGGGATGGAACTAACGTTCTTTTTCCCCCTCTTTTACAGACACTTCCCCACCCACACACGCTCCCGGACGGCTATTTGACCACCCGGTTATGTTGTATCCAGTTATTTTTTTACCTTTTGCTTTTTTTTCTCCACTGTTTGCTTGCTCCCGGCGTCTTGTCAACTTACACGAGCAATACCATCTTTTTTCCTTCTTTTGCCCACAATCAAGTAAAAGGGAGGCCTGACTTTTACCCTTCAAATTTACCTCTCCCCCGAGGTTTTCTCTCGTCGTTCCTTGGTCTTCTAACACGTGGATTCGGAGTTCCCCCTTCTCCATACATCAGGTCCTTCTTCTTACGGTTTTTTTTTCCACCCCCCTTTCAAGCCCCCCGCCTTTTCTAGACGGATCCATTTTTTCAATCTCGTGGTCACCTTCCCCCCCCTCCTGATGGTGTGGTCGACCGGGAGCGCCTTTTCCGTCGAGCTCCTTCTGACTTCATTGACTATAAAGTGTGGGGGGCCTTCTCGCACGCCCTGCCTCCGTGGCTCTGCCGGTGACTTTTGATTTGGCAATTTTTTTCTTTTATTTTTTCGGCCTGAGCGCCTAGAGTGTACTTCATCCCGTCCCTCCAGCGAAACCCTCCCTCTACTGTTCTCCTTGTGTGACATCCCCACCCTCCTTTCTTTGGAGAATGGGACTTCCAATTACAGACGTCCCCGATTTTCTTCCACCTGCCGGGCCATAGCAACTTTTTCTAGTCAAGTGGAATATTGGACTAATTTATACACGCAACGTATCAAGTGCTTTTATTCCACACACTGGCCACCCAACCTGTGTCCCATTCCCCCCCTCCCCGACCCCTAAAGTAGATATATAACTTTTATCTCCGTTTCTTTTCCGCTTACGCTTTGCGGGCTTTTCCCTTCTGGCTGCTCGAGCGTCTTTTTCTCCGTTCCTGCGCCTTAGCCTTCTTTTTTCAGTTTCTCTGGTGAATTACCCAAGGGCCGGTGTTGGTCCAATGTTCGGCGGGTCATTTTCCCCCTATGACAAAGAGGTATTTCCCCTTTGCCCCCCTTCTTTCGTCGCTACAACCTTCCAAGCGGCAAAGCCAATAACACCCCCCCCTTTCTCACCCCTACGGAACCCCCCTGCCCCCCTACATTACCGAGATGATCGACCCAAGGCACCCCCCTTTCCCCCTCTGCTACCCCACCCCAGAGTATGGATCCCCCCCTTCTTTCCTGATCTTCTCTTTTTTCAAAGACTTCTGTGCCATCTTGAGGAAGTCCTGGCTCCTTTCATCCCACTCGTTGCTCTTTTCTTTTTTCCCCACTCGTTGTTGTTGTTTTTTTTACCTGCACTATTGGAGGAAATTCGGAAGGACGGCTTTTCTGAGTCCTGACGTATTTTATCAAACATTTTTTCAGGTTTCCCAAATTAGCATTAGAGACCAATTGACTTGGTTTTTGTTTAGGCCGTCTCCATTTATTCTTTTGTCATTGTCTGATCACGTCTAGCCTTTTTTCATTTTTACAGTATTGGATTTCCTTTCGTGTTGTCTACTTTGTGGCCTGCTTTTGCCGGTTCTTTCGAGGACTTCTGCAGGATACGTTCCTGTTAGGCGGCGACGTTCGGTTTCCAGAGTGCGTCCGTGTCTCACCCCTTCCGAGCCCTTTGGAATTCCACTCCCCTCCTTGTCTTGACTTAGAATGGACCTTCACTTTTTCGCTCCCGAGAATTCCCCCCTACTATCGTGCATCTACCGGTAGAAGAGTTAGTCTCCTGAAGAGGATAGTCTCCCCGGTAAGTATTTTCCGAGTGCGCGGGATGTAGTTTGTGTTCGTCCGAAACGCGCTCTTAGAGTTTTTCCCTGTCGTTTATTCAAACGAGCAACTCCCCCCCGTTTCCTTCCGTTGCTGAAATCTCTTGTCGGCAGAGGAATTCCACTATCCGGTTGGTTCTTTTGTCCCACCCGGACTAACGGAAGGTGCCTTTTCTTTCGAGACCATGTTCTTTTTTTTTTTTCTACACTTCATCCCATGTAACATGGTTCTTTGCCTCTTAGTCGATGGAGATTGTTTTTTACTTGTTTTCTCGGCCAAGTTATCTCGTTCCTTTCCCGGGACGCGATAGTTTCTAAGCAGGTTAGTCCCCGTCCCTAACAAGCGACATGCTCTTCGCTGGCTTCTAGAAAGAGCTTTATAATTTGCCTTCCGTAGATGCTGACAGATTTTCTTTTTTCCGGGTAAGACAGACGGATTTTGATGTTTCTTCCCCCCCTTTTTTTTCGCAGAACCCCTTTTCGGCGCGACTCCCTCCTAGAGAGAGGGAATTTCTTTTTTTGTAGTGCCTCAAGTTTTGTTTTTTGGCCTCCCCCTTTCTAGAGGGTTGATAGGTCGTTTAGAGAAGGATCTTCCCGTTCCCATCGGGCATTTTTTTCCCCCAGGCAGTTAGAGGTCTTCTTTTCCTTTCCTCTGAAGTTTGCTGTCCTGTCATCTTAACTTCGAGGATTACTCAAATAAGTAGGGGATCTCCGGTTCCCTCCGCCCCCCCTTTCAAACGCTCCCCTTTGCCCCTTCTTCCTGGGCTGACCTTCGTCCCGAGTAGTGCGTCCCCGCTTCTTTTCCTACCACCCTGCAATGCTCCCCCAGATCTTGTTGCACCTTTTATTTTCTGTTGACGTCAGTTTGTCCTCCCCTTTTTTAGACACCGTTCACCATTTTTCACTTGGCTCCCCACGTCTAACGGTTCTGTTTTCTTTTTGTCGTTCGAAATTTAACAGCGTTTGATTTTTTCCCCCCCTGTTGGTAGGCGACCTCCCCTTTCCTTTCAAATTGAGAGAGGATGTTTTTATTACGTATAAAGTTTTCTGGTTTCGGGCTTTCCAGTGTTCATCTTTTGCGTTCTTGGCCACTTCTTTGCTGTAAAAGGAGCTCCCCTCCCGCTCTGTCAACCAGCCGACGTCTTCTTTTTCCCTTTTAGTTCTCAAGGGCGAGCGTGACGTTGTTAATGGAATATGATTTACCCGCGTCGCTTTAGAAATCGTCTCCTCTTCCAGTTGCTTTTTCCCATTTTTCCCTTGGCCTTCGATTACAGTTTCAGTAAAGTAAGGGTGTTTCTTTTTCTGTTGTAACCCTTCCTTTTCTTTCCGGTTCGATGGACAATTTCTTAGGGGGGGTCACTCTCTGTAGCTCTAATCTTACTTCCACGTTTAGGGTAAGGTGGTGTGTCCCTCTCTTGTCCCTGGTACCCCCTTTTCTTTAGACGGAAAATCGACCTATGTACCAGGTGTACATGGTTTTCCCTGTGGCCCCTTCCTTGTCTCTGTCCTCTTTTCCCTCCTTTTATCAGAGCCATTTCATCCACCTGTTTTTAAGTGTAGCCCCCTTTTCGTCTCTATGGAGATCTTCTCTTCTTTTTCTCCCCATATACGGTTGTGGGTGATTTCGAGATTCCTCTCATCTTCCGGGTTCACGTTTTTCCCCCTTCCCTATTGATCAGAAACTCGCTGTTCACATCGCCCCCCCGCTGGTCCCCCGGCCCCCGTGATTTTTGTGCCGTACCTGGTTTCCCCGAGAGGCCCGGGTTCTATCACCAGACCACCTCGGTCCCTTCAGCGTCTCTTCCCACCCCCTCCTTAACCTCCCCCCCCCATTGTGCATTGGATACACATAGGTTCACCCTATCGACCGGCACCCCTCCGACACGTGACCTCCCCGTCCCCGACGTTCCCCCCACCCATCACCCCCGTGTACCAGCCCTCTGTCTTTCCCCTCGTTCATCAACTCGGTTCCAGGTACAAGCTTTCTTGCACCGGCTTATGTAGAGTCGAACCGTCTTTTCCCTCCCCATCGATTTGTACCGAAGATCCCTTTGGCCCCTGGACCCCTTTTGCTAGGCCAATGGGAGAATGCCCCTATAAGGAAAGCTTAACACCGTTGTTTCTTGTGGTCGTAATCAGCGGTCTTCGAATTTTAACTCCCTCTTTCCATCCTACTCCCGACAATTGGTCCCTTCCTTCTTGCTACCACCGGGCTCCATTGCTCCTTAATCCCCTCTCTCCCAGTTGGAAATTCACCTTGCGTCGCAGACCAAACCCCAGGTCCCTTTTCCCCCAAATCAATCTATAAAACACCCCACTGTGAAATTGCCGGACTAAGACAAACTAAGGGATTCCCATTCCTCCCATTTTCTCCAATTACCTCTTTGAAATGTTTTCAAGTAAAATTGATAAGGCAGTACAACTTCCTCTTATTCACACCGATTCTGTTCTTTCCTTCGCGGAACTTTTTACCCATTTATTAGTAAAGATATATCTTTCATACTCAAGTTGCCCAGAACTCCCCTCCTGGGTAAACCAGTTCTCCGTTTTTTAAAGGGGGAGGACACGGGAATCAGGTAGCCCATGGCCCCCCTACAAATTAGTTTTGTTTTCCGCCTAGAACGCGGGCCCTTTCCGCGACTTCCTGCCCCACCCCCGTGTTCTTGCCCCCCCGTTCCTTAAAGATCATCCCTCGGCGCCGTTGAACGGCCCTCTTCCAGCCGCCAGGGGGTAGCAGCTTCTCAGGCGACGGACCTGACCCCGAGTCAAAACAATCCTCTGGAACGTTCGGAGCAGGCCACCCACCCATAAATCAACCTTCAGGTCCCCCCCTCCCCCCAGAGCAACCTCTCCCCCTCGCTCGAGATTTTCTTTCCCTTCCGCCTGCTCCCCCCGTGGGGGAGACACTGTTGTTCGGCCATCCCACAACAGTAACCTTTTTCCGTTTCCCCTCTTCTGCAACGTTTCCCTATCCTTCGTTTCCCTGCGGATCGCGGTCTATCAAAAGATCCCCCCTCCAATTTCTTGTTGAGTCCTTTTCGCTTCCCCAACTCTTCTTTTCTTCTATTCCTTTCTTACGTACCGATATCCAGGGACTGCCGTACCCGATAATCTTCTTCCTTTTCTCCGCGTGAAGACCCCGTGTTCCTTTCTTCCCGTTTTTTCCTTAAGTCCCCTTTCCCATCTTTCTTTTTTTCCCATCCATGGCGTCTTTTAACGGCAACCGCAACGTTCCAGTTCGTTTTTGGTGGAAAAGACCCACCCGGTTTTCCCTGTTCCCCTGCCTCGTCAATCTTTAACCCTCTTTCTCCCTGCGATCACCTGTCATTGGCTTACTGTTTCAACGCCCAGTACAACTTTTTTTCCCCTTTTTTCAACCACCGTTTCGGAGATTCAAAAAACCTACAACCCAGATCCTTCTTCCCAATCTTCTTTCTCCTAATATTTTGATCTCAGTTTTTCCTTTTCCTGTCGGATAGTTGTGAGCGTTCTGCCTAGTTTCCCTCTCTCTTTTTTTAGACTTCTCATTAGACTTCGGCTTCCGTGGTTTGATGTCCAAAAAGGCTTTTTGTCCGGGTCCACTATCGTGTTTGGGCCGTAGTAAATCGTTCACAAACGCGGCAGTAGCACCGCCTATCAGAGTAATGGAGAGACAACCCCTTCCCCCCCAATTTCCCCCCCTCCCTCAACGCACTCCCTTTTCCCCCCCTTCTCCTTCCCCCTGCAAGACCCCCAGTCTCTTTTGATCACACGGAATCCCTCTTGCGGCCGCCTCCCAAAAAAAACACCCCTCTCATGGTTCCTTCCCTTATTTACCTTTCTTTCGATTTTTTTCGCCTTCCGGCGCTAATAAGTCCGCCACGTGTGCCGCCTTCCCCACTCGTTGCCTCTCTCTCTCGTTGTTGTTGTTGTCTCGCCTGCAACCAGAGTGTGAGCCCCCTTTTTGTTTTCTTCATCTCCAGCCCTTCTTTGTAGCAACCCGACATCGTCCCCGAATCAGGTCCACCTCCTCTCGATAAATGGATTCTGGTGTTTGGTGTCTGCTCCCTTTTCTGTGGATTCCTTTTTCTCTCACGAGTTCTTTTTTCTTCAGGTGTCAGTCTTGGAGTGTTTCTTTTTTTTTTTTCCGGCTTGGGAATTTTTTTGTCGCTCACAGCTGACCATTTTCTCTTTTATATTGATTGTCTTTTTTTTTTGTTGCCCTCCTTTTTGTTCCCCGATTGAAGACGCCCATCTCTTCCGGTCCCTCCAACGCCCGAGCATTGGCATTCATCTCGATGAAGCTCCCGAATGATTGAAGGGCCTCACAATGTGAGCCCATCCTTCCCCTCTCAGTTCGCAGAACGGAGAATCAGGCTCTCCCCCCTGTTCCCTATTTACCATTTACTGGATATGGACTTTCCAGAGGAGCGGGATTGTTCGTTGGTTCCGTCAATTTCGCTTTTATTTAAAGAGTTGCTCATGTAGTTGATACCACTTTCCCCCCCCCTTTCTCCCCCCCCTAACTTTCTACGGACTCTCCCTTTTCTCGGTTCTTTCCGATTGATACCCTTTCGCCCGGGCGTACGGGGATTCCCCCTTCCCTACCCCATTAGCGTTCTGTTTCAGGTTCGCCTTTTTCTACACACTTTCCTTTTCTCGGCGCACCCCCCCCTTCCGCAGGTCACCTGGGTCCTTGCACTCGGTAGGAAGGAGGTGTGCTACTCCCTTTCGATTTGCTTCACCCTTTGATATCTGGTATCGAGACGCGACTGCGACAGCTTTTTACTTGTGCGACGATGTCTGATAAGGAGGCTCCCCAATTCCTGACCATTTTTGAGAGGTGCTGGGTTCGCCCGTCGCTTTTCATTTCCCTCCGTCTTATTTTCCACTTATTGCTCTTTTCCTTGTCATCCCGAGGGACTTTCGTTATTGACTGGGGGCCGCCTCTTTTATTCGACCCCCCTTTCTTTCGTCGCCGTTCCTGCTCCTTCTCTTCTCCTTGCATTGTGCCGTGGTCGTCTTCCCTTTCTTTCGTTGGGGCCGAGACCTTTCTCTCTTGGTTGCTCGTGTAGATTTGACGAGCCTTAGTATTGCGGTGGACCCAATGGGTTTTTGCCGTACGGTTTTAGTTGTTCCTTGTCTTTTCCTCGTTTGACTTCGGCGTGTTTCCCTCCGCCTTTTCCCCGCCCCGTCATTTTTTATTGGTCCACCAGTCCTGTACCCCCGAAATCCACCCATCCCCACTCTGAACGTTCGACCCTAGTACTCGGGCGAGCTGCTGTCCGGGTGCACGAGTAGTAACGCGATCGCCCGAATCCCTCCCTACATCAGCGGCACCAAGATCGTTTTCCGGCTTTTATTTTCTTCTCGGTAACTGTAGACACCAGTTTTAACCCGTTTAGCGATGATCCCTCTTTACTTTGACGCAATTCTTTTTGGTCGTGCGAGCAAGGCCAACTTGGTGTTGTTAGATAATTTAAAGCCGGTTTAGGTGCGAGACGGTGAAGGTCCCACTTGTCTCTTCTGTGCTCCAGACCTTTTTTCTTCCGTCGTGATTCCACCAGGTCTGCGCGTCTGGGGCACGCCTGTTTCTTTTTTAAAAGGATCTAATGACCCAGCAGGGACCTGAAATTCTCTTTGTAGGTCCGTGTCGGTTATTCTAACCTTTTAAGCGGTACTCTCTTCCCGGATCTTACTTTACCCGCTTTTCGTTCGCCCGCGGGGCGACTCTCCCCTTTTTGAAAGAGAGTCAAATGTCACAGGAGTCTATGACAAGTTTTCTTTCCTTTTTTTACGCGCAAGGGTGCTTCGTCCCCCCTAGTTCCGGTGTATTTCAGACGGGTATACCCCCCCCAGCCCTTTTAGATATGGGGGAAGCTTTTTTATACAACAATATAGACTTGGGGTTGCTGGCTTTTTTCTGTTTTTGGCCCCGCGTACAGACTTCTATTCACTCACCGTGTTTCTGTGTACGTCCCCGTAAGAGCCGGCCCTCCCCGGGTCGATTGCCTCATCCCTTTTACGACCGTTCTCCCTTTGGCTCGTCCTCGATTTCTACTGAGGCCTTGCAGCAAGGTTGAGTTTTGTCGCAACGGCATCC
>Ga0179593_1459228_pt1 | contig 20696 bp, 16 predicted proteins | sample CZODoug2_1_08_16_FD_185931 | JGI IMG/M metagenome (GOLD analysis project Ga0179593, IMG submission 185931) | Vadose zone soil fungal communities from Angelo Coast Range Reserve, California, USA - CZODoug2_1_08_16fungal (PacBio error correction) | ecosystem: Environmental > Terrestrial > Soil >... | reverse complement strand
TTCAACGAAATCTTGGCATTCTTTTCGGTGTCGTTATTCCACTATCAGCTCACGGTTTTTGACCCAAATCAGACTTTTTTCAATCTAAAGACGCTTAGGCGAAGAGCTGCCAATTAATCTCTTCTAATTCCTCTATACTTAGTTTAAAAGTGAGTGGCCGAGTTTTTTCTTTCCTTTTTTTCAAGTTCCCCCCTCCTCTTGTCAGGCTGATATTCCCCCGGGGAGGGAATTCGATCTCCCCTTTTCACTCCGGTATAAGTGGCTGTCTTCTGGTCCCATGTAGCACCCCCTTTTTCAGATTCCCCGTGTGAAGGAGACCCATAACCCACTCAGTCGAGCTTTTACTCCTCAATATCTGACGGGCCTTGATGTCCCTCTTTTTTTCTCAACTCTTCCCTTTTTCTTCTCCTTCAGAACGTTCCGCGCGTGCGCGAGCTTTCCCTTCTCTTCTTTCCCCGACTCCCATCGTATTTTGAATTCCGATCTTCTTAAGGCAGCGCATAACTCACTTCCCCTCCTTTTCTTTCTCGGACGTTTGTTTTCTTTCCTCTTTCCGGCTAGGGCATTGGAGGCTATTAGAAGAGCTTCGGCCCTCTCCTAGCAGAGAATGAGTCTTGAAGTAGCTATGGGGCCGTACATTAATAGATTTCTTTTTTGAGTCCTTCCAGCCATCAACAAACATAAAGTGTTCCCCTTTCCTGATTTTTTGGATTTTTACTTTCTTATGACGGTAATCCCCTCCGCCTCTCCTCTCCTCGTTCAACCCCCCCTTTCCCTTTCTCCTCAAAGGGTCTCTCGTACCGCGGCGATTTTTTCTTCCCCAATCTTTGTAAAAGCAAGTTAATGTTCTTCTTATTTTGTGCATCGTTCTTTTCATTTAGAACCTTGTGATCGGCAGGCCCCACCCTTCTCTCCTCTCGCCTTTTTGTGTCACTTCCTCCTTTCTTTTCCACATCAGGTAGGCTTGCGGTGAGCGCTGAGGTAATCTTGTCCCCTCTCTTTCCCCTCCTGCCAAGCAGGAAGTTAAGCGTCACTCAAACTTTGAGCCTTTTCGGAACCTTTTTTTTCCACGGAAGGTTTTAGGCTCTTTTCTTTACATAATCTTTCCCTCCCCTCCCTGCTTGACATGGCATTCCGCGATGTCGGCATCCTTTAAGAACAATAATAGTCTTCCCCCTCGATATCTCTGACACTTTTTTCTGGCCGTCTCGATCTCTCTTCTTTCATAACTCTGTAGAGAGATAATCTTTCTCCCTCCTCCCTTAGGATACGAGAATTTTCCCCTCCTTTTTTTTATTGTTTCAAGGGATCGATTCCGGTGATCATGTAATGGGGAGCGCGTTGATTGATATCGCTACCCCTTTCCAGGTAAAGTTCGAATGTTCCTTTTCGTCCAAAGTTAGTAACGCTTCTTCAGCTGCGGCGTCCTTTCCCCCCTCTTTATCAAATTTCTTTTCCTCTCTCTTTCCCACAGCAAAGCCTACTGCCTGCTGACCACTGCGGCAGGTTCCCCCTTGCTACTCTCATCGAGTTTTGCGGATGACGCTCCCTTTTTCTGTCCCTTCCCCTAATTTTCACGGACCACTCTGACGATCTATTCTCTTTCTGCCCAAATCTTTTTTTTCCCCTTCTCACGCAGCTGCCGCCGATTTGTCATGTTCCCAAGTTTTGAGGATAACGTGTGTCTTTGTACTGAGCTTCGCTTCGTCGTAACAATCTGCGCTTTCTCCCTTTATCCAAATCCCAGACGCACTGAGACAAAGAGTTTTCCCTCTCTGCTTCCTTTAAAGCTCAAACTCGCTAAAATTCTCCTTGTCTGATCCCCAAGCAGCTGACTTCCTCCTTCTTGCTAAGGGTTTCTCTCCTTCCTTTTGACTCAGCCTCGACTCGGAATCCCCCTGTAAAGCTTTTTGCTTAATGCTCTAACTTCGTCGGTCTTAAGTGATAGTACGGCCTCCTCCCTTCTTTTATCACCCTCTTCCGTTTCTTTTAAATAGACGTCCGTGGTTTGATCTCTTTTTCTGAAGTTTCTGTCCCCCCCGGATTTCCTTCTATTTGACATGACGCTTTCCCACAATCTTTCTTTTTTTTTTCCTTTGTTTTCCCTTGAGAAGCAGGTTCTTCTTCCCCTGTTCCCCAAGGTGGGGCGGAAGCGTACAGACTTGCTCATCCCTCTTTCCCCAACAAGTTTTTACTGATCCAGGATTCTTCAGAGATTCATTAAACGTACTAAAGCCTTTCTCCCCCCTCAGAGGCCTTCTTCATTCGTCTTGCGCCGCCACGCTGCCTTTAGGGTCACTGGAGCATTTTACAGTTCCCCCTAATTTTCTAACTGCGTCATTCGTACTCTGCCAACGCGTCTTCTCCCCATATTTCCGCCGTTAACACGAGTTCTCTATCCCTCTGTTAGTACTTTTCTTCCCCGAACTTCCCTTTTTCGCCCGCTCACGAGTTAAACCCCCCCTCCTCCCCTTTCTCCCTATCAGCGTACTTCCTTGCTATTTCATATTTGTAATAAGTCTTTCGCCGCGATCTAATTCGGGCCGTCTTTTTTCATTTTTTTTCCTGACTCCCCCCCCCTCTTCTTTTGGCCAGCCCAAGTCCCGCTGTGCGTCGCGGCTGTCTTGAAATCTCTTCCTCACCCGCCGCACTGTCAGCGACCGACCCCAGCCAAACAACTCGAACGTACGGTTTTCTTTCCTCTTTTCTCGCTTTTCTTTGAGAATGGGTCCAAGTTGTTCTTGTTCTCATGCCTTCCCTTCCCGAAAGGTTCCCAACGCCCCATGCGGTCCAGCTGACCACAAGAACCGAAAACCTTTTTTCTATATTTTTTCCCCCTCCCCATGGGCTGTCGGTGCCCGCTCGCTTGACGCGCTTCCTGCGGCTAGAAAAGTGGCTGTCTTTAAAGATTATTTCAAACTCTCTACTTCGGTTTACACTTCCATTAGATGAAACAATACTTCTTCTCGTTGACTCCCCTTTTTCCCCCACCAATTCCCTTCTTTTAAACTCCAGGACAATTCTTCACACGACCCACAAATTCCTTTCCCCTCTTCCCCTATTTTTTTCTTTTGTATTTTCTTTCCTCTTTAGTCCCGGTGTGCAGTCTCACTCGCGCTGGTAGCATTCCCCCCCCCTCTCCAGGATTTAGGGTTCCTTCGTTTCTCGGTGACTGTGTGTCATACCGCTTTCCATCCCTCCCTTTTGCCCTTTCGATTTTCGAGTTGGCGCTGCGTTTTCCCTTTCATTGATGATTGCCTTTTTGCACGGTTTTATTCCTTATTGATGCCGTGATATCCCGGATGCTTTCTTTTCGAATTGTCTTTATTTCCAAATGAGCCTCACGTCGTAAGGACCTGTCTTTTCCCCTCGTGTCCCGTAGTACGTGGTCGTTAGTAGTCCCCGTGTCCGCGTCGCTTCGAATCCGCTGTCACGGTCACTCGGTCCTCTTCCCCCCCTTTCTAAACTTTCCTCCCCACCTCCGCAATCTCTCTCTTTTCCTTGGGTTTCTCTCTCTTAATCCCCTTTTTTTTCCGTTGCGCCACCCCGAATTCAAGTTTCGCGCCTCTTTTTTTTTTCTGACAGGACGTCTTGCTGACTCGAACTCGGGACTTTAGTCCCGTACTCCCCTTTCCTTTCTTTTTTGAACCCCCCCTCCTGTCTTCCTACGCCCGACTCTCGAGGATATGCCTTAACGTTCTCCCCCCCCCTTTCAAACTTTTCCTTTTCTGCTCCACCGGGGGCTCCCAGCGCGTCCTTTCCCACAAACTCCCATTCCCCTTTTTCCTAAAATCCAGCTGTCACGCCCCTCCCGGGCTGCCGGACCCCCCCCTGGGACTACATCAAGGGGCCCACCTTTTTCCCTGCTTCGTTCGTAGCGGCATGACCCCCGTTCCCCATCGACCCTCCCAGCCCAATATTTGGCCAAACCTTTTCCTCCCCCCTCTCTCTCTCTCTCGTTGTCGCCGCAGGGCTCCAACGGGGATACTGATCTTCTCACTCCCTTTGAAGATTCGGGAGCTTGGGCTTGGAGTGAAGGGGAAATCGTTTTTCTGCTTTCTTTATCCTCTAGTCATCCCCACTTTGTTCCTCGCGGTAAGAGATGAGTCGTCTTTTTTTACCTGCGGCGGGCGGCGCGTTGGCGTGAGTCCAGTCGTGCTCCCTCCTTTCTTTTCTCGCAGAACTGCTGCTTCCTTTTTTTTGCATCGTGCAACCTACTTTGTTTTTCCCCAGTCCTATCTTTTTCCGGTTCTTGTTTCCATGCTTGGGGATTCCTTACTTGCTGTTGGTTTGAACCCTTCCTTCTCCCTTCTCCACCAAAGTCTTTGCCTTGCCGGTTTTTCTACGCACATCCCTGCCTCCCCCCCGAACCGGGTGCGTGTCAACTGGATTACAGTGATTCTTTCTCCTTCCTCTCTAGGTTTTTTCTTTTTCTTCAACGCGGGCGACCGGACCGCCCCCCACGACATGTTTGAATCCTCCCCTTTCTCCGCAGTTGAGGGTCCGTCCTCTCGAACAGTCATCTAAATCATCAAAATTTCCCCTTCCCCCTTTTTTCCTTTTCCTTCCTGCTGGTCTACGCGTTGAGGCGTTGAGTACGTGTTTCTTTCCCAGCTTGAGCGACCTGCTCAAGCCGCTTTTTCACCCAAGAGAGTCCCCTTCCCTCTCCCCCCTCCTCTGCGTTTTTTTTCCTCTCTTGCCTGAGACGGAGCCGTTCTCACATTGACCCCCTCCCTTTCCCGCGTGGCGTCATTCGTGCCCCACCAGGTTTTTGATCGTCGCCTCGCGTGTTACTCGTTGTTCAATCCTTTCCGTTGGGTTGTGGGCCCATTCCTATTATCCCCCTTTTTAGGGTAACCAGACCTCAAAATCTTGACAACCCCGCGTGTGATCCACAGTAACTCCCCCGTCTACTTTACCTTTCATTCTTTTTCGTATACCGTCGCAAATCGTTGCCCTGCCTCCTTTCTCACGTTCCATCTAAGTGACGTCTTTAGTAACGCCTTTTCTTTTCCCCTGTCCTCTCTTGGTGTTCAATTTCTCCCCGCTTCGTCCGCGCGCATTGATTTGATAGTGGTCTAGTCCCTGTTAGGCTATGATTATATTGCGAGGATTTCCATTGTTCCCTTCCTCTTTCTCAGAGAAATGGGCCCACTATCGCAGTCGCGCATGATTTGGTCATGCTTCAGTTAAATTAAGTCTCCTTTCACCATCGGAAGACTTTTCATGTCGCTTAACTTTTCATCTACGCCCCCCCCTCCCTTTTCCCGAAATGCTGCAGTCTGGGTTTTTGAGTGCGTTTACGATACTCTTTTGGTGATAACAGAGACGCGAAGTCCGTCCACCACAGCCAGTAGGACTAACGGGTCTATTATCTTTCGTCGAGCTTATTCGCTCGTGATCTATCGGTAAGCTCGTCGTATTCTGTATGATCCTTTACTTTTCTGCCTCCCATGGTGACGGAAGGTCCCCTCTTCAATTTCCCCTGGCCAGAACCTTGTCCGCCTTTAAGCGTTCGTGAACGGTAGCTGCAGCGATTGCCGTCGATCAGCGGCCCCTTTACTCCTGTTTACGCTTGACGTCAGATCCAATTTCCTGAACCTTCAGCTTTATCATCACCCCTTTCTTCACTCCATGTTTCTGGATTTTCTCCGATGCTCAACCAAAGTTCCCCTTTCTTCGTGTCATTCGATTAACACCCTTCCTCCCTTCTAAGTACATCTATTCGTTCTCCTCCTGTTTTTTGAGCTATTACCCTCTCTAGCGATCACGATACGCGAATGTCCTACTCTTCCTTCCTTTCCCTTTTCTGCCTGAGAACTGCAGGACTCCCGTTCCGGATTGAGGGAGACCTGACACCTTCCCCTTTTTCTTTATGCATGGGTCTAGTAGATTTGTGATTCTCTTCCCCAGTCTGTTCCCTCAAGCCTGGCGCATCGTGCACCGCAACTCAGTTGGCCTAGGAGGCCAGGTTACCCTCTCCCTGCTTTTTTTGACCTGCCTGTCTGCAGGATTTCAGGTCACCCCTACCGACCTCTCCTCTAGATTCGATTGTAGCCTTCCACGTCTCTCGATCTCTAGTCCTTGTCTCCTCCCCCCCCTTGCGTTACGTGGATTTTTTCCTGAGCGTCGCGCTCGCGCGGCTTCCAACCTCACCACGACCTTCTCACCGACCCATCCGCGAACTTGTAGCACTCAGGTGTTATCTTATCTGCTTGTTTGCCTTTTTCCCCTTCCTAAGGACTCGCTTACCCTGAGACGTCAGTGACGGAATCTCACCAATACAAGCCTCCCTTTTGTCTTTCGATTAGAGAGCTCCTTCTACGCTGCATCAAGTGCCTGACTGCACGAGATAATCATCTCCTCCCCTCTTTCTACGCCAGAGACACATATTTCTCGCTGCCGGACGACGAAACGCCTTTCCCACTGAATCGACAACTCTCCTCTCTTCCCCCTTCTTGGAGCGCTTTTCGTACGTTCTTCTTTGTCATCTATTTTTGAAGACGACCCGTCCCCTTCCCGTCAATTATGTGAACGGTGAAAGCTGTACGTTTAATATGACCCGTCTCCGCCATGTTTTTATGGATGAATGACGTTCCAGCTAATTTTGATAATCCCCCCTGGGCAAAAGACTCCCCTTTCCCTTCTCACGATTTATCCTACTTCTCCCCACCGTAGCCTGGGGGCCTATTCACTCCTTTTACTTATGCTTCTTCTCTTTCTCCCCGGAGCTATGAGTCACTTTGGAGCCGATTCGTAGTAATGCGTAGAGGTCTATTTCCCCTCCCTTCCTTTCCAAACGCGATCTTTTCTTGACGTCGCTTTACCCCTGTGCTGCGTCGTCTTCCTCCCGAGCCCCACGCACGCGGGCACTTTCGCACTCCGCTGCATTTTCTCTCATAGCACTTCGAGCTCCGCGCCGCATGACCTTGACATTGCGCTTTTCTTCTTTGACAGCCCCTTTTTTTTCTCCTTCTGGCGTAAGGCCGCCCTCGCTTCTTTTTCCAACCCCACGGTAGAGAACTTTCCCTCCCTCTTTTCCCTCTCATTCCTGCAGTAGTTTCCTTGCTGCAGCGCTACGAGTGCACTCGTGCGTCCTCTTTTCTAATCAAGTGTTGTGTTTCTTGATTTCACTTGTCTCAGTAGAAGACAGTTCCCCCTCCCCGTTTTTGATCTCTGCAAATGGAAAACAAGGACCGAAACCGTGAATTTCGTGGCCCCCCTTCCAACTTGATCCTTACGGGTGACGCTGCCTCGCCTTTACTGCGCGGATTATCGTCCCTCCCTCGGACTTGACGGCCAAACTTCCCGGCGAATTCCCCTCTCAGAGAAGATACTAATCGCGTCGATGAGGTTCCTCACGTTTGGCACACCATGCGCCTGGGTTGAAAAAATCCCCTTTTCCACCCCTTGAACCTCAAAGAATATCTGCCGAGCTTCGCGGTAGGCCGGGTATTTTTCTAGTCTTCTTTTGAGCAGTTTGCGGCCCTCCCCCTCCTCTGATAACTATTTTGCTGCAGTATTATGCCGTATTGATTTGGACTTTCGTTGCATTTTTCCTGCCCTATAGCCACCCCTTCTTCCCTTCTTCAGCTTTTCGATCCAACCAGATGGCGAGTCTGGTTCTTTTATCCCCAATTGCTTGTGAGAGTGACTTAGTGCAAGGAACCGCTTGAGTACGGTCTCCTTTTCTGCTCACTCGGAAGTAGATTTTGACCGTTTCCAGCGGTAGGGCCTCCCTCTTCCCCCGCCATTAAGGGGTAAGTTTTGAACATGCCTTATCCCTTGGTTCGCGGTCTACCAAAGTGTAACGTGTCGGCAGACCCATCGATTAATTATCGGCGCTCCCCTTTTTTTCTTTTTTTCATCCCACCGGAAATATCTCCCTCCTCCCTGTTTTTTTGAGCTAGTTTATAATTAGATCAGCGTTCCTTTTTTGATCAACCCTTAGCTCAAGACTCTTCAGAGTCTTGACACTATTTCGAGCCAGCTGGGTTCCCCTTTCTTCCCTCCCGACCAACGTGACTTTTCTGTCAGCTTGGACAATCCACGTTTCCCTCCGACAAGCTCATGATTGCAAAAGTTGCCAAAGGCGGGAAAAGTCCCTCTTCCCTCTGGTATATCCACCTAGCCGGAGGCCTGCCAACCCAGTAAAAGGCAAGTTTCCCCCCTCAATTTGTCGATAAAACGCCGACGGCTAGCCAGGATCGAACTTCTTCCTCTTTCACCCTTGCATGGTATGCGGACAGGTCTCCCGCATAATCTGCTTTCCCCCCTTTTCCTTGCGCATTTCTGCGCGTGATCGCCTCAACCGGCATTTATTCTAAGACTCTCCCTTTCCCTCCCTCCGATGCGGCGAGCGCCTTTGGTCAGGGGTGTAGGGCAGGAAAATTTTCTTTTGTTCCTTTTGATGTTTCTAGCAGTCATGGGTTGCCCCACTGTCTTTTTCCCCCACCCTCGCGGAATTAAGACGCGAGGTATTATTGTTATCTCTGTTTAGCCACTGCGTGCCTCCTTTTTCACGTACCTCCCTCCCTCCTTCTTCGGATACGAGCCGCCAATATGCGCTTCGGAGAGCGTTTGTAGATCCATTTGGTAAACCATACCAATCACCTTTTGTCGATTGTTTCAGGATCCGCCCCCCTTTCGTTTCATTCGGAGATCCTCCAACAAACACAGACCACAAACATGGTTATTCCGCACCCCCTTTATCCACGTAGCTTGCGGTGCACTATGGTTTTCTGTACTGAAAGTCTGAGTGTCCTCCCCTTTTCCTCGTCTCAGCGTCGCGCGACCGCCAGCCCCTTGGGGTGGTTTGCCTTTTTTACTCTTTTACCCCCCTTTCGAAGAGACGGCGAGCGATGCTTCCCAAAGCCGGAATGAACCCTTCCTCCCCTCCTCCAAGTGACGGTCAATGGCGGTGGCGCGACTGTTTCTTTTTCCACTCTAAGATTATTGGCGTAGAACATTCCCCCCTCAGTGCGGGCGGTGGGCTATCGTCTTAAAGGCAATCATGAGGGTTAAAATCGAACCGTCAAGCAATTTCCAGAGGAGTTGAAGGCCATCGATTCCTCCCCCCTCCTTCTTAGCACGGCGAGACGGTCGGGCTCCAAAGTGAAATCCGATTGAAGTTGTCCTTTTCTTTTAGCGCACGGAAGATGCTCTCAGGCTATTTTCCTCCTGTGTCTCTTCTCTCTTCTCCCCACGATTTTGCGGGGGACCATGAGATGAAATGTCTTTCCTCTTGCCCCCAACCCCTTCCCCCCAACTTGGAGCAGAAGGTTGGGCGCCATAGTAAATGCTTTTTTTAGATTTCTGGAAGGCGTTCCCAAATAGACTAAATTCATCACTTTTTCCCCTTCTCGCTAATTAAGGTTAGGAACTTCCCCTTCAAGTCTTCTTCTTGGACCCAATCGACGCTGTTCGGTCGTGATTTTTTCCTTGAACCCTGCCTCTCCTCTCTTGTTTAGTTTTGCAACGGGGAAGCGAGGAGTCTTCGGCCGTGATTGGTAATCCCAGTCTCTCGTGTGTTCGGACTGCTTCAGCGAGAAAGCTTGGCGACAGTATCTCCCCCTTCCTCGCTGTCTCGCATTGGCGCTTTGGACCAGAATCGTGTTTCTTCCTCCTTGGCACTCGCTGGCGGAGAAGAGGTCGAGTGCGAGTTACCAGAAGTCCCTCCTCCTGTGAAACACCATCCAGGCACCCCTTGGATCCCGTGACTGCGGTATGGGTTCTTTGGGTTATCTCGGACAGTAAGACTGGGGGACCAGACCCTTCCAGATCCCCCCTTGCCCCTCTTTTTCCCGCCCCTCTCTTTCCTCCTTTTGATTCCGTCCCCCCTTCCCTCTGACGTTTAGTAACAACACTCCCCATTGCTTTGTAGTGCCTGAAAAAGGGATAGTCGAGTAAGATTGAGATTATCCCCTGCTCGGCCTTCCCCTATTTTCTTTCGGCGCCAGGCATGATAATCATTGGGACAGCCAGATGACCTCGTCCGTGACTGCGGATATCCTGCGGAATGTTTGTTCCTGCCCCTCACATTGCTTGAGTCGGCATGGACCCCTCCTCGCCATGCGCGATTTTGTCCCTGGGCCCCCGGCCGCATTTGTCCATCTCCCGCGGCGGCTGCATTACCGGTGGGTTTTGGGAACTCTTTCTGCAGCGGCGGGCAAGTTCACTCCCTATGGGCCGACGGAAAATCTTAAGAATTGTTTCGCTTTGAGAATAAGAATCATTCCATTCTCCTGTTAGGCCTCGGAGCGGGGTCAACCCGAAGCAAGCGCGTACGACTCCTGCTTTTACATGGATCCCGCTGCTCCCCCCTCACCTTATTGCGTCCCCACTAGTGTCTGCGGGTTGTCGCTTCGTATATAGCCCGGATCCCACGCCCTTGCTAGGTGTCCCCTCAGTCGTTTTTTCCAGGGCGCATCGTCCCCGATCTGTCTGTCCGCCGACGTTCCCTCCTCACACAGTTTTTTTTCCCCAGCTTTACCACTTCATGGGGACTTCCCCCTTCCGCGGGTTTTTTTTCGTTACTGGACCCCCCCCCCCTCAGCAGACTCCGGTGTCGTCGATTCAGAGTTTTGACCTCCTCCTTTACGCTACTAACGTAAACCACCGCCGGAACAGGCATCCCGATACCTTTTTCTCTTGCGACCTTGATTCTGTGATGGATATCTTTCACGACTATGCTTGAAAGTTTCCTTCACTCTTTTTTTTTGGATCACGCCTATCACTGTTTGTTTCCCTGTGACATCAACCGTAGCATACCCGCCCTATAGTGTTTTTTTTATGGATGGGCAATGGTGTTTTCCTTTCCCTCTCACGTCGGGGTAATTTTTTGGTGCGGCGACTCGTTAGAAAGCTTTTCGCGTTGCTATATGGCCTTCCGTTTTTTCCCACTTTTATTCCCTGACCGTGACTGACACTGAGGTTGCTTTTTTCAGCGTGACAGGAGTAAATCACTCTCTTGTACCTCCGGTTTTTTCCCCGCTCCGCATACCCTCGGTCTGACGTGATTTCTTTTGTACTCCCAATTTTTCATGTACTTTACCGCAGCGACGCAGACCATCGGCCCCTCCTCACACCCCGAAAATTCGGGAAAATGGGGTACCTTCTAGTGTTCACGGGCATCAACAGCCCCCCCCCCTAACGTTGATCCTTCCTACTTTCCCCTCTGTCAGTGTGTATTTCCACCTGCCAACCCACAATGCGTGTTAGCCCACCCCCCGCGCAAACAGTCCATTGGGCACCGGGTGCCCAGTTCTTCTTTTTTCCGGTTTGAGCCCCCTTCCCCGGCTTTTCTCCCTTTTGAGTTTTGCTGCCCACTCCCGCCTTTTCATCATTCTTGCAGGCCTTTCTTGCATTACATATTAATCCAGGCGAGGCAGCCATTTCCCAACGTCCTTCTTTTTTTTCTGCCCCCCCCCAATTGGCCATAATCTTGTGAAATCTTCGCCAACCCCGTCCCCCTCCCTCCTTCGGTTGACCGCCACGTAAAGAAACTCCTTCACCGTCCCCTTTTTCCCATTTTTTAATTGTCCAGGCCCTCAGTTCGCAGCGGTACAACGGGGTCTTACCCTTCGTCCCCTCTTTTTTGGTGACCCAAGGATGTGTAAGGGCAAGGGTAGATTCTTCCACTCTTATTTTCTTTTTTCACCCTATTTGGTATTTTAGAGCCGCTGTAGAATCTGTGGCTTTGATCCTGTGCCCTAGCATGCTAGGCCTATTTGTCTAGCGAGAAGGTGTTGTTTTTCCTGTTTGCCCCCTTCCCTCTGGGAATGCCCTTCAGTACACAGACACCTTGATGGTAAACACGTGTTTTCGGCCACCGGTTCCCTCTTGTCAGGACTCTCTTCCTTTTTTCCAGCCGAAGGACCATCTCCACTGGCAACTACCACTCCCCCCCATTCGATACCTTGAGTTCTCACTTCCGGAGCTTTACCGATCGAGGTGTCCCCCACCCCTTGGGTTGCCCCGTTTACAAAAATCGCCACTGCTGACCGGACCAGAAGAGATCCTAGTTTTCTCCCTTCCTTTTAATCGCGGTGCCCACCCGCAATACCATACTTTGCTCCCCTGACCCCTCCCCGTTCCCCCTTCCAGTTTTGATTTCCGGGAAAAATTGTTCCACCACCGAGATTACCCCCTGCCCCCGAAAGGACTTCTCACCCCAAATCCCGGTTTAGACGTGCCATCCCCCCCCATGCTCTAATCACGTCATTGCGTCAGTTTATGCCCTGCTACCCTTTATTCTTTCCTTCCTCCCCGCCCCGAGAAGGACGGAAGTGCTCTAGTGGTGTAGCCCCTGCCGTGTTTTGGGTTACCTAATTCATGAATGTCCGAATGTACTTTCTTCTGTCGCTCCCTGACCAATTTTAAATTTTCTGCAGCCCGGCTTAAGCTTTTCTTATGCTTCCCTTGTCCGTGCTGATTCCTGTGGTTCCCGAGCCCGCTTGTCTCCCCACCCCCCTGGTTTTTGCCTCCTTATTTTTTTTCTGTGTCTGTCATTTCACCCCTTTTGTGGAAGTGGCCTTTCCGATGGTAGTGTTCATGTTTACACTACGCGCGAACCCCCACCCAAAGTACCCTTCGAAACTTCTCCTTTATTTGGGTCCCTCTTTCGTTATCCAGATCTACGACTTCCCCTTTCCTTAAGCTTAGTTTCCCCTCTTCTCCGCAATTCGGGGCTCACCAGTTGTCGAAGGTATCGTCCTCTCCTCTCCCCCCATGTTTTTTTTTTCAGTTTTTGCCTTATTTGTGCCCGTCAACCGTCGGCATCCTCTCATTATGCTCCCCTCCTTTACATCTTGATAGCGCCATTTTAATAATACGCAGCTTTTTGCCCCCCCCCCCACCCCCCCCCTGGCTCCATCCACCGGGCTTGGTTTTTTTCCTTTCCTAGTTTGAGAAGAAATTCCTTTTGTATCGAATCCACGCCAAAACGTTTTTTTTGACGCTCTTCCTGTCCTACCGTCTTCCCTCTAAGGTTCTTTCTGAGTCTTTCTTTTCATCCCTTTTTTTCCCACAGATAACGTCCTTAGCTCTTTCCCCTCCTCCGCTTGGCTTCCCCTCTTGTATCCGTTTTGGTGTCTCGAGATAGGACTTTATTTTGATTTCTCTTATACCCCCCCAGACCCCTACAAGAATTTTGCGTGAAAAAGAAACAACTCTCATTTGCCTAAACTTGCCCGATCTACAGCCGTTTTTTTTTTTGTCTTTCTCTTTAGTCCTACCATCCCCCACAGGCGTATATTCGCGCAGACGCCCAGCAACCAATTTCACCCTCCCCCCCCGTTTTTTGTAGATGATACCTGGCTGATGAAGAGGTCTTTTTTTCTCCCCTCACCTTTTTATCAATCCAGAATCTAACTCCCCCAATGGAAGATATATGCCTTCGTCTTACCTTCTGCAAATCTGGGCCAATCTAGTTAATTCTTTCTTTCCGCCTTAGCCGTACACCTGTACCCCCTGGTTCTCTTTCTTTAGCAGCGACCGGACCGCTCGGCACAAATCTTTCCCTTTTTTGTCCTCTTCCCCCCAAAAAAAACCCCTGCGATTCCAAATCACGGCGCGCCTTTCCCTTGATGTGTGATTTCGTAGAACCTGCTTGATCTTCCCATTTTTTAACATGACCCCTTTCCCTGTCTTTCCTCTTACTTTTTTCAAGCTGTCTCCGCCCCAACAAAAACTCTCTGGTATCCCTTTTCCCCATGCGCCACCCCAAACGGGTGGAAACGCGGCTGCACGTACAGCGCTTCCCCCTTGATCTCACTAGTTGCGGTACACCAAAATGTCCCTTCGTCACTTTCGTCTTCCCTCCTGCGCACTTCTCAGAAAGTAGAATGAGTCTTTTTTTTTAGTCTACCTGTCGACTGGTTCCATTTCGCGTCAGCCACACCCCCTGTTCACCCAAACCTCTTTCGGACCGTACCCACTGCGTTCCTTTCTGCCCTGGTCGTTTGTTTCTTCCCCAGGGAGATTCTATAACTGCATGGCTTTACCGTTTGCTCACCGTCTGTTGTTGATCGGAACTAATTGTGTGGCCAGCAGACGGGCCCCCCCGCCGTTTTCCCCCCCCCCCCTGTCCCGTGTCCCTTTTTTTTTTTTTCCAGACTTTTGTTCGGGATCTGTTTTTTCCTTTTTTCCGGGCACACCGGGGTGCTTGTTGTGTTTACCCCCCCCCAAAAGCACAGACTGAGTCTTCGGCTGTGGTATCGTATTCTGATGTCACTTTTCACCCCAACCTGTCGGCCCGCCGGGACGACCTTCAGTCACGAAGACTCCTGGTTATGATGACCTGAAACTCCCTTTTCCCTTCCTCCACTCTGCTAATTTTGTTGTTAGTTTGTATTTTATCCCGTCCCTGGAGAGCCGCCGCGTTCGGCTGATAGACGTTCGATGCCTTGATTTCTGTAGGTCTCCTCCTGGCGCTTTGACAGACGGTAACGCCCGTTCTTTTTAGTTATGTCCCCGTAGACGATATCTCTCCTTTGTTCTTGTACGACCTCCCTCTTGCATCCCACAGATTGGCTTGACCGCTTCGGGATATATTATTGGTCTGGTCTTCATGTCTTTGACTCCTGAGATGACGTCCCCCTGCGGACAAAAGCCCTGTTCCCCGTCCATTTTACCCGACCCCTTCCCCCGCCTTCCCTTAGTTCCTCCAGCCGGTAAAAGTGAACGGTGACACTCTTCCTTCCCCGACCCTGGTTGGTCGGTCCCAGTTTGACTAAGGATGCCTTTTTTGCGATGATCACCCTAGGGAATCTTTAGTTCGCGCTCGGGGCACCTTTAGTCTCACCGATTCCCTTACTCGAATCCCGCTTCACGATCGGTCTGCTTTGTGATGTACCAAGAGAACTCTTACCTTTTTATGCCCCCCCTTGTTATACAATTCCCCTCACACCACAGGCCACGTGCCCGTTTTCCCACCCCAGTGAGGGGCCACGCTCCGGAAGTTTTAGCTGAATGACCATACCGCGATGTTGTTCTCCGCCCTTAGGCCCATCTACTGCTCACCATAGTGCGAACACAGACTTCGGCCCATCGTTTTTCCTTCATCTTTTCTCATGTTTTTTATCCCTTGACGCTTGTTTGCCGTACCATCAAGAATCCCCCGAGCAGGGCCCTCATGTATTCCACCGACCTCGTCTTTGCTTTAGATTGTGACATCTCTGTCTCCTTGGATTCTTTTTGTAATCCATGGCTGTCTCCGTCGCTCCACCACATGTCCATTCGGTGTCATGTCTGATGATTGGAAGCCAAATAGCTGATTACGTTGCTTTTTTGTGAGTGCTGACGGGTTTCATGTTGTGTGGGCCCTTTTCCCGCACAAAATTTCGGCGGTTTTGCATGTCCGGTATCAGGATAGATTCATGCCGGACTCTCTTTTGAGTCGCAGAGTTTTCCTTTCCGTGCTCCTCCTGGTGTCCCGGTTTTAGGGGATCTAGACTCGCTGTTAAAGGTAGTTACCCATCTTGGTGCCGTGCTGCTCTCTACGGTTCGTGACCCCCCTTTTTTTCACTATTATCTCAGAGAGAACCGGGGTCATTAAAATTTTTTTACATACCTCTCCTTTCCTAGTTGTGATGTCGTTAGTTGTGGACGGAAAAATACGGTCTTCCAAAAAGTTTACCCCATTTCCCCCCCCGCGGAGCGTTCACCCAAGTTTTATTTCCCGTTCCGAACACACCCCCATTTCTTCTCCTCATTATGTACCGGACCACTCTGCGACCCTTGAGTGAGTTACCCTTTTGTCCCTCCTTTTCTGAACTACGTTTTTGACGCTTATTCTCCGCTCCGCCCACGTGTAGATCCGTAGTAATTTTTGAGACTTTTACTCTTCTCCGCCACGCTGGATTTGTCTTCGACGACGGACGGGTGCTGGTGACTTCTTTTTTCCTTCACCCATCTCCGTTGTCGGTTCGTTTTTCCGCGTGATGTTGGGGGACAGCTTCCACTCTTTTTACCCCGCATCAGTTGTTTGTTCCCCAACGCCATCCTCGCTAATTTTTTTCGGTGGGGGGCTATTACGCTTTTTTAACGAGTCTCATGTAGCGAACTACGTATTTGTGTAACAACGTTTCTGCCTGTATTTTCGACTCTTTAGCCCCCCTCATTGCTCATTTATCTCTTTCTTTCTTCCCTTTCGGCTCTGGTCTCTCACTCCTTCTGTGTTTCTTGCTTCTTGGACGCGCCCGCCCGTGTATTCCAGGACCAATAGATAGTTGATGCTGACGTCGCAACCTGCCCAGCTTTTGTCCTTGTTCGCTCAAGAATCCCGAACGTGAACACCGTCGTGTTGTCTTAAGCTCCTACCCCCTTTTTCCCCTGTGACATTGGCTTATTTAACGTTGCCAGTCCCATTCGATCTTTTCATCCAGTTTTTAGAGACTTTCTTCTTCCCCCGTACCCTTCCCTGGTTATTTTTTCTGGCTCTTTCGTATTTTTGGTGCCACCCCTTGTTGTGGAGGAGCTCTTTCAGCTTGGTGTTCCCTTCCACTGTCCCCCCTTTTCCTTCGGCATGTCGTTCGTGGTTTCCCCCTTTTTGGATGGTAGCCGACTGTCTGTGTTCCCGCGGCACAGACGCCACCCCCAATCCCTCAAGGTTGTCCCCCTCGTTAGTATTTTACCTCCCCTACGTCACCAATCACCCGCAGTGCCGTGGCATTCGTCTTGCTTGCCGTGTTCTTATTTAGCCCCTCCTATTTTTTGGTCAAGTTTTTGTTCGGCATTTCTTTTTAAGAACATCTTGTAGGTTTTATGATTGTTCCCCCCAGTTGGCCCCCCCCTATAATGATGCTTAGTTGTCGGTTTTTTTTCTTCCCTAGCTTGAGTGCTCGATGGTGTCGTCCTTTTTATACTAATTATATTATTACGGGGTCCCTCCCTCCCTTTTTGGGTTTTTGTTTGCAAAAAACTGACGCAAGGATTCCGAGGGCCTTATAGTTCCTTCCCCAACCCCCCAACCCATACGTTTTCTCTTTTCATTTTTTTTTTTACTCTCCCCCCCCCCTGTGTAATGGATGGAGTTTCATACGAGTTCCTTGAAACTCAGTGGCACGTCCCCACGTTCAGTTTTTGGCGGCACCGTTTGTACTAGTGGACTGTCGGACGTTGTGATGTTCGCTCTTGACCCCCCCCTTTACCCCCTCTGAGATGATCAAGCGCTCCAACTTCCCCCCCTGGTGTCCCCTGGCAGTGTATTTCCATTCCCTGACTGAATTTCCTCGTAATTTGTTGTTTTTCTAAACATCCCCTATTACCCCCACAGGCATGCTTCTTGTCCGACCTCCGTTTGCCTCTTAGCACATGGCCTAAAAACCCAATCCCTGAACCCTTTGCCTGTGCTTCGTGTACTTGTGATCAGGGCTTTCCCCGGCCATATCATTCCGGACCTTTCCCCCCACCGATCCGGATCTCTCAAAAAACTTGCGGAGTTTTTTTTTAACACCATGTAAGTCCTGCTTTTTTTTTGGTTGGGGTCATTGCCCATATTTCTCTTTGCCCCCAACTTACGGTCCCCACCACTATTTTTTCATCTCTTGCCGGGGTGGCATAAAACATTTTTTTTAACGTCCTTTCTGTTTTTTTTCAATTAACCGAATATCCCACTGCCATTCCCCTTTGCCCAATAATCCCGGGGGGGGTGACTTTCAAGTTCCCTTGCAACCGTGTGGACACGATGTGTCCAGTGTTTCCATTGGGCAAACCCTGCCTTGCCCAAGGGTCCCGCCTTCCGTTTTTCCCCCTGAGAATTTTCGTCGCCTTAGATGGGTATGTGGCTTTGTTGACTCTTCCCCTTGATTTTCCCCCAGTCACCCCTTTTTCCCTTCCAACCCCTTTTTTTCACTCCCGAATCCTTCATTACTCGTTCCCCCCCCCCCCCTCCCCACCCCCCCCCCCTTCTTTTTTCACGTTTTGTGACTTTCGTCCCGTTGCCCTCAATTGGCCTTGGTTTGTTTTTTTACGACAGCGGCTCGGTTGATATCTTCCCAAATGTGGTTTCCTTTAGTCCCCTCTTTTAGCCCATTCGGTCAATTTGTACAACGGCACTTCCCCCACCCATACACCAAAGGAACGCTGTTTTTGGATCATCGGACCCCTTGGTCCCACCCCCCCCCCAACAGGGGACACCCAAGATTTTTTTTTCCCCCCGTGCAACCGACCAATTTTTTTCGAGCACGTGAAAATCCCAAGACATAACCGTGACCCCCTTTCCCTTTTTTCCCGTTCCCCCCTTGACGATCCCCCAGATAGTCAGCCTTACGTGCTCCCCAGTTTTCGACAAAAACTTATTCACCACGGACATGTCACTCTTCGCTTCCCTGTTTTTTTGTTTTCTCCCTTCTCCCGGTTGGAATGCTTTTTTCACCCTAACACCGTTTTTTCCCCTGAGCCCTTTTTTTCTTTCCCCCAACCTTCAAGTGCTCTTACTACAGTTGGATGTTATCGGTGCCTTATTTTTTATTTAGAGTTTTTTTCCCCTTTTGTGGTTCCCCCCCCTTGTTCCGTGAAGATGGTTGATAGGAACCTTTTCAAAAACGGGATTTTTTCTTTTGGCTTTGGTTTTTTTTTTCGCCTCCAGGTTTTGCCCGGTTTTCCTGACAAACCCCCAGGAACAAAGGTCTTTCTTTATGTCCGCCTTTTTCTTGGTCAATTTTCAACCCCGGTTTGGTCCGTCCAGGCGACATTCGCGACGGGTTTATCCCTTTGTGACCTTTTTGGGCAAAGACCCTTTTTTTTTTCCCAGTGGCGGTCTTCGTTTTTGTAAACCCCCTTTCCTGCCCAGGCAACTTTGGATTTGGCCTCGAACTCCTCCTTTTTTCCCAAAAACTTTGGGTTTCATTTACCCCCCCTCGTCCCTTTTGCACCTTTTGTGCGCAGTGACGGGGCCCCCTTAATGCAGGGGAACCTTACCCCCCGAAGGAAAAAGAAACAGACAAAACCCAGTCCCCCTCAAGGAGGTTCACACGATGCAGACCTCGACCCAACAAAAAAATCTCTCACACCTCTTTATAGTTTTTCCAATGGTTTAAACCGTTTGTGCTCGCCCCCCCCTTTTTCTTTCTTTCGTAAAAAAAACAAACCGAAACCAAACGTGACCTTTGTTGATGCTCTCTCATGGATCCCGTCTTCATTACTTGAGGGCCAGAACTCCTTGTGATGATGAGTTCTGTGACCCATTTTCCCCGTCCTCCATCCCCCCCCTGCTGCAAGGTGAGTCCTACGACGCCTTTCCAGGAAAAGGTTCGCCCTTATAGGCACCCTTCTTCTTTCCTCCTTCCCTCCCTTTTGTTTGTTTTCGTATTTCTGATATTTTTCCGCTGGCGGTGTTTTTTCCCTTTTTCGAATCAGGCGTTAAGTTGTCCTCCCAGTGCCCCTGATGTGATTTCCGTCTGGCCAGTTATCGGTCTTCGCCCCATTTCCCTTGTGTTGCCGGGAATACTCGTCTCCCAAAAAACCCGACCAGTTTTTCTGTCCGGGCCCCCTTGGCGAGCACGGTTGCATTGTCCCCCCTTTTTAACAACACCCCTTCCTAGCTGTCCCTTCTCTTTTTCTCTTTTTTTTTCTTTTTTTGCATAGTGGTCTCTCTTTTCCTGTTTTTTTTGCATCCGCCTTCTGTTTGGACCTCCCAGTCACATTGCGCTCGGGAGTGTTTGTACATTTTTCTACCTTCAAAGTAGGTTTGTCAGGTTCTTCCCCTGCTGGTGGGAACCAATTTCAACTCAACCCCCTCCTTGGTTCGTGGTGGCCTTCGAACTTTCAATATTACCCCAACCCCCGTCACAAATCCCAATTTACCTCGTCAAAGTACCTACACCCTCCCTCCCCGTTCCGTTTTTTGCATGCGACCCCTGGTTTAACCCCCAACCGCCTCGACTTTTCGCCCCCCAGGTGAAGACCCCTTTTTTGTTCTTTGGGGTTCCATTGCCACATTCCCCGTTTCCGCTGCTTTCCCGACCCGTCAGCCCCTGATTTTTTTTTCCTCCCTTACGCAGGTTTTGTAAAAACCCATGACTTGAACCCGTCTCCCTGAAACATGACTATACATAACCTTTTTTTTCTGTTGATTTTAGTCTTCCTTTTTTTCCCAATTAGTTATAACGATCCCGCGGAAAGTGGTTTTGTTCCCTTTTAAGCTCCCCTGGGCCTCCGAATCCCCCTGGGTCCTTGCGGGCAGGATTCCCTTCCCCCGTGTGTAAATATCTTAGTCCCCTTATTTCTGCCTGCAACTTTTACACTATTTCCTTTCCCTTGTTTGGGTGTACCTGATATTAAAAATTAATAACGTGTTCACTGGACGGTATTGTTTTTTTCCGTCCGCTTTGCTGGCAAAAGTTTACTTTTTTGATTTTTCCGGGGATTAAACAATGGTCTTTGCCCAATTGACTCGATTTCCCCTCTCCTCCCCTTTTGGTTTTTTATTTTGATTTGCGTGTTCCCATTCTTAATGGTGTTTTTATTGATTTTGATTTTTTTTCGTTTCTCAGGCACCCTGAATCCCTCTTCCTTTTTCTTCCCCCCACCCCTCCCACTGCGGTCCTGGAGCTTGAATGAGCCTTTGCGAACGGTTTGTGTTTTGGGTTCGTGCCCTACAATGGGTTGGTGGCAGTGAGCTTCTTTTTCCCCCTCCCCCTATTTTCACTGTGCCACATTCCCTTCAAGTCCCTCACCCGGTTGACCCCATAGAC
>Ga0179593_1337668_pt1 | contig 20698 bp, 31 predicted proteins | sample CZODoug2_1_08_16_FD_185931 | JGI IMG/M metagenome (GOLD analysis project Ga0179593, IMG submission 185931) | Vadose zone soil fungal communities from Angelo Coast Range Reserve, California, USA - CZODoug2_1_08_16fungal (PacBio error correction) | ecosystem: Environmental > Terrestrial > Soil >... | reverse complement strand
AAGTGGTGGTTGTGGGACCCTGCACCGCGCGTCCAACCGTGCCACGCCAGGTCCTTACCCTTTTCTCCCCCCCACCCCTAAAAAGTCCAAGGCTCCGGAGATGGGGAGGCTGATTTTTTCTCTTCTCCTTTGGTTTCGCTCGAATTCGGTTTACCAAGTAAACCCCTCTGCAAACTTCCTTCCCCTACTTTCTCCCATGCCAGACAAAAAGGGTCTTTCCTCCCCCCGTGACCTCCGGCCATCGGCTCTCAATTTGCCTGCCACAGATTCGTGTGACCCTGGCGCTGCTCGTTCCATCCCCGGCGGTATTTATCAATCAAGTTGTTCTCAGTTTTGGTCCTCTCTCACTGGGGGAGTCTCTCCCCCCCCCTCGTAAACACCTCGCCTTTTTGACACTACTCTCTTCCTCCCGCGTTTTTTTTCCAAAGTCGCCCCCTCCCTGGCTAGTTTAGCCCCTTCACTCCCCCCGCACTCCAATTCTCGTTTGGTGACACCTAACAAGGCCCCCCCTTTCCCCCCCCCCTTTTTTGGTTCGTGCATCCTTCAACTTCAGTCAGATGGTCGTGGTCCTTCGCAAAGTTTGACTTTCTCTTTCGGGATTTAAGATTGCTCCGTAGCTCCTCTTCGAAGCACCGATCCATCCCCCCTTTCCTTTTTGAAAGTTATCGCTGTTTCTTGACCCTCGTCTTTCAACGCGGGCCCCCATTGAAAGTTCCTTCCCCCCCTTCGTTGAAAAATTCATTTGGGAAGTTGTTGAGATTTCTTTCTTTCCCTCGTTCGCTCTGGTTTCCGTTACGTGCGGGTCAATCCGTCTGCTTTGACAAATTTTTCGGCCCCGATAGGGAGTTGAAGTTACCTTCCTCCTCTTGATCTCCCCACTGCGCGCCGTGTTGCATTGGAGTCTTATGTTTGTTTGCACCAAGATTTTTCTCTCTTTCCCTACTACCATTCCCTTTTTTTTTTGAGTCTGAGCGTCTTGGTTTCGAATTCTGATGGTTTTCACTTGCCAGTGGCTTTGATAATCCGCATCATCGCTTCTCACGTACCCCACTTGCCTCACCTGGATTTTATGTTACGCGTCCTTCCCCAAGCAAGATTCCTTGACAGTTGTATTCCGCGTTTACACGTACCCATTGGTCGAAACGCTACACATAAACCCCTTCCCCCCAAGACCACCCACTCCTCTTTCGGTTTTAGTGATCGTGTTTTCCTCCAAGGCAATAAGTTTTTTTTGTTCGATTGCGTGCCGTCAGGCTTTCTGATGCAGCACTAACAGTTTTTTTTTCTCGTCGGATCCTTCCTCTTTTTCACCATGATTCCCTCTGACCCAGTGAACCTTCCCTCCCCTCCTATCGGCCAACCAAAAACCATTTTTTTATAATTTACCCCTACCCTTCCTGGACTTTGCAAGGTTGTTCGTGAAGTGGTGGCTGGCTGTCTATCTTCCGAAGATTAATGTGAGGCGTGGTTACTTGTGAAGTTTGGGTACTCGACTCGTCATGTCTTTCTAGGAGTCTACCTTGGCGCGGCTGGGTTGCACCCCGCGCTTATTCTTCCTCTGTGTGGTGTTCGATGGTTTCCTTTTAGTGCGGACCTTTCCCCCGCTGGCTGGGACACCCTGATGCGTTGCATGATGGATCTTTGCCCCCGCCTGTTTATTGCGGATTGGTTTGGTGTGAATTTTTCGCCCGATACTGGTTGCAGTTTCCCCTTCGCTGTTGTCCTCTTCGGCAGGCCGATTTCGAAGTGGGTTCATGTGATTCCCTTTTCTTCGGCCCCCCCCGCGATTTTTCCTCTTTTTATTACTGGTGGCAGTTTTTCGAGCCCCTTTGCCCCCCTTGAGCCCCCCTTTTGCCACCCAAGTAATTAACCCCTCTTCCCTTTCCCGGGGGGGGTGTTAGTTCGGTGGGTTAGTCCCCACCCCGTTATAGATGAAGTGGATTTGCGTGGCTATTGCTTTTTCGGTGCACCCCACTTTCTTTTTTTTTTTTTTTTTTTTTCTTTTCCCGGCAAAGCAGCGAAGCCGGTGAGACGATTTCCCTCTCCCTTTGTTTTGAAGAACAGTGACTTCGGTTCTGTTTTCTCTTCCGGATTTAAAGGGCAGCTTATTTTTCTTCTTCTGGTACCTTTCCCCCTGTGTTTTTTTCTCTGCATGCGGTCGGTCCCTTGTCCTCGTGTCACACCAACCCCCTGTCCCCCCCTTCTACTAGATTTTTCTCCCCCACAACTTCCCCAATTCTCTGGTAGCACCAAACACCGCTGGGTCGTTTCCGTCGTTTTTGCGGAGCACCTCCTTTGTCCACCCCCATTCCAGCATCCACCCTCCCCCCAATCCTCCACCAGGATTGCATTTCCTCTGTGGGTTTTTTTCTGCCGCTCCGAGGAGTCCCATTAGACAAAGCTTGCTGGCGTTTCTCCTTTGCCCCTGAGGATCTGCCCTGTGTCATCTTTTTGTCACGGATCACTTCACCTCTTGCGGCTAACGCTCAACCTACAACTCGGTCACCTTCCTCCTTCCCCCCGATCAGGCTTTGTGCCAGTAGCTCTGAGTCCTATTTCTTTGGGGCTGCTGGCATGCGGTCGATGAACATGCCGTTTTGTCCGTTGGTTTTTTTTTTTCTCAATGAATAATTGTTTTGTATGATCTCCTTTTTTTTTTCCCTCCCGCTCCGGACCTTTTGCTTCGGTGTCTTTTTTTTTAGTTCCTTTCGTACTTTTCTTCTCTGCCACTGGAGATGTCTGGTCCAACTGGTGAGCGGCACGTTCCTCAATTACACTGCCCCTCTTTTCATTACCCGATCCCCAGCACTTATTTTTTTCCCGACAACTTTTCCCCGATCCTGATTTCCTGTTGAGGTTACCTTTCCCCGGTCAGATATCCCCCTTCCAACAGGCTTTTGGGGCCCTGACACTCCTTACCATGATGTTTTTAATATCGTGTGACTAAGAGTCCTGGTTCCCATTTCCTCCTGGCTATACCCTCCTTATTCACCCCCCATGGTTTTTTGATGATTGAACACGATTACTTCCTTTCTGGCGAACTTTTCTGTTACCCCCCCGTGTTTTCGCCCACTTCTTTCCGGCACCCCCTTTCCATTGAAAACCGGTTGCTGCTCGTTGCCAGTTTTTTTTTTGTTGAGTGGAAAATCGGTTCTTTTTGACTCAGACTTTTCCTTTTCTTCACATCGTCTGGTCCCTAGTGGCACCCCCCCTCTTTTTTCTGAACGAGCGCCCACGACAATTTTGTTTAAACCCCTTTTCGGATATAAATTTCCTTCCAGTTTTTGTTTTCTCTTGGGTTCCCCCTTTCTCTTTCTCCAAGACCAGTTTTTTTTATGCCCGGTTTTTGAGAGTTTGGTTTGGAAAAACCACCTCCATCCGCTAGACGTTTGTAAGTTTTCCCGCATGTGTTTCTTTTTTCTCTAGTTCTCTTTGTCCCCCGCCTCATCCCGGGAGCAGTTTTCTGTCACCCATGTGACCTCTTTTTTGGGCGTGAAGCGTCGATCCTGTTTTTTTCGGATCCATTCATAGAACCTTCCTTACCCCTGGCAGGTGGTGTTTGGTTTTTTCGTCTTCATGAGTCCTTCCCTTCCTCCACACGAGGGTGGTGTCTCCGCTTCTTCTCTTGATTGGCCGTTTACATCATTATAGGTAAAATGCTTTCCCCCCGTCCCGAAACTTGGACCAGCGTTTCCCCGTCCATCTGGTAACCCGGTAGCCCAAAACTCCCTCTCCTGATCCACCGTCCTTGGACTTTTTTTTATCATTTCTTTCAGCGTTGCTACCCTTTTCTGAGTCCCCTCCCATCACTCGACCTCAAATTCTTGTTGTTCCCCAAGGACGACATCGACTCAAGCTTCATGCTCGGTTTCCACCCCGGTCGTTTTTGAGCTCCTCCTCCTGACTTTAAGAGGTGGGATCCTCCAGAAATTATTGATTTCTTTTTCCTCTTTTCCTACTTCCTCGTTTGGGGTTTATGAGTCTTCATAACTATTTCTGGTCACCCCCCGATGAAGTCAGCAGGTCGTGGTCTTTTCCCTATTCGGAGATCATGCCGCGTATTAGGCTTTTTCGTGGTCCGCCTTAAGTGCGTAAGTCTTGTCGTTACTCCGAGGCTGGATTGCCTCGTCCCTGCTAGCAAGTGGTCAAGTTTCTCCTTTCGAGTCTCCCTTTTCGAAGGTTCACTGATTTTTTTGCCGGCACCCTTGCTGGTTAAATTTAACCGTCCCCTGTGTACCATTACAAGAGTCTTCTAATAGTTTCGCCCCCAACCATACAGCGAAGTGTGAGTCAACCCCACCTCTTGTGTCGCCTTGCCTTTCTCCATTCCCCCTCCGGACCAAACCCCCAACCAACAATCCTGGTTGTCGAAACTTCTTGTCGATCATGCATCGTTCCCCCAATTCGACTTGACCCTTTTCTTTTTCCCCGCCCCCCACCCCCTTTCCTTTGTTCCATTGGCATGCTCCGACGCGGTCCCACGCGCGCGCAACTCCTCGTTGTTTTTTCTGTCTCTAATTGGTTTGCCTTTTTTTTTTCCCGCCTTCCAAAACGCGCACCCGTCTGCGAAACCGTCCCCTGTTCGAGCAGTCAACAAACTCGCGTTCCTTTCCAATTGATTTATCGTTTTTTCACCCCGGGCCGTGCGGGGAAGCAAAGATTTTTCTCCACTACTTCCATTTGTCTTCTCTGCAGAAACCTCCCCCCGCGATTAAGCTTACCCCAGTCCTCCAACCTTTCTTCCGCTGTTTCAGTACCTGGTTGCCCTTTTTTTGATTTCTAAGTCCTTTGTTCTTTCAAGATGACCCCCTACTCATCGTGTTTTTTCAACATCCCCCCACCCTTCCAGTCTTCTTTTCACTGAGTATCCTTCCCCGAGTTTCATTGACTTCCTTTCTGTTGCTGTTCCCACGTCTATTTGCAATCATGGTCCTTTTGATTTCTTCCCCGGCCCCTCTTTTTCCCCCCCCTTTACGTCTCCCCCGTCTTTTGCACCCTTCTCACTTTGTCGCGATGATTGCAGAGTTGCGTCCCAATATGCTGTTCTTATTCGTTTTTCCCCGTTCTAAAGTTTTTTTTTTCCTTTTAATTGTGAATTCCTCCTTCCTTCCCACCCAGACTGAGCTTTGTCTAGTCTGTGCAAATCCAAGCAGTTCTGTTCACCTCAAAACGCCTTGAGCTGGGGAGGACCACCCCCAAACCGGTTCTTTCAACCTCACGTTGCACCACAAAAGTTTTTTGGACGTCCCCCCCCAGTCACTTCCCCTTTGTTTCCCTTAGTCCCGCATCGCTCCTGCCCCCCAATCTGCTTGTTTCCCTTCTCCCCCGTGAACCGACTGATCGTGTCCCCCCGGTCTTTCCGTGGCTTGTATTGGTCTTGTAGAAGTGCGTTGTTGCCCTTGATCCAGCCTCACAGAGACCCCAAGTAATCTCCCGCCCTTACCTTCGTTTTTTTCGCTCAGCGTTCTTCAGAATGTGATCCCTCTAGCGTGCCTACCCCCTCCTTTCCCCTCCAGGTGTCTTCTTTTTTGTTTTATTATGTGATTTGGGTGTAGGGCCGTGAATTGGCGCGCGCGTCCCGACCGATTATGTTGCTGGTCTGGTGCCTTCGATATGGATTCGTTTTTAGGCAAATCTTATCCTTTTTGGTGTTCCCCCCTTTTGGCCGGGACTTTTTTGGGAACTGGTGCAATTGTAAACCACCGCCGCCCTCCCTACAAATCACAGAGTTTACTGGCACTCCGAAGAAAACTTCTTTTCCAGGTTCTTTCTCTGGTGCTGGAAGTCTTGGTTGGTCACTCCTTTCCACATACTTCTCTTTTTTACTTGATCAATGTTGGGGACAAAAGACAAATCAGGTCCCTTTTGCCCCCCCTTACCCCGTTTGGCAGTTGAGTGGTATTCACCGTTTCCCTTCAAGTAACCCATCCAGGAAGGCCAAGGCCTTTATCCCTTCGTGGCTTTTGCTCCCTTTTGGGCCGGTGTTTCGAATCGGAACCCCCAGCACCTCCCCTTCTTCCCAACTCCCGATGCCCTAACTTTAACTCCAAACCTTGAGACGACCACTTGCCTACTTTCCGGCCTTCCCTGAATTCGGCCCCTTCTCAGGGACATGAAAACATTGCTTTTTTTTCTTAACTCGTACGCTTTCCTTCACCACCCCTTGTCTTCGTATTACCCCATTTGACGAATTAAGGTTTTGTTCCAGAAAGCTGATTTCCATTTCCTCCTCAAATGAGGTCCTCGTACCGACCTCCTTCGCGTCTTCAGCGACGACAAGTACGTTCCTCCCTCCACTTTTTCGCCTTCCCAGTAACCCCGCCCTGTTTTCAATTGAGCGGAGGAAGGTTCCCCCTTATTTACCTCCAATTGCACCCATTTGGCCCTATACGTCAAGCCCCAGCCAAGTGTTGTTTTCGTGTTCATGAGTTTCTCCCCTTTTCTTTGTCATATTTGCCGAGTGTCTTCTTTTTAAGAGGCCCCCCCCCTTTCCTCCCTTTTGAGGATGATCCTCTTTTTTGCCATTTCACACCTTTTTCCTTCATCACTGCCCCCTGCTTGCCTCCCTCTCTGGACCACGCTTCCTTTGAAGGTCGGTCCCACCAAGTTCCCCTTTGAAACCTTTCTTCATTTTTGATAAATAATGGTCTTTGATTTCGTTCGCCTGGGTTTTTTTTTTTTTTTTACCGTCTGTTCTTTCCCCTCCCCTTGACCTCGGCTTTGATGAACACTTCTTCCCCGCTTTCCCCTGGTGACTGCAGTTACCCCCTTTTTACTTGACGTGTCGTCTTTGATTGCGCTTCATGTGCCTCTTATGGTCTTCGACCCCGTTTCTCTCTCTTTTTTTTTCCTCCCTTCCTTTTTTTTTTTTTTTAGTAGTGCTCTTTGTCCTCCCCTGACCCCCCCCCGATTGACTGCCTTCTCCCTTCCCTCCCCCTCCCCTCGATCACTGGTTCACACTGCTGTTCTCTTCTTTCCCCTGAGAGTTTTATCCTTCTTTTCCGGGTAGTTTTTTGAAAGCAGGCCGTTTTCTCAGCCCCCAGTTTGAACGAGGGTACCACACTCCACCTCCCTTACATTCAAAACCCTCCGTACTTTTTGTCGCGCTTTTTGACGCCCTTCGCGTTGTTCGAGGGCGTGCTTTGCCTGGGCCAGGACCCCGTCTTTATTCTTCCTCATACCGATTTGCTCTTCCTTTGGTCTCCCATCGCCTGTTTTTTTTTGCGAGGGAAGTCCTTACCTCCTCACCCCCAATCGCACACGGGGCCAAACGGTTTCTCCTTTTTTTTGCACACCACGAACCCACTTGTCCTTGTGATTGAAGTTTTATGCTTCCTTGTTGTACTTTTATTTATATTTTCCTTCCCCCAGCGCTTCCTTTCGGCGTTTTTATTTTGATTGTTCTCGTTACATTGTTCTGTGTAGTCGTCACTTGGCGGGGCTGGTCGTGACTCTCTGTTTCGTTTAGAACGAAAGGTGTTTTTCTCCTATGGGGTCTCTCCTCCCCCTATCATTGATGTGGAAACCTGTTTTTACGTTTGGGGCTCATGATGGATTTTTTGACTCCGCCCTTGGGATTGCCGACCTTTTGTTACTCTTTTTCCCCCGCACGAAGCCTTTTCCAGTCAATGTTGGTCTCTTTCCTGCTTCGTTTTTATTGACTACGTCTTTCCTTTCCCTGTTTTCCTCCTTTTATTGAACTTCGGGCGCGTCTTTTGCCGATGTTGAGTTTTGGCCGAAATTTCGGTCTTGTCCCCCACCTTGTGCCTCACTGCCACCTCTTCCGTCAAATCACCCTTCCCCCCTCCCTTTATAAGGGCCTTCGGTTCGTTCTGTGGATGTCACGTCTACTGTCTTTTTCGGTATGGTGCTCCGTGTTTTTTCCCCCCCCCACTTTAGAACCTCCCTGCCTGAAGTCGTTTTTCCCCCTCCCGTGCCCTCCTACCCGCTTCTCTTTAAGCCCGTGTGAGGTTTCTTCTTTTTTCTCTGCACTCCGCTTGGTTAGTAGGGAGGAACTCTTTTTTTTTTTTTCATTCGTGGTCCGGCCCCCTCGTTCTGTCAAAACCTCACCCCCCAGGATAACGTATCTCTCTTGCCAACCCCCTTCACCTCGTCCACAACCCCCACCCCTTCCTCTAGGTCTTTACTGATTTGATCAGGACCTTTCCGATCAACCCCCCAATCAAATTCACACCGACCAGTCCCCTTTCACAGGATTTTCTTACACCTGGATCCAATGATTTTGGTGTGTGCCCCCTTAAGAACTTGAGCGTTCGTAACATGCCGCGGCTCCTTTTTTTCTTCTTGTTTTCTTCTTTGATCTTGGTCGTAACTTCACCGCTGTCTTTTCCCCCCCCTAAAACCTTCCCGTGGAATTTGACACCGCAGCGGTTTATAGTCGTTGGCTTTTTTGCTCTTCGTTCTCTGTTTTTTGCGTTTGTCTTCTTTTCGTTGACCGATGAACTTGCCCGTTCCCTTTTGGGGCTGTCTTATTAATTTTGGGGTTTGATTTAGTTGCTGGGGTTTTTCGACGTCAGTAGTTTTTGCTTGCGGTAGAGATACATGGACTGGCAACTGGTCTAGCGCAATTCTTTTTATTTGCGTTCCTTCTCTTCGGAGGCTGCCCAAAACGTGCCTTTTCGGCATTTTACAGCTACCATGCCATGTTCTGGTACTGTACACGTAGAAGTCGGCTCTCGTTTTGGCCGACGAGTTTTTTTCTAATTACCAGTCCCACCATTGGAGGCGGCAAGATCCCCTTTTCCCCCATGATTGTCCACTACATGTGCCGTTTGGGATTCCGTCGCCGTTGTCAATTACCAGACTTCTCTCCTCTGCTTAAGTCTTTGTTCCCTCATTCGTTTTGAAACACCCGCTCTTCTTGGTTTTATGTGGACGTCCCACCTCTGGCTCCTTTCTCACCATTCGGCACCTGTACTGAAACCGTCTGGCGTTTGACGGGGTCTTGTGTCGGTGCTGAAATTTCGTTTTGATTTCTCTCTAATGATCAGTCCCCAACTCTTTCTTTTATTGTCTGCACAACCTTGCTTCCTTTCGCCTTTTCCCGGTGAACAGGTGACCTATCATTTCATTTTCCCTTGTTTTTGGGGTTGGTTTCCCCCCCCCCAACAAAACCCCCTCTGTTTTGTGACCCCTATCTTTTTTAATGAGACTTTTTTTTCCGTCCCTCGTTTGGCGTTCCTTGCTGTCGGAACACACGAACAAAGCATTAGATGCTTAATTCTCACCTGATGTTCTATCCCTATTTTGTGACGACTTTTCGCCTTCTTCACCACCAAGGGTCTCTTTTTGCTTTTGTGTTCCTGCCTTCGTTCAGATTTGGGTGCTCTGGTTATTATCGAAACAGTTTAGTTTCCCCCCTGTCTTTTTTTTTTTGGCTAGGGCATGTCGTCCCCCCCCTTGGACAGCGACACGATTGTGCTTTTCCAGCCTTCTGGCTGGGCGTGAACGATATCGGCCATATTTGCCCCGCACGAAATGGACCCTTTTTTTGTGCCAGTGACATCTACTGTTCTCCCACCTGGCCCCTCTACTTTTTGATGACACATGTAAGTCTTCTTTTCCTGTTCGGATGCCGGCTCCTCTTTCGCTGCTTTCCCCCGAAGGATTTGCAAATTTTTTCGGGCCCCACCCCTCCTTTTTTCCTAATTTTCCAGTGAGGCAATCTTGTCATTTTCTTCGGGGAGACTACTCCTCCTTCCCTCCTTTCCCTCGTTTACGGTTTTACATAATTATTTTTCCTCTCTCCTTTTCCCATCCATTTTTATGTGTTGGTCTTCTCATCTATCCACCTTTATGTGGTTTCCTCCCCCCCCCCCTGAGTGCCCGGTCCCAGGCTTTTCCCCTTTTTCTCGACCGCTGCGAATGGTTTCCTGGCGGTAAGTTTGTTTTTCTTATTTCGTATTCTTGGTCGACAGAACATAGTGGGTCAGTTCTGGGGGACCGCAGCTCCTGGAGCCCCCCATTTCCTTTTTCTGACGGAGATCCTTCAGTTGATCGCCGCGGTCCGTTGCGACTTAGCTTTCCTATCACACCCCCGGCTTTCCAATTCCAGTTGTCGGGACCATCAATCTGTAGGACCTCTATCTTCTTTTTAGACGCCATCCCCCACGCGCGTGAGCCCCCACGTGGGCCGCTTGCCCCCTTTCCATGCCTTCCCGTAAAAACCCCACTTCATTGGTTTATCCGGTTGTCGATCCTTTTCCCCCCCCCTTCGTACCCACTCGCGACTTGCTTCAGACAAAAACGCGGCCCTGTTGTTTGCAGAATGTGTCCTGACGAACCGTGGGCCCACATGCGCTTACCCCCCTCAGTTTTCTGCCTTTTACCTTTATGAAAAGGGTTTTTTGCCCCCCCGGTGGTTCTTCTCACCGGCCCGCCCAACAACTCCCGGTTTTGACCACCCCCCCTGTTCGCTTGCGCGCCTTCCAAAACCTCCGCGTCCCCCATCCCTTGATTGGATAGTTCAAAAAACCCGTCTCCGTGCGCAAGGCCCCCAACTTTGCTGTTTTTTTCCCACATGACTATTTTGAAGGTGAGTTGACGCCCCCCCTCCCCCCCCCCTGATTTCCGTCCCTCCCCCCAGCCCCCCGCGTTTGCGCGGTTTTCTTCCTTTTTAAACTGGTTAAGAGGATGGTCCTACTGTTCTTAGCTCGCCATATCCCATCAGACCATAGTTTTTCCATACTCGGCCACTCTTTTTTTTCCAGTCCGTCGCATCCCCCTCTTGCTGGACTGTTCTCGCCCGGCCGCCCACGCTATTTTTCTCCATCATGTTCCGCTTTGCGTGTCCCGTCACTTTTTTCCCTTTTTATTAAGAAGGCCACTTCCGTCGGGTTCCACCCGGGTGAGCAGTTCTCTTCATCCCCCTCTTTTTTTCCCCTGCACTTCTTTTTTTTTACCCCGTTAATTTGCACTGGGCCGTGCCTTTGCCCCCGGGAGACGTCTCCCCCCTTAACGAATCTCTTTTCTCGGAGCACGTACTTGCAAGTCGCTCTTACCGTCCCCCAAAAAGCCTTCGTTTTCGGCGAAACCACACCTGCCCTTGAAAAAGACACACCACGGGAGGAGACGTACCACCCCCTTCCCCCCGTTGCCCGTACCTCCGTCCCGCACCCCCAGCTCCGCAACACATCCTTTTTCCGTAATAGGCCGAAACTGGCCGGGCTTTCTTCGTTCTCTCGTTACCTTTAGTTGTTCTTTTGAGACCGCTTTTTTGTTCACAGTGCCTCCAGCTCACAGTTCCATCCACAATTGCCCTAAAGGCCGTGCTGGTCCATCTTTCTCCGTCTCCCATCTGTGTTTCAGAAATTTTGCTCTATTCTTTTTAGCGCATTCATCAATTCCGGTGCTGTTCTGGCGGTGGGATTCCCTTGAATTGTTGGTTTCCCCCTCCCCGTTCAAAGCTTCTCTCCGCCGGCGTCCACCGGACAACCGAGTCTTGCTGTTTTCTGGGGCAGAGCGTTTTGCCTGTCAAGTTTTTCCGTAACCATCCTTATCTTTTTAGAGGTTTGGAACCCTGGGGACTTGCCGCATTTCAGTAACCCCCATCTTCCTCCATGTCCTACACTCCTCTGTAATGTCATCCCTCCAGAACGGCTACGCTTGGGGTAGGATCCTAGACCCAATTTCTCGCTGCACTGCCATTTTTTTCACTCTTCTATTTGAGGGCTCAAAGTGGTTTGCCCGCCAAAACGTCTCCTGTGCCCCAAGACCCCCTCAGTGAGCCACACGTTAACCCCACCTAAAACCCTTAAAGGCCTGCCCCTTTGGATTTTGCGGCTTCTTTTGGTGATGTGATCCCCTGTGGGCCCCCGTCCCGGCCTTCGGCACCCCGTCCCCCTGTGCAACCCCCTTCCCCCCCCCCCTCCAGGCAAACTCCTTTTTTTCCTCCCCATTTTGTCTAGTTTTCACCACGGGCGTACTGCCCTCGGCCTCCCTCCTTCTTTCTATCCCCATGGTACTGACCCCTCCCTTTTTTCGTGATGAAGTCCCTTCCTTTTTGCCCATCCAGTCAGTGAATTCATTCTCTTTAGGTTTTTTCTGCCCTCTGATTTCTGTCTCGATTCCATTGGGGTCCAGGGAACACTCTTTTTCCCCGAAACTTAAACTCCTCCGCCGCTTCCTCAAGTTCCCTTCCCGCCCTGTGTGCTCGTAGCCACGCTTGTCCTCGCCCCATTTCGTCCTGGCCCGGATGGAACCTTATTTCATTGCATGTACAAAGTAAAGTTGCCTCCCCCTTCCCTCCCTCCCCAAGTCTTTTTTTTTCCCCGTGAAGTTTCACGTTTGTGCTCTTGTCCTGAGGGTCTTTCGTCGCGGTCCCTTCGTCCTGCCTCTGATGTCCCTGACGTCCACCTCCCCCCCAGCAACCCAGGTCTTGTCTTGCAGTTGAATGGAGACTGCTTCAGCGCCTCCGACACGGCTCAAGGGGGGCACCGCGCGACACCAGGAATCGGTTTTGTTTTGATCACCCTGGCTTTTGTCCTTTGTTTTCTCGTTAGCATTTGGTGATTTGTCCCCCTCTCTTTTCCCCCAAACCCCCTTGAATCGGGCTGAAACTTTTCTCCCCCCTTGCCGATCGGGTGTTTTTTTTTTTTTGGCCAGTTTCCCTCTATTGACATTGACGGATTTATCTCCCGATGAATTTTGTCATTTTTCCTTTTTTTTTTGGTGTTGTTTCCCTTTCGTCCAGATCCTCTCTTTTTTTTTTTTTTCCTCCCTCCGGTGTTGTGTTTTTGATTCCTTTCTTCCCCTTGGTCGTACCGACTCTTCTCACATGTCCAGAGACGATACCCTTCACTCTTCCCCCTTTGAAACTTCCCCCCCTTTCCCCCCCCCCTCTTTTCTTTCTATCTTTTTTATTCCGGCGCGGAGTTGTCCATTTTTTTAGTCGTACTTTGCCCCCATTTTCTGAAAGATTTCACCTCCACCTCCCATTTTATTCACCCCCCCCCCGCGGCCTTTTTTTTCTTTTTTTGTTTGTTCGCGCTGTTTCCGCCCCTTCATGCCGAGTTAGGGCGCTTCATCCTTAGCTGATGTTCCATTCCTAACCTGTGTGATGTTGAGTTTGTTTTCCCTTTCCTCCTTATGAAGATTCCCCTGGCGGACGCCTGCCTCGCAAGGGAGGACAAAACGTGTTTTTTTTTTTTGACCCCACGTCCCTTGACTTTGCTTTCGTTAATGTCTTCATTTTGGAAGTTCTTTCCTTCCCCCCCCCCCTCCCGATCCCTCTTCCTTTGGGTTACTTGGGGTTGGGTCGAGCCTTGCGGGTTGAACGGGCGTCCCTTTTCGTGTGGATCTGTGCTTCAGCGCAGTCTTTCTTCCATATTGGGGCTCTTTTGGCACGCTCCCATGCCTAGGGATGGTCACGGACCCCCCCGTTTTTTGAGCGGCCCTGGATGTGATACGTTCCTCCTTGCCTGTCCTTTCCCTGCGGGGAGTGTCCCTCGTTCAGCACGAAGCGGTTCCTTTTGTTCCCTGGATTTGATTTTCCGATTTCGGTTCGTCCGTAGTGGCGTACAGAAGGTTTCTTTTTTTTTCTGGCAATTTTGACTGAACTTCGTGGCCGTCTGGATTGGCGATGGATTGTTCCTGTGGGCCGACTCCCTCGACCGGTTACCCCCCCATTTCGTTTTGCAACTTCCACCCTTTTTTTTCCTTCCTTCCCAACGTTTTTTTCGTCCGGCGGAAGGGTCTGTTCCCGGTGGATTCAACGGCTCTTTTGCGTTGTGCGGTGCTGCCGCGTGATTTTCCAAAAAATTTTTTAGACAGTCACTCTCCCTCTGTTTTTTTTTATTTGCCCGTGGCCCGCGGGCCTGGTTGCGCGGGCCGCCCCGGCTTTTACCTTTTCTTTTTTTTTCATTTTAAGCTTGCTTTTTCCTGGAGTGACACGTTTTTTCTTTTTTTGATTGTCCTTCCCTTCGGCCGGGACCTTTTCACACCGCCATGTCATAATAAGAGTTTTTTCGTCCAAACGCCTCCACCTTTTTACGTCCCCCCCAAACCCCCTGACTTCTCTGGTCCGTTTAAGATTTTTCCGCGCTCCGGGCCCCCCAAATTTTCAGCCCCATCCCCCCCCCCCCCCCCCCTCCCCCGCCTTCCCCCCTTATTTTTTTTCTGAATCGGGGTACGACTGAGTGGGCACCATTCTCAAAAGTCCTGATCCGTCTGACTTTCCTCCCCTTGATCTTTTCTTTTTGTGGTTCTGTGATCTGGCTCCATTCAAGGATTCTTCAACGAACTCACGGTCACGTCCCTCAAGGAGATTCTTTGCGGTTCTTCTCTTTTCGGACCCCGCTTTTTTTTTTTTTTCTGATGTATTTGCGGTTTAACGATGAAACCCCAATGGCCGTGCCTGTTGGCGGCGAAGTTTTTTAAATTTTTTTTTTATTTTCGCTTTTTTTTTTCCACAGCATTTCCCCCCCCTTTCAGTTTTTCTTTTTATGGAGTGCGTTTTCCCTTGCTTCCTTTTTTTTTTTTTCTGCAAGTTTCTCTCCTGGGGTTCGGGCTAAGTAGAAGGGGCAATATTCCCTTCCCCTTTTTCTTCCCCATACCTCTTCACACTACTTTCTTTTTCCATCGATCAGCCTGCGGATTTTTTTTACTAGGCTCTATTACCCCGGCCAAATGAGGTGTTAGGGTTCTTTCCCACTTGAAACATTATTGCAACTTTTCTCTTTTTTGCTCCTTTTTTTTGTTCGGGGTCCTACCCCCCTTTTTTTGCAGGCTGGGAGCCCCCGCGGAGCATCTGTCCGGAATTTATTGAAAAAAGATCTTTATTCGCATCATGGCGGACCAATCTACGACCGTAGCCATCCCTTGTTTCACCAGTTTTACCTTCACCGTTGACGTCCGCTTTGAAGGAGGTTGGCTTTCTTTTCCTTACGCTTTTTTTTTAGTTTGCGCATCGGCTCAGTAAACAATTTTCGGGTTCTGCGCAAATTTCTTGCGCAGGAGGTTTTTTTGTTTTTCCTTCCCCCCTGTTGAACAGTTCTCCTCCCACTTTTTTCATTTTTCCTCCTTTTTTGTTTGGGGTTATGCCCTCGTCCGCGCCAGGTTCGTCCGAGTCGCGCGTGAGGCTTCCAACACCTCACACCCTCTTTACTCTTTAGTTAAGGGCCTCCTGGAGTTTTCTTTTGCTCTAGTTTTTGGGGCAGCTTATTCGATTCCTGCACCCGTTCCTCTTTTTTGGTCAGCCAATCGTAGATTTTGGGCGCGTCTTTCTTCCATGACTAAACGTTCGAAACCTTGCCCTGGTTTGGTTTGGCGTCTCTGTCCCCCCCCTTCTCCATGACCTTCTCCCGATTTGTATCAACGCGCTGTTATTTTTTCGGCGACGCTATTCGTCCCTTCCTCTTTGCCGTCCTCCTTTCAGCCGGGTGAAGGCCATCTTTTTACAGGAGACTGACTCCCCTCTCCCCCCACAAACGTCCGGACTTCGCGCCTTTCCGGCTCCGGGCGCTTGCTGCCTAGACAACACATGAGCACCCCTTTTTTTTCCCCCCCTTTTTCCCCCCCTGACCGCTAAACCCTCCGAGGCCTGATCGGTCCGGCGCGAACGGGGTTTCCTCGAAGGCCGCCCTGAGCCGTCATCCTGATTGTTCCCTCTTTTCTTCCCCTAATTTTTTTGTTGTGAATTCTGGTTGATGATGATCCCCTCGGGCGCTTCAACGAGGCCTGTCTCGGCGGTTCGCGGGGCCGGCGGCTACCTGGCCGGCTTTTATTCGCCGGTAGTGGACTCAGTTGAAGTTGCCCCCCCCTTTTTTCTCTTTCACTAGCTCCTGTCGCCGGCTGGTCGTGGGATCCGGCCTTTGCTCGGTCGCTTAACTTGCGACTGTGTGATTGCCTTTGCAACCGGATTTTTTTCCCAACTAGGGCCTTTCCCAAGATTTTTCTTTCTCCTATCGTAGATTTTCCCATCCAAGGAGTTTTCGTGGTTCTACACCATTTCGTGTCTCCCCTTCCCCCTTTTCCGTCAACGCCAACCACAAAAAACCTGCAGGTGTCGTGAAACTGTGTCGATCAGCCATCTGTAAACAAATCGTACTTCGAGTTTTAAACGCCCCCCCCCCCCCCTCGGTCCCAAATTTTTTTGCCTAATGTTGGTTTTTTTGAAAATGAGAAACGAAGCGGGACACCTGATACTAAAAACCATTCAGTCCCCCAGGCGGGTTCCTTCCTTTATATCTGTTGTTTCGGTTTGCTCAGGAATCTCAACGGCTTTCAAACGTCGGCGAACCGTGCTGTTGAGGGTTTCGGCACACAACAAGCAGATTCCTTCCCTTTCGTCTCCTTCCCCCCTTTTTTTGGACGTTTCTCGGTCCCAAGCGGTTTGCGCAAGACACCAGCCTACGGGAGGATTCGCACACAGCCTCTCATTATCTGCTACCCCCCGCTTTCCCCCCCAGTCTTCCCCCTTTTTTTTCTCCGCCCCCCTGGTGTTTTTCGGATGCGAACGTCTTTGCTTTCCTCCCATAAGCCCATAAGCTCGTGTTTAACCCCAATAAAAGTCGCCATTGATGTTCCCTCTTCTCGAGTGTCTTTTTTCCATGAGTCTTTTTCCCCCCCCCCTATTGCAATTTCCTTTTTTTATTGCGGAACCCCCTCTATGGCCTGGTATATGCTCTCGTCGGGCAACAGCCCAGAGCGATCTCTTATTTCTCTTTTTTTTCCTTCCCACATGCGGTTACCGTTTTGTAATGTGGCCTTGAAACCCATGGACGTTGTTTGAATGTTTTGCCCCCTTCAGCAGCCCTCTATTCCTTGCTCTCTTGCGCTCCGCAAAGTACGACAGTTTTTTTTTGCTCTCCCGCATCACAAATGCCCTGAGCCCGGGCGTTGTTTTAACCACCTGATAAAACTCTTTTTTTTTTTCCTCCCCACCAATCGTCCGCCAAACTCACGTGCATGGTCCCTCTTTAAGAATGTCAGCTCCGTCAACCCACCCCCCATTCTGCGGACAGAGCTCCAAAACTTTGGATTTACCGAAGGATTCGCCGTCCCTTTATTGTCGTGAAGACTTCTTTTTCTCAGTGTAAACCCCAGAACTCCCCCGTTTTGGGACTCCCCCCCCCAAATGTAATTCGGAAGAGGAAACATTCGCGATCACCCAGCGGTAGCCTTTTGTAACCTCCCCCGGACTCTGTGCAGCCGATCCCCACCCATCAGGTTTAGTATTTTCTGTGTTTCTTGTCGAATATGGACTTCCCCAGTGACTGCTTTTTCCCCTAGAAGTCCTTCCCCTCCCTATCTTCTTTTTTTTTTTGTGTTTTTAGTTGTGCTGAGAGGTTATTGTGAGTGGGCGAACTCCTTTATCCTTGGTGGTCGGGTTGACCCTCCTTTCCGGTCACTCCCCTTGGGTCGAACACCATCGTTCCTTGTTTTTTGCCCGTACGTTCCAACCCTCTGGCGTGAATGCAGGTACGCTAAAATGGATACGCCTTTTGGGTTTCTTCAACTGAGACCTTTTTTTCTCCCCCTGCCAACTCCTCCCCTTCCTCTCTTGATGGCGAAAGTGGTGTTACCGTGCACCGTTTTCTCCGGTTTTTCACCTCCCCGGTAGTTTTTTTTTGAGGCTTGGCACTGTGCACGGTGACTCCCGAAAATCCGGGTTTCCCCTTTTCCGGCGGTCTTTTTTATGCTTGAGGGATTTCATCCATTTTTTGGGCACAGGTCCCTCCCTCCCTTGGTCCAACCCCTTCCCCATTTCCGGTTCAAATCCGCTTGTCCCACCACGACTTGGTAACCAAATGCCCCGCTGCCCAGGCAACAGGAATCGGCTCCGAATGGTCCCATCTTCCAAAGGGAATGACCCCCCCCTTTTTCGTGACTTCCGCAGTCTTTACAGGCTCCCCCCGCTTTCGGGAATCAGTTTTCGTTCTCGGATCCCACATGGCCTCCTTGTTGTGTCCAGAACACGTCCTGCCCCTTGTGAGTCGCGCCAGATCTCCCCCCCAGTTATTTCCCTCCCAACCCTACTCGCGGTCCCTGTCCACCGCGCCGCAACGTCTCTCCCGCACCTTTTTTTTTGCGAGCATTCACGTACCGACCCCCTACACAATTGAGCGGTGTTTCTTCCCCGAGACAGCCCCTTCCCCCCCTTGTTTTGCCGTTGCATACTTTAAGCCAGTTCAATGGTCGTGGGTAGTCTCCTGCCCCGTTTTTCCTATTGCTAAGTTCGTTGAGTCAAGTATTCCTTTTTTACATACCCCGCGCCTTCTTACGACGAGTGCCTTGTTCACACGTTTCCTCCGCATTTGTGTGCGAAGCCAGTAACCTCCCCCCCCTGAGTCCCTTGTTTTGTTTGGAAGGGTGTTGCGGCCCAGCGCTCCCCTTGATTTTGTGGTTGATCACTTTTATTTTGAATTTTTCCTTTCCCTTCTTCCAGCCTGTGGTTTCTGTGGTAGCGTCGCAAAACCCTCAAGGAATAGGACTGACCATATCGGAAAGATTCTTGGCCTTCCTTTTTTTCCCCGAGCGATCGATTCATCGGGTAGAGCGATGTCATGTGCATTCCTGGTTATCGGACAAGATTTCTTCCTTTTTTTCAAGAAGGACCTCTGGTTTTTTTTTCTAGTATCTTTTTTTTCTTTTTGTCGTTTTCCTCCGACTCCTGCAGTTTCGCGGATAATTGATCACCTGATCGACTGTTTTCCAACTGACGACCCCCCTCTATGTTCCCCGAGCTCTTTTTTCAGCCTGCGTCCGGGAGTTTTTTTTTTTTTTTTTTGTGTGTTGAGACCTGGCATCCCCCCTCACCAGGGTCTCCTATCCCCTTCCAACAAAGCATTACACACAAACCTGCGCAATTTCTTTTTTTTTGTTGTCCGCTTTCTTGTGTTTTGTTTTTTACGCATTTCCCCATGGCCGTTCGAGGTAGAGGACCTTTTCATGACTCATGTCCTCCCTCATTCCAGGTTTTTGTTTTTCCTCTGTAGTATAATCCCCCCACCGCGGGCGTTGACGACGGGTTTGTCGCGGTCAAGCCGCTCGTTCAAAGGAGTTCCCCCCGGTTTTTGCTATTGAACCACTACCCCATTTTTTTTCACTGGATTGACGGTTTTATTGCTGGAGTCCTTGTGTGTGACCTTGAGGTCTTTTAGTTCCCCCCTCCCCCCCCTCTTCATTGTTTTCCTGTTCTTTCCATTTGGGACGTGTCTAGGAGCACATGGAGGAGAAATTGGATGGCAGTCTTTGATTCCCCTCCTCTCTTGTTCGGTTAACTCTGGTGGTGCTACTGTTTTTTGCTCGATTTTCATGAATCTTTTTGCTCTTTGGGGGACAACTGTTTAGGGCTTGCGTTGTGATTTTTCCCCTTCCTTCCTTCTGGCCTCTTTTTCCCTCCCCCCTTGTAAGAACGTGACCAGCGGTTTTTCATTCCCGGAGATTTTGTTTTCCGAGGGATTTCAGTGAGTGCTTACGACGTGTTTTTCTCCTTGTTTGTCTGAAAGGTCTTTTTGAACGAGGACTTTTTCCGATGGTTTTGAAGGGTAATGTTGGTTTTTGTTGCCTATTATGTAAGGAGTTCCCCCCCCTTTAGGAACCCCTCCAATCCCCAAGAATAACAGTTGACGTGTTTTTGCAAGGACGGCTTTTTAGTGTGGAGTCCCCCCCTCTTTCTTGCTTTTTCCTTTGTGTTGTCGGTTTGCCGGGGTTGGGGGGGAGTGTTTTGGTGGTGGGTGCGGGGTTTCCACCCCACTTTCCAGAAACAGGAGTTTTGAACCGGTTCGGTGACACTTTTGGATTGAACCGCGGAGAGTTCTTTTTTTTCGACGGCAAGCAGTCGACGGAAGAGTTTTTTTCTTCTTCTTTCCTGCCATTCCTCCCCCTTGTTTTAGTTTCATGGCGGTCCCGATGTGTGTTGATTTGTTCATGCGGCCGTGCCCCCGTGCGTTTAGTCAAAAAAATCCCCCCGGCACATTTTGATTGGTCGAACACACAAACCTTTTCCAAGCAATAGTCCCCACACCCCGTTTTTTTTTTCATCCCTTCTGTTTCTGTCCGTTCTTCGCGCCTTCCGCGAGAACCAACTCCCCTGATAAAACCGACCTGACCCCCCTTTATGTCTGCCTCTTTCTCACCTGCTCCTATGAGGCACATTTCTGAAAGCTGAGCGCCGTTTTAATGGCCTTTTTATGGGTAATTGTGATCTGTGTCTCTGGATCTTAACGGCACCTTCTTCTTCAACGGACACCCTTTTACACGGTCCCGAAAGCCACGGCGATCAGGTGTTTTAGTTTTATATTAGAAGATGTCTGTTGCGGATCTGGAATTGAGGTACCATCTCCCCCCATTCGTTCCCTTCTTGGGGGGGCTCGTCAGAATTGTTTGCTTCATTTTAGAAGCTGTTACTGAAGTGTAAGGGTTTTTTTCCGGTCTTTTTTTTTTTTTTTTTTATGGTTTTTCGTTCTGCTTGACTGTCGTACTTTTCCTCGCCTTTTTTTTTTTTTTTTTGAAGTTTTGTCTGCTTGTAAGGATCATTTCCTCTGGTGACCAATTTCCTGCCCCATTTTCGGTTGCATTTCCCCCGATCCCCCTCTTCCTTGGTGTTCTCAACTAGCTCAAGTTCGCTAGGGATATTCCCCGGAACGAGGATCTATACCCCTTTTCCAATGAGGCGCGCCGTCAACCTCGGACCGATTGGACCCTAAGATGGTTTTTGTTCGAATCGAATTTTCCC
>Ga0179593_1309393_pt1 | contig 20698 bp, 27 predicted proteins | sample CZODoug2_1_08_16_FD_185931 | JGI IMG/M metagenome (GOLD analysis project Ga0179593, IMG submission 185931) | Vadose zone soil fungal communities from Angelo Coast Range Reserve, California, USA - CZODoug2_1_08_16fungal (PacBio error correction) | ecosystem: Environmental > Terrestrial > Soil >... | reverse complement strand
GGTTATCCCCGGACCAGATGGTTTTTCTACCCTCTTAACACCGGGCGGTTGCTAGCCGCGCTGGTCAGACTTTTCTTAGTCCCCCCTCTGCCCTCGTCGTTGGTTTAGTAAATGAACTTCTTTCCCGTTTTTCCTCCTCAGAGGGTTACTCATTTCGTCTCCTGCCGGTTTCCTGATAGTCCTTTACAGGTTTTGAAATTACTCTAAGCCGTCTCATACGCCCGCCACGGCCAATTCCCCTTCCGATGCGTGCGCGCGAGTTCGGTATGTTTTTCTTCCCCGTGTGACGCCGCGCATCGATTTGGAAAGCTTTCCACAGTCGAATCCCCCCCCCTTGAGCTTTCCTTGTTTACTTTGCCGGATTTTCCCCTTGATAAGACTTTTTTTTTTTTTCTCATGACTCGCGTCTTTCCCCTAGTGACATTGTTCCCGATCTTTTTCCCCTTACCGTGCCGTCCCTCACAGTTCCTCAAGCCCCCTACCTTTTTCCCGCTGCACGTCCCCCCTCCCCCTTAACCTCCCGTTTCTAGATGTCAATTCTCAAGAAATGTTAGCTCATTCTTTGTCACCTTCCTTCTCCTTCCGCCCCCCCCTGTTGTTTTGAGATCTCTTTTTAAGGTTTTTCCCCTCCTTCGGTCTGTCGCGAGCCTTGGAGATACCGCTTACTCCAGCTGGTTTTCTTCTGAATGCATGGATGCCTTCTGCCGCAGGTCAAGGGCTTCGTTTTTTTTTGACATTCTTTTCGGGATCAAGGCCTTTGTGTGGGCCCCAGGCGGTTTGTTCAAATCTTTCTTTTTTTTCCTCCGTAGTCATGAGACTCACCAAAAGAGTATGTCTGTGTCTCAACGCAGTTTTCTGATTCAAACCTTTCCCGCCCTCCTTCGGTTTTTACGAATCTCCTATCTCCTTTTTTCCCCCCCCCTTCCCCTATTCCTTGAGTCCCACGTTTGCAGATTTCCCCCAAGAAATTCCCTTTAGATCCGGACGCCCTGTCCGGTTGATTAACTGTTCCCTCTAGTTCCTCTGACTCCTTCTGTCAGCATTTTCTTGTCTGCCCCGCAGCCAGGAACCCCAGTTGCCTTTATTGCTTGTCTTTGCTGCACTTTTCCCCCCCCTTTCTTTGGTCCCCTCTTCGAATGCAGCGGACGGACAGTCCATATTTTGAAGCAATTCCCTTTTCTTTCTTACGAGCACGCCGTTTTTGCCGATCGTCCTTAGATCCACCCCCTTTGAGTCCTTTCACGCATCACCCCTATCTGCCTCTTCTTTCGCAGTTTTCTTTTCCAGCTTTTTTGTCGAGAGGCATCCTGACAAGCCGCGATTTGTTCGTGTAGTCCTTTTGCCTTTTCAAGGTTGCACCAAATGCGACGCCCCCATCCCTTCTCTCTCTGCTTCCTTATCACCGGCTGGCGCTCTGCCCTTTTTCAAAATTCATTTTCCCCTTAGGCACCAGTGCGTGTCCCCCCCCCCTTCTACGATGGGCCCCAGGTTGTACTTTCGCTTACAACCTTTCTTCCGCCCCTTCACCGGCCTTCTTTCTTGACTGGTCTTCTTCCCCCCGGCTCCTTATGAAGCTGCCCCCTATCAGGTCTCGCCGCAGACCTGAGACTTATGACTTGCGTCTTTAGCACTTTGGGTTTTTTCTCCATCCCCCTTCCCCTTTTTCTTGTATCCCCATCCGGTCTTCCCGGGATTTTGGTCTCCTGCGGCTCTTGTTCATCATCCGACCTTGACCCCGGTTTCTCAATCCTTTTCTTCCGCAGCGCGGCGTGGTAGACGGCGCCCCCCAAACCCAGGCTCCTGCACCTTTTTTGTGATTTCTTTGGCCAGGTTCTTTCTTCACGGTTTTCCCTCCCGTCCCCGAGAGCCCCCGTTTCTTCTACGAGATTACCCCTTCTCCCTGTTTGCCGACATCTTCCGCGCTTTTTAAGCCCTCCCTCTTCCAACAGCGACGTGATAGGAGGTAACGGAAGCGCTCCACCAGAGGTCGCGTTCTTCCCACATTGTCTCAGCGCTCCTTTCGTTTAACCGTTCTTTGGTTGAAACAGTCGTCCCCCTGTCGCACGCGTATTGTCCATCGCCTAAAAAAGAAACCTCCGTCTTATACTCAAGCTTCAGACCTATTGACGACTTCCTCCTATCTTGCCCATACCTCTTCTTTTTCACATTCCCCCCCGCCCTTCTTGGCTTTTCAACCCAAGGGCCTTTCCCCCCCCCTGAGGATACGATCTTTCCCGCACTCTTCTTCCCCAGCGGCAGTTCTGCATCAGCCACCCCCCCAAGAGACAACCCAATCTTTCGGTCCGGCCTTTTCCTGGTTCCATGTGCTCACTTTCTTGCTTATGCCATGCCCAGGCCTCGCTCGTTTTTGCCTCGCCGAACCAGCCTTTTTATAGGGTGTGGTTCTCCCCGCGTGCACCATCCCCTTCAGCTCCCTCCCGTCAATCTCAGAGTCTTCCTTCTCCTTCTCTTTTTTTTTTTCAATTCTTTTGACCCCCCTTTCTTCCCCCCGCCACCCTGTCACCTCCTGCCAAACATGCAACCTTTCGGCGTTGGTCTTTTCCCCCCCTTTTTCGAACCTTGCTAAGATATCTACTCTCTCAAATTTTTTTTTTTCTTTGTTTCTGGAAGATACACGTGCGGCCTTTCCGCAAGTTCCCCCCTTTCTTTCCCCCCTCCTCTTCGTGGCTCTCTCAGAAGGCTTCGCTGCGTTCCCGAACTCTTCATCTTCCGTCCCCTTATCGGCCTTTGCCTATAGAGGGGTTGTATGGGGTTCTTGTCTGGTTCGAAGCCCTTCTCTTCCCCTCTCTTGACAATCGATTCTTACCATTTCACCTAATGAGACGAAGCTTCGTAATGGCCGCGACGGTAGTTCTTGTAGTATTCCCTTTCCTTCCAGTGTTTACACTGTCCCTTGCAGCTCCGTCTTTTTGCCCCTGCACCTTCTATTGATGAGACCGTCCAAGGCTTGAGTCAGTAGAATTTTGAAGATTTTACCCAATTCAACCCCAATCCCCCCCCCCCCCCCCCCCGGTCCCCTGTTCAAACTTTCCCCCTTTTCGATCTGGGATCATTGTACGTTTGGTCTTGTCCCCCCACCCCCCAGGTTTTGTGTTATCTTCACCCCCTGTTCTCCCCCCCCCATGAGATCTTGGCTTGCTCTCTAAAGAACTGCCAATACAGTTTCATAGCTTCTTTTTCACACCCACGCAGAGGGGGACAAGACCCTCTCATCCTCCCCCTAAATTGCCTTCTCGAATAACTCACATCTTGTTTTTGCGGAGTGTTTCTTTCTTCTGCGAAAGCACGCTATCCCGTAGAGGATCGTATCAGTAATCAGTTACATTTTCTTCGCACCGCAAGATACTGCTGCCCCTTTCCCTAGACGCTGAACTACTATTTCGCGTCTCCTTTCTTTTTATTTCCCTTCTTTCAAAGTCGCCTTTCTTTTCTTCCACCCCTTTCATCTAGATACCGGTTTTTCCCTCGAGATGAAATCGAATTCTCCTCTTCACTTTATACTCCGATTCCCTTCTCCTGGCATTGGTTTCTCCCATCTCTCCCCTCTTTCGACTGGTACTTTCCCTTCAATTGCGTCCGCGGTCCCATTTTCCTTCCCCCCTTGAATACCATACTAGCTGAGGATAAGGCTTGCGGAGTGATCAGTCGGCTCCCCCCCCCTGATTATTTTAATTCCCGATGCTAGGCTTCAGACATTTTGGTTTGTGGTCGTTTGACGTGAACCCCCCTCCCCCATTACTTTTTCTGCCACTTTTTTCCCCCCCCCCTCTTCCCCCTCTCTTTTTTTCATTTTGCTCCTTCACCCCATCTTTACTTTTCCAGGAACTTTCCTATCCCCCTTAGCATGGCCTACCCTTACTGTGCACCCCCCATATGAGACTCCTCTCTTCCTTCTCGCCCTTTTTTTCTTTTACCATCGTCTCGCTTCTTGATTTTGCAAGGAGCCCCTTCGTTCACGAACGTCCTCACCATGGTTATTCACTCCTCCTTTTTTTCCCCGCGTCGAATAAAGGTCAGCGTCCCTCTATGTGGCTTCCTTTTTATCAAAGCTTAAAAATCCTCCCCCCCGTACATTTCTTGACGCAGTGCTCCCCTCCTTATAACACGATCTATTTCTCCCTGATAGGTTTCATCTTCTCCTTGGTTTGCAGTGAATGCCGGCTAACTACTCCCCCCCTTCCGTCTCGCTTCTCCTTCGTCCGTCCCTCCGTTGGGAGACCCTTTCCTTAAGATACCTGTTTTTTGTCTACCAGTTCAACGGTAGCCCGGATTAAGTCCCCTGTAATCTTTTCCCCCCCCTCCTCCCGAATCATCAATGCCAACTCCTATCCTTAGGATTTTTCTTCCTTCTTCCCTTACTACGCTTTCTTCTTCTCAGGATGAACCTAACCTCCCATTTTTTTTTGCCGAGATATGTCTTTCTCCTGAATTCTTCCTTTTCTCTTTTATCCAGTTTTTCCATCCCTTTCTCCAAGCCGTCAAAGTAAGTGACATGAGGCCCTTTTTCTGTTTATTTTTCGTGGTTGACCGGAGGCCTTTTTTCTGTTCGCCGCATTTGGTGCCGTCCCCTCCCCCCTCCCTCTTTTGCGCGCCGCATCGACTTTTGCCACCTCTTGGAAGCCTTAGGAACCTTTGCTCGATTCGCGCTTCTAGGATTTCTCTCCTTCTTCTCGCTCGAATGTTATGACAAAGGCTTTACGGATTGCGTTGGTTTTTTTTTTTCAAAATAGTACTTTTCCGCTCCTCGGATGTATTGGCGAAGAGAGAGTCATCTCAGACCGCCTGTTTTTTTGTCGTTGTTCCTTAGTAGGAAGGCTCTCGGTTGCCCCCTTTTCGAGTTCGCCCCCTTTGCCTCGCCACTCTAATTCCCCCCCTCCCCCCCCCCCCCCGATACCCAAGACTGCGACTCAATATTTTGTATGAGAGAACTTTGATTATTTTTTTTTAGTTTTTTTTTTTTTTTTTGTTTGTGAATTGAAACCCGAGAACTTTCTCGTGAATTGTCCTCCCTGCTTCTCATCCGATTCTATATTTATACTCCCTCAAGGTGATCGTCAAGTTTTTTCAGAGTGAATGAGTTTTTGAAGTTCTCCCCCACTCCCCTGCCTACCCTTTTTTTTTTACCATCTGACATTAGACGATTGGGATAATCTCGGATTGATCCTCATCCTCTCTCCCTTTGCCCGCGGCCTGGTGCCGCTCTCCAGTCCTGCATTTGCTGTCCATTACGCAACTTTAAGACTCCTCTCAAGTTGGAAAACGACTAGTTCTTATTTTTGAGTGCCTTTCCCTTTCTAGATGGTACAGTGGACTTTCTGTTCTGTCAGATTTTCCTTCTTGAGAGTGAAGACCCACCCTCCCCACTCCCCCCCGACCCCCCCCCCTGCCCCCCCCCCGAATAGAACCAATCTTTTCCCCCGTGCTTTTTTTACCCCCCTCCCGCCTCCCCACAGAGACCAACGCCCAACGACCATCTCGCCCCCCCCCACTCCCCCCCCCTCCCCCCCCCGCGAACAAGCCCCCAAACTCGCACCACAAACCACCCCACTGTGCACACGCTCCCTGCACAACCCTCCCCCCCCCCCCCCCCCCCCCCCCCCCCCCCCCCCCCCCCCCCCCCCCACCACCCCCCCCCTTTACTGAGAGTCAGATTCTCCCTTATGCCCTTTTCCATCCCTCCCCCCCCCCCCCTCTTACTCCAGACGCCTAGGATAGCCCCGATGATATTTCCTGACTCCGCCGTTTTTTTGCCCGCCTCATCCCGAGTAAACTCTACTCTACTTTTTTCGCCTGCCCGCCATTAAGCTGGTTTCTCCCAGTTACACACTTTTTTTTTTTAAGTCTTTAGATTTTCCCTGTTTATCATATTTTTTGCTTCCCCCCTCCTACAAACATTCTTAGACCGGATTGGAGACGCTTGTGCTTCTATGTCCTATCCCTGATTCTGAGATCCTCTGTTAGGGAGCTCCGATATTTTTTTCCTTCGACACTTTCCTTCGCCTCTACACCTCTGCTACAAAGGATGATTTAAGTTACTGCCTCATTCCTCCTTTTTTTTCTGACCTCCTCAACCTCCATCTTTCTCCAGTTCACAGAGGTTTTTCCGCCAATGCAACTACCCGGCTCCGTCGTAGGAACCAGTTTTTTTGAATGTTTATAAGCCCCCTCCCCCCACCTCCTCCTCCCCCAGCCGCCTAACCCCCCGCAAAACCCCCCTTCCCCCCCCATGACCCCCCCACACCCACAGAATATTTCTTTTTTCCCCCCCCCCCACCCCCCCCCCCCCCCCCCCCCCCACCACCCCCCCCAACCCCCCAACACCCCCCCCCCCACCCCCCCCCCCCCCCCCCCCCCCCCCCCCCCCCCCCCCCCCACACTGCTCCACCCACCCAGTCAACCACCACCCACAAGACTAAAGCCCAATCTCCCACCCCCCTCCCGACCCCCCAACCTATTTCCACTTCTTACCCCCCACCCCCTGTCCACCCCTCCCCTAGTGCTCCCCCTCCCCCAGCACTGACCCTCCCCTGAAACCATCATTTCCCCTTTTTGACAGTATCCCCCTTTATCGTAGATTTACTACTCTTCGATGAAGAGAATCTTTGACTCCATGTGTCATCAAACAGGTCATGACCCAGGTGCCGTTACCTTTTATGAAGTCTCTCTCATCTCGGAAGATGTATGCCCCGTTTTGATGTAGGGAGTGTAAAGAGACGCATGTTTTTTTGTTTTCGCCGAGTGTGGCTTCGTAGCCTAGGAGGATCCTTCTCCGGTCGCATTGTCCTAGAGGCAAGGTTGACTGACACTCTTGACCTGAGAGAGGATAAGCCTCCTTCTTAGGCGGCGTTAAATAACCCTCAGATATCTCTTCCTGAACATTGCTCGCTCGCTTGAAAAACAGACACTCCCCAGACCCAGGTTCCCCTCTTTAGACTGCTTCATCTACTACACCGATAACCCCCCTCCTCAGTAGAGTCATACGCTTCGGTCTGAGTAAATGTCTTTTTTAGTGGGTGGTTGTTTTTCCCCTGTTTGGGTTGGTTCAGTTTTTTTGGGTTTTACTATGTATGTATCTTATTGTTCCTGGCACGTTTTTGTTGTGAAACCATGTTTGGCGCTTTTTTGTGTGGTCCCTTTTTTTTTTTTTCTTTTTTTTTTTTACATTTTTGTTTTTTTTTTTTTCTTTTGGTGTTGATTGCCTTTTCTTTTTTTGGTTTTTGTTGGTGTTGTTTCCTCCATTTGCTCTGGTAGAAGTTTTTCCTCTATTCTCCTCCAACATATTGGAACTCCCCTCCCCCCCTTTTTAAGAGAGCCCTCCCTCCGCCGAGAGAAGATGAAACCCCCCCCAGCTTTTTCTTTAGAGCGTTTTTTTTTTCCCCCCCCCCTCCCTTCTCCAATGGTAGACCCCTTTCTCTCAGTGCCTCCTTGGTTTTTTTGGCAGACGAATTTTCTTCTTTGTTCCGTATCCATGCTGTCGGCTCGTTTGTTTTGATTCTGTGCGTCCTTCCCCCGACTTTCCCCATTTTCCTTCCCCCTCTCTACCTTCCCCCTTTGCATATGCAGCTTGGGTTGCAAAAGTCATGACAGATCTTCCGTCTCTTCCATTGTTTTTCTTTTAGTTCGTTTCTTTCTGACTCCTTCGTTTTTTTCTAGGACAATCTCCTTTTTTCTCGTTTTAAGCCTAGGACCTCACCCGCAAGGAAGTACTGTCTCACGCCCAGATCTGCGACGGGACATTCATCCTCTTTCATTATTACCCCAATGAGCAGACCTCCTTCCCTTTTCCGAACAACTCTCCCTTTACCCCCCGCGTCTACATAATTATTTTCTGACTGATCGATCTTTTTTTTCGTTCGTTTGCTACGAGTTTATTTTACATAGCTGGTTTTTTAATTTTTTTTTTTTCCCCCATCCCCTTGGATTTCGTAGTATCCCAGTACGCTTTTTTCTCCTCGCCAATGAGTTCACTTAGATAGTAGAGTCTTCCTCCTCGGGACAAAGTGGCTTCTCTTTTTTATAGTTAGGACTGTCTTTTTCATTCTTCCTCCTTGGTTTTACGTATGAAGCTTGTCCGTTTCCAGATTTGCGCCCATGAATGTTTCCCGGCTCCGACCGAACCTCCTATCTATTCTCTCTTACTGCTATTTACCGAAGTGTGTTTATTATTCGTTCTTGATGATCCTTGAATAGAATTCGCATCCCCAAAGGAAGACGTTTCCCATAATGCCGCTCTGCACTTGAGTCCCGCCCCTCACACTCTCCTAGAGTCGTTTTTTTCCTTTTCCCTCCTTCCCCCCCGCGCGGTGTCATGGCATGCGACCAGTAGTAGCCGCTTAACGGATTGTTGAATGAGGGCTAGATCTCTTCCCCACCACCCTAACCGCCTGCTTTCCGACTGAAAACTTGGTCATGGCCAGACAAACCCATTACTTCGGTTATTTCTTTTTGGCAGTCCTGTGTTGACTGTCGCAAGGCTCCTCGCCCTTTCCGCTTTTTTTTTTGGTGTGTGTGTTTTTTTTTTTCTGGGTGTGGTGTTTTTTTTTTTTGTTTTTTTTTTTTTTTTTTTTGGGTGGTTTTCCTCCTACCCCCTTTCTTTGTGATTTTTACATTTCCCTCCATTATGATCTTCTCCCGTCCCCCGTCGACATGTACTAGCGGGTTGGATCCTTCGATTGACAAAGGGACTGTAGTCGTTTGTTTTGTCTCTCGGTATGGTCCCACCCCCCCCCCGCCTACGTTCTGCGGGAAGCCCTTTTCCAAGTGATTAAGCCCACTTATTTTAGAGACATTTGGTTTCAGCTACCCCATTGAGATGGCGGTCTTAATGCGTATAGTTGACAAAAGACTCATTCGATTCGTTTTAATTTCTTCTGGTACTTGAACTTTCATCCTGAGGACCCCGCATGCCGCCTCTTTATGCGAAATTATTCAAGGGTGGAATCTTCGTAGCCCTAGACCAATCTGTCTTTCCCTAGTTTTGGGGTTTTGGGGGGGGTGTTTTTCTTTTCCTCTCTTAAAAGAAAACCTTTTTTTCCAGCCCTCCAAACCCCTTTTCCACTGCTGTGTTTCTTCCCCAGTATAATTCCCTGCCTGACGCTGCTTTATCCCGTTATTTTTAGCACCTTTCGGTTAAGTTTTCTCCCCCCCTTCTGGACTTCCCTATTAAAAATAAGCGTTACTCCTTCTGTTTTGTACTCGTTTCCCGCTTAGTCTCCCTATTGGACACTCCTCTCGTCTCCCCTTTTTTTTTCCATTTTTTCCTTTCCCCCCCCCGTCTAATTGTCCGTCCTTGGAGATAGACTCTCTGCCATCTATTCCCTCGCTTGCGGCGCCTTGGTTTTTCACGAGGGGTAACCTGTCCCCTGCCCCTCTCTCGTTTTGACGTCCTGGGTGTTCCTGAGGTGCTTCCTATTTTGCTTTTTCACTTCTTCTCCCTCCTTTTTAAAGGAAGGCCTTTCTCTCCGACGTTCTTTCTTTCGTCTTTGGAAGCCTATATGATTGCGAATGACTCCGCCCAGTAGGATTGTTCTAGCTTTTCTATCCTTTTTAAGAACCCCCGCGCATCCCCGCCCCCTTCAAGATCGTGCTGCTTGCTCACGAGGCCCACAACCTTCTGTTTTTAGCCTTCTTCGTGCGTTAACGGTCTTTTCTTCATTCCTTCTTAATGTGTCACGATACTCGGTCACCTTCCCCTTCCCACATTTGTCGCTCAGGAACAGGTTTAGTACTCATTCCCCCTGCAAGGTTCCTTGACTCCCTGCCTCTCAGTAGGACCTACTTCTACGAATGCGCCGATTCCTTCATGAAACCGGATCCACGTAGACTGGGCGTCCTCCCTCTTGTCAGGTCTTCTCGGCAAAGTGTTACTCCCCGTTGCCATCCTTTCACATTCGTTTGTCCGTTCGATTTCCCCCTTTTATCGGATTGGTTGTTTTTCTCCAGAATACTCTTTTTTTTTTTCTAATGAATATGCGTCTTTGACCCACTTCCCTCTCTTTCCTTCTGCCCGGTCGCATGTTTCCCCCCATTCCCTTCCTCTAAAGCCTGGCAGCAGCCCCCCTCCCCATTTGACTTAGGCATCAAGGCATTTTCCCACCCTTTCCCTCCCTCTGGTGTCTTGGTAATAGTTTAGAGACCTTCCCTAACGAGCGCGTGCCCACTTCCTCTATCATATTTTCCCCCCCTCCCCCCCCGTGATTTTAGATGAATCTTCTTTGGTCAACTCCTCTCTTTCTCGAGAGCAATTTGATCTAGCCTCGCTTTTCTTTCCTGTTTGAATGCGGGGATTCTTTTTAGTCCTTTTTTCTTTTAGGGCTTTCTTCCTTACTTTAGTTTCCTTGGGGATGTGCCCCCTTCCCCCTTCGAGTCGCCTTCAATCGCGATTAAGACGCTAGTCCTTGAGTGTCAAATATCCCCCCCCCCAGTTTATTCTTTTTTCGCAACCGCGAGTCCCTCCCCCAGATCCCTCTTTTCCCCTCCTCGAACTGGCCCTGAGGTCCCTTGCTCGGAACCCCCCAGATTCACCAAGTTGACTCACAATCACCTTACAAAGATCTTCCCTCCTAAAAGTCAGAGATCCTGGCCTAGGTTAAGAATTGCCCTTATGAACGTATGAGTTATTCCCCTCTTAAGATTTTTCTCATCGCTCCTCAGACGAGCCTTGAAAAATTTTAATGCCTTATCATAAATTACTCCCTCATGGAAATAGTAAATTACGGACAGAAGGACTCCTTGAATGACCACTGACCCTACGATAGGATATTACGCCTCAAGCTGTTCTGACATAAGAGCGGCTTTTAAAACCGAAATCTTTTTGCTCCCTCAGGTTATTGTCACGTCCACAATATCTATGACCTTCTCTACGTGATGCAGACCTTCGTATTCCGTAAGATCTGCCTCCCTCCTTTTTTTCGAGACCACGTCAAGCGAGTTTTCTGGCATTCTAGCCGAAACCCGCTTCCCCCCCCCCCTCCCTCCTGACCCGAAAGCCAACTTCCGGCCCGCCCTGAATTCCTTCTCACTTTTTCTGCTCCGCCTGAAACCACCCCCCGACCACCCGAGCCCTCACCAGAAGCAAAAGTATCCCGGATACTCAGTACCCACCCTAATATGGTAAATTTTGGTTGAACCCTCTTTTTTCCCAGCCCTTGACCAGGCTAAGAAGAATTATCTCGGTGGGCTGAAGAACCCGTGGAGATTCCTTTCCTCCTTCGTATCACCTTCTAATTGCCGAGGAGATCTCATTCTCTTCACCCTTTAGTGTACGTAGCCCCCAACCGAAAGGATGCCCCTGCTTGCTCCCTGAGCGGATGTAGTAAATTTTTTCCCCCCCCCCTTGATAGCGCACCATATCTCCGTTATGATCGCCAATTCAATTCTTGACGTTGTTAGTTCGACCCATCTTTTTTTTGTTGCACACGGCACCCCCCTCTTTGCAGTCTCAGCCTTTACAACGCGTCTTCTCCCCTTCCTGGCTACTCTGCAGTCGCTTGACGCCGCCTTAGGACGGCTACCCCCCACTTAGCTTCCCAGACTGTGTTTGATAGTTCTGGCAACCAGTTTCTTCTAGAACTGTTACCCATCGCCCATATTAGACCCATGCCCCTTCTTTTTTCTTTCCCCCCATTTGCCCCACCAATGCCTGACCTTGGAGCACCCCCCCCTCTTCAGAGGCCGCCTGAGTTCCCCAGTGATGAAGAACTGACCATGAAAACACGACTTTAGCCGATCCATTCTCCGTAACGTTTCGAGTAGCTCTACCACACGCTTTGAGCCTTCCCTTCTTGCTGGAACCCCATTTTCTTTCATCTCTCCACGTTGTGAGTTTAAAATTCGAGCGTGTATACAGTTCATGCCAGTCCCTTCGTCGTTTCACCTAACCCCCCCCGAAAGAATTTACCGTCCTACCTCCTAGAATTCTTTTCTGCCCGGCCAAAGCCTCCCTCTCCCTTCCCTTCGAGAAACAATCCTAAAATTCCTTGGCATATCCCTACCCAAGTTTCCTTAATTAAACCAGGAGTTTCTACGATTCTATCGAAGAATAATGCACGCCCCGGCCAGCCGTTCTCATTAATAACACCCATCTACACCAACTCTTAGGGTTTTTCCCTATCCAGACTTCCCCCCCTTTGCAAATCCCCTGCCGGCTTCCGGAATGAAGGCAAATTCAGCGCTCTCAGTCCCCGACCTGACCCGGCCTTTTCTTGAGTGTAGTAGCCCCTCTCCGCCACCTGCACTCCCCCTTTAAGTTTCCGACCCCCACACGGCGATATGGCCGCTTGTTCCCCTCCCCTAATTCTCGTCTCCCCTTCTTTAGTTCCAGACTCTTGTGGGCCCCGGAAACTGCCAAGCTCGCCGGACATTTTCTACTTACCACCCTCCTCCCCACCTTCGGGTCGACCTACCCCGTATGATCAGGCATAAAGCCTGTTCCTTCTATTTTGGTCCTCAATTGTTGTTTTAAATTTAATTACTTTGACCCTTTTTCCTCGCCCAGCGCAAAAGTCCTCCTGCCCTCCTGTCTTACTTCATTAACCTCCTTTACAGTCTTCCTCGCAAGACCCTTCTCTATGGCCCGCCCCCACTGCTTCCCCTCTTCACGCGACGGACCTCTCTTTTTTGTGCTGTTCGGTTTCGGTGCGACTTATCTTTTCCCTGCTCTACGCGATGTCCCCTGTAACTCAATTTTGACCCATCATCATTGGGCCTGAAACAAAAGGCGTCCTTCGCATTGAGCTCCCACGCCACCGCCTTTCTTTTGAGCCCGAATCAGGTCGTCTGCTTACCTCTTCAGCTTTTCCAGAGCTCTGAGGAGCGTAGACCTTCTCCCACAGTCCTCTGGCTTTTCCCATTTTTCCGGCCAAGGAGTTCTAGAGCCTCTTGACGATCAGCTGGAGCATCCATTATTCCCCCGCCCTCCCCCTTGCTGTTTTTTTTCGAATACCCTGTTCCGACCCGTTTTCATGCTGGCTTTTTGCTATCGGGCCCGCCCGATCTTCTTTTGTTAAATATGTCTTTTCCATCTTATTGCCGAGGATCCGGTCTAGGTTTCTTTCTTACTACCCATTAGCCACCCCACTCCGATTTCCCGCTTTGCCCTAGAGCCCGGTTTTTTAACCCTCGCCCCTCCTTCTATCCCTCTAATGACGGGAAAAAGGTAACGTTCTCTCCCAGGTTTTTTTTTTTAAGCAAAAGATTTCCCCCCTCCCGCCTAATGGGCGAAGGACCAATCTCAGAACCCCATAGCTCTTGCGGCTTACCTCTCCACCCTTTTATCGGAAGCAGTTTGAGTTTTACGCCTCCACCTCGAATTTTTCTGCCCAGCAGGCTTTTCGCCCTGCCCCGCACCCCCCTGCTTTCTTCTCACCTCCACAGTAGCCTTCTGGAGGCTTCTTCATTCCCAGGTCCCACTGCCTTGCCTGATTGATGAGTGACATTTTTCCCCGTTTCCGCTGCCTCCTCCTGCATAAAAGCATTGTGTTGGATCGGGTGCAATCTATATTTTCCCCCAATTATCATCCTGTGAAATTCAAACCCCCAAATTTTTTAAGTCTTATCTTTATCTTCTCTTTTTGGGGGCTGTGAATTCTTTAAGCAGGACTCATCTTAGGACTGAGGTTTCCGCACTACTGCTCCCTTTCCTCTTTCTTGCAAGAGTGACGACGTTAGCACCTGTAATACGAGTTGATTTTCACTCAGTATGAAGACAAAATCTGGTTTGCGAACTTACCCCTCTTTCATTGCCTACCAGCACCTTATCTTGACCCGTCTCGTTGCATTAGTGTGGCCCCTGTAGACTTTCGTGATTCTCGCGGCAACAAGAGCGATTTTTTCGTCTTTGAATCCCCAGTACATTTTGTCCCCTCGAGAAGATGGCGAATTCACGCTTTCCCTCAGAGTTGTACCCCTGGTGCTAAGAAATAATCTATATATTTCTCCTCCTCAGTTGTTGTTTTTCTTTTCTCGAGATGCGACCTTTTTTCGCCCCATTTCCCGACCCAGTTTGTAACAGTCTCTATGATATTATTCTGATTGTACTGTCCTTCCCCAGCGCCTGGTTCAGTTCCTCTCCTGTCTCCAAATCTAAGCCCCTTTAGGCAACTTTTTGTCCATCATTCCGGTTTAGTTCCCATTTATTTAGGGTGCCACCCTTTCATGTTTGCCAGACTTAGGCCTCTTCTACTCGATGCAAGGCCCTTTTTCCTCCCCCACAAAATGCCAACTAGACATAGATATCCACGTCCCTTTCTTCTCTCAACAAGAAGGTCTCAAGATGAGAAGGCACGTATCGCCCTTCTTCCTACTTCAGGATGTGGTTTAGGTCCTTCGCCTTCTCATGTCCGAAGTCTTAGGTACACCTTTGCTCCACATTCTGTTATCAAGGATTCGGCTGCGTAATACCGTTCTCCTAACATCACTGATGTTTACATGACGGGCACCCGTATTCCGTGAGATACCCCCCATACCGGGATCAGGTTGATGCAAGCACTTTTTCCTTTCGAGACCCCCCCCTAGTGCTCCCCCTTTCGCGTTCCGTTCTTTTCTAAGGAACAAGGTTGGCTCTGATCCTTTCTTTCGGCGCCGCCCTACTCCTTTGTTTTCGAGCCTTTCCCCTATCCCCCCCCAAGGATTTTTGGACTTTGTGCGGGACAGGACTCTACCCTGCAGTTGACTTTTCCAGATAATTTCAATTCTTCCGGCGCTCCGGATCCCCTTTCTCAACTTCGAACGGATTTGTTTCGCCTTGTTTATTAATTTTAAGACACACATCGCCATTGTCCTAGGTCGGCCCTCCTCTGCTAAGAGATTTTTCAAGGCCTTCAAACTTCCGTCCGAAGATCGAGACCCGGGTTCCCTTCACACCTCATGATTTGGCTGGGGTGGAATCTAAAGTGATCTTCTCCAAGCGTATGGCCATTTTATCTTAAAAGTGCCCTGACATAGGGTGAATCCCTGTGTCCTTGTGGTCATCCCTCCTGCTCTCAATCGAAATCTTTTTTTGTTTTACTCTTCAGAGATCCTCTTCTTTCGAAACAACTTGCTCTTTTGCGTGCCTGCACCGCAATCCCTTCTTTTTGGTGAACTGATTCATGGTTATCTTAATGTAGGGACCGTATCGCAGGTCCAGTCAATGCCTTCTGACCTTACTCGGTTCCGGATCTCCCTCTTAAAGTTCGACGCTCGCGTGTCACGGGTCCCGTCTTTTTTACCCCGGCCTGTCTTTTACTTAATAGGACCACTACGGCCTCAGTAGGACTTTTTTCCCGATTTTCATTTGTGACCACCTTTCGTGTTTCCAAGACCTTTCACCATGCATGGAGCCTAGAGCTTTCCCCCCTCCGTTTGGGCTTAGTTTCTATGATCAAATGGACTCCGTCCGCTCGTAGCCCCCTTTTCTCTCACCAGCTCGGAACCTTCTCCTCTATTTTATTTTTTCCTCTGCTTCTTTGTTTTTCGCTAGAAGGCTGCTGGTTGTCTTTCGTTTTTTAGCCTCCACGCCCTAGTGAATTGTTTTCGCTCGGACCATTTTCTGAGCCCTCCTGGCCTTAATTTTCAATCAGGCGTTTTCCAAGTCTTGATTTGCGCGACCGCAGCTCTTTTGCTTTGTGCTTGAATTTGTCACATTTACGATTCGGATAGGCTCGAGTCGTTGTTTCCCCTCCCTAGTTAACCCTCGTCTTTTCTTCCATGTGATCGATTTTATTCTTTGTGTGCCGGCGGCTATCTGCGGTCCCTTACACTCCCTCGGGGAGTTTTTTTATAGCTTGTGTCCCACAGTACTCCGTACTTTTCCCCTTTGCCCTCCCTTATTCCCGACTCGCAGTCCTAAACTTAGTATGCTTTTCTTTTCGCATCCATCTTGGGCGATTGCGATCCTTCCCGAATGATCCCCCAGTCTAGTCGTTCCTTTTTTGCGTTCGGCGTCAGACTTTTTCAGATCGAGCTTATTGTCGGATCCCCCCTTTTTTTTGCCATTTTTGTGAACTACTTTAGTCAGATCAAAGAATTCCCCCCCCCTTTCGATTACCCTTTTTTCCCGACAGGAACTCCCTGGACCTCCCTCCACCCAGGTTCTGAAAGAATGTTTGTAGCCGGTTGGCGGATCCTCCCCCTCTGATTAGCCGGATGCTTTTTTTTTCAAATTTAGGTCCGATCTGACATATTTCCTTCCCCGATTCCTAACTCTTAATATTGATGTTTCTATCATCAACTTCTGAGACATGCAGATGACCCGTTTTTCACGTGCTACCAGATTCGTATACGTTATTGTTACTTCTCCAAATGAGGGGATTTTTCCCCCCCATAGACTTGTAAGCATTGTTCCGATAGACACGCTTACAGCATCTTACGAGGCGGGCACCCCTTGTTAAGATGGAAAGTTAAAATCCCCCCTTAGCCGCTTCCCCCCTTAGCCTTCTTTGATTTCTCAGATTGCGGTGCCTGTCGCTACGCAGGTGCTCCGGTACTTCCTTGCCGCTCTACGTTTCCTGTAGTTAGTCTGGCCATCTCTTGGTACCCCCTCACCTCTACCTCCAATTTTTTGTTAGGAAAGCTCCTTTTACACGAGTCTTAATGAACTGCGTTTATCAAGTCGGTGAATCTCGGATGTACTCTACCCCCTAGCCCAAATTCCCCTTTGTCTAGCCTCCCCTCTCTTTTTTTTCAACCGTGTTCTTCTTCCTCGCCCTCGTCGTTTTCCCTTGTAGTCTCACTACTCTCGTCCAGGAAGTTCAATTCAGCCCTCGTCGTTGATCCTTTTTCTTCTTTCCGGAACCTTTCTTTTTTTGGTGTATATCCTTTCCTTTTTTCCTCCTCCTCAGGTGCAGATAGCCCTCCCCGGAAAACTGATCCCCGGTTACTAATGGGTCTGTCTAGTGCAGTAATTCCAGTTTTTGCCCTCCGGCTTTTTCGCTTGTTAACTCCTTCCGTCGATACTCTCACCCCGAAGGAGCTTGGCTTGTTCAATTTGCGTTTCTCCCCCGCATAAGGCTGTTTTGGCTGATCATGCTCTAGTCTGAAAATCCTCTATTGACGCTTTCTCTGCCTTTTTGGACCCCCATCCCCTTCCTCTCTCGAAAGGATGGCAGCCAGCCCCCAAGAACTTACTCCCCCAGCCCAGCCTGGAACTCTTTTCCAAAAAGGAACTCGTTTTATCGCCACTCGTCTCTCCCTTGTCTAGACGACAGATCCCCCTCCCCTTCTTTGCACACCTCCCCCCTCTCTATATTAAACCCCTCTCCTTGTTTTTTTTTTTGAGAGTTCCCTACTTTGTGTGCACCCGCCGTTTTCTGTCGCGAGAAAGGTGTTATCCCCCCTATCCCCTATATCCACGCTGGTGTTCCTTTTCCTGACGTGGATGCCCTTGTAAGATGTTCAAGGGATTTCGGGGCTGGCTGCATTTTTCGGGACCCCAAGGCGGTACGTTTTCAAAGGCGGCTTGTTGTCCGATCCCTCCTCTTTTGCTTCTTTTTTCCCTAGACCTCGAGGAGAGGAGAACTCAGAACCCCCCCCACCACCCCCAAGGTACCGTTCTAACCGACAACCGATCACAATCCGCTCAGAGGGTTTTTAAGTGAATCCCTTCCCTGAACTTATGTCAACCAATGCGATTCCCAACAGGCGTCACCACTTTTTCCGAGCACCCATCCCTGAACTCCTCGCCGTACGCACTTAGTCGGGGTCATCCTCTTTCTCTCAGTGATAATGAAGCATGAGAAGTCCTTCTTTTCTTCTCCTTTTTTCCCTAGCATCTTCTGACTGACAGTTCTTTTTATTGAATCTTATTCCGGTAGACTCCTTTCAATGACGTCTTGACCCCCCCCCCCCCTCCCGCCGTGTATTTTCTTTCAAGTTAAGAGGGCGATGCCCCGAGCATCATTTTTCTCTCTTCCGGCTAGCAAACCGCCCCCCTTTTGGTTCTGATCTCTCAGCAAAGATCTGCCGTTGATGCGATTTCTTAACCTCGCCGTTTTGAAGTTTCTTAGCCTCCCATCCGAGCTTGCGTTCGTCATTGACGCCTTCTTTTCCCCGAAGACTAGCAACGTCGATCCGCCCGGCCTCCTTTATAACGTTGAGTTGAACCGTCCCATCGTCCCCACCTCGCCACCATGGATAACTTTCAGGCACTACGAGTTGACCCTTTTACCCTTTTGAGACCCGTAGTCTCCCTTCTCATCGAGGGCAGCGTTCTTTTCCCCTTATGACCCGTCTCCTTTTAGATTCCCCTCCTTTGTGTCCTGCGCACATGACTGACCTGTCTGTTAGCCCCCCTTATGGAGCGCAGCGCCTCTCTCTTTTATTACTCGCCCCCAATAAATGACGCGGATTTTATCCCCATTTTCCGTCCCCCCCTTTTTGAGGCCCCTAAAGGCCACGGTGCCATCGTGTCCTCCTCTCCCCGTCGTTCTGGAGGTAGGATCTTCCACCCAATGACTCAGCACCCGTTTTGAGGCTGTTCACCATTTTTTTTCTCTTCTACCGGGACCCTCTCCCCTACTATCAACATGCTTTTTCTCGCTTCTTGAGTGCACCCCCTTCTCTGGCCTCTCAAATCGTCGCGCCGCCTCCCTTCCCCGATGTATTACCCGCAGAACACAGCTACGATCGATCGTCTTCTTCTCTCGCAAGAGAACAACTCCACACCGGTCGGCTCCACCATTTCGCAGAGAGTTCTTCCCTTTGAGTCTTTTTCATCGGTCCGTTCCTTTGACTTTTTTCCCTTTTTCGTGTCCCCCTACCGACCCACACACTCCACGACTGTCCCTTACGACCGCGTCTAATTATCACTCCTTTCTCATGCACGCGCCACCCATCGAGTCACCAATCGCAATTTCTTTCTTACTCCATGGCTGTTGAAAAAGGAGCCCCCCGATCGATTCCTGCACCTTCATGGCCAGTTCTCATTATCACCCCCATCTGACACAAGCGTCGGTTCCGCCCTGCTTCCATTTTGACCCCCAGGGGCGTTTCCTTCATGACTGAACATCTTTTCCCTTGCTCATAGGAGTTCACTCTGCACACATCCAGATAGGCTTGGGAAGATCCCCGACAGAGCACCTTTTAGGCCCTCTTTGCAAGCACTGGATTACTTCCCTGTCCCTAATTTTTTCTGCGCCCACTGTTTGAGGGTGGTCTATAACCGAGACGCTTCCACTCGCACCTCCATTGTATTACGAGAACCATGAAGCCAACGCTAGATTCGCCCACGGCTGTCCGCGTGCTGATTTTTGTTCTAGAGCTTTCCCTACTGGTGTTCCCATGAGCAACTGACAGCGTCGAGACCTAGCCCCCCGTCCTGTAGTTTTGCCATATGCCCTATAAAAGGACAAGTAAGTTTTACTAGTAAATATACTGCGTCTATTTCCGACTGTCGGTAAATACGAAGCCGACCCTGAAAGCCGAGCTTCCTGGCCCGTTCTTGACTTTTTTAAGGCTTTATAAGTCAGACATTCTAACCCATAATATGTTCCCTTCCACAAACTCTGGATCTTCAGTTCATCACCGCAACGCCTCCCCCGCTTTTCTGTTTTTTCCCCCCCCCCGCTCATTCGGCGCTCTTTAATCTTCCGCTTTCTCGAGGATTTCGCTGCATTGCGCAACCGTCCCCGGTATTCCCCTTGTCTCAGTGGTTTTGCTCGCGACGCGGCCATTTAAGCTTTTTGCATCAACATATGATTCCCCGTGCTCACAGATGCTGTTTTCCGTGGTTCCCGATCCTTTTTTCCTCCGATCTTCTGGCGGCCGGGTTGCTAGATTTCCCGCCCCCCCTCCCCTCCCCCCACCTTCACCCCCCCCTCCCCTCGCTCCCTTCACTCCCCCCCAGCCCGTCTCGACCCCCATGCCCCCCCCCCCCCACAACTGCACCCCACCCCCCCCTCCCCACTGTTTTCGTCTTCCATTAATACCCCTGTTGCTCCACATTTCAGTCTCTCTCTCTTTGACCATCGAGCAGGTCTACAGGCTATTGCTGCCTCCGATCCCTCTCGTGTCACACTCGGTCCGCTTTCGGTACCCCTCTCCTTTTGAAGCTTCTGTCTTAGTGTGAGGAAAAGAGCTCCCCCCTTCTTCCCTTGCGCGACACCGCTCCACTCGGTAGAGTCCAGCCGGGGGAATTGAGGGTAGTCCGGCACCTCCCCTCTGTTGTTGCAAGCGGGCGTCTCCGAACGGTTCTTGCTTTCCCCCCTCCCACCTTTCCTCCTATTTTTCGAGCCAGTCCCTTAATCCGGGACGGTCCTTTCCATTTAGGGTCTCCCGGTTACCTCTTTCTCCACTTTAGTACCTGCATGATGTGGTTTATCGGTTTTCCCCCTGTCTTGTCCCCCCCCCAATTCCGCCATCATGAAACCTCAAAACCCCCCCCTCCTTCCGAGGACAATTATTTAGAGGTCCTTTTTCCCAGTTCCTCACTCTGTCGCTTGAGGAGCATCTTTTCGCCTAGACTGTCCATCTATTCTCATTTATGAACCTGTTGAGCATTTTCACCCTGGACCTCTCGTACTACGTTAAGATTTTTCACCTCCCGCTGGTGCGCCATTAAAATAGACCTTTCCTAAAATGATGAGGGGTTCACTTGAACAGTTGAACTAGAATTTTAGAAGGTCGCTTTTTAGGCTTGAGCCTTGAAACCTTCCCTCCTTGTCTCCATGAATAAACTCGACGAGTCTCCTAGGAGACTTGT
>Ga0179593_1496321_pt1 | contig 20699 bp, 21 predicted proteins | sample CZODoug2_1_08_16_FD_185931 | JGI IMG/M metagenome (GOLD analysis project Ga0179593, IMG submission 185931) | Vadose zone soil fungal communities from Angelo Coast Range Reserve, California, USA - CZODoug2_1_08_16fungal (PacBio error correction) | ecosystem: Environmental > Terrestrial > Soil >... | reverse complement strand
TTATCGGTTGTACCACAGGCTTTCACCCCCCTGACATTGGTTAAACGAGCCTTCTCTCCCCCTCTCCCCTTACCTGCAGGGCTGTTGCAAACGTTCTAGGACTTGGTCACCCCGGCCCCTATTTCTATCAGCGTTTGTTTTCATACTCTCCTGTCGTTTCTTCGGATGCAACGTTGCCCCTTCCCTCCCGTCAAGTTCCTTTCCCCTCGCTCCCTTTCGTTCTGGCTGCAGGAGACGCCCCGGCTTTTTTTTCTTTCATGAAAGCCCGCTCTTTTTTTTTAACCACTTTTCCGACGCTCCCTTGCCACCGCTTTTGATGTTGCCTTCTCGGCCCCTCGTTCCTTGCAGCGATAGGACGGACTACCTTCACACCCGTTTGTTCCGCACGGGAGGGTTCTTGCTTCTCGGAGCGCTAGGTGTGTGTGTCAAGGTCTCCCGTTCCCCCTGGCTGGAGCGTGTCTACCATTTGCGCGTAACTGGTCCCGGTCCCGTCCTTTTCCGACGCTTCATGTACAGTACCCGGGGGCAGTTCGGCTTGTCTCGTGGTCCCGCCATTGCGTTTACCTCTCCCATGCAGCTCTGCCCGCCTCGAGCCTCGCGTCTAAAACTTCCTCTTCCCTTCGTCGCGGTTGCGATGGTCGCGTTTTTGACCACGTATACTTTGTCCCCTCTCTTTTTAGAGCCGCATCTCCTCCGTGCCCGCATTGGCGACGTCCTGTGCCGGTGATGACTTCCCGTCTTTCTCTTCCCACGTCAACATCCGTCCCGGCTTGACTTCCCATTGGAAATTATCCTCTCCGTAAGCGTCTCTCCCCGTCGTCCTCCTATGGCCCTTCAGGGCACTTGGGAGCCCCGTTGAAAACCACCGTTTGCTGGAAGACGATTTGTTTGCTGCGGCTCCCCCTCGGGACCCGCTCTGCAGGGGGCGCAAAAGCCGCCGACTTCCCGGGTCTTACCTTTCCGATGATCTTGTTTGATGACCCTGGGCTCCCGGTTTTTTGTGCCCCATCCCTCCAAACCCGCATTTTCCTTTTCTATGCTACTCCGCCCCTCTGTGTATGTGGGGTGTTTTTTTTTTTTTGGGTGGGTGTTTTTTTAGCTTCCATCTTCCCGGGCATCCTCTGGTTCCCGGAGTTCTGGTGGAAACGCCTGGACCCTTTCTCCTGCCTAGCACCCTGCGCTTTTCTCCTTGAAAGGGGGTTTTTTCTACCCCTTTCTCTGGGTCTGGCCGCTGCCGCCGGTTCACCTTTCTTTTACATAGATTGTGTGCAAGTTTCGCAATGCGGTCTCTCTTCTCTGTTTAATGCTCGCGGGTGTACCGGCAGTCTGGGAAAAGAAGACCGGTCATCGTTCCTTCCGAAGAGTTCAGCTCACGGCTGAACACAGCGGGTTTCCAGTTCAGTCAGAAGTTTTCGGTTAGTGGCCCCTCTGAATGTTTTTTGTGGCCCCCTTTTTTTCTTCTTTTCTTTATGTTTTTTTAAGAAGAGGATGGCAGTGGCCCTCCTTTCCATCGGCGTGATGTCGAATCTCCTCTTCTTCCCCCTTCCACCCGTGTCCTTCCTTGGTTGCGGCCTATTTGGTCCCCCCATTACTTTTCGTGGGCGTTTCCTAAGAAATGGACCCTGCTCAGTTTTATTTGGCCCTTGCGATACGCTACCGCTGCCGTCCAGCTTGACACAGTGTCTCGGACAACCTTCTAGGTCCCTCCCTATTCCCCCCTTGGTCCTCTTCCCATGTTGGCGTCCAGAATTAGGCTGCGGTCGGTCTTTGGTTGCCAGACCTCCGCAGTACCGAAGGTGGGGAGGGCAAGGAAGGCTTTTCCGGCTGTCTTCCGATACTGCTCTCCTTCCTCGTCATTCCGTCTTTTTCCACAATAAGCATCACGTCTACTTCGACTCCGAAAAGTAATGTGTCCCCCTTTTCTTTAGTTTGGTCATTCTTCTCTCAGGCGTGTCTTCGGCTGAGTGAGTGTTGCTTCTTCGCAGCCGCTACAGCTCAGGAGGGACACAATTCCCAGTGACTCCAGTTCTGTATCCACTAGCTCGGCGGAGGCTGTCTTTTTATTGTAGTGGCATCAGGAGTGTCCACGATCTCTTTCCCTAACCCCCCCCTCACCTGGCTTTCACGCCTTCCCTTTGGGTCCTTATGAGATTTGTTGCATGCTCATGTTACCCGCCCTTCTGCGCCCCAGGGACCTTGTTTATCGCTCCCTTTCTCCAGGACCCTCTGCGCCTCATTGAGTGCGAGCCTTCCGCCAGCTCGCATTTTGCAGGGGCTCTTCCCCAGGATCAGGGGAGCATCCCACCTCTCCCTGAGACAGTTGACTGTTAAGTCTTGCAGGTTATCACACCCACCCTGGCCGCAGTCCGTCTGGAGCCATACAGCTCCCCTCCCTTCCTCCCGAGTTTCTTTCTTAATTCCGAGAGCGCCCGGCTCCTTCGGGCTTCTTCATGCTTCGCGACCCCAGCAGTCTTTGGCCGTTTCCAGTCTCTCTCTTTTCCCAGTTTGAGATGATACACTTTGCCTTACTTTTCTGCCCGCTGCTGTTTTTTGAGGCTATGCGTCTGAACTCCCTCAGGGTTTTGCTCGCCTTCCGCAAGTCACCTTTTACCCCACATCGTCGGAGGAGGGGCTTTTCTTTTCTTCCGTACTGTCCTGTTCCCCTGGGGGTTGACGCAACGCGATTATTTTCCCGGTACCTGCTCACCTTCAATCTCTGTCCTCTTTGGAACTCCTTGAGTACCGATCCGGTGTCGGAATCCGCCCAACACCGCTGTTCCTCTGGGGGCCTTTTCCTCTCTGATGTCGCATGTTTCCTGCCCGAGCGAAAGTTGGATCCCCCCACGTGCTGGGTCCGTTTCGAATTTGTTGCTTGTCCATGACACCCGGGCTCCTCCCACACTTCTCGTCAGAGATTTTTTTTGAGGGTCAGGGGTAACTGCAAATTCGTACGCCGCAGTCTTGTACAAGGCCCGGACCTACCCAAGGAAATACGCGCCGATGGCTTTCTTTCCTACCCTGTGTTCTTCTTATGGTTTCAACTGGAGCTGATAGATTCTGCCACTCGACCTCCCATATTTTTCCGTTGCAGTCTATAAGCGGCTCTCACATCGCATCTTACCCTTTTCTCTTGGCGACTAGAGACCCTTTAGTGAGTTGACTCCATGATATCGCGAGTGCGCATCCTCTGAACCTCTTTCTACGGGCCGGGCCCGCGCCACCCACTTTGTTGGCTGCGCCGCCCCTCAACCTTGCGCAGTCAATTGGAAGCCGCGCCCTCTATCCCCTTTCTCATATTCCCGGCTCTGGCATCTCAGCGTTCGCCCTCAGCGGTCCCTCGTGATTTTCCGCCGGCTACTCACTGGCCAGAGGTCGTCCCAGCCTTTTCCCTCCCCTGGAGTTTCTTCCACAGCACAGGAGTGTCTCACTCTAGGTATTCCCCGGACGGCTGCAAAGTGCTTTCTCTTTGATTCTCATTCCCTTCCGTCGCCTTTGCATATGTCAAGTTTTCCCACCCCACGCTTTTTTTTTTCCCCGACGCGCTTTGCTTAGGTAATGTGCCCCAGAATTAGGCAGGAGCTCCTACCTGCGAACAGATGCTGGCCACCTCTTTAGGGGCCTGCTGTATGACCACTGGTCAGATGTTTGATTCACCCACGAGGGTTCAGCACGTTTGAATTTTGGCGGGTGCCGCCCGGTAACCTTCTCTTGTCTTCCCCCCACCCCCCCCCCCCCTGGGGCGAGTGATGCACCCTATTGCTCATTTGTTCTCTGGAAACGCTATGTAGGCAGGTCACCAGGAGCTCTTGACTCCCCTTTCGCTTCACCCCCCCGTCAGTGAGAGACCCTTCGCAACTGGTTTCGAAAGGTCGTCGTTGTGTACACCCTTACTTCTTCCAACTTCTGTCACGAGCCTGGACCCGGTAATCAGGCTCTTTCTTTCTTCCTGTGCTAACAGATGAATTATTAGTCAGAGATATCAGGCCCTACGCCCATCAGTCGCGGCTTTGAAAAGGTAAGTAAACTCCACCCTCTTCCTTTACAGGGCTGATCTTTTTGTCCGAACTCCAATTGGCGATTTCTAATGTCATACAGAGTCCTCCCCTCTGTCGTACCTCCCGGCGTTTGTTAAAGGATCCCCCTTTTCGGGGCAATCTGCGTCTTCCCATGTTCCCCGTCCGGGCGCGCTCCCCAGCTGGAATTCCTTTTTCCCTCCCTACCTTTTGTGTGTCTATCGGCGTCGTCCGCCTGGACCGTGCAATTGCCTTCGGCACGAGTCTTTCTTGATGCCCTTTGATCACTTGGTCTAGAAACCTCTTTTCCCACCCTTCCCATCCATCCCCCTCCTACCATCGAACGAGACTAGCCCTCTATTCCCTTTGGAGACGCTTTTCTCTGGCGCTCCGGAGCTCTGAGTTGATAAATCCAGTCCCCTTTTTCAGTCTCTCCTCCTGACCTTTTAGACGGGGACTTGACATCGGCGCGTTTGCCCAGGGTTTGGTTCAGTCTCCAAGGTACCATCACCCCTCACATTAATTTCCCCCCCCCCTTCTTACTAAACTTCCCCTCACCCTGCCCTCTCTCTGAGCTAGCCAGCCAGGGCCGATCCCGCTTTTCCTGAATCCTGTTCTTGCGTAGCCTCGATAATGGTCCCCCCTTCCTTTCATGCCTAAATGTATAGTGCCGTTTGTGGTCCCCCCCCCATAGCGGGCGTTTCCAAGGACCGTAGTCTGCCTTTACTTCTGACATACCCCTTTCCAGGTAGCGGATTACAATGCCCCCCTCTGTCCGTTGCAGACGACCTGGGCCAGTTCGAACTTTCGATGATGTGCACGGCTGCTCGGCCGGTGGTGCTTCTCTTTCTTCCCGTTGGCCTTCCCTTTCCCCCTTGCTCCCTAGCCTCTCTCGGCATTTTTGCGGGTTCCAGCCCGCCCAGGACCACCAGGTTTAGGCCTTTTGGTGACTCTTTTTTCCACGCCTTGCACTTCTTTTCCTCCCTCCCGTTGTTTGTTATATTCCTGTTCACCGCCGGATCAACCAGTGCGTTCCACCCCACGGCGGCACTTTCTCACAACCAGGGGTGGGTGTTTTTCTGCCGTTTTTCGAGCTCACGCCTCCTCCTTTTTCTTGCAAACGAAGGGGTCTATCTTAGCGGCAGCCGCATCAGCCGGGCATCATCAGCCGTGTCCTTGGGCTTCGACTGCAAACGGGCTCCTCAGTTAAAGTCCTTTATACTCTACCGTAGTATGGTCTCCCTCCCTCATTCCTACCGTAAGTTCCTGGCCCAAAGTCCCGTTCGGTGGGACCCCAACAACTCCATTCTTTCGCCACAAGTCTTTTGACGCTGCGAAGGCCTTACGCTCCTTGAAGATAGCTCTTCTTCCAGAATCACACTCTCTTCAATGGGGTCCTCTCTTCATCCCTTTCGTATCTGAGGCGTGTCTGTTCGGTTCGTCCCCCGCGGGTGTTTCCCTGGCCTTTGTGGAGCGGTGAGACCAGTCCCCTATCGATCCCTTTCCCCCAATGTCCAGTCCCTGGGGCTTTCCGTATCGTATTTTTCATATTCTGCCAGCCAGCCCGGATCCCGCAGCCGCGGAAGACTCTCCGTAAGAATCGTAGCCCACCTCCCTTTTCCTTTTCTCCAGGTCTTCTTTTTCGCGGTTTCCGTTGTCGCCTTTGCTTACAGTATCTGTGTCGCCCAATAGCTAATCTTTCCAGGCATTCCGGCTTCCCTCATGGCCGGTTGTGCCTCCTTCTCCCTTCCTGGGTATGATAGCCGACCCATCCCCTTTTCGGGCCCTGGGACTTTTCCCTTAACCTGTGGCAGTATTCTCTAGTACTTACTCCTTGCCCTCCCTTCTTTAAGGGGCCTTTCCCCCCCCCCTTAGAGGCTGGAATCCCGTTTGTGTTTTCACGGCTCTTGGAACGACGAACGCTTCAATTCTTCGACCAAAGACGTCAGTGTCCCAGATTATTGGAAGTTCCTTCCCAAGAGCATGCTGTTTCCTTTCCCCTTATCTTCCCAGACCATTTTTGGGCCATCTTACGGAGAATGTCCTCTCGCGGAGAAAGTCTCCTTTTTCCCGTGCGTTTTCACCAGAAGACGTACACGTATGAACAGGTGCGCTCGCGTGATCTTGACAGGGTGGTCCCCTAAGTCTTTTTTTTTTCCCTGGATTACCTTCCTTCCCAGGCGTTTCTTCCTTAGAACATTATATTAGCCCCTCGCCGGTTCCATCCACTCTCGAGGGCTGTCGGTCCTTGGCTCTCTCAGGCCCATTGTTGAGGTCGACTGGGACGATCACCTCCACATGCTTTTATTTCCTCCAAGGAAGGTCTCGCGTTTTCCAGAATCTTGGGTTTCTCGGTGTCGGGTATGCCTGTTTCTGTCTGTAGTCCCCGCCGCACTCTATATGCTATTTTGTGAACCCCTTCCCTGATGTCGACGGGTTCCCTTGTTCTTATAGCTTGCCCCCGGGGGGGGGGGTGGTGAAGGGCCGTCGAAGGTCCGCCGCGCATCTTTTCCTGCCGGTCTCTGCCGTTAAGCTAGCCCCTTTTTTCTCCTTCGACAGTCCTCTTCCACTCCTTCCCCTCTTCCACTCAGCCTCTGATGCCCCCCATCGCCCCAGGGCTGTCTTCCTCTCTTTTTTTTTGCGTCCGTCCTTTCTCTGTCCGAATTGTAAAGCATTTCCCCCGGGGCTTCTCTTTTTTTCCCCTTGCGTGCTCGATTCTCTCTCCGCGGTCCGCACCCTCACCTCAGCTTCACGCGACGTGCCTCGCGCCCAATCTCCCCTTCGGTCTTGCGTTTTCCCCTTTTTCTCGCACTCTTTCTGTCTTATTAGAGCGCGTTTTTTTGTCTGAAGGCAGCCCGCCCGTTGAGCCTTTTTGTCCGCCCCTTTCTTCTCTCAGCCGTTTGCCTGAGGCTTGTCGTCCTTGGCGAGGTTTACTCACTCGGCTGATTAACTTTTCCCTTCCCCCCAACGGATCGTCACGCCTCCCCCCTTGTTTTGAATGCTGCTTTTCCTCGGTCCTAAAGCCCCCGCCACGCGAGCGACCCCTGCCAATTTGTCTTATCTTATCCATGCTTTTCCTTCTCCCTCCCTGCGCCTGCATGTCTGTTCCGCTCCACTCCTCCCAAAAAGTCTATTTTCGCGTCGTTAAGGCTTTCTTCCCCTCCTTCTACTATGGTTAATCATAATGAGGACCCTTTCCCCGCGAGAGCTGAGTGACGTTGATGGACAGGAGCCCATTCGTCGTAAGACATTCCCCCGAAGTCGATCGGACTTATTTCCCCCCTCCAGAAGAGATTTTTTTCTTTGTAAGGACTCATAGAAAGTCAGGTTCGGGATTGTAGCCCTCCGCGACCAGCTCCTTGGCAGCCCCAGGATCTCTCTCTTTTTTCCCGTTTTTTTGAGAGTGCCTTTGCTTTTTTTCCTCTTCTTTTTCTTAGGCGACGACCAGACTGTACTTTCTCTCTTCTGCCTTCAGTCAGTTCATGTCGTTGATGGGATGAGCTGTTCGGCTAGCCGGTTAACTGTCTGCCCTTTTGGTTTTCCTCAGATAACTGCCACATCAAGCCGTAACGTCAGCCGCGCTTTTGTGTTGCATCAGTGTTGATCCCCTTTATCTAGTTTTGAGCACCCCCCCCCCCCCCCATTTCTCTTTTCATTGCGCACGGAACTCCCTCGAGCATCGTTCACCCGCTCCCTCCCTTCCGACACACGTCTTCCCCACCCCTTTGTCCCTGGGTAGTAGACCGCTTCCTTGGTCCTTTGGCTTCCAGCTCACTTCGCCCCCCATTGTCCGGAGTTGATAAGAACGTTGAGACGGGAGAGCCCCTTGGAAACCCCTTACTCGACCTCTTTTGCCTTCTGCGCCTGCAAGGCCCAGAAGAAGCCGCGATGCGAGTTTCTACGACGGCCTTGGCGTTCCTCCATGTTCCCCTACGTTCTACTGGTCTTCGTTTATGCATAGTAGCAATCTCCAGCGAGCGCCTCGCCCTCAGAGCTCTCCCTCTTACCTCCCTCCTTTAAAGAGTCTACTTTGCTACCGGCGTTCGCGGCCCTGTCTTATGAGGTTACCGCAGATAGAACGTCCCCGAATTTTTTCATAGGCGTTTCCGCGTAAACGAATGCCGACATTGCACGTGAGACACCCAAAATTTTGTAGTCTAATGTTCTTCGATCTCTAAAAGGACAGAAGGGTAATACCTGGCGACTACTGAGTTGATTAATGGCTATTCACATCTTGGGAATAGAGGCTTCGGGACAGGAGAGGCTCTTTCCGCCGCAAAGTTTCTCAATTTCTTTCAGGCCAAGTCTCCCCCGAACTTCCGCCCAGGAGGAGCAATCGTGCGCCTGCCCCCGTAGACTCCCTGTACTTGGCCCCAATCTATCCTCACCCCAAAGGACTGTCGGACTAATGCATCTGGAAGGTGCCAACACTCTTCCTCCTGCGAGTAGCTTTTCGTGGCTTTCCCGACTCGGACAGGCCAGTGCCAACTTCATAACGTCGTGTCAGACCCAGGCTTGGCACACTAGCCCGCGTATCCCCGCCTTACTCGTTTTTTTGGTGATTCCTTTTTCCTCTGTCGGAAAGCCTCAAGATTTTGATTATGAGGACGACGCTGAGTCCGAGTGACGGGTCAACCCCGACCCTCTATTGCTTCCTCGAATTCCTTTCTTCACACGTCACTTAAGCCGCCCCCTCCCTTCCATCGACCCAACAGACCCTCAACCCTTGGCCCACCGTGTCAGGAGAGCAACCTAGTCACTGGTTTTATCTTTTCTTCGCTGCGTTCCACGGTCCACTCCCTTCACCTTACTCTTTCCCTTCTTTTGTTATCGAGACACATCTTTCGTAGTCCCCCTATGACCATGCTGGAGTATATCCCAATGTCTGACATAGCACCAGAGAGTTTGTGTTTTTTTTGGGGGGGTTTTGTGGGGGGGTTGGGGGGGTGGGACGGATCCCGGTTAGCATTCCCGTTACCTGAACTCGGATTTTCGCCCCTCCTTCTTTTCGCGGAATAGTCTCGCCCCCCCCTCGTTGCTAATCCTGACCGGTTTCTAAGGCTTTGGTGTTCCAATTTAACATGCTGGACATATGCGTTAGGCCCCATTTTAGATTCCTTGCTCCAGCCCCCAAGGAAGTTCCCCGGTCAACGCCAGGTTTCGTCTTTGTAATCCTCGTCTCCCTTTACTTAGACATCCACTTCCTAAAAATTCATTCCCCTCATATCGGATCGTGGAGTTCGCAAAAGACCCCCCCCCTACCCCAAATAACTTCTCCCCTCACGCCTTCCACCTCTCACGACCGTCATGTCCTTTTCAGAAGCGATGCCCCTAGAGGTATCGTCTTAGGAGAATACCTTACATTTCCCTTTCTCCCTTGCCTATTAGAATAGCCCTTGTGCTTTCCGGCGGCGGGTGCCCTGGGAGCGTTCCAGCCCCCCCCGGTAAGCGACCAAAGGTATTCCACGGCTCAGCCCTAAGGAAAACCCGGAGGAAGGCCCCCTCCTCCGATCGAAGATGATGCTAGTCCCTAGGGAGACCTCCCGCGTGAGGGTTTTCGCATCCGGCTCTGCCGTCTGCTTAGGATCTCCTGTGTTCCCAAGCCTCCCTTGGTGGCTCTTGTTTTTTTCCCACCCCGCCGGTGTGGCACTGAACGTTGTCTCTTGTTTTCGCAGCAATAACACTCTCCATTCGTCTGAAAGATGACCTTTGCCTTCCTGGTCCCCGCCGACAGTGTTCCCCGTCGCATCTCGAGGAGGAACTGGTGTGGCCGGGGTGTCCCCATCGTCGCATTTTTCCCCCTTCTCCCCAATGCTGAAGTGTACTTTCCTTGCAATGGTCCTGAAGCACGCCCAGGACCTCCTGTAGGTCCATGGTGGTTGCCGGCGTTGTTACACTTCCCTTCCTTGACAACTTATTTCTTTCCTCCTCCTCTTTTGTTTCGTCTTCTGGGTGAACCGAAGTACCTCTTTTGCCAACAAGGACCACCTGGACCTTACCCTGCTGTACTGGGATGGGCTTTCAGATGAGATCTCTTTTCTGCGGCTCAGGCTCCCTTTTTCTTCCCTAACTCCCCCCTTGCTTCTCCCTTGTTTCACCCTGAATCTTGTTTCCATTCACTTCATTTCGAGCCGTGGGGCAACGGCAGTCGACCAACGGGGACCTAGTCCCAGGGTCCCTCTCATCCCTTTCCGCGTTCTTGCTCCGCCAGAAGGAATCCCCTTCCTTTAAATGGAAAATGCCCCTGCTTTTTTTTTTTTTTTTTTTTATGGTCACAACGGCAAAGAGCGTCCAACCAGTCGGCTGCAGAGGCCTTGAAACGCCCTTTGAATCTTCCCTTTCCCCCTCAAGAAGACTGCTCCTTTGAGGTGTCCTAGCGGGCTGGAGAGGTAAGTTTCCTCCTTGGATGGACAGTTTCTTGAAAATGTTGCGTTACTCCTTGCCCTCCCCCCGGTAAACAGAGCCTGATTTCCCTTGAATCGATGATAGCATGCCAGCAAGCCCTCGATTAAACGGAGAAGCGGCCGTAGTGACACCCCTCCTAGATTTTGCAACGATGCTTGCCTTCTTTTCTTCTCGGTTGAGCTGTTCTCGTTGGATACTATTTACGAGTGATCTCTATAGTTCCTCTGACGTTATATGTTTCTGGAGGCCGGCGGTGGGCTAAAGTTCCTGCGGCAGAATCCTGATCGACCCACACTCACTGGTCCCGATTGAGGAAGTTTTTTCCCGTCACATGGCTCTCCCTTCCTTCTCCAAGTAAGATTTCTCGCATTCACTCCGCATACGGCGGGCATGGCCCTTTGAGTGAACCCCGAGGGCGTAATTCGTTTTTGTTAGAGCGGCTACTACCCGTCACTGACCGGAGTTTGACGACCAAGTCCGATGGTCTAGTCGATGATCTTGGTCCCTTAAATTGGGAAGTCCTTTCTCAGCTGGTTTCCCCTTGCCATAAGAATGGCTATCCCTGCAACAGACCAGCATGTTTCTTGTATATAATGCTATGTCTTTATGACCTTGAAAGCCACTTTCCTCCTTTTTCCCGGCGGGTCTTCCCCTCTCTAAATAGAAATGCGTCTTCACCGGGATGCCACTGTACCGGGGGGGTCATTACCCCATTGCCGCTGCCGCCGGGACCGACTTTCCCAATGTCTGATGAAGACCCTTTCGCTACCTGCAGGTCATCTATAGCTGCTCGAGGGCTGTCCACAGGCCCTCCTCGCTTTCAATCGTGAGTAGGTGTCACTCTTTTGCTTGACCTCTTTTCCAGTCCATTGGATGGCTATGCTTGTCTCCTCTTTGAGCGGTCGTTAGGCCTGTGTTTTCTTTTCCTAGTGAAAGTCCTCAGCTATCAGGCGTGACGAATACCGTATTTTACACCTTGTCCGTCTGCCTTCAGGGTGCTTTTTCCCTTTTGGTCCCTCTTTCCCCTTTTCTTGCCCCCCTTCTGTGACAAGCAGAGGCCTTTTTTGAATAGCCTTTGTGAGCGTATGAAAGTATATGACGTCACTTGCATGACAAAGTGTCGCGGAGCCTTTTCCTTGAATAGTCTAATGTTCTTCCCCTCCTCCCCAGTTTCATAGGTTAAGGGGATGTCCTCTCTTGCGTACCCCCCTTCTCCTTTTCTCGCGTCTGCTCCATTAGCCCTACATAGGTGGTTTAGATTCCCCACGTTCGTTTCAGGGATCCCCCGCTCGTCCTCTATGCCCTCTTTCTTTTCCCCCCCAGTTATCCGCGGTCTAAACCACTCCCAGCAGGAGTCTCCTCGAGCACCATCCAATAAAGTACCCTGTGGATGATGGCGGTGGACTTAGGGATATTCGTGTTCTCTTCTGGCTGAATGATTACGTCTTGCAATCCTCGATCTTCATCTTCAGTGAGGGACTCGATTCAGGCCCCGGTCTGCCCTCACGCAGCTTTCGTGGTCTTTGTCTCTTTTTCTCGTCTTTGACAGCCCCTCGACATGGCGGTCAAGTCCCTTAAACACTGGCTAGTCATCCTGTCCAGGTGACTGGATTTTTTGGTGTCTCGCCATGACCCCCCCCTCCCAGCGGTGTCGAGGGCACAGTTCGCAGCTGACAGTCGCTTCCGGTCCAACCTTCTCCCCCCACTCGATGTATGAAGAGAAAACAATCCATCCAAGAGTTTTGTTAGCATTATGACGCCTTTTGAGACTTCCCCTGAGTGAACCCTGCTTCCTCCCTCTATCTGAAGTGAAGCTGGAAATCTGTTCGTCCACACCTCAAGATCAAGTAACGAGTAGCCACCTCAAATCCGCATCTTGACTTATTACTTTGAGCAGGCCCTTTCCTTTTCCTTTCGTTATAAAGGAAGATCTCCTCAGCGACCGACTTTCCAGCAGACTCTCTATTTAAGTTGGTTTTGTTGAGAGCAGATCATGTTACTCCGTTTTCTGTCGCGCTTTTTTCTTTCCTTGTCCTCACAAGCCCTTATAAGGTCTCTTATTCCTAATCATTATCTCTGAGGTAGTCGGGTATGGATCGGTTTTTGGATATCAGGAATGATGAAATGCTGTTGGTCCTCTATACTTTCCCCCTTTCTTTTGGGCACCTTGTCAAACGTGCTTGGGGAAATCCGACCTTAAAATTTTCACACTCCCCGTGGGCCTCCTTCCCCTCCACACCACCCCTACGGAGCTGGCGGTGCTTCTGCCCACTTATCTTGAGGCCGGATGGTACCTTCCAGGGATTTCATCGATCAACCAATTTTGAATTTTGTGGTAGCTCTTTTTTGTCCTTTTCTAAGACTGGGCCTACACGTCCACATGGTAACTTCTGAGCAGTGTCTGGAGGCTATGAACTCCCCGTACGCGCCCTCTTTTGCTGTTAAAACTGGCCTTCTTCACACTACACAGGACCTGAGGCCTCCGCAGAGTCTTAGTTTTTCTTTATTCCGGGCGTCAACGGCCTGGTCTAAGTCTGCCTCTTGAAGTTTCATATCTCAAGGCCTCTCCTCAGACTGTATTCTTGTACCCGACTCCGCTTCCCCTCCTGGGTATTGAGCCGAGGCTCTTTTGACATGCGTTAGGGTGTGACCTCCGTCCGAAACTGCCTTTTGTTCTCGCGGCTGGGCCCGGACCGCATGATTCCTTCCCGGGCACCTTCCCACTTCTTTTTACGTGTCTTTGAAGAGAGAAAGGCGCAGGTCCTCTTTCTGCTGCGGCCCGGCTTTTCTACCGCGATTTTTTTTCGGCCCGCGCGAGCTTTCCGTTCCGTGAGCTGCGTGGCAAGACCCTTCCTCACTCTTTTAAGGCATCAGCGCTCTTCCCCTCCAGGGTTTTTTTCCTCGTCGTTGCGTCTTGAATCCGACAAACGTTTTACCTCTTTCCCCCCTATATAATCCAGCACCGTTACCTTTTTTTGCCAATTTACACAAGATCGGCTTGACTTCAGCCGATTCTTTTCTGTTTCTTGTTCCCCCTGCCTCCTTCCCCCTTTCAGTCCACCTTTCCCCACTCCCTTGCCCCATGGATGAGACAATCTGCCCCTTTGGTACCTTCAAGTTTTCAGCGCTTGGTTATATTACCTATTTCGAAGCCAAGTATGACTTTGGAGAGTTGACTTGCCCCCCGCTGCCCCCGAAGCGAGCTTTGAGGGAACCCGCGAGACCTCCGATAAGCGTTGTTCTTACTCAGAAAATTTATGGAACTTCGGTCCGGGCCTGGGCCAAAAACCGACGTCCACTTTTCTTCTTTTCCCAACCCCCGTTAATGAAGCCCTGTGCTACTTCATCGTTCTTTCCCACCAGGACACTTTCCCCTTCGCAGCATTCCTTTTTTTTTCATCTGAACATCGCGTCGTCATGGACCCTCACCCATGATTGCTTTTTGTGTGGAGCTGGACCGGATTCATCACTGGAGGCCAGATGAACCGAGGCACTTCTTCCTTCTTCACATAATCGTCCGTTTGATCAGGTTTTTCCTCATGGGGATAGTTTTTTTAATAAGCCGCCTGCTTCCTCGGTATCCCAATTGGCGGTTGGTGCCGTTGACCCCTTTCCTTTGGGCCCACATCTGAGGCTCCCCCCATTTTCTCGCTCCGTTCCTCTTCCCTTTGCTGCTACCATCGACTTGACCTTACCTTGTCACTCCTTTTTTTTCCCAGTGCTGTTCGTCCGCGCCTCTCTGGCGTAGCTTCCCCAAGGCCTTTGACAATGCGTTCTCCTCTAGGCTCGATTTCTCTATAGGGTTCGCACGTTTTTCACTTTTTATTCCCCCCACGGCCCCCAGCCCACAGCCCCCGACGTACTCATAAGCAGGGTTGGCGACCCGCGCGGTCTTGCGCGGTCCTGTTTCCCGTCCGGTTCCTGGCCCTTTGTTCCTCCGGCATAATCGACTCGCCGTCCCCCTGCACTTGCCCCTACTTCTTTGGTTTACCGGGTGATTTTCAGTTCTCAACATTGACCCACATGGTTCTCTGCTCCCCTCCCCCACCTGGAAGGGAATCAACATGCTTCCGTCACCCTCCCTCCCTAGACAATATAGTAGGGAACTCCCTTCGTTTTTTTTTTCTTTTTTTAGTAAGATTTGCTGCTCTTGTTTCTTTTCCCTCTCAGGGAGGTAAGCGCATCCGACACGTTTGGCTCGCTTTTTTCGCTTTTGGTCACCACGGGGGCGTTTTCCTTATGAAACCTTTTTATGGCTTTTTTTTTTGGACCCCCGAAGATCTTTTTTTCCTCTCCTTCCTTTCTCCCTGTCCCTTTTCTCCGTCAGGTAGAACGCTCGATTTGGATGCTTCTTGTCTCCGAAGGCGGTTGTCCCCAGTCTTAGGCACGGTTGGAATGGCTTCCCCTGGTTTTTGTAGGCGATGACTGCGGTTTTTCTTGTCAAGGGCGGGCCAGCCTCCAGGACCAGCCTGTTGTATTCACGGTGGGGATGCGTTGGTTGGTACAAGATGTGGGATTCCCGTTTTATCTACTCTCTCTTGTTTTTTTTTTGAGATTCTGGTACAACGACGGGCTCCCTTCCCTTGTACAAAAAACGGCGGCACACGGACCTAAAACTGGGCGGGCTTTCCCTCCTTGAAACATTCAACGGATCTGCCGCAGGCAACTTCTTTTTTTCCCCATTGCCAACTTCTTTTCTATAAGTTTCCCCCGCCGGTTAATGCGGTTCTCCTTTAAATTTTTCGACTGTTGCCCCGTGGGCTGTCCCCCTTATCTTTTGCCCAGTTTATTCTATATTCCGCTCACTTCCTTTGTCTGCGAGAGCCAGCCGTTTGTCCTAACGTTTGCTGTCCACGACCTTAGGTTGTGGGACCAAAAGAGAACGCTCCAAAGTTCGGATTCGCGGTTTTTACCCTTTTCCCCCGATCGGGCGACAGTCCTCCCCCCTTTCTCGCTCGGACATGTTCCGCACCTCCCGAGGTATACCTTTGCCTGATCTCGTCGATCGGGCTGTTCGGGGTCTCCGCAGTGGTGGATTCTTTTTCCCTTTTTGGCGGATGAGGAACCCATTGTTCGTGACGAGGCTGGCTCCCCCCGGCCCCTCGCGATGTACCCCGCCTGGGAGGTTGCCTTCGTATCCTTTCGTCTGTTCTGTCCTGGGCTTATCCGGCGCGAGAATATTACAGGATACGTCCCCCCCCCCCCCAGACTCTTGAGGCTTTCTCAGTTGGCTCGGTTCTTTTTCTTCTGACGCGTTTTTCTCCCCCCTATTAGATAATAGAGCCCTTCCTCGAAGGGAAGGAAGCTAAAGGCCTTTTTGGGCTATTCTTCGGCTTCCGCCTTCTTTCGTCAATCTTTGTTTTTAAACCAGTATTTTGACAGATCCTTCGGTCACCCTTTCTGAGCCTCTTCTCGATTAAGAGTTGGCGCCTCCATGGTCCGAAGAAGCTGTGCGCCCCGGTCGGCACGTGGTTCTCAGGTCACCAAACCAGACGTTTTCTTTTTCCGACTTTTTTGCCTCTTTACTTTTTTCCACGCTTCCTGAGCCCCTTTCCCAGTCCCGCCCTCTTTAGGGTTTCTGTAACGCCGCGGATCTTGACGGACTTTCAGATCTTTTCCTTTTGATGGTATTCGGCCTACGCCTTTGACCATCCCGTTCCCCCGCAGATTGGTCTCTGGTCCCCCCCCCTGCTACGCGATGCCCGCTTTCCCTTCCTGCCAGTGTGAGGTCCGGAGTGTACCCTTTTTTAACGACTTCCATTTCTCCTGCTTAAGCCTGTGCGCTTAGTTGCTTCCCGGTGGGTTTCTTTCTTCCAGTCAGTCGTATGACGCGTGACCCCTTCCCCTATAGAGTATGAATGAAGGCACTTACTGCTTCGCACTCCCTTCTCGTTCTTGTGGGCCTACCTCTTTTCCTTACGTTTTCTCGGCAGGCCTCCCTCCCTTCATTCTTTCCTCTTCATTGGCAGATTCACACCATCGGACCAGCGGGTCTGACCCACTTCGTTTAGAGTGGAAAGATCTGGTTTCGATTTTATGGATTTTTTCTTCCTTAACGAGGCTGGACGGGCTTTCCCGTCTTCTTTCGCTTCACTCAAGATGGGGAGGCAAACAACTTTGAACAGCGACAAGTTCCAGAGGTCCGGTTTTGACGGTCCTTCGTTGCTCACAGATCTCCGTTGGGTGCAGAACTTCTATTAATTACCCACCAGCCCTCCTTCCCGCTCCAATGGAGACGGGTCTCCGGCCCTCTCCGCCCGTACGAAACGTGAGAACCAGGTGTGGACTTAAGTACCGTTCCATGCCAGTTTCTTACATGCCAATCTTTGACTTGTCGTTCCCTCCCTCTGACCATTTAGGAATATTTTCCTGGCGGTCCGCCGCCTCGCGATTTTAGCCCGCCCTGACTTTCTCTGGATCATTATGCGCAAAAGGTGGCCCAGGTTCCCCCACTTTAGGCCTGTACATTGAGGTTTCATTTCAATCTCAGGCCCTCCCTCCCCCGCCCTGTCCTAAATTCCGAGTACACCCGCCCGAGCCCTCGAGCAAGGTGAAGCAGAGTGCAGCGGATTTCACCGCACCGAACCCCCCACTACGACATGCGCATCTCACCGCGTCTCCCTTTCTTTACACTGCCACCAGTAATTCAGGAGACAAAGTAGTCCTACCCCCTCCCCTCATCTCTCCACTTATCCCCGTAGCCTCCACCGGCTCACTCTTTCGAGAGGGACTCACAGCATGTACTGCACGATAGAAAGACTGTATTCTCACTGGCGTCGTGCTGCGTCTTTCGCGCCTTTCTTATTATGCAGCATAACCGTGCCACTCAAGCCAGTCCTTTTACATGAATCCTGGGATAACCGAGAGGAACAGCCACAATTGAGTACCCCGCACGCCCAAAGCTGAGGAGGGAGGGCACTTTCGTGGTTCCTAGGGTTTCCAGCCATGTTTCGGTCCCTTCCTTGTTTTAGGCCTTCCCCACACCTGGCTCGTACTCACCTGGTTTTCTGCGTTGTTTTACTTGACTAATGAACCACAGGGGCTCGCCCATGCACGTTAGTCTTCTTTTTCTTCGGTCGGTTTCGCACGCCTTCCTCAGTTTTCGCCCTCACAAACTCTCTCCCTTGTTTGTACTGCTTTCTTCGCAGGATTTTCCTCTCCCTTGAGTGAACACCAGTCCCCGCGAGCCGTGGGTTTTTCCAGGATGTGCCTTTGTAAACCCCTGCCATTGAGACCATCCTGTTCTATCCACCCATACCCCTTCCCCCATCTCTCCTGATAATCGGAATTTTCGTCGCGACCGTCTCGTTGAGTCACGTCTCAGCCCTCCGTATCATATGCCCCGCATCTCCTTGCACCCCACTCTGTACAGGACCCCGCAAGATTTCCGGCTCGAAAGAGCGATGATTCGTACCCCAATAAGGGGGTCTTTGACCTCCCCGATCCCGGACGGAGCAGACCTCGTGGGATCCCTGGCCCCCTACTCACCTTTAGCCGCTGCCGGGGCGCCAGACTGGTTAGATTCCCGTTTTCCCCTACGTTCCGGGTTCGGGCGGGGTTCGCTGGCGTGGGCTACCCCTGCGGCCATTCCGTTGTCTTGTTGAGACCTGTCCACGAAAATCTTTGGCAAAGTCATTCCTATCCTTTGTTTTCAGATGGTGGCACTCAAGTCGCTTTCCTCGACCCCCCTTCACCTCTTCCACAAAACGCGGGGCACTTGCGTAGGGCGTTGTGTCAACTCAAGCGTATGCCCGCAGGTATGTCCGACGCAAAGGTCTTTCAAGCCGCTCCCCACCCAGTGCCCTGTGCTTGGAATAGCGTTGGATGGTAATTATTCCCCCTATTCCAATCTCATCCAACCCATGTCCTTTTTTCATCTTAAGTTGGGTTTAAGGTTTTGACCTCCCATTAAGAACCTCTTGGTAAAGGACTCTGGCCACTACAACAAGTTCATATCCGAAGTCGTTGAGTCGGCGAAGACGACCTGGGCGTCTGTTTTCCCTACGGATATATATGATGGCGTCCTCCCCCCTCCGCCATGCCCGTATGCTCATCAGAAACTTTTCTAAAGAGTCTTCCTCTCATGACCACCATCGTCACCTACTGGGAGATTGGACTAGCTTGTTCTCTCCCTATTCTGTGAGGACCCGTAGCTCCCTTCTTTATATCTGCCTCTCGAGATTCACCATCCGCCCCCTCCCATGCTAAGGGGCCTTTTCCCCCGCTCTTACTGCGACCCAATGTTATGCTCCGCTGCTGCCACGGCCCTTACGACAGATCGCGGACCGTCACCATTGTCCCTCCCCCGAGTCATCGAGTGTCTCGAGTGTTCCGGTATTTCTGTTTTCCGCCTTCGCACGGTTCTCAATCTCGCGGCCGGTCCTTTCCGGCATACCCTCCCCTTCTTCTAACATCGCGCTTCTTTTCCGTTTGCCTCCAAACGTGTCATCTGGTCCATCCTTTCCTAAGCAACAGTTCCCCCCGTGTGAATCTCTTTCCCTACAACCCCCCATCTCGGTCTTCTAGATGTGCGGGGCCTGACAGCCGACTTCCTGGACCACCAATAATACCTACCTTCTCTGACACTTCCCAGTCCGCTTCTTTACTGGTCCCCCTTCTTTGTATTTAAATAGGGACAGTCAGCTGACCGTGTTTTTTCCGCACTCCGTACAGCCCTCGTCTCGTTAGATGCGAGACGTCCCGCTAAACATCCTCTGTTACTAAAAACGATAGGGAAGTCTTTTCCCCTTCCGGAGAGGGCCCCACAAACCGCATTCCCCCCTTGTGAGCTTGAAAATGGAAAGTCAGGAGGTAAATTCGGCAACCTGGTATCTTTTTTTTACTGTCCACACGTTCACTCTGTCACCCTGTCATTTTCGGCCTGGCCAGTTGGTAATCGCCGACCTCTCGTTTTGGCTACCCGAGACATGCTTGTGTCTTATCTCATGCCCCTCTAACCCCAAGACTGCCATTAATTTCCGCTCCCGGCCCCTGGTACGGACCCTGATCAGTTGATAGCCTCCTTGCGCGTTCGTCGAGGGCCTCTTACCTCAGCTAGCCTCCTTCGTTTCTTCCAGACATGTTTGTTCACGGCTCCCAGTTACGTTTTTTTCCATCTTGCTTAGGCCCATGTTCCTCTCAGTAAGTAGAGGCCATGCTGCCCCATCAGTTTCCTGAGTCATTCACTCCCCCATGTGTCCGTTATTTTTTGTAGATCCAGCTTCTCTCCCAAGCAACTGTAGCCCTGGCCCTTCAATTCCTGCTATCTCCTCTGATGTAGCCATATGTACGAGCCCCTCTTAACACGGATCCTCCCCCTCCCGCCCATCGCACCCGAAGGACAGCGCTCCCCTCCTTTCGTTGTTCGTCGCTGATCCTTCTCTGTATGCATCGCCGGTCCCCTTAGGTGAGGTTATGGCAGCAAGACCTGCGATATATCATCTTCAGACTGTTCTTGTTTGTTCCCGGGAGGGGCAAGCCCTGACCGGTAAGACGCTTTTTTCTAGCTGCCCCCCTTGCCAGTTTTTTTTTACCACCTGAACTCCCCCTCCTCCTCTCCTCTTCTTAGAGGTCCTCCTCGTCCGTATTCGTACATGGGAGCTATGCCTTTCTTTCGGAGTCTCGTCCGGGTGCCGGTCGCGCAGGACGACATGTTGTGGGTTCGCGTTGTTTTTCCCAAGCGTTCTTTTTCCCTATCCCCTTGTAGTCACGGCGACGCCTAACTATACCGGCTCGGAGGCCAGATGCCTTGAACTTCGTCCTTTTCCCCTTTACCTCTGGTCAGTTTTTCGCTGAGGATGCCGTAGGATGTTCCCCGCGGAGTGAAGAAGCCCCTTCTTACATGTCCTCCCCCTCTTCTTCTTCTCGATTCGTTTCTCCTCCCCTTTCCATCCCCGCCGACCAAACCACCCCCCCCCCCCACCCGGGCCAGGTTTTAGTTCAGGTGGTAAGTTGTTGTCCCCCTCCTCGTTGGATCGTCCCTCTCTCTCTTCTCCCTCACTCCCGTGGACGAGTCTTCACCTACGGTCTCATCTGCGTTAACAAACAATACTTCTGAGCCCACACTGCGAGCCAACCAGGGCGTTTGGTCCTGTTGCTTTTGTTCCGCCCCTGTTCGCAATAGACCCCTTCTCCCAATGCAGTCCAGTGCGGCCCGGCCATATTTTTTTCCCCACGTTTCCAGCTCACCCCTTTGACCCCCCCTTCCCGCTTAATCCGACTGGCCACCCTGGCACTCTCTTCGGTTTCAACTGTCCGGTCAACTGTCTGGAGTCCGCTGTC
>Ga0179593_1563293_pt1 | contig 20700 bp, 23 predicted proteins | sample CZODoug2_1_08_16_FD_185931 | JGI IMG/M metagenome (GOLD analysis project Ga0179593, IMG submission 185931) | Vadose zone soil fungal communities from Angelo Coast Range Reserve, California, USA - CZODoug2_1_08_16fungal (PacBio error correction) | ecosystem: Environmental > Terrestrial > Soil >... | reverse complement strand
TCCTCCCTTTCTTTTCTCCCCTCCCCGTGTTGTGCTTTTTTGGAAGTACCTCCATCGCAGCCCCTTTTTTGTAGACTTTTTTACTTTCCCCTCTTCGCTCCCGCAGAACAACTCGTTGGTTTTAGACGAGTCAGAGTCAGTTCATGCAGAGTTCTCGCGAGCGAGCCACGGGGTCTCTAGACACCCGGACGCCCCAAATGGTGATGGTTGCTCGCCTCTTGGGCCCTCAGATGAATCTTCATGATCTTCCGAAGGCGGCGTTTTCTTTTACCCCCCAGAGGAAGGAGCACTTGAAGCTCGGACCTCCCGGCCCCTAGCCTATCTTCTTGCAGTTTAGCTCTTCTTATCGCCAGCGGTCACATCCGGTTTTCGCTTCCCGTCCCGACTAGGTACCCGGGAGGGCGTTTCCATCTCTTTCTATACTTCCCCCATGGCTTCTTAACCCCCCCCCTCCAAAGTCACTCCTAACCTTGGTTTATGGTCGGTTGTCCTTTTCGTCACGTAGCAAATGATATCTCATAGACGAGGTCTGGCTTTCGGGTTGATCGTTTCTGTTCAACCTACTTTGTTGCAGAGGAGAACATTCTGGTTGATCCCTTTTCGAAGACCCTTCTTCTTGCTCGAGATTTAGAACCCTCGGACGACCCTTCCCTCCCTCAGACTCCTCGGATGAACTTCCTCTGTCCTCATCGTCCCCCTTGGGTAATCCCGTGGGTCCCTTCTGATGATGGTCGAATCTACACTTCTTCCCCGGTTTCGGGGCTGGGATCCTATGACCCCTGCCCCCTTGTCGCGGTTCCCCTTATCTCGAGATCCCTTGAAGAAGCTCGCCCCTTTTTCCCTCTCCTCTCGACTTTTGCCAATCTGGTACTGTAAGAAGAGCGATTCCCTACGCGGACATGGGTTTGCCCTTTCCTTCTGATGTCCCATTAATGAAAGAAACGAGCTCTATTATGTCCTCGTCAGCGATTTTTCCCCTCCGTAAAACCTCCAGTGTCTAGAGCACCGATTTCCCCGTTCTCCCCAACTAGAGAGAAAAACGACCGGTCCCGAGGATCGCCTCCTTTCCCTTCTCCCGCTCCCGAGACCAAAAAAGAGGATGGTTGTGGAAGGTCGCAAACCCCCGACTCCCCAACGGATTCCTCCCCGGGCGAATTCCTTTCCTCCGGCGGTTCGCTTCCTTTCGCCGGGAGATAATTTCCCGATTGTCGTATTTCAAGTTCGCCCTTTCTTTTCTTAGAAGTGACCCGAAAGGCTTTCTTCGAGCTGTCCGCGATTTTTTCCACGAGTCTCCCTATCTCACCCCCTCCTCTCTGCCAGCGAAGGCGTTTCTTTTTTAGGCATCCCCCTATCCACGGCCTCCTCTCGCCCAAGGATTCTTCTCGGGTCCCCTCTGTGTCAAGTCAACACAGGATACCTCATCGCGCCGGCGAGATTTCCCGGTGATCGAGATTGGGCGACCTCCTACTCGCGCCGCGCGCGTCGTCTATCGGGGCGGGTTTTGTCCAGACAGTTTCTTCTTTTTCTCGAGCTGAGTTTTCCAGATTTTCCCCAGATCGACGGAGACCCCCCACCCTGTCCTGTTCTCTTCCGCTGCTAGCTTTCCCCTTTTGGTAGAGCCCTACCTTACCGTTCCCTCGACTTTTTCCCTCGCCCCCCTCTAGGCTTTTTCTCACTTTCTTCCCCCGGCCTCTACTAGTCTACACGCCTCGACGGCTTTTTCTTGGTCGGTCTCTCTCCGCAACCCCCCCCTTTTCCTCCACCCTCCCACCGTCTCCCTTAAGAAATCAGTAAGATGAAGGCTTTCAAGTTCATCCCCCCCCGAAATATCGGTCGGGCGACTCGTCGTGGTTTTTGGTTCTCCTTTCTCCGACCCTTTTCTTCCGTTTTCCCTTGCTACCGGGTTTTCTGGATCACTACTGCAGATATTAAAAATTTCTTTGTTTTATCCTTTTCTCTTCCCCTGTCAAGGAAGAGGCTGCCACTTCTGGACGAAGACTGAGTACGACTTTCTCCCAGAATAATTTTCTTTTGCTTCGATTAGACTCTTCCACCCCTTTTGGAGGAAACCTTCTCTCTTCGGGTATTACCCTCTTCTGCAGCGACGCTCTCTTTCCCGCTTTCCTCTGTCGCCTTTCTTGCGACCCCCCTTCCCCTTTTTATTTGCCTATTTCTTTCCCCCTGGTGCCTTCTGCGACCTCGCTTTCTTCCTCGCTCTTCTTCGACGATTTTCCTGATGCTGCGTGTTCGTATCTGGTTGAACCTCTCCTTCGTCGTCAGAAGTCTCGAGCCTATTTTTTCTTTTTTTTTTCGATGCTTTTCGGGATCCTCTTTCGGATTCTTTTTTAGCGGCTGGACTCTACCTTCGCCCTGCTTCTCATGCGGGTCTCCCCCCTTCCCTTCAGTGTTTTTATCTCTCCCCCCGTCCTAGCCCGCCTTCTTTCCGCCAGCGTCGTCTTTTAGGGGGGTTCCTTTTCCCTCTCAGACCCCGACGCTAGGAAGAGTGGTTCAGCGCTTACGATGAGCTATGCGGCCTGCCTTTTTTTTTCTTTTCTCGAAACTTTCTCTTTCCCCGTGATCTCACCGCCTTGCCTTCGTTTAGAGACTTTACACGCCGCAATAGGACCGCGCGAGCTTTTCTCGTCGAGTACTAAACGGCGGGCGTTCGACCTCTCTTTAGAGGCTCTCCAGCAGCGTCTTTTCCCTTCTAGCTTTTCTCGGTTACGCCATGAACATGTTTTTTTTTTTTTTACAGCAAAAGGTTCCCTAGACTTCTCCTGTGCCGATCTTGGTCTCTTCTCCTTCACGGGGAAGTACCCTCCCTTCCGCCACCCAGCACCTCTTTTTTCTAGAAGAGACTCCTTTTCCCGGCAAGTCTCTCCCCCTTTTGCCCGTTTTCCCAGAATTTTTTCTACGTAAAAAACTACCAGCCCGGCAGCGCCCCCCTGTACCGTTCTAGTCCCCCCCCCCTATTTGTTGCTTTTTGAACCCAGCCGTCTTTCTGAACTTTTCTTCCAGAGACCAGGGTGCAATCAGATGTGGGAGTTTCCACGTTTTCTATCCGGGCGCTCCCAGAAGTCCTTTTTTTCGAAACATAGTAGGCGTTGACCCCAGTATAGGTTCTTCCCCTTTTCTCCAGTCCTCACCTCTTCGAAGGTAACTCTCTTCCCCACGAGATTTTGAGATAATTTTTCTGCTTTGTGATCCATCCCCCCCGCAGAGTTCGAATCTTTCTCTGGAGCAAGAACTTCGAAACTTCAAATGTTTTCTCGCTAGTTTTCTTCCTTTTTTTTCACTTTGTGGTAGGAGCAACAACCTACTTTTCCTGAGAAAGAAGATTTTGCTCCAAGCTTTCTTTCCTCATCTCAGCGGCATTTTTTCTTCGCTGAAGCCAACCCCCCCCCCCCTCTCTACGGCTCCTCTACCTAGCCCTCGCGAGAGAGCAGTGCTTGATGACCTTTTTTTTGCCCTAGTGTCCGAAGTCCCCCTTTGCGAGGTCTATGGGAGCCTCAGACCCGCAACGAGCCTTTTCGGGCAGAGATAGCACGTCGCCCTTTTTTATTCTTGCAATAGTTTCATCTCCCTTTGGACAACATTACGGCCCGATTGCGACCATCCTAGATCTCTTTTCTAGACCCTCCAGGTAGCCCACAGTTTACTCCCTCTGAACGGTGGAGGCCTCTTGGCTAAGTTGCAAAGCTTTGCGAAATGTTCTCGCTGTATTTTTTTCCTAGATCCCCCTTTTCTGTGTCCGAAGAGGATGTGAGAGTCAGTTAGCTCTTTCCCTTCGGGGGGTAGTGTTCTTCTTTGTAGCTTCACACCTTCCTAGGTGGCCCCTTGAGTTTCCTCCTTGACTCCCCTCGACAAATTTGTCTCATTAATCTCGGGGTCCTTCTCAGGGAGATTTTTTCAATTTTCCACGCTCCCCTTCGGTTTCCACGGAGGGCCGGCTTCTGAGGGAGGATCTCTTTTCTTAGGATCTTTTCCCGGGCCGGTCCCCTTTCTCGCTTTTCAGCTGGTAGCTCTTCCCTTTCCGCTCTTCGTCGATTATACGAGCGTCCTGTTGCCTTCGTACAGTTTTTGTGTTGTTCCCGAACATTTACCTTCCGGGCCCTCCTTTCAATCCCCCAGGGTAGTAACCCGCCATTTTTCCTATTCTCGAGATTGTTCCTCAAGCCTCGCGTTAGCTCTGATCGTAGGGCGTCTCCCTCTTTCGGATCTCATTAGCTTCTTTCCTGGTCGCTATTTGCCACTCCGTTCCGTTTCGAGCCCCCCCCCCTGTGATCGTAGTTTTTTTTTTTTCCTCAGAACTCCCAACCATTTCTTGCCCGTTGCCGAGAGGGCTGCGCGTCTCCTTTCCTCCCACATCCCTGAGAATGAGTTTCGATTTCTTGTTCTTTAATTCCTCGGCGCTGTAGATTTCTGCCTTGAGCGGACCCCTGCCCGCTTTCCCTTAGATTCTGCTTCCCCTCGTTCCTCTAACTTGTGATTGAATGAAGTTCTCCAGCTGGCGCTTTTTTGAGTCTACGATGCCGGGCCTCTTCCTAGCGAGACTCTACGGTCTTTATAGATAAGTTTTCCTATACTCTTCCTCGATCCCCATCTCTCAGGTTTTTTTAGTTCCTGAGAGACCACACCATCACTCGTCATGAGTCCTTAGGAAGGAGAGTTCTTTCCTTGCTCGGCGTTCAGCGTTTTCCTGAGTCTCTCCACGAGGGTTGCTCCTCGGCGCGTGCGATTTTTCAAAAGCTGGAGTCCCCTTTTCGACCAATCTTTCATTCTAATAAGTTGTGTTTGAGCATATATCTAGGGGGCCGGAAAAGGACACCGACCTTAGGCTGTGTTTACGATGATAGTTGCCCGGCCGCGTAGACCTGTGGTCAGACTTTTCGGCAGAGCTCCCCGACTTGCTTTCGTCACTTATTCCACCGCCCCCCCCCAGCTTTCGCAGATGTGTCTTTTGAAGCTGGGACCCACCCTCCTATCGAATTGCTTTCGAAGGCAGTAATCCCTCGAGCCCTGTAGTCCCCGCTTTTCCCGTCAGGCCCTCAGACAGAATTCTCCCTCTATCTCGCAAGTTAATTTATTGATTTTCGTTACACCTCAACATTTGAGGGCTTCTACGGAGAGTTACCACTTCGTTTCCCAAAGATGCGTAATAAAGGAATAAATTTCCTAGCCCTCAAAAGTCCTCTTCTTATTTTCAAAGAGCCTGTTTTTTGGTGGTCTGTTACCCGTCCAACAAAAGTTCTCCTTTAAGTAGCCAGAGTTCTGTCTGTTTGGTTGGTCTTCTGTGCCTCATTAGGCAATTCGTCTTGAGATTTTTTTTTTCCCCTCGTCCTCTCCCCCGGAGGCTCCTTGTGAGTCCTCTCTCTCCCCCAAGAGGAATTTCCCTTCACTCTATCCCCGACAGCGTCTTTCACAGGCCCGCTGGCGACTTCCTCCCGTCAACGTTTTTTGGCGCCCCTTCCAGGAAAACGGGACCCTGGATTTAACCATGACGTCGGTCTCCATGTTCTTATCCCCCCCCCCCCCCCCGCCGTCCCACTTCGGTCGGAACATCCGCTTTCACTGGCCGACTTCCCCGCGGCCCTTTCTTCATGGACCCTTTCGAGGTTTGGTGTTCTTCCACCCGGTAAAGTTTAAGCCTAACTTTCTACTCCGATCCCCCTGCACAGCGTTTCTCTCTCCATGATTAGATTTTGCCGCGCTCACTCGACTTTCACCGAAAAAACTTTCCTTTAAGGCCCCTCTCTCTCCTTTCCTTCTTCAGATTTCGATAGATCAAATTTCGGTGTCTTCCCACATAGCAAATTTCCGAACACTCCTTCCCTAGTCTCCGGGACTTCCCCTGATAAATCTCTCCGATCAACGAGATCCCCCATCCTCTGAGCTTTCCTCACAGCGGATCCTCCACTTTTTTCTTTCAAGTGATCGGCGGTTCGAGAAAGTGGTGTCTCCCTTTCTTTTCCCCCCCGGGAACTATACAGATCTAGATCACCGTCACTCTTTCTCGTTAATATCCTTCCCGAAATTTTCCCCTTTCAAGTAGACCGCGATCCTCTTGGGCCGTTACATTTTTTCGAGTTGTTCTAGAGACCCCTGACGACCTTCCTTCCTTTAATAGGTACCACCCCCGCGTCAAGGCTCCTTCCCCTAATCGAAAAATTATGGGCTTTCGTAAGTTTCCTCGTTTTTTCCACTTTGAATTCCCTTTGTACCTTCCCCCCCCGGGCGCGCTTCTGTTCCCCCCCCGGAGCCCCGACCTTTTTTCAGGTGCCTTTTCCTTTCTCTTATAATTTTGCAGTATCGTTCCTTTCTCTGGCGGGGAGCCAGCAAGCAGTTTTCTTTTCCAGGATCTGTGTTTCTTTTTCTCTTGAACCTTCTCTCTCAAACACCCCCGTTCCTTCTCAGATGCTTTCCCTTTCGTCTTCCCGAAACGTTTTGCTTTTTTTCCTGACGTCCGCTGCTCCGTATATCTTTCCTCCCTTCTTTTTCCCCCTCCCTTCTCGGTTTTTTCCTTTTCTCCTCCGGAGCCTCTGAGTTAAGATCGGTGCTACACCTCCGTTCCCTCAGTTCTGTTGTTCGAGTCTTCCGCATTTGACCCCGCTGAAATGACTTCGCTAACTGTTCGATGACTCTTCCCAAGCTGACGGCTCTTGTTAAACGAAATCTATTTTCTGTTACAGACTTTTCTGGTTCTTGAAAGGGTCTTCTCCTAAACTCCTCGTAGGTGAGGCTCCCGGCTCCCATTTTCCTTCTGTTTCCGGGTCCTCCCCCTGAGATAGGCTTGCGGGGTGTTTTTTCCTCCCCCCCAGATTTCACCCCCTAAGTTTTTCCTAAGCAGAGCCGTATCTCCCCTCATCAATCCTTTTCTTGCCGATATAGGTCCCTTTGTTTTCTTCTCAAAAAATCTTCGGTCCCATTCGGGAATCTCTTCAATTTCCCTTAAGATGCTGGAGCCCGCCTCCCGGAATTTCTGAATAGCGGTAGTCCTCCTTGCTCTTTTTTTTTCTCCCCGCCCGCGCGGGAGTTTTTTGGCTTTTTTCTTTTGTAAGATGATCCTCCTCGGCGAGTCGACGTAAGAATCTCCAGATCACGTCTGCCTAGCTTTTCCTTGTTAGCTTTTCTCTTTCGGACTCCCTCTAGTAGTGTTAGAGTGGGTATGGCTCTTTTCTTTATCGGTACTTCTGCACCTCAAGGTAGGATTCGACGAAGCCCTTTCCTTGCGTTCGGCCCTTTTTTCTACCGGCTTTCTTTCCTCCTCCTTTCTAAGAGATCTTTTTCCCTAAATTCGAGGCCGACCCTTGACTTCGTAGAAAGCCGCCCTTTTAGGGGGAGATTTCCCGATGCCCTACGACCTCCTCTCTAACACTGAAGCTCAGCTCTTTTCTTTTCTCGTAAGCCCCCCGAGTTTTCCCCAGTTTCCCCCAGAGAAGCTCTGTTATCCCCAGTCGTTTCCGCGGACCGCCAGAGTTTCAAGCAGGACGATCGAGGCCCTTCCTTTCCCTTCTCCCCCAGCGTCTTTTTAGTCTCCTAGCTTATTCAAGAGAGTTGCAGTGAGTTTATCTCTCTCAGCAGGTCCTTGATGATCCCGATTTTTCCGGTGCGTCTCGGGGCCTTCCTGGTGGTTCTTCCCCAACCTCCCTCTCCAGTCTGCAGATTGCTTGAGTTGGCCGGCTCGAGGTTCGCATTCTTGCTCTCCTCTTCAGCAAAACGCTCTCCCTCTTGCGGCCTCTCAGGCCCTTTTTTTTTTTGGGACCCCTTGTGGAGGAGAATTATTGGGCTTCTCCCCTCCTCTTCGCACAGATCCCACCGAATTTTTCCCCATGATGTTTTTTTTTTTTTGTTTTTTTTTTTTTTGTTTTTTTTTTTTTTTTTTTTTTTTTTTTTTTTTTTTTTTTTTTTTTTTTTTTTTTTTTTTTTTTTTTTTTTTTTTTCTTTTTTTTTTTTTTCTTTTTTTTTTGTTTTTTTTTCTTTTCTTTTTCTTTGTGTTTTTGGTGTTTTTTTTTTTTTTTTTTTTTTTTTTTTTTTTTTCTTTTCTTTTTTTCTTTTTTTTCTTCTTTTTTTTTTTTGTTTTTTTTTTTGTTGTTTTTTTTTTTTTTTTCTTTTTTCTTCTTTTGCTTTTTTTTTTTTTTTTTTTTTTTTTTTTTTTTGATTGTTTGTTTTTTTTTTTTTTTTTTTTTTCCTTCTTTTTTTTTTTGGTTTCTTTTTTTGGTGTTTTTTTTTTTTATTTTCTCTTCTTTTTTTTTTTTGTTTCTTTTCTTTTTTTTTTTCTTTTCTTTTTTTTTTTTTTTTTGTGGTTTTGTTTTTTTTTTTTTTTTTTTTTTTTTTTTTTTTCTTTTTTCGTTTTTTTCTTTCTTTTTTTTTTTCTTTTTTTTTTTTTTTTTTTTTTTTTTTTTTTTGTTTTTTTGTTTTTTTTTTTTTTTCTTTTTTCTTTTTTTTTTTTTTTTTTTTTTTTTTTTTTTTTTTTTTTTTTTTTTTTTTTTTTTTTTTTTTTTTTTTTTTTTTTTTTTTTTTTTTTTTTTTTTTTTTTTTTTTTTTTTTTTTTTTTTTTTTTTTTTTTTTTTTTTTTTTTCCTCTGTCGGCGACAGCACTTTTTCTCGGTGGCTTCTAGGAAGCTGGGAGTCTCATCCCACTCCCCCGCGGCCGTTTTTTCTCATAGATAGGTTTTTTTGTTCGATTTTTTGATAAAATTAGCGATTTTTTATCCTTTTTAGGTAGATCATAGGTCCCTAGTTTGACGTTTTTCTGAACATCTCCGTTTTTCTCTCAGGTGTGATGTTGGGTTTCGAGCAGTTGTAGTCCCCAGCATCTGTCTTTTCCTGCAAAGTCTCCCGGATCATCCCTCCCCGATGCGTTCGAAACTCGTTTCTTTTGTAGGCTTCTTAGAGCCCTACAAGCTCTCCTAAATTTTCTGCGGAGCTTTTCTCGAAGGACTTTCCCGGGGGTCCGGAGGTCCTTTGCTTTTTCTGACGACACAGATTCTCCGTGGTCGAGGAGTGAATTTTTGGTTGTAGCCTCCAGAGCTCGTCTGGCTTCGCACCCTCCGAGATTCCTTAGAGATCCCATCATCTTCTAATACAGGCATAAGGATGATTAACTCTCCCAGCTTTCCTTTCTCCTGAAATCCCGTATGAATTCTAACCCTTCTTTTTCCCTCCTCAAGGAGCCGCAACCTTCCCTCCCTTTTCGAGCCTGTGGACTTTTTCCTGAAAAGGATTCCACCCGCTTCGAACTTTTTCCTAGGCTTTGATTTCAAGTCTCTTTTTCCCTAGTAAGTAATTTCCGTATTCCCCTCGGGGGTAGTTTCTAGTGGTAGATCCACCCCTTGGTCTTTGTCGTGATCCTTTCGCTGACTTTTCTCCTTCATGAAGTTTTTTTTCTTCCTTAGGTGGAGCGCAGGGTCCTGCATCCAGAGCTTCTTCGGACGCTCCCACGGGCGTGTTTCCTGATGCAGATCGCTTGCATCGGTTCTTCTTCAGACTTTTATGCCGAGTTTCCTTTCTTCAGTCCTTCGTTGTTCGACGCTAGCACTTTTTGTCGTAAAAGTTTTGTATCTCCTTGATCCCGAAAGGGATTCCTTCCCCTTTTCCGGAAAGGTTTCCGAATCTTTTTTTTTCCTTCACAGTTGCCCTCCCTTTTTTCCTTTTTTACAGCGAATTTTTGTTTCAGCCTTTCGGTTGTACTCTTTTTTTTTCATTTTTCTCTACATGTGCAGCTCGCTTCCCGACCTGGTTTTTCTTCCCCCCCCAGAATCCGTGACCTTTCTCTTTGGTGGCGACAACTCGGTTCCCACCAGCAAACGCCCTTTTGATCTGGATCAGTCTCTCTGTCCCCACCCCCTTTCTCATTAGTATCCCGGGTGTCTCCTTTCTTCTGAATTTAGAGACTCAGTTTGAGCTTCCCCCCGCCCGCCTCGTCTCCCTTAGGTTAATTTTTCTTTCCCAAGCGTTGCTACGTTGAGCGCTTTTTCTCGAGGATTATTTGGGCTCTGTCCCCGTCCGGGTCTCCTCGTTTTTCGTATTGGATATCTGGTCCTACTGCGCGTTCCGTTTCGACGCGATCCTTTCCTTTTTTTCTTTGCTGATTTCTTTACCACCCTTCAGTTCCCCTCGGATAGTGTTCTCCTCTTTTCCCGGGCTCTTTTCCTCCGTCAGGTTCTCTCGTAGATTTTTCTTCGACGGCTTTTGTTTCCCTTCGATCCTCCTCTAAACAAGAGTCCCCGCCTTTCGTCGCTCTTGCTTCCCCCTCCATTATCTCCTTTCTCCCCTTTTTTGTTGAGCTTGGTTTTTTTTTTCCCCCTGCAAAGAGACCAAAGTATTCTCCTCGTGTCTCTCATAGTCGAATCTCGCAGAGAGCAACCGTGTTCTTTCCGGGCTCTCGGATGCCCGGAGTACTCTTTTCAAGGGATAGTTCCCCACAGAATTCTTCCGAAGAGGTCCCTTCCCTGGTTTTTTCGTTCGCTCCCCCCTTCTGCGGTTCGACCCGCGAGCTTCCCCCCTCGTCCGTGCTCTTTTTCCCCCCTTGGATAGATTCCTTTTTCCGCTCGTTTTGATCTCGTCCTTCTCCACTGCAGGTCCGGGCGTTCTCCTCAGATCATCCACCCGGTTTCCCTCCCCCTGGGACCTTACGATGTGGTCTCTAAAGATTCTTCGTACGACTACCTTCCCAGGGCATAGCCTCCCCCGGACACAAGCTCTCGACTTTCTCAATGCGGGTTCTGGGTGTGTTTTCTTTCTGCTGAATCTCAGGCGCGATTTTTTCTGATCAGGACTTATGGAGCCCCCCCGCTCCAAGCCGTGGTCGTCCAGCGTTTGAAAATTATTTTATCGCAGACCAGGTTTTTTCTCAATTCTTGAGCCTGACTTTTTTAGGACCCCTCCCCTCTCAGGGAACCCCTGATTCGTCTCTCCCCCAGATTAGCTCTGGGTCTTTACTACCCCTTCCCCTAGTATGATGTTCTTCCCTCCATGGGAATTTTTCTGGAGCCTGTCTTTTCTCACAAAACCTTTTTCGGCCAAAGTGCCCTGCGTGAACACGATCTCGAGGCGCTTTCAATCGACCAGGGCCTACTGAGACAAGCGTTCTTTTTTTCTCCCAAGGGGACCTCGTTTCCGGAGCCTAATCGCTTTCCCCTCTACTGTTTCTTCGCGTCCGGAGTGACTCACTCCCGCGTGCTGTTCCCCACTGCCTTCTGATCAATCCTTTCGTTTAAGAGAGTTTTTTTCCCTTCCCTCTCACGACCCTCCCTCTCGAGATTTTTTTTTTTTTGATATACCCCCCCCCCCTCCCACAGAAAACCCTCGGGTACTTTACCGTGTGAATCGCTTTTTTTTTTTTTGATCCCGACTTTTTCTATTTTGATTTCTGCCCCGGGACCGCTTCGAGCTTTCTGCCAAGAATCCCCCCTTTTTCCTGCAGGCCCCTGTCTAAGGGTGGTCCTTCTAGGTCCTTTTTTGACTAAAACGATGTCCATACCCCCGTCGCCCACGCCTTAGAGTTCATAGCGATACGGGCCAGCGAATCTCCTCAGTTCAGACGCCTGCTGGTCCACTTCGTGGGATAGGCTTGGATGGTTCCGATAAAGCCATTCTCGGTTTTTCCCTGGATTCGTAAACACATCTTTTCCCTTCCCTGGATAGCCTTCGCCCAATCCAGGCGGCTCGCTGGCACAAGCTTTCCCGTTTCCCTCCTGGGACGCTTAGCCTGGGCCTTTCTTTTTTTTTCTCGGTAGAAGCCCCCCTTTTTTCGGCGCGACCGCTCTTTTGAGTCGCCGCGCGATTGCGTTTTCGGGGCTTAGTTTTTTTTTCCAGGCGCTGTCCCGGATGCTTTTTCTTCCAGAAGCCTCTCCTCCACACCAGGTATCGGTTTCTACTCGCTGCTGCCGCCGGATACGCCTCTAACGCGCATTTTTCTGGTTCTTTCCGTTCAAACGCTTTCCATTCGACCTTTCTCGGAGGGGTCACGCGCGCCGACATCCTGTCGACTTTTTTCCCTCTACGCTTTTTTTAAATTTCTTTTCCACGCCTTTTTCTTGTGGTCTCTCGAATTCTCCAACCACCACACTTGCCACCCGATTTCCAATGAACCTCTCTAATTCCTTCCGGCTTTTTTTTTTTTCTACTAGGGGGGCTCTTCGTCGCTTTCGTGGCGGTTCCTTGGCTGGTTACACTTTTTTCATCTCCTCCTTCTTTCCGGCAACACTTTTTCCCGTTTCCAACGGTCTCTTCTCAAGAAAAGAGTGGCTACCACCCTCCGTTGCTGGGTGGCTTCGCTATCCGTATGAGCTTCACCTTGACGAATCTCCTCCCCCTATCAGCTTCCCCGCAGAACATCTCTGATAGTTTTCGATAGGTTACCAGTGCCCTCTCAAACCACCATTTTTTGGCCAGAGCCCCTTTGATTCGGGATTTTCCTCTGATTGGACCTATTGACCTCCTCGGCCCTGCTCGCTGTTTCAGATCCTTGGCGAAGCCCCTTTTCTCTTCGAGAGTTCTTCCGTGGAACTTTTCCATGGATGTCCCTTTCCTTAGGTCTTGACCTCCCGAGCTCTCCTTGTTTCGCTGCTCGTGTTTTTTTAACCAGATTCAGAAGAGCCCCTTCCCCGGATCCACTTCTTGTTAGCCTTTCTTATTTTTTTTCCACTTTTATACCCCCTCCACGGTAGTGGAAGACTTTTCGCGTTCTGCCTATACTTCTCGCTAAAGGAGCTTTTTTTTTCCTTTATTTTGAGAGAGAGATATCCCTCTCTTTTTCCCTTCGTCTTCCATCAGACGCGTCTGGGTCTCCTCCGCGTATACCGAGACCTCCCTACAGCAGAGCTTTCCCTCTTTAGGACGAGTTTTTCTCCCCTGGCCGTTCCGAGCTTCCCCTTTTTTTCCCAGGAGTCCTCGCAGCGTCTTTTTTCTTCGTTGGGACCGCCGCCGCGCTTTAAGCCCTCTCCTCGGCCATTTTCTTCGCGATCCTTCGACCCCTTTTTTTTCTGACGTTTTTCTCCCTTCGCGACGATTACATGCAGGTCACCACATGGCCTCTCCCCAGTAGAGACCCTCTTAGGTATCGGTTTTTTCCTTAAATCACCCAGTAGAGCCGGATCGTGTGAAGGATTTGATTTTTTTGATGCCTCTATTTCCCTTTAGTTTTCGAAATCCTAGACCCCCCTACAGAGACTTTAATTATGCTCGGTAGGGATACTTTCCAGAAAACTTTGAAAGAAATTATCCCTTTTTTTTTTGTTTTGTTGTTTTTTTTGTTCAGGCTTTTTTGGCGCCGCCTGTCGGCGGAGTTAAAGCCCGTCCCTACAGAGATCCTTCGAGTGTTTTAAACGAAGCCTTTCCCTTCCCTGACGAGGTTGTTTTTTTTCTTCTGAATTTTGCGTCTCCGTGGTGACGTGAGGTTTCTAGCAGACCCCCAGGCAGTCTTCTTTTAGTAATAGCTCAGTCTGTTCTGTCCGAGGTAACCTCTCGACTGTGCAGTCTTCCTCTTTTCGAGGACCACGGTCTTCTTACTTTCTTGTCTTCCCTCTTTAAAGACCGTTTCTCCCAGGAGCCTAGGCGAAGCCCATTTTGGTCTTTTTCTCTGTCCGTCGAGCGGTTTTTTTCTTCTCAGTTCCCTCGGGGCTCATCCTTCCGATGAGACTCTTTTTGCACAGAAGATCTTTTTGCTTTTCTTTCGGCGGCCTTCCGATCAAATTGACCCGGCCCGTTAGCGCACGGCGCGATTTTTTTTTTTTTGGTTTTTTTTTTATGTTGATAGGTTCCCTCGGGTGCCCCCCTTGCATGTCCCCCCTCGGATCTTTTTTCCAGAAGTGACGATGGGGTTTCTGGTATCCGTCCCAGTCCTCCCTTGCGCGGGCTTTTTTCGGTCGAGATACTTTTACGAGAAATCTTCTGCGTGCTACTTCCAGGTCCCCTGCACGGCTTCCCCTTTTTTCCCCCCGTGATCTAGACATCCTTAGGACTCAAGTGAGAAGTAACTCGAAACACTTTACCTCCCCTTTGTCAAAGGCCTTCTGTTTTTTATCTGCATGATGTCCCCCCTCTTTCGATCCCTTAGCGCGTCCTTCCTGAGTTTTTTTCCAGGTAGGGCTAGATTTTTTCCGGTCTAGTTCTTGAGATTTTTTTTCGTGTTCTTTATCACCGGTGTCCCCGATGCGTCCTTGTACTTTCGTGCCGTCGGATCCCTCGAATTTTCTACCTGAAGCTTTTTATCAGGCGGATCGCATCTCCCCTCTGAAGTCTTTAAGGGAGTGCTCATTTAGTTGGTTTGCTCTGCTCTGAGTTCTCCGGTGAGTCCTTTCCTCCTTTTTTGTCTAATTTTTTCGAGATTTTTCTTTTTCGCGACCGGAAACTTTTTTTTCGTACAATTTTTTTTGTCTCCCTCCTGGAGGAATCCTACTAAGGGTGATTTTTTTCTTAGAAGCCATCCTTCCCACGTTGTCCAATTGACTTTCCCCTCTTCCGAGATGGCGTCGTTCTCCTCGAGTTCTTCGGTTAGTAAGATTTTTTTCTAGGTCCTTCTTTTTCAGCCAGAAGTTCTTTTTCCTTGACCCAGAAGTTCTCCCCTTGCTGCCTCAACCTTCCCCTTTCCCGACGTCGGATTTTTTTGTCCTCAACCGCACTTCCCTTCCCCGAACCTCCTCCTTCCGGCGAGTTATCTTTCTAATTTTTTCCCCCAACATTGAGCCTGATTTTTCTTCGAGAGCGGCGGTGGGTCTGACGAGGTTTTCCCCAGGAAGCTTCTTGAGCTTTCTCTCTTTTTCCTTTCCGTCTGAAGTGCCAGTTAATGGTTCCCTGACCGGCCGATCTTTTTCTAGTTTGCGAGTCTCCGCGCTGCGTTTCCCCGGACTTTTCTCATTTTTCTCCGGGATATCTAGTTGGCGAGAAGGTTATTTCATAGAGTCTTTTGCCGAGCTTTTTTAGCTTTTCCGTTGAGATTTCCCACCCCCCCTAAACTAGTATTTCCTCTGATGGCGTCTTCTCCCAGGGCTCTCGATAAGACCTTCCTTTCTCCAATTCTTTTTTTCCCACACCTTTTTTTTTGATGCTTCGCGTGCGAGGGACTGCGATCCCGAGGAGGCTCCCTTTCTTTCTTGACGTCCCCCCCCAATAGCCCCCCTCCAGTTGTTTTTTTTCTCGATTCTCTCTTGGGAGAAGCGAACCCGCAAGCGACGCCTTTTTTTTTTTTGCGTTTCTTTAGAGAATCTCCCTCGAACATAGTTTTTTTTTCCGCTTTTCTTTCCCTTTCTCGAGAAGATCTGATTATTGCTTTTTCTCTCGGTTCCCGCAAACTTTCTTCCCCCGGTGATGGTTTTTTTTTTCCCTTGCAAGAACTGACCTTTCCACCTCATGTCCTGATACTTTCTGGACCCTCTCGAAGATTTCCCGGCTCCCAGCTGCCTTAGACTCCCCTTCAGTCGGTGCTAAATCGCTGCCTCTCGATCTACTTTTTCTCGGATCCTCCGAGCATTCCCCCCCCAGTTTTCCGGCCCTCTTAGGACTTTTTGGTCTCCACCGCTCTTCTTCTACAGTCATACATTTTTTTTTTAAACAATTCCGATATATCTTCTTCATTCTATTCACATGGTTGGCTGTGTATATGAACTCTCAGTATCAGCATACTCCTCAGGTTTTTCCCGTTGTTTTACGATTCCCACACCACGGCAATGTCCACCGTTCGGAGAACTTTCCTTCCTTCGTGGTTTCTTTCTGAAGGCCTTTTTTCCTTGATCGTCGACCCGCGATACCCCCGCAATTCCCTCCCAGCGGAGACCCTCGGACGTTTCGGCCCAGCTTCCCCGTTTCTAGCCGTTGGATTTTCTTTAATCCGCCCTTGCCGGACTTCCTTTTTCTTGGAGCAGGCTGGAGGGACCCCCGCTTCGACCCTCCAGTGCTGGTAGTTCCACGATTCTCTCGACTGGTGAAGCTTTTCTGTTAGAAGAGGCCCCCCCTTTACTTCGAACATTTTTCCCCTCCGAGCTCCTCGAACCACCCCTTGTACAGGCGCACTCTAGACACTCCTCAAGCTAAGCTCCCTCCAGAGCTTTTCCTCTGTGTTTCCCCCCCCAATCCGCCTGATAACCCCCGAGCTTAATCTTCTTTTCTCAGCTTCCTTGAGCATTAAACTCCCGCGCGGCATTTTTCTTTTAAAGGTCTCCCCTGAATCCGCTCTGACTGTCCTTCTCATCAAGACCGTAAGCAACTTGAGACGCTCGACACCACCGGGAGACTTCTGCCGTGGAAGTTGTTTTTCCCTTGATAAGAAGGTCGGGCCTCCTGGTTCAGTGAGGCCATGTCTGATCTTTCGGGTTTTTTTCGGTCCCTTTGGAGTCCCCCTTTCTTTCAACTTAGTTCAGGAGAGTTTTCCCCTTTTCGGGCAGCCCCCTTTTTCCGCTCTTCCGCGATGAGAGGTCCCTTCTCCTCCTCTTCTCCAGTGCCTCCCGACTCTCTTTTTTTGTATGTAACGTTTCCCCCCCCCCTTATTCGTCTACGTTTCTTTAAGGATCGGGCTAGGGCCCCCGGGGCATCCGTTTTCCCCCCCGGTTTTTTGCTTTCCAGATTCCCCCGTTTCGACGGTGTTTTCTTTTCGGAGCCTTTTTCCAGCCTAAGAGCGGCTCGGAGATTGGGTTCCAGCTTTGTGATAGCTTTTTTCGCGCCCCCAAGATGTCCCCTTACCGCAGAAGCTTTTCTACCCCCCCCCGTAGATTTTTGCTTGGACACGATTTTTTAGAGGTGATGTTGGGACTACGACGTCAAAATTCGTCTGACCTTCCCTCCTTTCAATTTACTGCAGGGGGTGGGCTTTTTCCTCTTTCAACTTTTTTTTAGAACCTAGCGGTAACTCCTCCCTTTTCGAAGCCGTTGTTTTGTTTTTGTCCCCCCCACTTTTCCCAGATGCCCCTTCGATAAACCTCTGACTAAAGTCCTCTTTCCCTTGCGTTCCCCGTCATGGTCCTTCTGCTTAGGGTCTCTCGTTCCCTTTTTGAGGGATCCCCCTGTTTTGCTCAGTCCTCCCCCCATTTTCCGAAGGCACCCATTTTTGATGTGTTTACTGTCCCCCCTTTGCTGCCTGGCCTTTTTTCCGACGAGATTCCCTACTCGCGTGAGGTTTGCTCTCTCTTCCCGGACGTCTTTTTTCCCTCCCCTGCAGTTGGACACTCCCATGGTTCATCCCTTGCATCGAATAGCTTTGCTGTAGTCCCCCCCGTTTCAACTCTTTCTTCCTGACCTTTTAAGCCGAAGGTGTGCCGCTGATGTGCTTTTTCTGGAAATGATCTTTTCCTTTCGCCGACTTTTTTCTTGACGCCTTCGCTCTTTGGGACTTCGTTTTTCCTTTTCTCGCGTTCCTGCTCCTTTTGGGCGGCTTTGTTTTCCTCCAGAATTTCTTTTTGCGCTGCTCTTTTTTGTAGTTTTTCGCAGAGCTCCCCTTGCGCCTCCTTCGTCTTTTTTCTCTGGTTTAGGCTCAGGGGGATGCGTACTCCCAATTCTTTTGGACAGAACGACTTTTTCTAAGTTTATAGCTCTGGTGTTTTTTCTTCCTTTTCCTTTTTCCCGCAGCGAAGCCTTCAGGGAACAACGTCGTCGTCCGAAGCCGACAGGGTAGTTTCCCTTCTCCCGAGAACTCAGCCTTCGGCATCGAGAACCTTGTGGGCCCCTAAGCTTTTTGAGCGAGAAAGAAGGATTGATCTGGATCGTATTGCTTTTTTTCTTCCTTCGAGTTTCCTCCTTAAAGAGATTTCCAAACTTCCTCTCGATCTTTTTGCGTATTTGGCCCCGTGATGGTACCCTTTTAGGGAGCGGTTTTACGATTCCCAAGAATTCCTTTTTTGATAACGAGCCGTAATAGGTCTTTTTCCTTCAATCCCCTATTCTCCAGGTACCCTGCTACCCCCGGGAGACCCCCCTTCCGATTCCTTCCTGCTGCTTTTTATCATCGTCCCTCGTCGGTGCCGCCTCTCGCCGCCACCCTTTCGTAGACGTTTTTTTTGATACCCTTCCCTTCAACGGTGTTTTTTCATCATTTCCGGCGGACCTTCTGGTCCCAGTTTTTTCAGCACAAATGTCCCTCCCCGCCGAACGACCTATACCGCAGTTGATTAAAGCCCGTCGTCGAGGTTAGCGCCCTTACTGGTTCATTCTTTGAGTCAAGTGTTCTGGCTCAGAAAAGTCCTTTTTCGTGTTAGTTCTCTTCTGCTAGGTTCGACATTTTTATCCAGCTTCTTTCCAACCTCTTCGACGGTTTCGTTTGGAGTTCCTCCGGCGAGTTTTTCCAGTTCCGGTCCTCTTCCTGTAGTTTTTAGACAGCCCCCCCGGCCCGTTCTGCATCGGTTCCCAGAAGAATTTACCCCGCGTGACTTTTTTTCTTTTCCCCGTGAGCTTTTTTCTTTTTCTCTGGGTTACTGTTTTTCTGCTGAGCTACCTCGCTAGTCGTCCCCTCTGCCTGCCGAGGAGGCATTTAGAGAATTTTCAGGATCCCCTCTCTCCTGCAGGCGTTTGCTTTGTTGGTGAATTCTCTGCCCCAGTTTTTCTTTGCACGAGCAGCCGACTTCCGATCGGATCAGGGTCTTCCGCCGTGAAGATGGTTTTTTTATTTTTTTCCGCCCGACGTTTTCCGAGCTCCCCGCGTCGTCGAGACCGAGATGCTGACTTTTTCTCCTCCCGGCTTTTTTCTTCACGGCGTTGCGACTTTTTTCTCGTGAGGTCCCGCGACTCCTTGTCCAGAAACTCTTTCTCCTCAACCCCCAACACCTCCCTCCTTGCTCGCTGCTGTTTTTCTTGCGGACCCTCCCCTCCTTTGGAGTTTTCTTTCGGTGATAGTTTCTCCCTCCGGATTTCTCTTCCCTGGTTTTGGGACGCTTGGTTTCTTCGAGTTGTTTCACCCCTGCTTTCAGCGATCTTCTCCCCGCGATTTCGTCTGATCGCATTCATTAGTATGGTCTTTTCAGTCGGAGGTGTGTTTTTTGTTGAAAGAATTCGGAAGATTTTTGACTTCTTGAGGGCTCTCGTAGGTTCTTCGGTCGTTCTAGAATTTTCAGGCGATGGTCTCCTCTCGCGGTAGCCTTTTCCTTCCTTAAGTAGTTCTACAGTTTTCCGGGTCTTTTGGGTTTTTCCCTTTTTTGCCCGACCCCGCAGAGTTTTGGTGATTTTTTTTTTTTTCGTTTATTCGCAGACTGTCGAACACGTTGACGATTTTTTTCCGTACGTCTGTATCCCTTTTTGTTCTTCGATTTTTTTTTGTCCTCGGGTCTTTTTTTTCTTTCTTTCACTGATAGACCTCGAAGACTTTTTTTTTTTTTTTTTTCCCAGCCTTTTCCGGTGACCCGGTGTCCCCTTCCTTCGGCCCCACAGCCCCCCTGCCGTTTGTCTAGAGTTTATTTTCGCCCACATTCTCGTCAGGAGCGTTGGTTTGTTTGTCCCACTGGATGACTGTAGAGCCCAGATTTTTCCCACGAAGTCTTGCGGGAGGTTTTTTTTTTTCCTCGACGGTTTCTCAAGCTGCGCTTTTTTTAGATCGATTTCCTCCTTTTTCTTTTGGGCCGACGAGCGTCTACCGGGATCTCGAGCATTTCACGGCCTAGGAGCTCCTAACGCGATACTTTATATCCTTTTTTTTTGCGCAGCACCTCTTTCTTCTGGCGGCTCTTCGTTGACTGATAACGTGCTCGAGCGACTTCTCGAGTGAGCCTTCTTTCTACAAAATTTTTTTGCTCGCCTTCTACTGCGACCCCCATACGTTCGTTCCAGTCCTTTTCTCTTACCACTTTTCTCTCTCTGGTTTCCTTTTTTGGGTTGATCCCTCTTGTGGACCGGCACTCTCTTTAGTCGTGTGGTGAGCTTTCTGTCCCCGTCTCGCACGCGTTTTCGCAAACCCTTTTTTTTTTTTTCGACAGACGGCTCGGCTTGATGACGATTTTCGCTCTGGGACTCTTTTCAGCCGGCGGTCGCAGACGATTTGTGGTTCGATCCCCTTTCCCTGCCGCTCGACTCCTGGTCGTTTCCCTTCCCCTTTGACGAGGCATTTTACCAGCTGATCGAGAGTTCTTTTGAACTCCGTTCCCTCCTTGAGCTTTGAATCTCCCTGCTCTGATTTTCTCCCCCGGGCCCTGCCCCCCGCCTTCTCTACCGTCTTTTTGGTCGATCATTTTTTTGTCGTCTAAATATAGAGGAACCACGCCGCTAGACTCCTTTTTTCCTTTTCGAAATTAGGGTTTGTCGAGGATCTCTCCCCCCTAGCCTATAGTAGTACGCGCCGTGCTGGATTCTTCCTCTGCGGGTTCCCCCCCCCCCTGAATTTTTCTGTGGTTCCCCAATTCTTCTCGTTCTCTCGGCGGCTCGTTTTCGTCGTTCGAGGATCCCATTTCCCTAGCTACGTTGACCTTCCGGTTCTCCTTCTTATTCTTACCTTGGTCTTAGACTTTTCTCCTAGGGATGGTGGTGGTTTTGGGGGTTTTCTCTGAAAACGTCCCTTCCGGTCGGTATTGCGGCTATTCTTTTCCCCAAACCGCTGGTATCGCAATTTTCAACCTTGCTCGCCCGGGAGAGCTTCCCTGATTTGTTCGACCCTCGACCTTCCTGGACTCCCCTGAGCCTACCGCTGATCTCCCCCCCGCTACCCGCCGCTTTTGTGCAGTTTCTTTAATATTTTTTTCCACCTCCCCTCCGCCCCTCCCTTTTTTTTCGGATCAGTCCTAGGGCTCCG
>Ga0179593_1547076_pt1 | contig 20700 bp, 31 predicted proteins | sample CZODoug2_1_08_16_FD_185931 | JGI IMG/M metagenome (GOLD analysis project Ga0179593, IMG submission 185931) | Vadose zone soil fungal communities from Angelo Coast Range Reserve, California, USA - CZODoug2_1_08_16fungal (PacBio error correction) | ecosystem: Environmental > Terrestrial > Soil >... | reverse complement strand
CGCGCCCTTGGGCCGTCCCCCCCAGTAAACTTCGTCGATCACTCTTCCCAGTTCATAGTCCACAATGAAACTTCATCTTAGATCTTTCCTTTCCCGACTTTTTTTTTTCCCCCGAGGACCCTCTCTTCTCCTCGCTGGTTGTCCTGATCTTTCCCTGATCATGATAGCTTTTCCCATCCCTCCAATAACCGGCTCGGTAGTAATGGAAACCCTTCGTTTTTTTTTGAGGCTTTGTGCCTCTGCGACGTGTTCGGGGCGATACATTTTTGCCAGGTTTTCCCCCCATTCTGCTTTTTCCCTTTTCCGTTGTGCACCCCCCTCGCGGTCTGGTGCCTTTCTTGCACAAAACGTGACCGCCCTCCTTATGATCATAGAGGTCCACGGTCCTCTTCCTTTGTCCAACAACTTTCCCTTATCTTTTTTCCTCCGCGGCTTCCCCCTCTTTTCCTTTTCCCGTCTTCAGTTCTGTCTTTTGAAATTTTTTTTTCAATTTTTGATACTGGGCGAGTCCTTTCCTGATTTGTATTAGGCGTGAGATCTGGTTTTTATGCAGTGAGTTTCTGGTCTTAATGAGGCTGCCAATTTGATGGAGTTCTCTTCTTCATTGTAGAATGCCGCGTGTCCCTATATTCCTCTCTTTTTTTCCTTCCCCCTCGCTTTCTTTTTCCCCAATAGCTTTCCTCCTCTGAAGCCTGCTTCACATCACCATTATTTTGTCGTTCCCCTTTCTAAAAGTAGCGATCCCGGAGTAATTAAGATGTACATTTCCAATTCCGAGCTTTTCTCGATTTCAATCCAGGATCTAAAGGGGCTTGCTTTTTCAAATGCTCTCTTTCTTCTCGGCTCCAGTTAATTGTCCCTCTTGAGGCAGGTTCAGATAGGGGATAAAAGCCTTGGCCTTTTCCGCCTTAATTGGTATCTTGAGGTTCCAGACGTTCTTTCCCTTCGCTTCCCTTTTCCAGGTGATTTCTCCCTCATTTCCAACCCCCTGTTTGCTTAGCATTTTCCCAATTTGCTTGGAGATATCCCTTAGAAGTATGAAGGTGGTTGATCTCGATCCTGACGATAGTCTCCGCACTTCCTCCTCACCTTTCGACGGATTTTTTTTTTCACGAGTACGGCTCTTTTTTTCTCCCCCCCGCCCCTTTTCTCCATTAGACTCCCTAGGGGAGCTCCAGAGGAGTGGGAAAGTTGTCTGAAGCTTATAAGTTATTGTTTTACTACATTGCATTATTTAGAATGTTTCCTCCTTGATTCTTCTTTCATCTTCCTTTTTCCTCTTTTTATGGCCTTTCTCTCCGAATGCGCTTTTCGTTGATGGAACGCTTGGAGAGAAGGCCTCACTTTTTTCTTCATCCCTGACGACATGCAACCCCAGTCCCTCCCCATTTTGCGGCCTTTCTCATCTTCCTTCCAATCTTTCACCACAACGTTTTCCTAGGATCTGGCTGGACTCATGGAGAGCACTGCCCCCCCAGGAGCGTTGCCGACCATTTTCCCTTTTGTCATCCCTACCCCTGCATGGTTCGTTTTTTTTTCTCCATGGTGAACTTAGTAGCTGGTGTAGTGTGTCCTTGGCAGTTTTATCACGCCCCCTAGTTCTCCCCCTCCCGCTTTTTTTTTTCCCTTCGTGCAGTTCCCTTTTCCCCTCGTCTCTATTTTTAAGGAATTCTCTGATTTAATACATAGAACAGATTCCCCCATGTTCGCTTACCCCGTACGCCACTTTCCCTAGTTCCTTTCTTTCTCGTGCAAATTTCCCTTCTTTTTCAGTGCCGCTTCTAGCGGCCGTTTCCCGTCTCATAGCACATCTTTCTGAGGAAGCCGATTGAACTTGTTCCCCTCTTTGTCTGCCCTTTCTCCCAGTTGCCGTGGCTTTTTCCTTTCCCCTCCCCCTGGTAGCTTTTAACTTGAGAGAAAATCCATGCGGAAGACTCCCCCTGTTGGTGATACGTCTTTTCCTCCCCTCCGGTGCGTGCCTTTTTCCTTGCCCTCTTTTTCCCTCTCCACGAGTTCTTCATTCGTTCTCGAGTTTCCCTTGACGCGGCATGTAGAGTCCCTTAATGAGACGAAATTTCCCCAAGACGGCCCAGGCGGGCACCCTTCTGACACCACCACGTTTCCTCTCCCCCAAAGACTTCCTTCTCTCAGAATTTATGGTTCAGAGAATCCGAGGATGGTATATTCTGGTGTTAGTACGGTAGCCCCCTTATTCTACCTTATGATGAAAGGCGGACCCAGTTTTTCCCTTCGGCCTTCCTTTTCGTTTCCTTAAGTTATTTTCCTACAGGACCACTTTCAACCCGGAATATAGAGGTTACGGTCTCTCCCAGCGACATGCGCGACCATTTTTTTCCCCCTTTCCTCCCTTCCGTACCCCCTTTGATTCTTTCTTTCCCTTTTCCCGATCTATTGATTGGTTCCCCCCTTTCTCAAGTAGAAAGCCCTAGAAGAAGTAGAGGATCTCCCTCCTCCCCCTTTGGTTGAGAGAGGTCCGCTACCTGTGATTATTCTTTTTCCCAACCACAACCTATTTTTTCCTCCTTTGGCCTTCCCCCCCTTCTTCACCAATGAGTCACTTTCGTTCCGGGCGACAACAGTTAGAGAGGACATGAGAGCCCGCTCGGATCCGTAACCCGAACTTCCTTCTTGTTCCCCCCTCCAGCCTAAACCCGTTACTCCCTTAATGCAAGTTCCGACCCCCCCCATATTACGATCCTCCCGTTCCAAATTTCTCCATGTGCTCGCCCCCAGCCTTTCCCCCCTCCTCTTCCTGAAACCATGCATCGGTTTATGGTTAGCGGACAGATCCCAAAAAGCTTTGTCCTTCGCGTCTTTCTCCCCCCCTACCAACTCAGCTTTTTTTTTTAACAGAGGTGGTTAAAAGAATTTCCCCGGATGGATAAGGATCTGCTATCGAACCCCCCGGGCTCGGCAATTTTGTCGTGCTTCCCTTCTAAGGCATCTCTTCTTCCCTGATTCAAGACACTTCCTTCCGGCTTCCAGCTACAGCTTAGATGGAAGTCTTTCTTGCTGCTTTCCCCCTCTCTACCTTTCCCCCTCCCAGAGCTTTTTTTTTTCCCGTGTTTCCCGCAGTGAGGAAGGACACCTATTCTCGACTTTTGCTCTTGGCTGCTCCTAATGCGTAGGCCTTCCTTTCGGCCGACTTTTTGCCTCTTTCCATCCCTTTGGTCAATGTTCCCACGACTTTGCGATCCCCAAAAGTGAAAAGTTGGTTCCCATTTTTTTGTTCAGGTGCCGACTCCTTCTACACTCTGTTTCTTTTTCTTTTCATCCAAGCGGATTAGGACTTTCCAATAGAGAGGGCCCCAGGCCGCCACACCCTTTTTATGTGCTTATTCCTATTTCCACAGGCTTTTTTAACTCTACACAATCTAATTAACACATGGCACCCCTGCACGATGTCGCTTTTTCCGGCCCGCTCCGAAACTTTTTTTGAGCCCCTGTCCAATCGCTCAATGGTCTCCGAGAAGGGATAGCCCCCTTCCGACCATCTCTCTTTTACCCCCCTGGTTTCCCTTCTTAGGAGACCCCTCTTTTCCCCTTTTGTCTCCCGGTCAGAATAAATCCTTTGTCCCTCTAGACGCCTCCGAACTAAATCCCCCCGGCCCCCATGCCTTTTCCACGCCTCCCCCTTCCCTCCCCATTTTTTCCCCTCCTTCAATAAGTTTCTTTCCTCCCCCCTCGATTACTTCTAAACTGATAACGTGGCCCCGTTGGCCCATTCGGCCCCCCGCGGTTCGTTCCGTCTGGATTCACTCCCCCTTCCCTCGAAGGATCTTCTCCCCCGTGCAAACCCGACACTCCCGCGTATTTGATGAGTCTCGCTGCGTTTTTCCCCCCAGACTCATGGACCTTCCCAAAAAGTTCTTCCCCCCCCTGCGCCTTTCTTTCGAATCTTCCGGTATCGATTCGGCAGGTGAACTTCCTGTGTTTCCCTCTTTCTTCTGCCCCCCTTTTTTCAAATGCCCCCCCCCACCAACCTCATGATATAAGGGTTCCCAAGGAAGTTGAGGCGAAGAAGAGACTTTTTTGTTCAAGCTTAGGCAGGGGATTTGCCCCTTTCCCCGCCCAGCTTAAGAACGTCTTTTTTCACCCCAGCCTTTCCTTCCCTCCTTCTACAAGGGAAGCGTTAACGACTCTGGCTTTTATCAAATATTTCTTGGCAGAGCCCCTTTTCTGGAGCCCTTTTTTCATTGCTCTTTCCGACTTTTTGACGATCCCCCCCTTGCTTGCTTGTGCTTCTGGATTGCTTCCCATAGAAAATGACTTTTCTGAATTCCCTCATGACGCCCCTCCAGAGTTTTTCAGATGCCCAAAGACAACTCTTGTTGATGTGAAGACCCTGCAATAGTTTCGATATACTTTCGCCGATTTTGCGACATCACTTGAGACCCCTGTCATCGTTCCTCTCCTCTGCCCATGTCCTCTTCTAGTTTCCCCCTATGACACTCCCCTCCCCCTTTCTCTGACCCTCCTCTCCTGGCCTGCCGCTCTTCCCCGCAGTAAAAGATCCCTTTCTCCTAGGAGGTTAAACCTCCCTTTCGCACGCTAATAGGTCCGTTCTTCTTACACCTCCCCCCCTTCATTTGCCTCCCTATCCCTTCCGGGACGCCCTTTTTTTTCCTTCTCGTAGGCACGCCTCTTTCCTTTACGGCCGGTCGTATGTCATCGGAAAGTTTGAAAATTCATGAAGAGCCCGCGCCCTTCACCTGAGGGTCACGTTTTTTGACCCCCTCCCCCTCCCTCCCTCCTGTTCAACGTCCCTTCCCCTTTTGACCTGACCGGAAGATTTTCAATGGATCGTCCACTAACAAGACTTTCTCCAGAAGATAGACGACATTCCCCCTCTTTCGAGTCAACTGTTTTTTCTTTCAGGACGACCGTGCCTTTTTTGATTTTGGCCTCCCTTCCATTCTCGACTCTTCCGGAGTCTTCCCTCTCTTCCCTCCCCGCCGCCGAGCTTCGCACGGTTCGATCCGCGCGCTCTTCCCCCACGGTGATTCATCGAAGTGAAGTTCCTCTTATGTTCAACCTTTACTTCTTCATTTCTTGGCCCCCCCCCCGCTCTCTTCTTCAAGCTTTCCCCTTTCACTTAACTTCTCTCCTTTCGTTTCGAAGAACGCCTCCCCTCGTCTTAAACTACTCCCATGCAAAAGGGTTTAAGATAGCTCCTTTAGCCCCCCTTTTTGCGACGGCGACTTCCTTCGTTACCCTTTTCCTCTCATCAGACGTTTCCTTTGGTTTCCTTCTTTAAATGACCTTCTATCTTTCCGACGCCCCATAAACCGAATTTTTCCAGGTAGTAATGAGACTTTCGTTTGACTTTTTCTTAGGCGATCTCTCTTTTTTTTCTTTTTCTCTTAACCCCCCCTTTTTCCTGTCCCCCCCTCCCCCCCTTTCTCCCGTTTTTCCCTTTTCTGTGGTTTTGACCCAATCGAGGATGGTCCGAAAAACGTGGACGCCGCCCTTTCCCCCCAGAGGATGCCTCCGGAATGTGCAGGCTCTTTTCAAAGTACGACCTCCTCTTCCTTTCCCGAAGAGTCTTTCTTCCAGTCCGGCTTTTCCCCTTTTCAGGATTCTGTGCGCATGAACATGCTGTTTTTAGGATAATTTGGAGCTTTCGGTCTCAGGCTTTGCCTTCTCTTTATCAGCCCCATCTTTTTTTTTTTTTGCTCTTTTTTCCCCCAGGCGATGTTTTCAGCGCGAGTTGAGAATGTTTTGGCCTCCTCAGAAAGCTTCTCTCCTCTTTTCTGAAGCTAGTTTAGTCTTTCGACCCCCCTTTTTTCCTTCTCTCCCTCTCTCTTTTTCAAATTTTCCCCCCTCAATTGCTTCGCGGCGTCCTTTCCTCTTTTCCCCCCCCCATTTCTGCTTAACCGTCCCTTCTAGCTTAGCGAAGCCCCCGGAAGCAACAAGCCCGGTTTTTTTGTCCACTCTAGTTCGGTCGCCTTTTTTCCCAAGGCCTTGATCCCCCCAAATGTGTTCCTGCCCCCGGTTCTGACTGTTACCAAAGCTTGGCTTTTTCTTCATTTTTGTATCCGCGTCCCCTCGTTTTTGAACCTCTCGGCCCCCCTTTACCCCGCCAGCTCCCCCCTTGCCCATAAGCACGTGATCAAAAAACCCAAGTTCCTTCTTTGCACCCTGAATTCTTATTTCTCCGTATCCGTTTTTTTTTCCTTTCTCCCTCCACCCAGCTCCCAGGCAGTCCCTCCCCCCCTTCCTTTCCGGCGGACGGCCTTTGCGCGTCGAGAAGTTTTTAAAGCTTAAGGCTTTTTTCTTTTTTGGTCCGCACGCCTCTCCCCCCTTCCTCTGTTCTTCCCTCTTCGGGGGTCCTTTCGCTTTCTTTTTCTTTCCTCCCCGACGGTTCCGACACGCGTTCGAATGGATCGTGGACCAACTTGATGGTAGACTAGTTTAGAGGCTCTTCGGATTCCTTTCCTTTTCTTCTTTTTGAGATTTCCCTTCTTTTTTTGAGCCCTTCCTCCAATTTATTCTGCGGATGCCGATCTGACGACTGACAAACACCATCCCGTCCCTGATCCCCTGTTTTCCCTTTCCCAGCTTTCCCCTTCCAATCACTCCTCCCACGGCTGTCCCCCCACCCGGCTGAGCCTCTGTTCCGGAAAATTGCTGGCTCTGCACCAGCTTGTTGGCAGGGGCTTCCTTTCTTTGCTTCTCTTTTCCTTCTCAAAAATTGCGCATCTTTTTTTTCCATTCCTCGTTTCGAGTCTCCTTGTGTTCCGCTTGCTCACGCAATAGAGAAAGAAACTTAATTCATTTTGGACTGCCCGTTTTTGGGGGTTTCCTGCATTCCTCTTTCTCTATCCCCCTTCAACCCTCCCCCCTTCCCCAGATGTTTCTCCTTTTTTCACCCATCCTCAAAAATGGTTTTCGAGGACTTTGACGTTTTTGTCGCCCACGTCGTGCACATTGCCTTGACTTCCCCCTTTCTCTGTTTTTCCGTTTCGGCGGACTTTCATCCCGCGCGTAACCACGGTGTCCTGCACCGGAGGCGAAACATTTGTCCATGAGTTCCCCGTTTGATTTTACAGACTCTCCCTTTCCCTGCCACTCCGAACTTCCTCCCTCTGCGTAGCCTCGCATATGGAAGAAGATATTTTGCTGGCGGCGGCCCCTGACTTCTTCTGAACTCCCCATGACGTTTTCCCTTCCCCCCTTCACCCATGCCCCCCCCTCCCCTCCTTGGTAGAGATCGTAATCGCTCTTCAGTACCAGCGGGACAGTTCTCCCACACCCTCTTCCCCTTTTCCCCCAATCTTATGCCCTCTTTCTTTTAAACCTGTGTTTTCTCTTTTCTCGCAATGAAGCCCGATGATGTTTTAGGAAACTCTCCTTTTATCGTCATTCTGGTTACGTCTCCCGGCCTTTTTTAATGTCTTTTCCTGCGGATCTATGTTTTTTTTTACGGCTGACGGAGTCACTTTTTTCTTCTTCTGTCCGAAGGTTTCCCCCTCCCCCTTTCCTTTTTTTTTCGCGGATCTTTTCCGCTCGCGCGTGACCCTTGGAGCCGAACGACGGTAAACTTTTCTAGGAATCTTTTTCTTCCACGAGTCCCCCTTAGACGGGCTGGGTTTAACTTTTAGTCTACTTTTTATCCTAGCCTCCCTTTTCTATTCCCCTCCCTTTTGTTTCTCCCCCCTCCGACTTGCGATCTTAGGTTCAGAATTCTACATGGAATCTCACCAATCTCCCTTTTTTTCTGGAGTTTTCCCATTTTCACCTTCTTTCCTTAATCGTTACCGTCGTTCCGGCTCCCCCCTGTTCGTGCTTTTCCTCTAGCTGTCAGGTCCCCCTTTCACCTCGTTTTCCGGGTCTTCCTTCTGGACCATCCGTTTAATGGACGAACACCCCGTTTAGCTTTCATTCCTTTCCCTCTCCCTCCGTCAACCTCCCTCATTTCTATCACATGCCTGATCCTAACCAGCCTCATCTCCCAGCGTTATACGAAAACCCTCTTGCTTCATTTTCCCTCAGGTTTCCCCAGGCCTTGCTTTACTCCTTTTTCTTGAGCATCACTCACTCTCTGGTGGCGGAAAGATGCTCCTGTGTTCTGTTTCTTCCCTTTTGTTTTTTCAACGGCTCCTCCCCATCCGCGGAACTTTAGGAGAAAGGTCATTCTACTTTTTTTTGGCTTCCTGCCTTTTTTTCAGCTTCACTCTATTCCCCCTTTCTTCCCCCCGACTCCTCGATGTTACTCCCTTCTTCCGCATTCCCTCCTAAGATATCTACACCCTACTCTCGCCCCATTTCCTTGTTTTTTCTCCCTCCCCCTTTCTTGCCCCCCTTTCCTTTCTCAGGCCCTTCTTTTTCCCCCCCACTCCTTTCCTCGTAAGAAGGCCCCCCAAAAAGGCCTCGCACCAAAGTTTTTTCTCATGCCCCCCTTGCAATGTGCACGCTCTCCTCCCCCCTTTTCCTCGATTTCCCTTTTCTATTTTGTTCCTCCCCCCCCTCTTTCCATCTTGAATCTGTGCGATGTGATTTAGCGGATTCATTCTTCCGAGACTTCGGTCCGGCCCCTTTTCCTTTTCTCCTTTTATGTGCTCCCGACTTCTTTTCTAAACTTCCCCACCCATCGGACTTACTTAAACTCCCAAGACACGAAAAGATTTGCTTCTGCTGGGCAAGCCCTCTCCCTACCCCTGTCCACTTTTTTTTCGAGTTCCCCCTTCCGGTCCCTCCTCTCCCGCTGAGACGTTGTCAGCCGATGTGACGATTGATTTGATCCCAAGCAAAACTCCGCACTTCCCACTCGGTCAATGTTTTCTGTTCGCCTCGATTCTCCCGCTCTCTTCCCAACTTCTTTTTTTATTTCTCATTCCTTCCCTTTCAACGGACCCTGGTCAGACAATTTACTCCGGCCAATCCGTCCCCCCGATTTCCCCCTCCATACCTGCCCTTTGGCCCTTTCTTCTTTTTCCTCCCCTTTGGTCGTTCACTCCCGAGTATTCAAAGCCCTCAAGAAGAGAAGGAAGCTTCCGCCCTTCAACCCACCCTCTTCGCGTTTTTTCATTAGTCTTTGAGTTTCCCCCCAAGCCAGACTCTCCTCCTCCCTGCAGGTTTCCCCCCCCCAAGACAGATTTTAGAAGAGCCATCTATTTCCTGCCTTCAGCCCCTTCCCTATAACCCCCCCCTCTCTGTCTCCCTCTCCGACTTCCTCCGCTTCTCTAGCTTCGCCGGTACCCCGCCCTCTCCCTCCTATTTCCTCCCATCCCGCTCCCCCCTCCCTTTCCTGCCTTCTCCCCTCTGCTCCCTTGACCATCAACCCGACTTCCTTCCCTCCTGCAACTTCCCTAAGCCCCCCCCCCTCTTCTTCCTCCAACTCCGGCCCCCCCCGCAGCCCCCCCATCTGCCACACTCCCTTTTCCCCATCCCACCCCCCTCCTCCCTCACCCCTATTCACAGCCCCGAATAATCTACTTCTCCTCACCGGCCCCCTTCCGCACTACATTCTCCTCTTTCCCGATGACTTCAGGTTTAGCTAGCATCCACCTCGGACAACGCTTATTACTCTCGGCAAATACCACCCTCTCAACGGAAAGAGCTATCTCCACCCCGGCACTTGGCCCCAATGCGCCGCCTGAGTTTTTTTTCACCCCTTTTCTCCTTTTGTAGACATTCTTTGGTCGTTTCACGGCAGAATGAAACGATATGGGGTTAAACGCCCCGGCGGATTACAAGGGTTTTTTTTTGGCAAGACGCCCCCCCTCCCAATTCCTTTCTTTTCCGCCGGCCCATTTGGGATGTCTTCTTTCCCTGTACCTCTTAGCCAATTGCGAAGAGGCGAAATTGATTTTGCTTTTTTTCTCCCTCACCCCTTACCTGTTTAGCAGACCTTCCATCGAATGTCCCCTCCTCACCTCCCCCCCCTCTCCTCTCATTACCCTCCTCCGGTGCATTTCCCTCCCTGGAATTTCTTTCGATCTAAGCGGCATTGAGCCAGACTATACAAACGCGCTGCCCTCTCCGTCCTGAACCCTCCCATGAAGTGCTTTTCTTCCTTTTCCTACCCCCTTATTATCCCCCTTTTGACTGGTTCTCCTCCCCCCCGAACGCGACAGTGACCCCGATAATCTCTATGCTTCTATCCCGCCTCCCCTTACGGCCAGGGATTCCCTCCCCTCTTTCTTCCCCCCCGATCTTTTTTTTTTTTTTTCCCCCGCTGGTTCCCCCCTCCTCTCAGTACGTCACTTTTTGCCCTCTTTCCCTTCGTTCCGAGGTTCTGGTAATCAGGCACTGGCCAACTATGAAAATGCTCCCCCCCCGCGCTGGCTCCCCCCCTCGGCCCTTCCTGTGAAAAGTTCCTTTCCCATCGAGATTTCCTCCCCCTTTCCAGTTCAAACTCGCAGCAAGACTTTTGAATCGTCTTCAGAATTGGGCCCATTGTCAACAAAGCCTCTTTTCTTCCAGCCGTCATCCAATTCCCCCCTTTTGAAACCCTTCCTCCGTCAAATCTTTTCTTTTAGTTTTCCCTCCTTCTCAGGTACATCCTTTTTTTCACTCACCAGCTGATGGCAGGCCCCCCCTTTTAATAGTAAAGGGAAACGCCTCCCTTTGCCCAAGAGTCTTTCCTCTTTATCCCTGAAACCTTTTCCTAGCCGTTTTCCTCTCCTTCCTTTTTTCCCCCCCCCCCTTTGTCTAGAGACTCTTTTCATTTCCTTTAACCCCCAAGCGCGATCTAATATCTTTTACCCCATAAGTTGTGTTGTTGACTCTTTCCTTTTTTCCTTCCAGGTAATCTTAGTAGATCCCTTCTTTCCTTCCGCGTCGCTTCAACTCGATTGCCCCCTGGTTCCTTTACCACAGTTCCCTAGTGAACTCCCCTTCCTCCTTTCATCAGCGTTTTTTCTTTCTATCTGCTAAATGGATAGATTTTTGGAAGAAGAAAAAAAAAGGCGGGCTTGAGTCAATTCTAGTTAATTCCCCTTTGGTTGAGGTTCTTCTATCTCCTCTTCTTTTTTTTCTTTTCTCCTTGACCCCCCTCCTTTAGTACTTCCACACTTTCTTGAATTGCCTTTCTTTTAACTTTTCGTAGGATTCCCCCAGTTGGCATGAGTTGCCACATGCCCACTACTCCTATTTTTCCATACCGGAGATTCTTCCTTTTTCTTTCCCTCAGTTCCCCCCTTCCGACTCGAATTCTATTCCCTCTTGACGAAGAGAGTTTCTAACAAGAGGCTGGACTAGTATTTCGATCCCACCTCTTTTCCCTGTGAGATTCCTTTCTTCTCTTTTTTTTGAGTCTTTTTTCTTCTCAGATTCCTTTCCCCCCCCCAGCGCGGTAATTTGGCGGCCAGGCGAGGGCGTTACATTCTGGCTAATCCGCGTGGACTCCCCTCCGTCTCTCATTTCTCTTCGGCGTCTTCCCCCTCCTCCCTTTTTTTTTATATTTTTTTTTTTTTTTTTTTCTTCGCAAATAGATGCCGATAGACTATTTTGGACGTGTCTGTCATTTTGTTGATTCCCATAAATGGAGACAGTTTTTTTCTTGGGCGTCCTTCCCTCTGTCCCTAAAAACCTTTCCCTGTAGCCTTTTCATCCCAACAACCTTTTCTTCCTTTCCGTAGCAATCTCGCAATGACGGTCCGAAGGAATCCATACCCGCTTTTCAATGACGGCTGCCCCGGCGTCCTCTTTTGTAAAGATTTTCTTTTTTTTACGCTTTTCCTTCTCGTACGACCTTTCCCCTTCCCCAACCCCAGATCTTCCCTTCGGCGGTAAACGGACCCGCCAGTTCTAAAGGGGCCATACAGCCGTTTCTTTAGTTTACACCCCCCCTTTGCTCTTTTTTATACTTTGTTCCCCATTTTCTCCTCCATCCTTTTCCCTTTTCTTTTCCTCCGCCTAGACGTCTTCTGCCTCTCGAAACCCCTGAAACATATGCACTTCCGCCAGTCCTGAAGTCGAATTCTTGCGTCTCTCTTTTCTTTTTTTTTTCACCTTCTTTTTTCTGGCCTTTTGCACCGCTTCCCGTTCGCCATAGCCTGATGTATCTTTTTTTCCCGGTGGAGAAGCTCATAGCTTCGGGTTCATACCCCCAGCCGGTTCACGCCCCCCCGAGGCCCTCTATCTCCTTTTCACTTTCTCCTTTTGGAATCGATTTCGTATGTTCCTTCTTCGCTCTCGAATTCCCTTTGGCGCGGCGTAATGGAGCGCCGGATTGAGTTCTTTTGCCTTTAATGCTTTTCTTTATTACCCCCCCCAGTCCCCTCTCTGAGACCTGGGCAAGATCCTGCGTCTCATAATCCAGCAATTTCTTAGCCAACAAGGATCGCGTCTGGTGTCTAACTGGCATGCTCTCACCCTCTCCACGGGCTTTCTGAGGTTTCCCCCCCCCCCTCAGCGAAAATTCCTCTTTTCGTTGGTCTTTTTTCAATGGACCTGAGTCCTTGTAGTCCTTTGGACTTCGGGATTTTCCACCCAACTTCCCTTTCCCTCGACTGCCGTTTTTCTTTCTTTTCCCGCGATCCCTTGTCTTAAGGAAATATTCTGTCTATGTTGCAATCACATATTCCATATGCAAGATCTCTCTTTCTGCATGAATCCCCATGACCCCCTTTTCCTTTTTTTTTTGAACGTCCCCCCAAAGAGAAAATTGCACTTTTTCGCTCTCTACAGATTTCCTTTTTGATTCTTCCTTCTTATGCTGAAGCCTCTCTCTTCCAATCTCCCACCTCGTCCTTCTCCCCCTTTTGAAATGGTACCTCCCGGCGCTGCGGCTGGCGCTTGTAGAGAACTTCTCGCAAGGACTCGCCCCCCTCAGTTATCTTCGTGATCGGACCCCCCCTTCCAGTTTTTTCTTCTTTGTGATTCCTTTGAAAGGCTGCTGCGAACGATAAGTTCCTTTGAGTAACCCCACCCAAAAATGCCCCCCGCCTTCCCCCCTTTTCGAGATCTCTTCCTGACCCTTTTTCCCGGGTCCCCCCCCACCGCCCCCCCCTCCCCCACAAGTTCTTCTTTTGATGCTAATAGCCTTTTCGCAGGTAAAACTCGTTGTATCGCCTGTCCGCCCAGCTTGAATGTGTTAGTAGCCTCTTTTTGTCTATGCGGCTTTTCAGGCCTTTTTCCCCCTTCTGATGTTTCCGAACTTTCTTTTCGGAAAGGCATTTAAGGTCTTTAGCTTCCTGGCTGTACGAATTCCCTTTTTAATCTCCCCCCATCTTCTTTTAGACCCTGTTTCGAATCCCGTGGCGACCCGAACGGACGGTAAATATTTCTTCCCAGCCTTTGAATCTTGCCCCTCTCATGATAAAAGTGCTTTGTTCCATTTCCTTTTCGTCCGAACCTTTCTTTTCCTCAGTCTTACCCCCCTCACTTTTTCTTTTTGAGAAGATAACTTCTCCCCTTCCTCTATTATTCCTGCTTTCCCGGAAACCAAGCACTTTCCGCGGCGAGGGGAACGAACAGAAACTGTTGCGTTACCCGTTTTTTTCCCGCTCCAACTTCCCTCCCCGACATTCCCTCCCAGTCCTTTTTCCACCCGGAACCCTCTCTTTCCTTCTGGTCCTTCGGACCCCATCAGAATCCCGAAATAAAAAATCATCAACTTCATACCTTTACCCACTCTCTTCACATCCTTGTGCTCTTCTCCCCCCCCCCGCCTCCGATGCCTCCTCGGTTATACGAAAACCTCTTTTTAGAGTCCCCAAAGTCCTCTTTGTCCTGCGCGTCTTAGGTTCCCCACTCGTTTTTCCCCTTGGTTCCCGCGGGCCATGTTCTTAAAGGTCATCGATCCAGGTAGATCTAGACAATTCCTCATTTGGCTCCTTCCCTTACTTACTTCCTTTTAGAACTTGACCGCACTTCCCCTTCCTGCAAGTTAGGCCCCTCTCTAGCTACCTCTCGATGGAGCGTCCTTCTGAACGTTACGATATACCCACTTTCTCCCCTCCTCACTAAATTCCCCTATTGTCTTCCCCCTCGATTTTTCCTCCGGCTCGGACCGAATAAAACAGTGGTTTTGATGTCGATTTTTTAAGAAGGCCAAACGTTCTCCTCCTCTTCCTTTATTCTCCCCCTTGTGCCTCCCCTTTACCGCCCCCCGGCAAAAGGTTAGAATGTAAACATACTGTGTCCGACCGACTCTACCTCTCTGTTTTGCGAATTTTCCCCTCACCTTCAGAAATCCTCTTCCCCCGACCCCGGACATCCCACGTCATAGCCCCCAATTCGTTTTTATATATGTGCTACGGACAGCCTCCTAACACATGCGTCCCCCACCTTTCCTTCCAAAGGACCTTTCCCTTTTTCGTGTCAGTTCCTTCCCTCGAAGCCATCTATTTTTTTTTGCGCCCCCTGCCAATCCTCTTTTTTCAGAGAAGGGATCGATTCCGTTGAAAGCAGACTCCGCTTTCACACACTGGTACTATTTTCTTTTCTTGAGCCTTTTACAACAAGACCTCCCCCTTTTTTCGCCTCTTTCGGACGGTGTTTGTACTGTAGAGTATAAGATTTCCGAGACTCAGTTTTGGCCGTCCGATCCATCCCTTTTTTCTTTTCTCCCCTCCTCGGTAAGACCATGAGCGCGCCTCCGGACTAGTAAAAATTACGATTCAAATGACCACTTTGTCACTTGTCCCCATCTTCTTTTCGGACCTCGTTTTTCTCCTATTCCCTTCCCAAAATCTCCCTGTTCGCTCAGCCTTGCCCACTCAGACCCTTAGAAAGAGTAGGATTTCTCCCGTTGTGCGATTTTCTGAAACCTCGTCCCTCCCCCCTCCGTTGATTCTCGGCAATACGCTTATGCATCGGCATCATATGTTCTGAGAGTCTTACCTTTATGGAGATGCAATTAATTCAACCCCCCCCCCAAACTCCCATTCTATACGCGATGCGAAGCTTTGTCTGATAAACCTCTTCTCCCCCCTTGTGTCGAAATGGGTTCGTTTCCCGCGAAATGCATGCAATATACCAAAGTTCCGTAGCCCTTTATCCCCTTTCCCCTCTTCCTCCTCCCCCCATTCTCTACCTCTCTTCCTCGCCGCTTATCTTTTCTTGGATGGCTCCTTAGAACTGAGGGAGAACTTGCGACTCAATACTCCTTTTCTTGTTGATTCTTTCTTACTCCTTCTTTCCTTTTTATCCATGGACCCCTCCGCCGCCCCTTTTTTCTGTTCATTGAGAAACGACCAAATATGGTACAAGAAAGATGAATCCTGCGATTTCAGACTACTACCACCCATTCCCGCCTGACGCTGATCAAATCCTGAGTTCTTCCCTCTTCCTTCAGATTTCTAGGCAGGGCTTCCCTATTAAAGAGACCTTCAATGATAATATGTCGGAGTCAACTCCGCAAGAGAACTACCCCTCGGTCCATTGACGCGCCACCTCCTCCTGTCTCCCTCCCCGGAGGAACTTCCCTTTTCTCGCGCCCTTCCTCTCTCTTACGAAGGCGACGTTCCTGTAATAGGGCAGGACGGCACATTCCTCCGATGTATCAATTCCCTCCCTTCCCACGTTGTGTGCAACGGAAGGAACCCCGATTGGTTGGGTCCTCCACCTCTCTGAAGAATTTTGATGCCATCCCTTTCCCTGTCCCCCCTTCCGAGAAACCCCCCTCCGCTCCCCCTTTTCATTGAGACACCCTTCCCCCGAACCGGTTTGATTTCGGATCCGATATCTGATCTTCCCTTCCCCCAAGTGATGCCTTCCCATCCCGTCATCGTCAACGTGATCCCCTGACTCTTCGCCTCCTTTTTTCATCGATATTCCCGGGCGTGCTTCGCACGCGTGATCGACGAAGTTTTATGTCATGGCCTTAAAAAGCGCGGACTCCTCTAAGTTTTTTTTGTTGTATCCCTCCTCTGCTTTTGCCCGTCCATTCCCTCCCTGTCTACTTCTTTCATCTCAGTCGGCCCCCCCCCCTCCAAAAAACTTTTCCTCGCGCGCGTTCCCCTACCGTTGCCTTAGCCAGGTCTCCCCCGTGACAGAGGGACATCGCCTGTCTGGTTTCCGGTCCATGTAACTGATCCTCATCATTTTTTTCGCCGAAAATCCCCCCTAGTTTTCCCCCCCTTTTCAATTCAGTTTTTGGGAGGCGGAGTTTCCCTTCTTGTCTTTTTGTAGGGCCTCTCCCCCAATTTCCTTCGATAAAAATTAGTGAATTTGCGTCTTGGTTGTGTTGGGTGGACCAATAGTGGATGGTCGTGTCCACCACGTTCCCCCTATTTAGATTTTTCGGTTGCAGTCCCTTCTTCCCCTAGCCGTAATCGAGCTGTGAGGCCGCGCGCGGGAGGCACCATCGTCGGTGTACGAAGACCTTTGGGTCCCCCAGTGAGTCCTCATTGGATCCTTTTTCTCTTTCGTTGTTCTCCCTTTCTGTGAATCCCCCGATGCACTGATGAATATTTACGGAAAAATGGAGGCAGTCCTCTTTTGTAGAGCGGACTTTTGAATGCCCGCTTTTTAAGACCCCCTTTCCTGAGGATTTTTGATAGTCTTTAGAACAATTCGCGCGCTAGATCGACGATTTTGCGGTCTGTCACATGCAACATATTCTCCAATTTCTGAGTAAGCGAGGCTGGTCCTTTCCGTCCCCCAGCTGTCAATCTTTCCTACAACTTCGTGAAGAGTCTTCTGCAATCCTCCGCACGGTGATGGTCTTTTTTGATCTGCAAATGTGACGGTAAGAACTTTTTTAAATAAAAGGGCATGCCACGGCGGCGGTTATTAGATATTTTCTCCCCTATGCGTGCGTCGCTTCCTTTTTCAATCTCTACTTTTAAAACCATTTCGGCCTTTCCCCCCTAAGGCACACGGCCCATCAGACCGTTGATCAGGAACACCCCATCTTCTTGCGTCGACCCTTTCCCCCTCTCCTTATATATAAAGTTAGACGTTTTTGGGTTTTTTGCTTCTTTCCTCGCAGATCCGCAGAAAACTCAAACCAAAACCCAACCCAACACCAACCCCACACCCACCCATCGAAAAATATTCCCCTCGATCCAGGATTTCATTTTTCCTGCTCTGAAGTCACTCCTTCCGGCTTGACTTTCTTCTTGGGAGAAACGCGTCACGCGACTCCATCGACCTACCTTTTTTTGCGATGTCGAGGTGTCGAGCCCCTTTTCTCCCATAATCACGGGACAAACTCGGTGAATGGACGGTGCCCTTCTCAGGTTCTTCGTTTTTTTCCATCGTCCTTCCCGATCTTCTTGCCTTTCCCGCTCGTTGATTTCTTTTTTCTTTTCCCTGTGAGCCGCCCAGCACTTTGAGTTTCGGCGCGTACCATCGGCCGAAACATGACCAACCCCCCCTTTTCCTAATATTGCTTCGATGATTCCCTTGGTTATCTCTCGTCATCCAAACCCCCGCGTATCGGCTGGCGGGAAATGGCGAGACCTTTTCTAAGGGAGTGTTGAAGTGTCTCCACCCCTCTGGGCGGCGAGGGTTCTTCCTTTTTTGAACCCATCTCATCGTTTTGGTCCAATTTTTCTTCTTCTTAGATTCTTTTTTCCGTAGTCTCCCCCTAGAGAAATGATTCATGGAGATGCAGTGGCGGGGCTCGATGTTCAGCAGGACTTCTTGAGGCCCTACAGCTCCCCCCCCCAGATGTTATTTTTCCAGTCCCCTCTGCAGACCCCTTGCCTTGGTGATCGCAAGTAGGGAACATGACCTCCCCCTTCCCCAGCCTCCCCGGCGATGAGGCTTGGGCGTCCCTGCCATTATTCTGTTTCTCCTTTTTTCCCACCCTCTTTTTCTGACACCCTGCGAAAACTAAATGGTCGATCTTTGGAACAAATTTTCCTGAGATCGTTATGACGCACGCCCATTTACTTTCCTCCATCTTTTTGCCGATCGATCTCAGCCGGAAAGTGCCGGTGGAGTTGCAGCGTGTCCCAGCTACCGCGCCCCGCTTCCCAAGTCCTTACCCGTTCCCTATCCCCAAACATCTTCCTTTCCCTTCACGTGAAGACCAGCCGGGCACAAGTCTGAACCACCGCTTTCCACCCCCTCGAGTGTGCCTTTTCATCCCTCTGCCTCCTCTACACCGCGTTGCTTTCATACGCTCTTATTTTTTACGCGAGGTTTTCTGCGGCTGGTTTCGCGAAAGGTGGATCGACCTTTCGGTGAGCCCTAGACTATTTTGTTTTAGGAACGGCTGAACTTCTTTCCCCTTTATGGTAAGCCCCTCCCCCGGAAATGTCTGGTGAAGGGTTGCCTGTTTCCCGGTTCTAGAATTAGCGCGACCTCTTGCCCCTTACCTACCCACCATCTTGTCCCCTCCGAAAGTCTGGACCGACTGGTTTCAAATGTAGACAACGAACTCATCCCTCCCCTTCGGATCTATCTCTTTCCCTTCCCCCCGTTGTCTATCATGTCGATTATTCGTCCCTGGAAACCACGCCCCCCCTTTCTCCGCTTTGCGGTTACGAAACACGATTCAAAGGTTAGAGGACAGTAGGTGCCTTGCGCTTTTCATTCATTGAGTCCCTTCTTCCCTTTCTCGCGAACCAAACCTCGAGATTCCTTGATCCCCCTGATGACACCCCGTTCCCCTTATCCCCCTCCGCATAATCAGGTAGATGATCCCCCCTTAACAGCCTCGAGCCCTCTTTTCGGGCAATACTAGGGCTGAGGCCACGTTTGTACCTGTCCTTAGCAGGTCATTTTCCCCCCTCACTCGCTTGTGTTCTTTGTGCCTTTACGCCCTTTGAAACTTCGATCTGACAAGTACGCGGCATTTTGCTCAAGATTACTTACGCGTGGATTTTCGTTCCATTCCCCCCCAAGCCACGCAAAATTTCCGTTCGGATTACAGTTTCGCTGGACAATATGTTGAGACCCCTTCTCAGCATTTGATTTTCATCTCCCCCTGGTGCCATCCTTTCTTTCTAATCGACCCTCCACGTGTTAGTCCCTCCTTTAAGTCCGTCTTATAGCGGATCGGGTTTCCCTCCCCACCGACACTTAGCTCCCCCAATTCGCTTTCTGTCTTCCCCCTCGGGAATGTAACTCTATAACACCTCCCCTTTCTTTTTTCCGCACAATTTTTCCTTGGTGCCCCCTTATGTGCTCTTTTGGCCCCTTCCCGCTGATTACCTGAAGATCGAGGAGCGGACTCACTTCCTCAATGAGTTTCTTTTCTCTTTCCGTTACCCGAAGGCCCCAGGATATAATAATCCCTTTCCCCCCAATCCTCCCCCGAGTCGTTCGCTTGAAGGAATCAACCGAAAGGACGCTTTTTTTTCCTGACAAGACCGCGATAGAGTTTCGCTAGTTTTCAAATTTCCGGGCCCGCCTCCCTCGCTTTTTACCTTTTTGATTGCGGATGAGTCCCCTCCCAAAGAGTGAAGTTAGCCTCAATATTTTTCATGTACGCTATAATCTTTCTTTTTCCGTCCTTACTTTCTCTTTCCTGAAAGCTCAACGCCCTTTTCATTCGATCTTCTTCAAAGACATATTTCCCAAATTAGATTCACACGACTTGAAAGGATGTCTTCCCCCCTTTCGACTCTTTCGTTCCCGTCGATTCCAAGAACCCTCGCGCTTGCCCCTTCCTTTCCAAACCGACATCGCCCGAGTTCGCGATGGGAGTCAGACCCAGGTTCTGCGGGTGAGCCCCAGACCATCTCGTGAATCCCCCTTGGATGCTCTCTCCAGTTTCTTTCCTTCAGTTAGCGAGGCTATGTTTTTCTCCGCTGTTAGATCTTCTCCTTCGGCGAGGCTCCCCCCCCAACCAAAACCCCCCTTTAAGGCCAGGCAGCTCCTGCCTCCGCTTGGTGTTTTCCTTATAAACTTATGGCCAAGGGTGTTCGAACTTGGCCGTTTTTCCCCTCAATCAAGAACCCCGATTTTGGTTCCTGCAGCCTCGCCGCCTCCCTTTGGGACGTCGGCCCGCAATCTTTTTTTCCTTTCGCAGTCCCGTTTATTCAAGGCTGTTTCTGAGGGCCGGGTACTCCTTGAGCACTTGCTACCTCCCCCTTTTCACCTTGTTCCATGTATTACCTCAATCCTTTTTTCTTCTTTTTCAAATCTCAGACATCCCGAAGTGCGGACGTTAGCAATTGATGGAACCCGTGAGCCCTGACCCAGAGGCCTCTTTCCAGCGATGGATTTATCCCCAAGGCCCTCTCCCGAATTTTGGATGGATGCCACGCTGGCATTATCTCTTCGCGCTTCGACCCTTCCCTTCAGCCAAGATTAAACTTCTTTGTCAAAAAGACCCCTCCTCTCCAGTTTTTCCTCCTAAGACTTTTCTTTCTCAAGTAGCCCCTTTTCTTCCGTCAAACGTTCCCGGGACGCCGCTGCGCCGGGCACGCTCGATTACCTCCTTCTCTTTTCTCTGGTCATCGGTTCTTACCCACCAGTATCACACTCGTAACGTTGCAACTCATCCAACAATTTGATTGGGTCCGCAACCAAGTTTGTTCTCTAATGCCCCCCTTAATTTTGAACTTTCGAAAGGTCCCTTTGGCCATGGATCGTCCGCGAATCGAGAAGAGACGCTCCACAATTTTTTTCAACGGCGAATTTTTCCCTCCCAGGGACGAAAAGACGGCCGTTGATTGTCGGCCCCATAAGGAACTTCTCCCTAAAACTTTCTCCTTTTGACTGTCATAGTCACTTTCCTTTCCTGGTTTCAAGTTTTTGAACCCGAGTGAAGCAGGAATCGGCTGCGCAAACGACGTTATCGCGATTTTCGGGAAAGGCGAGAATCAT
>Ga0179593_1662656_pt1 | contig 20701 bp, 27 predicted proteins | sample CZODoug2_1_08_16_FD_185931 | JGI IMG/M metagenome (GOLD analysis project Ga0179593, IMG submission 185931) | Vadose zone soil fungal communities from Angelo Coast Range Reserve, California, USA - CZODoug2_1_08_16fungal (PacBio error correction) | ecosystem: Environmental > Terrestrial > Soil >... | reverse complement strand
GGCGGTTTGTCCATTTTTTCTTCGAGGTGAAATGACGCCTTCTTGTTCCCTCTTCTTGAATCTCCTCGCTGAAGGCAATATGGATTTTAAATGAGCATGGTCATCACAAGTATGTTGCTTTGTATTCTTCGCCTGAGTTATGAATATCCGTGCTCTGTCTTTACCTCTGAATCTTTAACAATTATTTTGATGCGGGCGTTTAATACGCACTTCAAACCAGCCCCATGTCCTCTGAAACACCTTCGCTTTCTTACCACCCTTTTTTCCCGGTACTGGGCAATTAGACGGTGAAGTTGCACAGCAACCCGAAAGATTCGCTAGACGGAATAACTTCAACGGATAGTATTTCGCCCTTTCCCTTCCATCCCGAAGGATGATGGATTAGGTGATTAGATGGAGGCAGGGTCTTTCACCGATCTGGGGTTTTCCTGGTTGGCATCAGGGATACTACTCCGTGTTTGGTCCCCAAATGAGGCCACCCAGCAAAACCGTTTTTTTCCCATCATGGGAACCTCAAACATCATTGGCGTGCCGGGACCAGCATCCCCGATTCCGTTCCGGCTCCCCGGACTGCAATCCTTCGTAAGAACCGTTTTTTGGCAATCAACAAGTCACCATTTGCTGCATTTCAGACGAGGATGTGCTTCTTAGCAGGTCATTGTTCCCCCTTTTGTGCGCGGTCCCTGCCCGCAGCCCAAGCCTCCTTAACGTTTCTTTTCTTTGAGTGTCTGATACTTATTTCCTCACTCCGTTTTGATATGGTTGCGCCCATGCGAGGCACGAATCCATTCGGCAAATCGCGCCCGATTACACGGCCAAATTACCGTTTTCTCCCCGGTTCCCCCCCCCACCGCTCCCGGTTCTTCCACCATTGCGCCCCCGGAAACCTCCACTTAACCAATGCAGTCTCCCGCACGTGGACGCGTACCCTTTCCGACAACCCCAACCTTGCATCATTCCGAGTAGAGTCGGAACTTTTTTTCATAAAATTTCGACGAGAAATTACTAGTCTTTGCCCCCTGCTCCCCCTTGCGGCCAAGGAAACAGTCTATGTGCTTAGGCAGATCTTTTTCTTTCATCCCATTCTCTTTTGTGTATTATGCTTTCTTCCTCAAGGGTTCAGTCCAATCGGACGGTAAAAACCCCGCCGGCCCTGTTTTACCCCTTAGGAGAACCTGCGCGAATTTCCAGTCCCCAAAATTACGTGTCGAAGGTTTTTCCTGCAGTTGTCCCCTATCTTTGACCTCCTATTAGTCGTTTTCGCGGACACCGTCTGATCCCAATTTTCCATATCGACCATATTTTGTCCGCCTTCGTTCTCCTTCAGCTTTTGTTCCATGGAATTAATTTTCTCGGAGCCGATCCTTTTGCCTTCCACGTCTTCTTTGCAGTCCCTCCTGGTTCCGACGATTTCCCCCCTGCCCCTTCGTCTTCTTTCCTTTCGCACCCAACGAACGAGTCACCACGATGTCTGTAAGTGGTCAAACCATTCACCCTGATACCCAACCCAAAACCCAATCCAATTTTGAAGATCCCCCTCATCTGTCAATCCCTCGGCATTGAGCTTTCTTGCAATCTGCCGCACCTTCACGTGTATTTTGAGCTCGCAAAGAAATTAGCTTCTTCTCAGTCACAGGCCCCATCCACTTTCCTTTCATGAAGGCACGAGATGTTCGCCAGCCACCGTGTCTATTCTGCCGTGGACTCGTCCGACCTGAATAGCCCCTTCCCCCCCCCCTATGTATATTTGCACTGACTGAGCAACAAGTCAGCTTCAAAAACCACTTCCGAGGTTCCCTGTGTTTAAAAACGAGGATTATCATAATGCAGGCAGTCGGTAAAAGTTTTTTAAGCCAGACTTATCTTTCCGTAGCCACAATAATATCGTCGGGCATAGCTCCTTGAGTCTTCTGCGTCACTGGACATAAGCCAGTCATCCCTTTTCGCAGACTTCTCCGCTTGTTCCAATTCAAGTTACATTACGCTCCCCAAAGACCCCTTCTTTCTGCTTTTCCAATCTTAAGACTTTCTTAGTCTGTCATCCGCTATCTCTATTCTCTCTAGTGTTGTGTTGATGATCTTCCCTGATCTGATTTACCTCCCCGCTAGACGCACCCCCTCTTATTGCCGTGGAAAGGAAATTTTCGTGGACAAACCCCCCCGTTTCCGTGTGCCTATTTGGAAATATGACAGCTCCTGATGCGCCTCTGCTTGCGGTTAATGTCCCTTTCGGCTTCCTCTAGTTAAAATTTTTTCGAAACGGGCCACGCCTCCCTGTTATATTTTTGCCTGGCTAACGACTAACAATATTCTGGCCTTCAAGACCCTTCATTTTCCCACTAAACTGACTCCTGTTCTTATGCTCCCCATTCTGTCAACGCTAAAAGGTGCCCCCCCTACCTTCCGGGTTAGATTTTTTTTTCCCCTCTGCGCGTCCCCCTGTGTGTCTTGGACGGTTCTCGCGTTCGCTCGATCAGTGGAAGGTGCGATAAGCCGGACATCCCCGCGCTCCATTTGTTTTAGTCCCAGTCTGTTCCATAGCTAAAGCAGAGAGGCACCATCTTTTTTCTATGGGAAGAGACAGATTCCTAGTTTGCGCATTCCTGAATTTGCCCCTTGTGCGGTTACCTTTCTTTCCCTCACGTCGCAGAGATGAATGTTTGGTGTCCTGAGCGCATTCCGACAATTGCGCGACGTTTTGTCTAGGTGCTGTTCACTTGTTTCGTTTTCCAATTACTCCCCCGTTGTTTCATATTGCAAATGTTTTTTACGGACTTTTTTTCCCAGAAATAAGATGCGGGAGGAACGAGCCCTGACTATTCTTTGTTTCCGAGCAGGTCCAAAGTTTAAATGCAACCATAGAAAAAAAGCGTTCCCCCTTTGCAGCGGTGACAGAAAAGCCAAATTCTCTCATTCAGGTGGTTTTTTTTTTTCATTGACCCCCTTAATGTTTAAAAATTTATCGTGTTCCGCCTTCGCTCTTTCGTTTTCATTAACAGACGGGTAGTGTCCCCTCTCCGTGAAATGCTGTTTTCCCGGTGGTGCAGGGTCCGTTGTTTCCCTTCCGATGTGGGAAATTTTTGAGGTACCCACTGCTGGTGCCCGAAAGTTTCGCAATCCCGCCAAAATGCTGTGGACCTTTCCCCGCCCCTTACTGTACTGGGCCGCGTCTGCGTTGTACTTTTCAAGTTTAATTTTGATACATCTCTTACTGTGAGTTCCAGTTTTCTGCGGGTCTAGTCCTACGAGTGTTTCCCGTGACCTTGGCTTGTTTCCCTTGACGTTCCCCAAAGGGCTGCAAACATGAGGTGCTCGCAATAATCGGCGAGGTATCTGCCCAATTTTATAGATTGACGGCAATTTCTATTCGTGCTCGCCTGGATGGTCACAACAAGTGTTTTTTTTCATTCTTTTTTGCTTTGAGAGCTTCTCCGATTGCCCTCCTTTTCCGAAGAATCGGTAGTTTCTTTCCGACCAGTCTGTTCCGCGAAGCACCAGAAGTCAATACTTAGGACATTTATTCGTTACCACTGGTGTTGTGGCCCGGGTTGCGCTGATTTGCGTCCAACCGATACAATTGGTTGACCCGAGATTGCGTAGGTTTTGTGAACTTGATAGTATTCTTGTTCTGCTTTATCAACGTGAATTTATGTTGCACCCACCCGGCTGGAAGTTCCCTTCCCTCATTATATCTTTTATCATGGGATCTCTTTATTTTCCCCTTCTCGTTGTTTCTATCTAGATCCAACTTGACATCCCCCTCCACTAATTCCCATTTTCCAGTTTCTTCATGTTAAACCATTCGTCCTGCGCACTCGCTGCTTTTCGCGCCTAGATTACTGGACAATTTAGTGCGGTTGCCCCACGAGTCCCACAGTCCCAGACTGCGCCCGGTCCCCTCAATAATCGTAGCGGCAGTATCAGCCCCCGGTGTGCGTGCTTCCATTCCGCCCCTCAAGCCGACACTTCCGACGGCATGGGTACCTTTCTCCCCCCTGTCCCGTTTTTAGGCAACTACTTGACCATGCTGCGACCATTGTATATGCACGCCCAGTCTGACGAGATAATAAACCTCTCGTTCAAGTTCAATCCATCTCCGAACCGGACATACCTCTTTATATCACGATAAGGTCCGAAGCTCCGCCCCCCTTGAACCCCGTGCTGTTCGCTCTGTCTCTAAAAAACTCTTACTCCTTTCAGCACCCGCTGAGTACAAGTGTTGGACCGTACCAGCATGATGTGTCGCTCTTTTCGTCAGAGCCATGAGGGTCGGTGTTTCTTACCATCCCCCGGTGTCCGACCTTCGGATTCTGGTAACCCCCACTCGCTCTGCATTTTCCTTTTGAGCTGTCCGACGACCAGCGACGCGTTCCCATTCAAACCTATAGGGACTTTCTCCCCAGACCTTGCATCTCGCGGACCCTTGTTACCTTCGTCGGAAAATCGCTTTGATGATAAACCCTTTCCCCACTATCGTCCTCTTTGATAATACTTCGATTGCCTCTCCGGCTTTTTTGTCTTCTAGTGGATCGATTTCGTTTGGCGCCGAATTCCCCTTGTGTTTGTTTCGGCCGCCCGGCGTTACCAGACTCTTGTTCTTTTTATTCAGATTTGTTGCAGCCTCCGTAAAAAACTCCTTCCTCCCCTTTACGTGTCCCCGCGAAAAAATCAGCACACACCCCTCCTCGTCGCGCCTTTTTTCGGAATGGCTTCCCCCCCCCCGTTTGTCAACGGAATGCTCATGGTACCCTTTCCTTTTTTTCCATTCCTTCGACGCAGAACCGGAACCGTCTTCTTTCTCGCAAGAGACCCATCGGTTACCCCTTCACATGCTCCGTGCTCTCAGCCCTCTTTGCCGCAAAAGTGTGCGCAACTCTTCCCTGCCACAGAAAACGCATTTTCTACCCTAAATCGCATCTTGTTCTTGAACCCACTCTCCCCCCCCCTGATGCTTGTTTCCTGTTTCGAGGGTAGCAATTCTGCAAGGTTTCGACGTCAGTTGTTGTTTGAGCCAGCTATAGATTACGGATCGCCCATGTCCCCTAAAATCTTTTTTACGTTTGGTAGCCGCGTTATTCCGTGGACCATAGTCTTCCTTCCCGCCCCTTTTCCCTTACCGCTTTCTCCTTGTGCCCGTATTCTTTCTTTTCTCCTCATCCTACACCTCCCCTCACGCCCATACATCCCATTCTACCTTTTCCCCCTACTCCGGATCTTCACTCCCGCCCTTTTTACTCCCCCCTCCCTCACCTTACACCAACCCTTTCACAAACTTTTCCTCCTATCTACTTTTCTCCGGTCTCCCCACTCACTCTCCCATTCTACCACTAGCCTCCCTTCAGCCTATTACGACTCCCAACATCCCCTCATCTCACTCCCCTCCTCACCCCTCTCACTCACCCTCGCCCCACCCACCCACTCTTTTTTCGTTCCCTCCCCCTCTGTCTGTTCCTTCCTCCCCTCTTTCCTCCGCTATCCCCTGGTCATGCTCTCGGTCCACCTACATTACCCACCACTCCCTTCGCCTTTCATCCTGTCCTTCCCTCATCGTTGGGTCCCCTTTCTAATCTGTCCATCCAGCGCAGCGTCATATACCAGCTTTTCTAATCAAACCTTCCCCCATGGTCTTCCTTCGCTCGGACTCTCGAATTGCGTATTTCGCGGCCGGTAAATCTCCTTCCCGCATTTTTGTATGAGGGAGATAAGCGTTGTTCATTGGTCTTACTTTTAACTTACTCGAGAGGAATCCGTCGGCCGTTGTCTGGCGTGGCATTTGTTTCCGGGAATGGGGACCGGGCTTTTGCTCGTCTCTGTTTAGGCCCCCCTGCTTCTCCTTGGGAGGCCCCCCCCTGTTAAAAAACTTGCCCCCCCACTCGGTAAACCGATAGCTTCCTTTTCCGGGATTAATTTTACCCGGTTCCCCTCATCTAATATCTTTCTTCACCTAAACATACTCTTATCTGTGCCTTTGTCGCCCCCCCCTCTCGAAATTAAGCACATCTCCGGTTTCTTTTCTGACGGTGCTCTTTTTTCCAGTCGTATAATAGCCGGTTTCTGTCTGCTCTTTTTTGAACGGAGATCATTGGCGCTACCATTCTTGGCGCCCGAATAGTTCGCTCCCGCGAACGGATCTGTGTCCTGGAAGTTCCGGCTTTGATGGGAGTTTTCTGAAAGATCCTTTTCGTTGCGCTCTTCCTAAAAACGATTCCGTCCCCCGGTGCACAGGATTTACGTATGATTTGCCGGCTGATCTGTTTAAGTCTCCCATGGTATGAGCTCCTTTTTAACCTTGCTCACGTGTTAAGTGTTTTGCTGTCATGTTTATGTGTTAACGCGGACCCTCAAGCATCGTTGTTTAGAATTTTTTCCGGGGATTCCACAGACGATGGGGCAGTGATTCGGGAACAGCAGAAAGTTATGGAACTCCATGTGGCCTGCCGAGAGCTGGATTCCGGCGAAAAGGTCAAGCGCTCCGCAGCCACTTGTCCCAGAAAAGTTTGTGACGAGATCCCACTCCTCCCCTGCGATATTTTCGATTCTTCCGGTACAGACAGGATTTACCGGCGAAACGACTTCGGCTTTCAAATTCTTTTTTAGAAATCCAGCTTCTCCTATGTTTGCTGCCACGTTTCGTACTTTCTTCAGTTCGTATTTAACGTGAAGGGCTCCCCGATTTACCGGCCGTTACTTTGAACTTTCGCTTAAGGATTAGCCCCCTGACCCTTTCCCTGCTCGCCCCAGAGTTTCTGCCAGACCCCACTCAGATGGTTACATTCGGCATGGATCGATGTCTTCTTACCGTTTTTCGCCGTTTCCTGATGCTACTCGAGCGCCGACGTTCCCTGTATTCTGGTCTGTCTAGTGACGCTCTCATCGCTGATGCGTGTTCCGGCGTTTTTTCCCTTTTTCCCGAAAGGCCTTATGGCTCTCTGAGGAATGCCCCACCCACTTTTCGATGAATTTATTTACGGAATCTGTATCTCGATCCCTCCCAATATGGATTGTCTTTCCCATGGCAAAACGGATTTGGCGCATCTTCCCCAGGCGGGCTGAGGCGGGTCAGTTTCTTTACTCCGAGAAAAGAATCGCAACCCCCCCTCTTTTGATGTCGCGGCGTCCACAAACGTCCCATTTATTCACTCGCACAACTAGTAGTTAATTACTGTTCTTTCTCTGGTTTGGGCCCAGACGTGTTCTTCCTACTTTGCAACGATTACGGTCGAAGAATTCGCGAATAGGAACTGATCGTGTATCTGGAAGCCCAGGACCCTGGATCCCATTTGATCGCTGACGGAAAACTTACGTTTTCTTTTTTTTTTCCCAGTCTTTTTATCCTCTCGTTTTGGAGCGATCCCAACTCTGACTCAAGCCCAACTCTTTTCGGCCCTGTCCTTTAACTCCGATCCCGTTGCGTTGCATGGAACGTCTCCCTACGACCCAGTCTTCCGTCGCGCTCTTTTTCCCCTCCCCGAATTTATCCTTTAGTTGCGTCGCAACTTTCACCCATATACCCCAGTTGTAAGTAAACTAATTTCTTTGTCGTTAAGTTATGGATAGTTTTTTGGTCAAAGGCCGAGCCCTCTTGTACCAGCTTTATCGGCACATTGGAGTCCGAAGTCTCCACATCCCTCTTTACTGACCCTGAAGTACCAGTTTCTTTCAAAGCTAGGCACGAATCCTTCCGTCATCTCCCGAAAGACGGATACATGGCGTTTTACCCGTTCTCGATAACCCTAGCGAGTCAATTTGCGCTTGGCAGTTATCAAAAAAATCGAACACACTCCAAGTCGGGATCCTCTTTTCGCCCTCACCAGATGAACCAAGTGCGGAGCTGAATTCCCCCCTTTCGACCCACTTCAGTCGCATCAGAGTAAAAACTTTGGCCCTACCAATAATGCTCTCTCCCCTGATATTTTTTTTAGTATCTCCCTCTCCCCTTCGCGTTTCCTTCCCTCATTTACCCGCAATGCCTGTAAAAAACTCTGCGGCCATGCACTTGCTGTTAAATACGGAGAGTCTTCAATTGACCCACAAAACGGTCCATCCCGGAGTCGGATCAGGTCGCTGTTCCCTCGAAAAGTGCAAGCATCATTCGTTTAGTGCGATTTTTTTTTACTCCCACGACCAAATTGCGCTCGCCGTAGAATATTTACGCGACGAATTTCACCTACGAAATTGAAGATCTGCTGCTTGGCTTTTCCTCCTAAGTTTTAGATCGTCTCGAGATTCCAGGATCTCTTTATTAGGATTTAGAAGAAAGTCTCTCTTTTTCTTTTCCTATCCCTCCCCACCCCTTTTTTCTGATCGATACTTCTTTCGTCCGCTCCTCCCATACTCCTTCCCCTCCCTCTCTCTCTTATTTTTCCCACCTCCTTTTCCACTCCCTTACCTTTCCCCCCCCAGAGTACTCTTCCGCTTATCTTTGCATCCTTAGGAAATTATCTTTTCTCATCAAGCCCGCACCCCCCCCCCCCCCCCACCCCCCCCCAAACAACCCCCCCCCCCCCCCCCCCCCCCCCCCCCCCCCCCCACCCCCCCCCCCCCCACCCCACCCCCCCCCCCCCCCCCCCCCCCCCCCCCCCCCCCCCCCCCCCCCCCCCCCCCCCCCCCCCCCCCCCCCCCCCCCCCCCCCCCCCCCCCCCCCCCCACCCCCTCCCCCCCCCCCCCCCCCTCCCCCCCCCCCCCCCCCCCCCCCCCCCCCCCCCCCCCCCCCCCCCCCCCCCACCCCCCCCCCCCCCCCCCCCCCCCCCCCCCCCCCCCCCCCCCCCCCCCCCCCCCCCCCCCCCCCCCCCCCCCCCCCCCCCCCCCCCCCCCCCCCCCCCCCCCCCCCCCCCCTCCCCCCCCCCCCCCCCCCCCCCCCCCCCGGCCCTAATAAACTTTCTTTAGGATCTCTCACGTTTTTTTTAGTATTTAGTTCAGCGATATTCTTAACCCTTTTCGATCCAAATTATTCTTACGTGGCCAACGCGCCCACCCTTGATAAACCCCTCTTTTCAAAAATGATTTTTTCGGATCTTTCCCCCCCCCTTTCAACCGCGCGTTACAGCGGCGGCAATTTTACCGCACTGCTTCAATCGTGAATGAGATCGCTTTTCAGACCGATACCCCTTCTTCGGACCTCCTTCGCTTCGTGACCTTTATGAGGTCCAAAGTGTAGCTGATTTTCAATTTTTTTCTATACTCTCTTTTAGAGCAAAAGTGCGCAAGAGCCACTGACGGGTCAACCCTCTACAAATCATAACCCTGCCCTTCTCTGTTTACTGCTGAGGCGTGCCCTAGGCGACAGAGGGTTCTTAAACTTTCGTAATTGAGGAAGACTTGAGCCAGAAGTCTTACGGCTCGGTTCCAATGTCCCCTAAAATTGCTATCGGGGTTTCGCGCGTCAGTTTAATCATGTCTCATACGCGCTTTGAATGAGCATCCTCCTAGGGCCGCCTACCTCGTTCTTATCCTCTCCCAAAACCAGTTCCACGCCCTATCGATTTAACGCTTGCGGCAATCTATCCGTCGTTCTTTTTCTTTGATCAATTAGAATTCATCATACAGGTGACGCTACGCTCCGTCCGTCCCTCCCCCATTGTCTAAGAAAGGAATCCGTTTAGCGCCGTGTATTGTGATGTTTTTTGGAGATGCCTCTCCTTGGAATAGTTTTTATGAGCCACTATGACTGAGATGAGGTTATGTAAAGCTTCTGCGAGGAGGTCCTTCCCGTTCACCCCGCTGCCCTTGAGTAAGCTGATCTCCTAGTTTTTTGCTCTTTGTAAAGATTTAACCTAATATTATGTGTTCACCCTTGACACCCTCTTATTCCCTGAAGAAATTGACAGTTCGCTTTCCCCTATCGCCAACTTTTGAAACCTCGGTTATGATTCTTTCGGTACTTGGTGACTCGTTCCTGGGAGACTCGAATCGCAAGCGCTCTTCGTTTTTTCCCTCAGTTTCATTTGCGGGTGCCCTTGAACATACAATTGCTTCGGCGATATACGAATCTTTCTTTCGCTACGCTCCGTGATTTTTTCCGGTTTTCCGGCCCGTTTTCTGTTTCGCTTGAGATTAGGTTGTTCTTCATTTTTTTTCATTCCCACATTCGCACCGGTTAAATGCGCCGCTTTGATTTGCGTTGTTATAGTTCTATTGTTATGAGGAATTAGTCCCCCAATTAGTTTTCCTCTTTGCTGATTTTTGATCACGTGTTCATCGTTGACCCGGCCAGATCGGTTGTGGATCTGTCCCCTGTTTTTACGGAAGAATTGCTTGCCCCCGCGACAGGAAGCTAGAGCGAACTCCTGAAAGTTTTTCTCCGATCCGTTCTTTTACCCCCAATGCACTCCTCTAATTCATCCCCAATTTTAAAAGCCGGTCGTACCTTGCAGCTTAAGACTCAAAGAAATGCCTCTATCTCGTCGGCTACCGTGGATTCTCCAGCGATTCCGCGAAAAGGATCTGCGTCTTTTTCCAATATCGCTGAATGCGCGCATTGTATCTTTCTTCGTATCTTTTCCCTGACCGCATCCTGTCGGCTTTTCTCAGGATGTAAAACGGTGCCTGGCGCGATGTTTTTTCCCGATTGAAACCCTTCGGAATCATCATAAGTCCCGCCAGACACCCTTGGAAATTGAATTTTTTTTGAACATCTAGATTCCCCACCTTAATGAGCCGAAAAACCTGGTGGACTTGACTCCCCTTTTTCCTTTCTTTTCTGTTCTGTTGAAAAGTTGATGAACATTTCTCTCACTCGTCACGTGAGACTGGTTTATTTTTTTTGGATTAGGTCTATCGGTGATGGCTTGTTCATATTTCTTGGTTGCTGACTTTAGCGCTAGGAATCGAGGAACTTGAAGAGCGGCTTTTTCCCTTAGGCCCCCTGTCGGAACCTTCCTCTCCTTCCGCAATTTATCTCGAATGTCATTTGCACCTTAATCCACTTTTTTTCTGTTTTTCTTGGGAGGGTAGCCTCGACTATGCCCTTTGAATACGAATTACGGAACTTTCTTCTGCGTGGTTGACTTGACAACCTTATATTGACCCTACACTAAGATGTTTACAACTGGCCTTCTGGGTGAAATGGGTTGCGCCGTTTTTCACCTCAACTCCCGAGCTATTCGTTTTTCGAAAGGGAGTTTGGAAGCCCCTTAAGTGGGTCCCTTCTTATTGTTCTGGTCCCTTTACTTTGCTGGGTCCCTCCTTATCTAATTTTTTCCCCTCCTCGTTGTTTACCCCTCTCCACCCGATTCAATAACTAAAAATCAGTTACAGCCAAGTCGCGGAATCAACCTTAATCCCCAGCGTCTCTGTGTATGGCCCTTCCGACATCACGATCCCGTCAGCGAGCGCAATCTTTAGCAACCTTTTTATCGTTGCGGTGCACCCCCAGTTCTTCCCCCCATCTCACCCAATTGTAAGTACACTAATAGGGTTTCGTGCGTTTGATCATGTGGAATTGGTTGTTCTCGCTCTGCAGCAAAGTCCTTGGACCGATTCTTATTTATCGCAGCGGTCTAGGCCCTATCCCTTTACATATTTGCTTTGTTTTATTGAATGGGACTTTCTCTGTCCCTTATCCCTTCAAAATCTGCACGTCAAACCATTCCGCCAGCACACTCCTCGCCGCGTCCCCTCCCTCTCAAGCGTACATGTGGCGCACCAGCTACCGTTCCTTCCGGTAACAAGAAACCAGAGGCAATCGAAAAAACAATCCATTGCCCCGGCGGCTTCCTTTTTTTTCCTGTTCAAGTGCATCCTTTCACTTTTCACGGTCCACTTTCCCCTCGCACGCACACTTCAGTCTGACGGAAATTTGAGGCCACAAGCATATTTAGTTCCAGGCACGCTCTTCTTTCCTTGATGCCCTTGTCCCTTTCACAGTGTTTCTTCGGCTCGTCCCCCGCAAAGGGTTCCCGTACTCGTCCTGTGACCCCCCACCTCGAGGTGAACCAGGTCCATGGACTGCGACTACCCCTCTAAGTTTCTTGACCACCCCCGCTGGCGACGGATCCCTGCGCTCAGTTCTCTTGAAAGCTTCAGATGCGTTTTAGCGGAAATTCTTCTGACCCACGAACAAAATATACGCCCCTTGGAACTTTATTATTGGTAATACCGTTACTCGTTTTTTTAGTGTTTTAATAATTTCGGCGCTGTCCCGTATTAGCTCCGGCTGTCTTCTTCGGAGTCCACAGGCCGTTCCCGTAAACTTCGTTTTTGCTACTTCCTGTATTTCTGTGTGCCGCGATCCTGCTTCCCCTTCCCCACCTTTTTTATTCCCACCAATAGTGTCAAACGCGCTTAAAATGACAAAAACATCAGCCCCCCGAGTTTTCTTTCACACCCCATCTTCCCTTTTGGCCCATAACTTCCCTGTCGTAGCTAACTTCCTCTCGGCAACTGCGCAATCCGTAAACCGCACCCGTGCCTTGTTTGACTGTTGTAATTCTTCTCATACTCCACGAAACTTTCCTAAGTTCCATTTCCTGCTTGCACATTCTGGATGTCCGCAAAAAGTGTAGTCTCCGTCCATTTTTCTCTTTTTCCACTTGGCCATTCACGAATAGCCTTTTTCGATAGCAACTCCTTCTTTTCCCCCCAGTAAGCCCTGTAAACCCATCATAAACCTTTTACTGAGGGATTGGCGAGGCGGGAAATTCGGCGACCTGTGACTGGATCAAAGAAGAAGTTGTCGATCTTTGAAGCCCCCATTAGACTTTACGTTATTGAACGAGCAAATCCAATAACATTAGTCCTCGTCCGCTTGTCCCGCCGCCTTATGTTTTCCCGCGAACTGAAAGCAGAAGCGCCATCTTTGAGCTTTTCCACCCGGTTCATTCTCGAACCCGCGCAAACACATTCCCGCCCGTCCTTTGCTGTTCCTGTTCAACTGGGTTGGACGCGTCTTTAACCTCCCCCCCCTCCCCCCCCCCCCCCCCCCCTAACCCCCCCTCACCCCCCCCCCCCCCCCCCCCCCCTTGCCTCCCTACGACCCCCCTCCCTCCCCCCCACCCCCCCCCGCCCCCCGCCCCACCCCGACCCCCCCCCCCCCCCCCCCCCCCCCCCCCACCCCCCCCCACCCACCGCCCCCCCCCCCCTCCCCCCCCCCCCCCCCCCCCCCCCACCCCCCATGCACACCCACCCAGACCGCCTCCCCCCCCACCCACCCCACCCCCCCCCCCCACCCCCCCCCCCCCCCCCCCACCCCCCCCCCCCCCCCCTCCCGCCCCCCTCCCTCGCCCCTCCCCCCCCCCCCCCCCCCCCCCCCCCCCCCCCCCCCCCCCCCCCCCCCCCCCCCCCCGCCCCTTTCCCCCCCCCCCCCCCCTCCCCCCCTACACCCCCCCCCCCCCCCCCCCCCACCCCCCCCCCCCCCACCCCCCCCCCCCCCCCCCCCCCCCCCCCCCCCCCCCCCCCCCCCCCCTCCCCCCGCCCCCCCCCCCCCCCCCCCCCCCCCCCCCCCCCCCGCCCCCACCCCCCCCCCCCCCCCCCCCCCCCCCCCCCCCCCCCCCCCCCCCCCCCCCCCCCCCCCCCCCCCCCCCCCCCCCCTCCCCCCCCACACCCCCACTCCCCCCCCCCCCCCCCCCTCCCCCCCCCCCCCTCCCCCCCCCCCCCCCCCCCCCCCCCCCCCCCCCCCCCCCCCCCCCCCCCCCCCCCCCCCCCCCCCCCCCCCCCCCCCCCCCCCCCCCCCCCCCTCCCCCCCCCCCCCCCCCCCAGTCCCCCCGCCCCCCTCTGATTTCGGCCGCACGTTACGACCCCCTCCATCTTTCCCCCTAGAGATCAGACCGTCTTTTTTATGGATCGTGGATGTTTGGGCCCCCGTTGATGTTGAGACATTCTCTTTTTGGTTTTGGTCTCGGTCTTGACCGAGGCTGAGTGCGCTCTTCTTGCGGTTCTGTACCACCTTCGCGGATCAGCTAAGTATATTTAGCCTCGTGCTCCCGCGCTCATACGTTTAATTTTAGTTTTTCATTGCTCGGTCCTAACGATCAAAGTAATAATCTTGTTCAAAGAACCTCTTATTACAATTTTTACTTCCACAATTCATTTTCACGCGCCAACAGGAAACCCCTGTCATTTTCACCTTTTTTGAATGTCAGTGGTATTTGCTGCGCCCCCGCGATATTCGTTCTGATAGAGGTGGCAGGCGGCGAGAAAACTTTCCGCTACAAATTTTGCTTTCTCTCCAGAAGAGGGTCTTTCCCCTACTGTTTTTTCGATTTGTCTGAAGGTCGTTCGTTTTAGGTAGATAAAGATCCTGACTCAGTGCTCGCGCTGTCGTTCCATGTTCCCTGATCAGTCTACGGGGGCCTTGGTACCTCTCCTTTGCTTGTTTCTTTTAGAGAGTCCTCCCCCAAAATGCGCGACTTTTTTTTTTTTCCGCGGTTCTTTACAACTGTCCGGTCCCTCCATTGTGGATGCTTCCTCAATTTGTTCATATCCTTGATCGCTCCCCCCCCAGAACTACTTTGCGCAGTGAGGTAACGCGCCCTCCAAGTGCTGGACACCGGCCGTTTGATGCCGAAGAACGCCCTTTCCTTCTCACTTTTCCCCTTACGCATCCTTCCATTTCAAAAAACCTCCCCTGTTTCTGTTCTCAACCCCCAGAATATCGCGCCGGAATTGTTCCGTTTTTTTTGGTGCGCCTGGATCCTTTTTTGAGGATATTTAAATGCCCACCTCGCATGTGAATCCTTCGCCTTTTTTTCCAACCTCCGTTTTGGATCTCGTTGAAATCAATTTTTCTGTGTTTCAGACTTTTTTTGGGAATACGAAGCTCACACCTTCCAAATTTTTTTCCCTTCCCCCGGGAGCGTCACCCATAATGGTGGACCTTGGCCCAATGGACTTGTTCGGTTCATAGGTTCGGTTGTTAGAAGTTTATCTCCTTGTCGCTCACATTGATGATTAGGTTTCCAGTTGCGGTTGTGTTCCCCCCTTCCCCAAGTCTTTCTTTGTCTTAAGTTTTCCAGGTACGTTGCATGGTTCCTTTTTTTTTCTCAAATTATTGATTCTTAAAAGGTGTTGCGAATTCGGCGGAATCTGTTATTCTGCTTTTTCTTTCCCATTTTCTTAGCTATGGTCATACAAAATCTCGAGTAGGAGCATATCACTCGGAGGCTGTGTAAGTGCGCTGTTCCCTCCTGATCCCCGGGAACCACAATTCTATGTGATGCAACCCCTCCCCCCGTCATCAGGCCCCTTGTTACCGCAATACGCCGTTACAAAACTTGCGCATTATTGGGGATGGTTGCGACGTTTGAATTGCACCTCCACCGACCCTTGGTCCCTCTTAAGAGTCACGGTAGGTCATTCGCCGGGGCCTCCGAGGAATCTGCGTTCCATTGCGTTGCTTCATGCGTGCTTGTCAGTTTGAAATTCCTATTTCTGGAGTCTGGGCATGTTTTGGGTTATCTTTTCCTATTCACTTCTAAGGTTGATACCGATCCCAAGCCCAACCCAGTACCCGCTCCCCCCTGAAAACCCGCTGAATCAACATAACACTCCTTTTTGGGGCTTGCCCGGTAACCTTTTGATCCAATATCAGTTACGTGCGCGAATCTGGATTTATCTTTTTGTTACCCCTATACCTTCACCACTTTGTCCAGTTTTCTAGTAAAAATCTCCTGTGTCGGTTTTTTCCAGGATCAGATTCTCATTTGGATACATAACTGACCCAAGATGTACTTGATTCCCGTTCCCCCCGCGTGGTTCTCGGCAAACTCAGCCTAAAGCATAATCGCGCAACCCTTTTTTGATGACCGTTCCTCATTCTCTCCCCGATGGAACTAGAGTTTTGCCCAATTGAACCGCTCGTTCTTTCCATTATAGATAATAAATAGATCGCCCATTTGGCTCTGACACCGCCCGCCTTAAGATCATGGCCCCCGGCACCCATTCCACGCTGACGAATCTGGCCCTTGCCATCACCCCCATGCATTTTTTAGCCGCTCGAACGGTACAACTTTGTAGAAGACCCAAACTTCATGTATTTTAGTTCTCCCCTTTTCAAGTTCGTTGGAACGTCAACCTTGATGTGTTCTTCATTTTTCATTAGTTCTCCTTCCATTGGTTGTCCTGCATAGTCCTACAGTGCACAACGGCGGTCCCGCAATCGTTTTGTCACCCCCCCCTCTGGTAAAATTACACTTTCCTGTCCTCACGGGACGTGTCCCTCCCCCGAAAAAGATGGCTAGGACTATGCAGAGAGTTTCGCGATAATTTAAAAGCTCTTTTTTTTTTCTTTTTGACCCGCCTGGTTTCACCATCCCCTCCGCGCGAATCCTTTTTTTTGTTGCTTTAACGCAAGTACTCCTCTTGTCAATTGGAACTTTCTAGCGTAGACCCTTTGAGGCCGGAATTTCTTTTGCGTCTTCGGCATCCCCTTTCAGCATCCCTTAGCTGATCTACCTCTCGGATTCTGGGATCCGCTTCCCTTAAAAACTCGGTCCCTGATCCCCCACGACTGATGTTTCTGTAAACGCGAGCACCTTTGGCCCCCATCCAGCACCGAGTCCAAACCCCTTTTTTGATTTGTAGGCTAATTCCATTTCTGCACCTCGAACTAAACCCCCGCCTGCTGACCCCAGCGGATGATGGTCACCGAACCCCCCGAACTTTTGCTTTTCGGAAGAACACAAATTGAAGATTTCCAGCCACCGGCCCATGACCCTCGTTTCGCTAGATCCCCTCCCTCTTATGGTGAGCGAAATTTTTAGCGCTCAGTTTTCTTCCTTTTCTCCCAGACGACGAGCCACCTTGTGGCGATGCGGCAACTGCCTTCACCCCGGTTCTCCCCCGTCAGCCGACACCCCAAACACCTAACGGAATGAGGTTTTTTCGTGGCGAGGTCTTGCACCCTCCAGGTCATAATGATTCTTCGTTTAATATTTTTCTTGTGAATAAGATTCCTGGATCTTTCTTCTATCCCCCCTACTCAATTTAAGAGTGCTTACGATAGTCTATCTCGTAGTGTATTGGACCCCGCCCGCACGCAGACTAGGACTCTTGTTCCACCTCGTTCCATTTCTTCCCCCCCGCTCCAAAACTTTCACTTCCACGGCGTTGCTGCAACCAAGAAGTTGACTTTCGCTGTCCCTTCCCCCGTCCTACTCCCATAGTTGTGTTGTTTCTATAGCTATCTTTCCGTCTCTAGATACGCCAGAATTTATCTCTTTTTCCAAGAGACATCCTGCGCAGTGGATCGTTAATTTTTTTCCTTTCTCTTATTGCTTTCCCTCCCTCCTTTAATTCTTGGAGGAACAGTCTTTACAGATTTGCAAGCTTGGTTTTTCCCCCCTTTTCTGTGTATGCCCCCCCCTCAAGTAAAAATAGGACCCACGCGGCGTGTCCCCTCGGATAGATACTTTTTAGTTGATTCCCCACGATCTCCCCTAATATTTGCCCTTTCCCAGAACAATTACGAATACATACACCTGCTTCATTATGATCTCCCCTCTGGACGTTAACCCTTACCCCCTTCTTTCTTTGGATGTATTTTGACTTGTGAACCTGTTCCGTTGATTAGGAGAAGAGACACCCCTTCGCTCTGACTTTTTTTTATCTCTTCATTTCCTCTAAAAATTGCGAGATTTTGCTTTTCTATCCCCATTTTCTTTCTCAGCTCAAGCCCTTGAGTTTTGCCTTTGGAATGTCCAGTTCTTTCTTGACTCGCCCCTATCCGGTCTGTCCGGACTCCTAAGGAGGCGGTTCCTTTCTTTCTGCCGCTTCTCCATGCGATCGGGGTATTGCCGAAGACCGGTTCGGTTTTCCTTTGTTGAGCGCTCCCCCCCCCTAACCCATGCGAGATTTGTTTTGACGCTTTCTCTTTTATCACTTTTTTTCCCCTCCTTTTTCCCCAATTCCTACAGCTCGTTTGGATCGTTCTGTTTTTTTAGGAAATCCCAGTCGCTCCCCTCCCCCCCTGATCGAAGGAATTCATCTCACTCACCGTGTCCTTCCTGTGGCTGCCGAGCTCCAACGGTCCCTTCTCCCAACTCTTTTCAATCCACGTCACCGCTTTCTTTCCCTTTTTTCCTCTCTTTTGCGGCCAGAATATCTTCTCCTGCTCAACTTGTGGATCCGCATAATTGTTTCTTTCCAACTTTTTCCTTTCCCTATTCCTTCTCCTATTTTTTTCCTTTTATTTTTCATCACTACCTTCCTCTTTTCTTTTTTTTTTTCCTCGTCACCCCGTTGTGGGTTTCGATTTTTCACACACCCGTGATTCTGATGAGAGTATTTTCTCTTCAGTTGCTTTTCTTACTTTTTCAGTGAGGGGTGATGTTGCTGGTTGTGAAAACGTTGGATGTGGGCCCGAATTGTACCCCTGCTTTGTCACCCTGAAGCTCGCTCGACGTAAAAGTCTTGATACCCACAAATTGTGGCTCCTAAACTGAGACGCTTACTGCGACGTGAAGTGTTAGGTCAGCAAGTTTTATGCAAGTACCTCTCGTTTGCTTTCTTGCTATATTTCCCATTTGCAGGGCAGCTTGTCCGAATTCTATACCCTCTGCGGTTTTGGCTTTTTGCTGGTACTTTGGTGAGACCCACCCCCACGTTTTGTTATGGACCCCTCTGAACTTTTTCCCTTTCAGGTGGGAATTGGAATTATGCTGCTTTCTCTGTCCTATGTTCCCGGACAATCGGCTCAACGTAATTGGCCATAACATGGTCATCCAACCCACCTTGGGCCGCCATTATTCTGCGGGGATTCGTGTGTATTTCTACCGGATTCCGCTTTGCTATAAGTCTCTATTTCCCCCCCGTGATTGCATGCTTGGATTGTAGCCCGCACAAAGTTCTTGATCCTGTTCCCTCCAACTACTCTTCCCTTCCAATTCAGAAGATCTGGGTGTGGTTGCGATTTACTTTCCCCCCTCCCCTTCTTACATCCCTGTCCCCGAAGCGAAGCTCTCCCTTCCTGCCACGGATCGTGCTTCGCTTGGGCCATGCAACCTCAGTGACGATGGGATGGAGTGATTCAGCTTCCGGTTTCCCGGGAATTTTCTCCTCTGAGTTTTTTTCCCTGAGTTGTTTTACTTCCGAGCACTCCCCCCACCTCCTTCCCCCATAACACCAATTATTGAATAGGAAATTTAATGTGATGATGAATAAACTCACTTACCCCAGTCCTGCGGTGTGCATTCCCCCTTCTCTTCTTAGAATCAGACTATCCATTTCTCGGTTTGAATAGGTTTGTTCTTTCCCCACCCCTTCACCCATCCCAGAATTTCTTTTTTTCTTAGTAGCTAGCAGAAGGATCTTTCCTTCTTTTTTTTCTGGTTCCCCAGCCCTCTCCCTCCAGAAAGTGATGATACCTTTACTGGCATCGGTAGAATCAGGATATAAAGCCCCCCCGACTGTCTCTTTCCACCGTCCTTTTGAGCAACTCATACAGAGCCGGACCACCCTCTCCCCTCCCGCCCTTATAAATCAGCGACTAGAGTCTCAGTTAATAGACAATCCCCATCTCTGCACCTCTTGCAGAGGCATCGTGAAACTCCCCCCATCAGACGATAGAAAATCAGTCTGCCGATGAAAAGTACCTGTTTTGAAACCCTGATTCAATAACGTTCCCCTCTCTCTCTAAAATTTCGTAACCTCGAAATCGCATGTCCCCTTCGTTTTAGGCACAACCTTCACCAGTCTGTTATGCAGATAATTTTCGTTTCCGACATTTCTTTTACTAGATTTTTTTTCGGTAACCCGCAAACCTTTTTACCCCCCTTTCATCGCCGGTAAAAACCAATCGCGGCCCTCACCCCTTACCTTTTTTGATGACTTAGCCGTCGTTGGAAACCGTCCCATCTTCGAATTCCCCGCTTGAAGGTGAAATTAAAGCCTCAGATTAAGTTTTTCTTAAACCCCTTTACCCACCTGACATACTCTTTCCCCTGGATTTCTAAGCAAAGGTATCGGCTTGGGAAGTGAATTCTTTGAAGACTCTTTTGGACCCTTCCCTTGCGTTATTAAACGGAGTACGTAAATTTTATCTTTATCTCGCTTTCTTTCTCTTGCATCATTTCTTTGTATACAGTCATCTGACCCTCCACAACGATTTGTTCCGTTTGTCAAAGATAATGATTAACCCTCCCCAGCGTTCCCCCCCCCCCCCCCTTTTCTAGCGCTCCCTTTCTTATCCAACGTTCCACCATGCGAACTGAAATTTTCTCGCCATTTGAAATCACTTCTTCCCTCCCCCCGCCACCGGGCCTTGCCTTTAATGAGCTCGCGCGAAACGAAACCGGCTCTTTTCCTCCTTCTAAACTTGCCCTCCGACAATGTCCCCGTCGTCCAAGACAGTTCTTTCTTTTCCCAGACATTGTTAGAGACCTTTTTCTCGTCCGCCTCATGACTTGACTCCACATAACTCCGAGCCTTCGATCAATACTTAGTCCCACGCTCTTTCAACCTTTGCCTTTTTTTTTTTTTTCTAGGCGTTTCCAAAACCCCTTGTTTATGGATATATGAAGTATGTCAGTTTCTAATATTTTTCTCAGGCCGCATTAGGCCGTATGCAAAGTACAAGTCCATATAGACTTTTACGCCTTCCAGTTCCTTTTTTTACTTGAGCGTCTTCTAGATTCCTCACCTGAAGGCCTATGGGCGCTTGTTCATCCCCTTCCCTTTGAGCTACCACTACTCCCCCCTTTAAAAGCAAGGAGCGATTCTTTGGATGCGGATTAAGAAGTTCTGACTTTTTCTCCCTTTCGTGTACATC
>Ga0179593_1292120_pt1 | contig 20704 bp, 17 predicted proteins | sample CZODoug2_1_08_16_FD_185931 | JGI IMG/M metagenome (GOLD analysis project Ga0179593, IMG submission 185931) | Vadose zone soil fungal communities from Angelo Coast Range Reserve, California, USA - CZODoug2_1_08_16fungal (PacBio error correction) | ecosystem: Environmental > Terrestrial > Soil >... | reverse complement strand
TCTATCCCCCTACCCGTTTTTGTGTTGTTTATCTTTTTTAGTCCTGTACAGATATCCACTCCCTCCGCTTCGACCGACCTTTTCCCTCTCTCCTGTTCGAGCGGTACCTCTTCGCACTCCTTCTGAGGAAAGCCGTCCTTTGATTACAGGCAACGATTTGACCTCCGCTTTTTGTTCTGAGACCCATTTTGTGTCTAGCCAAAGAGCTCTTTCCTGATATTTTTTCGTACGCTCTGCGCGGCACTGTATCCAGCAACCCGATACTCCAGAGGCCGGGTATGAGCCGAGTGTCCCGAGACCCCCGGCTAGCGTCGCCGCAGGATCTTAGAAACAAAGTCGGTATTGATTCCGTGGAAGATCCGCGTCGTGGAGTTCTGCACCATCTAAGATAGCTGCCACTTTCATGATTGGCTGTAGTACAAAGCTCCCCTCTCCGCGGACCTGCTTATATTAACTCCTTTCCCTCATTTTCAGCTCCCCCCTAAGTTCGCTCTCCTTCTTGTCCAATAGGACGTCCGTCTTTTCACTTTTCCCGACAACCTTCCCTCGCTACCGATCTGGCTCCCAGGTCTCGATGCGGTTTTGTTGATATCTGGACAACTTCGATTCCAGATCGACTTCCATCCCTTCCCTTGACTTTTTTTCCAGACGTTCAGAGACTTCCCAGCACGTCTTGCTTTTTTTCTCGTCCCGGCGACACTAAGTTTCCGGAATCCTTGTTGCGCGCCCGATTGTAAGCTTTTCCTTCCCCCATGTTTATCGCCGCTCCCCTTCTCATCCTGATAGATTCCTCCGGGATCGTCACCTTTTTAATGCCTTGACTCCCCCTTCAGTTTGATCCTCGACCCGCGAAATTCTTATCCCGCTATTTGTCACCCGCCTCACTTAAGTTCGGAAATCACCGTATCGTAGCCAGACTGGTTGATTTCCCTTTTCCTTTTTCTAAGTTTCAGGATTTCAAAACATCATTTGTCTCCTTTAGGTCCCATCCGTTTAGTCTAGGTTTCTTCACAAGATGTTTCTGAACCACTGAACGGGCTTATGGCTCCTTTAGAGGTCCTTTCAAGTCGGGCCCCTCTGCCGATTTTTCGCGTTTGTGAACGGTCTCTCCGCCCATTCTTTTTGGCCCCCGGGACGAAAACTTGCCGCCCTCTTCCCCTCCTTTTTCATCACTGCTTCAGTTTTCCTCACCGTTCCCTTTACTTAGAGCTGACCGTCTCACAGTGCAAGCATTCGCCATCCATTTCAGGAGGGACCGGATGTTTGCACGCGGACTGCACTTCGACATTCTTGTGGATGGCGAACCCCCTGCTTTGATCGCTTCGGAAAGAAATCTTTGGTCAGCACGCCCCTTACTAGACACCTACCTCTCAGAAATTTCGCGATTCTGGATCGTGGTATCGTAAGCCCTCTCCCTCCGCACAGCTCTCGACCTGGCAAAATCTTATTCTCCATTCCGGCCCATGGAGAAACCCACTAGGCTCTTTTAACTCGCATTGCAATTCTGGCCGCCTTTTGCCTATCGCCACCCCCCTGTCAACAGCACTTGCGAACTCACCTTTTCTTTGTTTTAACTGCCCGACGTTTTCCCCCTTGAATTAGACTTCCGTCCGCATATTGCCTCGTTTCAGTGCATTGCGTCATAAACTGATTCGGTAACCGCCACCCCTTTATCTCCCTCCCTCTGATCGTCGCCGTGGTTTCATTCCTCGTATGTGCGCCCCGAAAACTGTTTCCTGGCTTTAACCGGCTTTCCAGGCGGACCCCACTTCCCCGTCCCTTTTCCTTCATCATAAACAGCGTGAAAATTTTTGGAGATTCGGTATCAGGTCCCCATAGTTATGAGCCATTAGCCCGCTTTGATTGACGAGTTTGAACGACGATATGCTTTGTCCGTGTATGATGAGAATACGGCGATCCCGCCCCCCCAGAGCCCGTTCCGTCCCCCCGATGGAGCTGGACTTCGCCGTGTCCTCGGGTCATATCTTTCAGCAGAGGTCCTTTCGAGACTTAATTCATCCTCCTGTTGTTTTTAGACTCTCTCACTCGCAATTTCTTTTGGGCTCTCTGGTGAAATCTCTTTTCTCCCCTAATCGCCTCGGCAGTCAATTCGCTTTCAAAGTCCACCTCGATCTCTTGTTTTCTTTGAAGCACGTCTTCATAATCGACGTCATCCGGTCGTAACTGGAAATTCCTTCTTTTCCCTTCTTGCCCTTTTTCCAGGATGAGTTCTCTTTTCCTCATTTTCTCCCTCTTTACATTAAAGTATCGCGGTGATTTTCCTATTGACGGGTGGTTATGGCGAATGTGTCTTCGACGTTTTGCGATCTCCTTATCTGGTTTATGCCAGCGCGTGCATGCGACCCTCGCGCGATCCTGCTTTTTCCGCGAATTCCCCTTTTATCCCTCCTTTTTCCCCTTCACCGGCAGATTGACTGCGCGAGGTTTCTTTTTTTGTCCTGCGATGGCAGTTGCCCTGAGTCCCCTGTTTTTCGTTCGCCTTGCTTCGTCGTTTTTCAAATTCTTTATCGGCCCAACTTCTTTGCGATGGATGGATGCCGTTAGCTCTCCCCATCCGGTTAATTGAAGCCAGCGGACGTAAGAGATCGGAGTCAATCTCTTTGCTGGCCTTCTGCCTGTCCGACGAGCCCGGAAAAACCCCTTTCTCTCACCTTCTGCAATCGTTGAGTCTCTCGTTTTTCAGGCTTCTTGTCACCCGTGCTGCGGAGGTCTCCTCGGTCTCTCCCCCATGCCCCCGATCCTTTCCCGGTTCGGTCACGTCCCCCTTTCTCCTGTGAACAATGGATTTCGTCTATATCTGGACTTGCCGACGAAAGGATGGCTACGAAGTAGGACGCCGACTTTCTCCGAACTGAAGCAATGCTGTCCACGTTTCCGCAGGTCTTAAGTTTTCTCCGTCCTGGCGGCGCGCTCCCTTCAAATGATATTGTCTCTCACTCGTGCCGACTCTACTTTCTTCATGCGCCGCCCGGCATTGTTTTGACCAACAGCTGGTATGCGACCTCCGTCCACGCGGAAGATATTTTGCCGATTCCCCTTGTGGTTCATCCTCTCTTTCTTTGAATTTCCCGTTCGATACCAGCTTCTCTAGACCCCTTTGAGCAATCTTCTATTATTGGGCGCCGTTGCTGTCCTTCGGGCTTCTTTATTTCCCCCTGCCGGTTTTCTGCAGGTTTTTCGAACATGCGTACCGATCCCTCTTCTCTATAGTAATGCCGTGCTGGCTTTTTTTACCTCCTAAAAGGATTTCCGCTTCTTCCCTCCTGTTTGTTCTGACGGAAAAATCTCCGTGCTCTGCCTCTCGAGTCTTATCAAGTCGGGGCTTTCCCCCTTCTTCGCTTTTCGCCGGCGAGTCTCAACAACAGACCTGGTGCAGACTTTATATTAAACGGTGCAGCGGGGCAGTTTTTTCCGGGCCATCTTTCCGCTAGGCGATCCTTCTCTCCTGCTCCCACTGATGCTTAAATGTTGCCGAAGTAAAGAGTATTCCCTTCACTTTCGAATGCTATTTCGCAATGCTTTATATCAGTGGTCGCTCTTAAGAGTCGATCCTACGCCTCCCGGTCGTGTCGCGCGCCTCACATACGCGGATATTCTCCATACTTATGAATCCCACAAGGAGGGGATCCTGGCCCCTCTCCCCGGCGACGCAGCGTTTCGGCCTCGGCATATCCCCTTGGCCGGATGTGACTGCGGGTTTTCGTTTGATGGCGGGTCCCCCTTCTTCTTCCCGCAGTAGGTCGTCTTAACTTAACCGCAGAGCGGCGCTGCACCATTGTGGCTCATCCCCTTGAGACTTTTTTCGGCTACAATGGCCGAATGCATCCCGTCCGGGGTTTGCATGCGCTTATCCCCCTCCCTCCCCTCGCTTGCCGGACCGAAAGGCGGTCGACTTGCTGCGGGATATCTCGTTGTTGACAGTTCTCTTTTGTCATCTCTCTCTCTTTTTTCCCTCCTTCCCTCTGTTTGAGAATCTGGCTGCCCTCTTTCCCAAGATTCACGATTCGACGCCTTGGCGTCACGTGTCATGCGCCTTCCCTGCAAGTTCTCCTCCGTCCCTTCTTCCCTGGATGGCAAGCACGGCCTTCTCCAATTGCTACCTCGCAAAAGGCGATGCCTCTGCGTTGGTCAGCCAGTCCACTTGGCTTGAGATTTGTTAAGCTTCGGTCTTGCGCTATGATGCCCGCCGCTCCCCCCAACCTGCGAACAAGATCACGCCCATAGACTCCTAGGCCCTTTGTTGGGTTGAGAACCGAGTCTATCTTCCTAAGCGGCGACAGATTTGGTTGAATCTTCCCATTCGCTTGTTTTTTGTTCTCCTACGTCGAGCGTTAAGATCGGATCTTACCATTCGGTACTCCCCCGTCCTTATCCCAAGTACGTTTCACACTGATGCGCAATCCGTGGACATACTTTATTCTTCCTACTTACTGTCCTTTCGTCATGTTTCTCATTACGAATGGATGCGCGACTCTCTTCTTTTCCCCATGAGGACTTCCCCCTCCCCCAAATCATTGACCGCCGTCTGTGCAACCGGTCCTGTCACTGCTCTGACGATAGGGCACTGGTGTTTCTATGCTCTCTTCGTCAGAGGCATTCCGTCTGCTAAGATAGTAGAGTCAGAAGAGGGAACACGTGAGACGTCCTTTCCGTGAATCTGACACATATTTCCCTCCGCTCGAATCGCATGCACGCCGACTCTTTCCGGTCCCCTCTATCGCGTCTCAGTAGCCCTATCAATGTTGATCTGTATGTCTATGTAAGTTGAACGCCGTGGCCGTGCCCGCGCAGCTCTCGCCAGCCCTTGCCTGGCCCCCAAGAAATGATACTTATCCTTGGCAACGCAGCATGAAGTGAAAATCCTGGAAATGGAATGAGGGCTTATCGACAACTGCTCTTTTGCATTTTACGCCCCCCGAGGCGCGTCTTTGTCCCCGTGGGGTGACTGTTCTGCCCCCTCTTCGCGTGTCTCTGATGCCCCTGCTGTTGATTGTAATTTTAAAATTGCTCCGGTATGAAGGTGTGCTCGAATTCGTCCGGTGTACCTTTCTCCTACATTTGCTCTCGACTTCCCAGGCGTGACGGTGACGCACCCCTTTTCCCCGCCGGTCTTACCCACGTTTCGAGCAAGCCATTCCTCTTTCCCTCCCGCCCCCTCGTGCTTTATTCGTAGCTTGCCTTGCGGTCGTCCCCTTTCCAGCGCGCCATCGAAGTCCTAATCCATGCCACGAGACGGATCCCGTTTTCGGCAACTCCCCCCCCATCCCTCAAGCATTCTGGTTGGCGAAACAGGCGCGCCTTCGTTTCACGGTCTGATTTCCGCACAAGCACTCCGCCCCGCCCCCAGCTCGAGCCCGAACGATTTTGGTTTTCGCCCCCCTCTTTTCGTTTTCGTCGCTATAGTAATGCAAATCACCACGCCCTGGGCGTTGCCGTAATTCGCCGTCTGCCAATTGCTTTTTTGTTAAAGCGGCCGGAAGCTTTGTGTCGCCCCCTTCACAAATACTTTCAATCATGCCTTGTCCCATTTTGGCGACAAGCACTGCCGACCTTTTAGAGCCTCCCCTCCCTTTTCGCGAGTGCTCATCCCTCTTTCGCTCTTTCCGAGCTTTTGATTCCCAACTGGAATAACAGAGTTAGGTTTTTAACCGAAAATCGAGAGATTCCCCCTGTGCGCGGTTTCTCTCTTCCAAATGTTGACGCCGAGCGTTAAAAAGGGCGGCGTAACCCTTTGTCCCCCACCTTTAGAAAGGAAGACAAAGCTTTCTTTCAGTCTCATTCTGTATTCTCGGTCTGACTTCTTCCTGGCGCGCAACAGATCTATTTTTCAATTTTCCGCCTTTCCCCTCTTTTGACGTCGATGACGTTGGTGAAACGTCGCGCTCCCTCCCCCCCCAAGATCTTGGTATCTCACTTGAGCTGGCTTCACCGAATTATGTTCCGAGGTTGAGATTATCACACAAATTTCGAGCGCTTTATCTCTCTTCCTTTTTTTTTTGCTCGACTAGCGCCGACTTCGTTTCATTCTGCTTCTTCCCCTCTTTCTGTCCGTATATTCAACATCATCCTCGTCTCTCCGTTCAGATCCCCAAGTCCCTTCCCTTTTGCTTGCCTGCTTTAGATTGTTTTTCGTTCGCGACGCTCCCTTAATCCGTCCCAGGCATTCTTCTCTTCAACTAGCATCTTTTTTTTTTAATAGGAGCTTCCAATATCTCTTCCCCTGTTGCGCCTTACCTTCCCCCCTTGACCTTTATGAATCGCTCATTCCAGCGATAGTCCGTTTTTTCGGAACTGAATGGCATTGTTGCTTTCGAATTGGACGGTCACGCTTTTCGGATAGTTGTGTCCTCACTATGGCGATGCATTTCCGCACCGTTCTTCTCCCCGATTTCATTCTCTGCTATCCTCCTTTTTCCTGTTCGCCATCGGATCGATTGAAACTAGGAAGATATGGGGACTTGTGAGGGTCTTTTCTAGCATCCTGGCGAGATCGGCAGGTCGGTTCTCCCATGAAACTGAAACTGTGTTAAATGTTTCGGTTTGTTCCACAAATAGATAACTAGGAACGATGCGGCTCCCCCCCCCTCCCCCCCCCCCCTGATTTTAACAAAGTTTCCTTGCTGAGCTTTATAATCGGGACGCGTTACGTTTTTTGGGACACTTTTTAGTTAAAGCCAGCCTGCCTTTGCGCCCTCGTATTAGCTTGATTATAGATGCCCGAAAAACCCTCTCACCCCCACACTTCTTGTCCTCTTGTCTCAGATCTGGTACCGGAGGGTTAGGTTTTTACCATAAAGTGGCTTCGATTGTTAGTCGCTATTGGATCTTCGTTCCCGCACCCCCCATCCCCCTTTCTCGTTTTCCATGGTTAGCTTAGGAAGTGACGACGACCCGTAGCGCCTCCGGACGAAATTGCTCGAACCATGCGTTCGCCCCGGGCGGTTTTCCGTCACCGTTCCCCTCCTTTTGTTGTCGATAGCGGCTTATCTCTAACTGTGGCAGTTTTTTCCGGCTACGTCGGTCCAACCTCGGCGCTCTTTGCCTTCTGCTCAATTACCCTCTGGTTCGCCCTTCCTGCTCCCGCTGACGATAGTGCCGAACGTTTTCTGCCCCCATTCGTTTGGTTTCACGGGCTCTGAACTGGCGGAATCACCGTCCGCGATAAAGCAAGTTTTCTCCCTAAGTTTTCCCCCTTCGGCAGCGTTCAGCTTTCTTCCCTTAATCCTTTTTCCCGGTGCTGTTTCTATCGCGGCTTGACCCAGGCTTCTGCTGGCATGGGATTTCTCCTCTCCCCGATACGGAGGAACTGCTATATGCTTGCTGCCCGCCCCGACTGCGGACCCCTCTACATCGTCTGCTCGCGGCGTTTTTTTTTTTGATGCGGAACAATTCCTCCCCGCCCGTGCTCGGCGCCTCTTCGACTTCCATTTTGCCTTTCCCCTTTGACGCTCTTTCCCTTATACCCCCTCCGGCGAGTTCGTACACCCTAGTCCTGCACATCGCGTATGGCCGCGTCTTCCCCGGGCGCCTCGGGGTGTCCCGACTCCAGCCGTCGCGGCGGAGCAGTAGTATTCTCCACTTTTCTCCCGACCTTCCTTGATGCCCATTCTGGACTTTTATTTCCCTGGAGATGCGCCTTGTCGATGCTATTTCCACGCGTTGATGCGTTGCATATTCCCCGTAAACCATCGCAATTTCAGCTCATTCTCTGACGGCTCGACGTGTATTTACGCGCCTACACACTCTCCAATCCGACCCCAACTTAGCTCCCCCCCCCCTTAAAGGGCGGTGGTTGACGGCGGGACGCGTTTATAGGCCTCTTCTCATTCTTCTGAGTGTGATTACTGACTGGTTCTTCTTTGGATTGGCAAGCATCTTCCCGGGAGTCTCTATTACACCTTTTCAGGAAACGCGATGTCTTTGCTCCGCAACGCTTCCTCCCGAAGTTGGCAGATCAAATTTTCCTTGAATCAAGGCCGTCCATCCGACGTGTCGGTCGTGCTCTTCCGTCCGAAAGCTCTCTCGCAGTCGAACTTTTCATGAGGCGGCGTTGATGATGTCTTTCTCCCCCCAATTGTCAAGTAAGTTCATCCTCTTATCATAATACGTTGGTTTGGAGAGAGCGACACGGAAGGGCAATGCCCCATCCCTGCCACCTCCTCTCCCTGTCCGGCCCTCCCAATGCTTGAAAGGGGCCTCCCTGACTTCGCATCTGCGATTTCCCAAGCCGGCCGTGCGTTTCTTCTGTCAAAGGCTTCGTTGCTGCCCGCCCGTTCAGCGTAATGCCTTCTTCATGCGCGGGTTTAGAAGCCTCGATTCTGGCTCGGCATGGGGGTCGGGCCCGCCCCAAGTGCTCGACCCCTGCCTATGTTCCTTCAGTCTTTCTTGGGACGGCTAGAAAACGTCAGCGTCGCAGACTCGGTTCGATACAAGCCGCCGTATTGTATCCTTCTGAGTTCTCCCCGTTTTATGGTCTTTCTCTTTCTTCCGATAAAGTAGTGAGTAAGATCTCGCTGAAATTTCCGTCTTTAGACCCCCCCTTCAGATAGGCGCGAACTGAGTCGCCGAGCGGTTGAATTACTTTTCCAGACCATTCAAGGAATGCGTCGGTCCTCCCCTTTTCTTTTCCTACTTTATGCGACATTTTTGACCCTAATCACTTTTTCAGTAGAGGTATGGAACCCCCCCGACCGGCTTTACCGCTTCGGCTCGGCACCAAGGTCCTTCTGTTTCTGTCTTTACGCCTTTCCCTTTCTTTTCCTTCCTCTGCATCGCCCAGGACACTTCATAAGACTCGCCTGCTGCGTGCGAGCACTTCTTCTTCCTTTCCCCAGACATCATCCAACAGATCTCGTTTACCAGACCTTCCTTCCCTCCCGCCCATAGCAGATTTCCCTGGCTTCGTCCTTCAGCACTTTCTCTTTCGGTAATATTTCCGTCCCTCCCATGCGAGAGTTCGCATTCCATTTTGATCCGCTCCCTCTCACCGCTTGGCAACGCAAAAATGTTTATCCATCCCGCCCCTCCTTTTTGACACCCCACTCGTATCGGAGGCCAGTTTTAGCGAACCTCCTCGTTCTCTTTTCAGAACCCGCATATCTTTTAAACCCCCTAGTGGGTGCACAATAGTGCTTCAGCTGATAGATGCTCCCCCCCAGCTTTTGACCCTTTTACATTCGTGCAAAGCCTTGTTGCCGTTGCGGCATGACGCCGGTCTCCTTCGATAGGCCCAATCTTAAGCCGATGCGATCAGTGCTGACGAAACATGCTGTGCCGGTGCCCCAAGCACATTTCCTCCCCGTCTTCCACGGCATTAGCCCCCCCCCCAATTCTTTTCCTTTCTTGACTCAAGGTAGGGCGTATCCTGGGTAGTTTCATATTAATCTGACAGCGATATTGGATCCCGGGCCGGGCACCTGCTCCCCCACGGGCATCGGGTGGCTACCCCGAACCCCTACCCCAAGCGTGCTCGCCTCAGAACGGTCTTGGATTCCTCCCCAAGAAATCTCAATCCAGCCCGCTTTGCAGAATTTGGCTTGTTTCGGATAGTACTTGTATGTCCCTGTGGCAATCCACGCCCATCTCCTGGACTTTGCCCGAATCCTTCAGTTCCCCTTTCTTTCCAAGAGTTATAAAGCTCGGCCTTCCTTGGTGATGAAAGCTCACCTATTTTCCCCCCATGTTGCACTGTCAATTTCCCTCGATCTAATTTTCCTGCGCTCACCCCGCCGAATCCTTTACTTCACTTTTTCTTTCAATGATTTCCCAGTGACTCTCTCTCCTCTCACATGGCACAAGCCCCGCGCGTTCGTTCTTTCATTTCTGTTGTTGACAGGTGTCAGTTTACGGAACCGTACACACCGGCTATTTCTCCTTGGATATTCTTCATGCTGCGCCCCCCGTATCACGCCCTCTGAGGCAATCCTTCTCCCCGTTGCCTGTCCCCCAGGCAGACCCTCCGTCATCAGCCCACATCCGTTAATCTGCTGAATGAGCTTTCCCTTCGTAAGCATAAGGCATCCTGTGCCTCTACCTTCCTCCGAATTTCCCCCTTCCTTTTCCTCTTGAACGTACTCCTGCTGATGCGTCGAGCTGATGAGCATTATACCCCCACAAGAGATCGAGTCCTCTTGCAATTTTTCCGCTCATTTTCTGCGAGCGTCCCCCTTCTCTTCTGTTCTAGTTCTTCAGCAAGAGGGCTCATAAAGTTGATATCTTCTCTCCCTTTTTTCCGTGTTGTTTTAGATAGGCTCTGATTTACGCTTTTCTTGTGCAGATAACCACCTCCACTGTCGCTTTAGGCAGTCAACGTCGTGCCAAAGTCCAGTCTCCCGCTTCTTCCGATGACCGATCTTGTTTCCTTTTGATCGCTACGTCTTCTCGTCAGATCTAGTTTCCCCCTCTTACCAGGTAGAATCTGTGCAATTTTTATGTACCGGATGGCGCGTTTTAACTGAAGCCGATCATTCCCCTCTACTTCGCGCTCTCTAGCACGTTCCCTTTTTCCTGTCTAAATTCGCCTTGTTAAGCGCTTTTCGGCGGGTGGACTCTTGGCGAGTCCGCCGCCTAGCCTGCATTCATCGCGATAGCCGGTTGTGTCTTCTTTTCCGAAATCCTCGGATAGCTTTCACCTTGATATCTGCGGGATTCGCGCGGGGGCTTTCTCTTCCCTAGCGTCTCGATAGTGAATGCCCCCAAAAGTAATCTTTGTTAGAAAGTGTTTTCCGGTGATTCGGGCCATTGTTGAATGTTTCTCCTGATCTTTGCTTTCTACTCAGTTATTACACCGGACGCCCCTTCCCCACATTTTCCGGCGGGACTATTAGCTCTTCTTTTCTTTTTTTACGTCAGCCGAGACAAAAATTCGCCATTGCTTCGTGCTCTATTTTTCTTGGGCCTGAGTTTTTTTGGAGTGACTAACCGTGCTGCAGAGGTCCTATCACGCTCGTTCCTCCCCCCATATTGGATTTATCGTCGCGGACCATCTCCTCTTTTCCCCAATTTAGTTTGCGCTGACGACGACCCGCCACCCGTCCTGATTTCCCCCCCCGACTTATCCGCACGTCGTTGTTCAGAAGACCTCAATGCTCTGACACTTCGTTTTCGTCCGGAATTGTTTTTCCCGGAACCGGTGTGCTTTCCTTGACCCGATTCTCCACCGAGTGAAGGCCGATTGAAGCCTTCTCACATTCGGCATTTCGCGCCCCGTGGCCCCAGGCTCTTCCCTTCCAATAAAAAAGATTTTCTTCTCCCCCATCTGTTGATCCACGGGCTCGATATTCCGACTAGCCCTTTGTTGTTCGGACATATCCCGTTGTTAGTGCGATTCGATAAATTGTATGGCCTCGATATTGATTTTCCCACTTAGTTCAGCGGTCCTTTCCCAGGATGATCATTTTTCGTCCCCGATCGCGGCTCGTCTCACTTCAGGCGATCATGAACTCTTTTCCGAACATGCGACTTGAGCTCTTTCGACCGATTCGCGATCTACCCTCGGCTCTGCAATGGAGCCCAGTTGTGTCTCCCTATATTTTCTCCCTGATGCGGGACGGAAATCTGCACTTCTTTCATTCCCTTTCCTTGAGAAGATATTACATTGTTCACTTTCTTAGCTCGTCGACCGGATCTTTCATATCGAGGACCTTTTGCAGCCCCCACACCCTACTCTGTTCAAGGCCTCTCTTTGTTGCGGTCATTAGACCCCCCCCTCCTGACGACGTAGCGCATGGGCACTTTTTCATGTCTAAGAGGCATTCTTGCAATTTCTGCGTCTTTCCATCTTTTTTTGCCAGGAATTGCTATTTTTTCCCTCTCCCCTCTGATGACGTTGATGATTAAAAATCCGCCCCAATTAGAGATTGATACCTTTTTCATACGTCGTCTCCCCCTCCGAGACGGCCTACCTCAAGTTTGATCCACAATAACGGGCGGTGTTTTGCCCGAAGCCTATCCTTTATCGGTCCGCATATCGGCCGCTTTACGTCGGGGTAGGCTTGGATGTCTTGGCCCGTCTTTCATACATTTCTCCTTTCCGAGATTTAATCTTTGCAGCCCCCGCGTTTTCCTCTCCCCTCCTCTTTTTTCAGCACAAGTTACAATGGCCCGCCTGCATGGTCAGGTTTTCCCTCAAGGTGGTTTCTCTCTGCTTTCCTTCCGCCGAGGCCTCTTGCTCCGGAGGCACTGTTGCTGTCGATCGGGTGACAGTCGCTCCCGTAATATCTTCCTCACTCCTCGTTTCCTGACGGCGTTCTGGCTCCCTTCACGATCTCCCCGCACAAGTCTTGGGTTCGTCGTCCCCCCTTAGACTGATGCGGGCGCGGATCGCCTACGCGTCCCGGATTCAGCCCGGCTTGATGAGGCCCTCTTTTAGTCTTCCCCTTTGTGAATGCGCCCCTGCGTCACGCAGCGTTCCCCCCCGCTGCTGCAGTTCGCTCGACGCTTGGCGCGGCCCTGCTCAGCCTTCCCGCCACTCCCTCCGACCCGCTTTTTCCACCGCGGCTTTGATATGCGCCTTCTTTGAGGAAAACGCTTACTCCTTCAGCTGTTCCTGATCCCAGTCGGGATTGCAGCATCCTTGAGCTCTGATTTGGCGAGTCTGCTTTGATCTCGAGTTTTCAGATCGGATCATCTTCCCCACCCTTCCTTATTGGTTTATCACAGGGACTCCAGGCATCCGCTGGTTGAAAATAGCATCCTCCCCATTCTCCGCCGATTTTTTCCCCATACGCTTCCATATTGCAAGAATGCCGTCTTCTCAGTCTACTTTGCGCTGCTCCCGAAGGCGGTTCTTCGTCCTTCTAAGGCTAACCGGCAGCGGCTACCTGATTGGTGCCCCACGTTCCTTTCCCCTGCTTCTCGGTTTTTGTTTCTAGCGTTTCTTGAAACTCCCGGTCCCCCTCTCCTCCGCTTCAGAGTGCCGTCTTGATAAATCAGGAGCTCTCCCATTGAGGAGATCACGCGTGCCACCAGCTCTTAATACGCGCGGAACCTCCTCATTGCCTGCCCCTGTAGCTTCTTCTGTTTCGCCAGTCCCCTTCTTCCCGATCAGAATTCCCTTGTCTCCCTTTCCGTCTTTTTGACGTTTTCCTGCTCTCCCGTGTCCCTTTTTTTTTTTTTGGATGCGCTCTTGGAAGTTTCCCAAGATTCCTCTCCTTGGCACCCTGTTAGTAGGGGGCACCTCCACTCTATGTGGCCCGACTTTTACCACCGGCCTGTCTTTCCTCCTTGCCGACCCGAGGATGTTCTTTTGACCAAACGAAGGGTTGCTGGCGGTCACCCCAATACGTTCGCGTGGGCTCTCTTGCCTCCCCCCTCTTTCCCTTGTTACAATCGGCAAATTCTGCCCCCCCGTCCTTGTCATGTCAACGGTTTTTCTTCGGCAGTCAGGATGCACACTCAGGTGCTCTAAGGTTATCGTCCGTTTCATCGCACGGTGTTCAGGTTTTCCTCCCCTTTGCCCGATCCGATGTTGACGCAATCAGGTTCCCTGACGTGCTATCGCCCTTTCAGCCGTTCTTGTTGTCCACCCGATGCGTCCTGATCCCGTCCATTGGACAGCGAGACGGATCGTCGTACCCCGACACGGACCATGGGGAGCCCCCCATGGTGCTCGCCTTCGTTGTCCACTTCACTTTGATCCTCGACAAGCACTCCGCCCTCTCCCATGAGAGCAACGTTGCCAGTCGCATTTTCGTTTTCTTCTCTAAGCAACTCGAACTCCCTTGTGCCGATCTCGTTTCTCCGCCGCAATTGACTTGAACGTTCCGTTGATTATAAAGTCGGCGGGAAGCTTGGTCAGTTTCACCATCTCTTGTTTGAATTTTCAAGCCTGATTCGTTCACGCCGACATTTTCCGAACATCCACTGTTCGTATTCCCTGCGGCTACCGCCCTGGATCGCTGAACCACATCTCCCGGCAAATCCCCCCGAGAGAGGCCCGTGAGTTTCTTTCAGTTTACCCGGAACCCAAACACGGTATTTCTTTCCCTCGAGCTTCCGTCCCTACGGGCGGGTCCGTTTGGCCGCCCATGGTTATCCACCCCCCCTCCTCACCCCCCTCCGGCTAACCCCACCAGTAGCCCCCAATACCGTCAGATTTTTTCAGAACAATCGATGGATTTCAGCTGACTACGTCCTTCCTCCCTTGTGCAGGCCCACGTCAAGATCTCTTTGCTTCCTCTCCGCCTGTCTGGAAATTGATTCGAGTCTTTCTCAAGACAGAACAAACCAGAGTTGTTTTGTGTATCTGTCACTGGCTGGCCTTGGCCGCGAATGCCTCAGCGACTCTCTTCGTTTTAATCTTCAGCAAGAGAGTTGCGCCCAATGATATCTCTTCCTCCTCTTTTTTCTCGAGATAGCACTTTGGCCTCTTTGCTGAAGATTATCCATCCCCTCAGCGCTCGGCGAAATTCTCCTTGCAAAGGCGCCCGCGGCTGGCGTCTCGCGCTTTGTGGGGAGCGCTCTCCTTTATCCTTACGATCATTTCTCTTTCGTTCCAGGTGGCCATTCGGAGTTTCCCCTTTCCGGTCGCTGCAAGGATGGCCTGCTGTTGCGAAGTCTCGCTCATCACTTTCGGGTGTCTTTTTCCTTACAGCTGACCTTTTTTCTGAGTGAAGGTGCTTTTTTACGCGCCCTTTCTTGGGTGGATACATATGGCGACTGCCGCCCGTGCACTCTCCCGGTGAGCCTTTTTTTTTCCCCCTTTTCCGAAGGGTGATACGCTTGCAACCTGCGGCAGATATCGCTTTTTTCTTGAGGTTTGGGTGCATCATTTTCTGCCGATCGTGCTCATGGCGTTATGCCATACTTCCCCCCCAACCTTGTTGATTCGCCTTTTGCTGTCTTTCTTTTTTGTGCGCTCGCAACCTCGCTGGCCCAATTTTTGTCTTAGTTTTGCTTTCTCCACAAGTCTTCGGACTACCCGGACTCCCTTTTCCCCTTCGTGACGAAGCGAGATTCCTTTTAGTTTTCGGTCTGTTCTTGGCTTGCTTACTCTCCCGTCCTCTCCCGCCCCCAGCGACGTCCCCGTTCGGGATCGCTATGTTTTCGAGGCGGAGTGAACAACGTTGTGCCTTTTGTTTTCTGCCTCATTGTTTTAGTCGCCAAGTCCCCCCGACTAGGTCTTCGCCGGCCACTCTCCTTCTCTGTGGCAATGGCCGGACTTTTTGCCCTTTCGTTTTTGACCTTCTAGGTCCCTTTAAATGAATCCTCTTCCCCCAATTTTCCGCCGAGGCTGTGCCGTTTTTCGTCCGTCACCTGTTGCGGCCCGTCTCCTCCGTTCCCTTTTTCGTCTGAACCGGACCCGGCACCGTGGAGGCCGACGTGACGCTACCCAGGACCGCTCCCGGGCAACATTTACAATCGCTGGGGATGCGCACCTTTTTTGTGTCCGCGACGATCTTTTCCTCCGTACCCCCTTCTTGTTTAGACATCTTCGGCGGTTCTTCCCCTCACCTACAGGGCAGGTTCGATAACGCAGCCTACGCTCCAGTCAGCGGTCCGTGCCAAGGATCAGGCTAATCTGTGTTCGATCGCTTTTCTCCTACTTCACGGCGCTCCTTCCCCCCCTGGCATGGATTTTTTGCGTTACCGATCGCTTAAGTCTGATCGATCTTTTCCCCTCCTTTTGCTCCCGATCACATGCCGCTACATACTAATGTTCCGCTCTCTTTCCTTGGGGGACGTAAGCCGTTCTGAAGTCTGCGACGATATTCTTCCCCACGTGGGCGTGCTTTTCCCCTTCGGCTAGACGGCTTCTTTTCCCCTTCTCAACACCCTGCGTCCTTCAGCGGGGTCGACCACGCTTAGCTCCCCTTTGCCGGTGGACGCGTGTTCGAATCTCCCCGCGACGGCCGAGGCTCCGGCTGCTTCGTCTTCTACACTTGCTCCGCCTTCCTCTGACCAAATTCTGAAGCGTCGTCGTTCGCCTTTTTCCTCATTTTTCGCGCAACGGGATCTTTCCCGTGTTTTGACTACACCACCACTTCATATCCGATCTGCACGTGCCTTCTGTCCGTGATCGCGGATCGACCCACCCCTCTGGTCTCTTCGGACGCCTACATACCTTTGAGTTTGTCCGATAAAGCTGTTTGATCGAGTGTTTTCGATGATCCCCCTCGGCGTTGATCTCGGAGGGTCGTCTTGCTGGGCCGGCAGTCCGACAGAGCTGAGCTTTCCCTTCTTCAAGGCTTGTGACTACGCAGATTGTTGTTAGGAATCAACGATGCCTCGCTCTACAATTTGGCCGCACTGCCCCACTGGCCGGGCTTTTCCCCCCCTCCGAGGTCCCGTAGGAATAATCACAGCCGCCCGGAGTTAAAGAGGTCGAATCCGTGTGTTTTCTGATCTTTTTCCAGTTAGCATGCCTCGTAATCTCTCTGTGTTGAGCAGCTAGGCTTTAACGGAGTCACCGTTATATACCGCAGCACGACTGACGCCTGCGTCGCATTGCTTTTTCACGGCCCTGCGCGGAATTGATCGCAGTTAACTGTTTTCTCCTTCTTACCGCTTTCCTCTTTGCCCAGTCTTTTTTTCTTTCCTCGTGATGCGCCCACCCTGGTTTTTCGTCAGCGCCTGTCCCTCTTTTTTTCCCGAGATTGTAGAAGCCGAGTCTGGCGCGGTGCTGTTTTCATCCGGAATCCATCAGCGTGACACGCCGCGCCCCCTCTCTTATATTTTTGAGGCGGAACACGCGCTTCGCGTCGTTTGCCCCTTGTATGATTCCCATTGACCCCTTCTGGTTTCTTCTTGATATCGATGCGTGACTTTGCTTTCCTCGGCGATCGTCTCTTTTCCTCTGGATCTGTTTTGACAATTGCGGCGTGGTGGATCGGTACTTCAATCCCGTTCTTGCGCCCTCAATAGCCTCGAATCGCCGGATGCTTCCCACCTTTTTACAGAATTGCCAAAGGACGCCGTTTCGGCGCCCATTTCTAAAACTGTGCCTGCGCTCCGATGACGGTCCCGGGACCAGGACAGCCCCTCACGGCCCTTACCGCTGCGATCTGGTCTCGTTATTTCTGCTCCCCCGGTGTTGAGATTCCTTGCGAATTCTAGAACGATTCCGGTAAGTCTTTCAGAAATGATAAGATCAGACGGACGAGATGGCGGATCGTAGCATCACATTGCTCTAGATCGGAAAGCGTCGCGGAAATAATCCCCCCGCAGTCGCCGAGGCGTCCGGATGTGATCGCGATTTTGGTCCTCTTCATCTCGTCTTCGTACATGTGAACTCCCATGGGTCAGGTAGGCCTTGGTCTTGTTGATATCGCGCCTTTTTTCGCGAAAGCACCGCGTTCAAGCTTCCCCGCCCAACCTTTGATGGCCCCCCCTCCCTTCCCCCTCCTTTGGCCATTCCCCGTATCGGAGCCAGAATGGCTATCGACCATTCCCCTGTCCTCTTCGCAGTCAGAACCCTTTCCCGATCTGACCCCCGTCCCCCCGTTGGGTGCGGACGGTTTCCCTATTGTCGCGTTGCTCCATTTGATTGACAATTTTTCCCCTGCTTTTTTCTGCGCTGCAATCTGTCGAAGCGGCCTTTTTCCCCCCCTGGTCCATCATCCTTTTTCTTCGCGCTCGTGTGCCTTTCTTCGCGCAGCAAGTCTGGTGCCGTGGTTCCCATTGTTCTTGCGGCTATTGTTCGCGCTTTTCCAGTTCCAGACGCCGTCGCTTTCTTTAGTTTTCGTCGTCCAGATCGCACTGACGCCGAATAATTTGGCCGCCGTGACTTCTCGGTGCCGTCCTGCGCCCCCCTCTTACGCCATCGGAGCCCCAACTATTCTTCGAGCAAGATTCTTGGATTCCTCGACAATTTTCCCTCGTCACCAGAGCGAGGCCCTGCACTGATTTGCATAATTTTCCTTTTGGGATCGGTCTTTCTAAGCAAGCTGCGACACGACCCTTCCTCAATTTCTTTCGCCGGAATCCACGTAGGATTATAAGCTCTTTTCCTGAATCTTTGAGTACCTCTCAAACAACTGCTCTTGCCTTGCCCTGGTTCCCCCCCTCTTTTCCTGGGGCCTTACCCACGCACCGCACTGAGACAATCCTTTTTCTTTACCTTCTTCTACCACGCCATGCGTAACAATCATGCCGCAAGTCCCGCTTTTTGCGTCCGCTATATATGACGGTTGAACTTGGCCGCTTTACCCTTCTTTCGTCCCCAGAACACACCGGATATCACCCCTTTGTGTAGCATGCACGGGTAGCGGATCAGGCCATCCACCGTCTCTCCCCCCCAGGCTAACTGGTCGAGTAGCTCAGGAAACTACACCCGTTGACATTCGCGACTTTGCGGAGGACTTCGGACCGCCCCGCATCTGTGCAGGCGCCCCCTTCTATCTATTGCGCTCTCCATCCCGACCTGACGAGTGTCCTTTCTTTATGCTGATGACGTCGAGGCTGTGGAATCCCTCACCCCAACAGAGCTCGGTTCAAATGTGGCTGCTGGACGTTGCACTTTTCGTTTTTTTTCTTCCCGATGCGGTAGATTACCTTTTTCTCTTTTCTCCACTAAATTTCGGGCGCTTCTATTCTCTTTCTTGTTTTTGGATTTTCTCTTCTCAGCGTCTTCCCAATACCTCTCCAGATCCTCCCCGCAGTAGCGAAATTCTCATTTCCAGTCCCATTCCTTGTTGCAGAGCGCTTTTTTTTTTGGGCTCGTCTCCTTATTCCCTCCTTACTCCCGCATTCTCGCGTTTTCAACCTCCATTTTCCCTTCCTGCGCGGCTCCGTTGAGATACAGTCTTTTTCTTTTTGCGTCAGTATCCGCATTCCAGCGCATTAGCCCTTCTTCGTCTGATGGAATGGTATTTCTGGCCTCCCGGGGTGCCGGTTACGTTCCGGCTAGGGGCACCAATATCCCGGATGCAGCCCGCGGAAACCCTTCAACGCGGTCTACGGTGTTGGGTTCCCGACTCTTTTTGATCCCCTGCTTTTCCCACCCGGCATCTCTTTTTCAGTTCGCTCTCTTTTGCTTGTATCATCGATTGGTCGCGTTTCTCCAGCTTTTTCCCTTCCTTAAAAGTTGTGTGATTCTCAGGGGGTCTTTTTGTTGTGTCGCAACTTTTTGTCCCAACATGCAACGATTCTTCTCCCTTTTTTGTCTTTCATTCCGGACTTTTCTTATCCACGCTGACCATCGTGACGGTCGTTAAGCCATTTTTCCTTTTTGTGGGATTGTCGTCCGCTTTCTACGAGCCGCTTCGACCAAATAGCGTTCCCCTTTTCACGTCCTTTGTATGGTCAGTTGCGACAAACTGGACCCCACGCTGTCTTTTTCTTTTCACCACCGATGGTCGGATCTTGCTTTCTTCCCCTTTTTGATACCGGTTTTTCACCTTCTCGTTACTTTCGATATTCGTCGCGATGCTGACGTTTATACGAGTCTCCAGCACGTCGGAAGCACATGCTCGACCCCCCCCCCCTGCTTCCGCCGGGCTGTGAATTTTTTCTTCCCCGGTCCACAGCTGTCTTTTCCTATCGCGGCACTCCGCGGCGCGCCCGATTTTCTTCCGCCGTGTTCTCGGTTTATCCTTCCGGCAACAGGCGTTTGCCGCCTTCCCAACCCCGTGGGGATGCGCACCGGTGATCCACTTTTCGCGACAGCAGTTGCCCCCCCCCCTTCTTTGGTTTCCCACATCTCGCGTGTTCCAGTTTCATTCTTTCCCGTTTCTTCCAACCCGTCTGGCCTCCGATCCCTCTCGGCTTTTCCACCTTCAGTGGGCGTATTTTTCTTAGGGACCCTTGGGCCTTCAGTTCTAGTTTCCTGCGACTTCCCAAATTCCTCTGACGGCAGTTTCTCCACTTCTCCTTGTTCATTATGACTCCCTTTTCCACTTTTGCCTTTTTCGCGTTCCCATGCCGGGACTAGCCATCGCGCCTGCAATGATTCCCGCTGTCCTTTTTTCCCTATCTGGTGTTCCGGTTGACGGGAACTTCCCCCGCCCCCTCCCTTGTTTATTCCGCTTTCTGCGACGATTTTCTTCCCCCCCAAACTATGGCGTGAACTTCTACGCCGGAAGGATCGTTTCCTCCATTTCCCCCCTGCGCCATCCCGTGTTTTCAAGACCACGCCTCGTCCAGGGCCCGGGTCAAAGGGCCGCGTTCCGGTGGTCGCCGGTGTGCCCGACTCATTGCCTTCGCAGGCGCTCTCTATGAGCCTTTTCTGCCTGTTTCTTTTACTGGTCCCCTTCCCCCCGGCGATGTTCAGGTCGCATGCTCTTTTCGCCGCCCCTTCCTGTATTCTGATCTCCGTGGTGATATACCCCCCTCGTATTTTTTTCACGCCGTCGATCTCCCTCGTGTTCTCCGCGACTCGTCCTTTCTGGCCCTACCCAGGATTTAACCATAACTTTCGTCTGCTGTCGTCAAGACCAGCTTTCCCCCTCCTTCCGCGGTCGGCCTTTATAATCCCGGTCGATGGGTTTCCTTTCTTTAGCGGCCGCTCTGTTTTCCTGCCGCGCTCTGGTCCCAATCCTCCAAAGCGATGGGACGTCTTTTTCGCTTGAAGCTGAAATTGCATCACCCTGTACCTTTGCGCTGCTACTTTTTTTTTTCCCTGAATCCACGGCCCCTGTCTTTCCAAGGATTTCGGTATTAGACCCCTCCTGGGAAGACTTGAAGTCCAGAGGCTGGGTCCTTCACGTGGTTGGTTGCTTTCCTTTTTTTTGACCCAGTCGACCCC
>Ga0179593_1602757_pt1 | contig 20707 bp, 26 predicted proteins | sample CZODoug2_1_08_16_FD_185931 | JGI IMG/M metagenome (GOLD analysis project Ga0179593, IMG submission 185931) | Vadose zone soil fungal communities from Angelo Coast Range Reserve, California, USA - CZODoug2_1_08_16fungal (PacBio error correction) | ecosystem: Environmental > Terrestrial > Soil >... | reverse complement strand
TTGACCGTTACCTTGAGATGCGCGCTATCCCCATTTGGGTGTCCCCAAACTTTGAGGATCGTCCTTTTTTCATTCGCTTTTTTCTTTCTTAAAACATCATGATCCCTTGCCCCCTTCGTCGTTCGGGGCATCCCAAGTTTCCTCGTTTTACCTTTTAATCTTTCCTTTCCCCCTATCCAGAGGCTATTAATTCTGAATTCAAGTCCCAACCTGCGAATAGGATGTGACCTTTCTTCAACCTCTATCAACCATATACCTCGTCCGCCCTTGGTGCTAAACTTTTCCGATCCTTTCGTTTCGTAGCTTCCGGATTTAATGATGTGGAATTTGGAGATCCCAGTCTTATTGCTATTCATCGACACCTTTTGTTTTAATCACTCCTATTCTTTTTTTGCCCACCCCAGATTGGTCGTCCCCCCCCCCTTTTACGATCGTTCTCCAATTCGGAGGGTCGCCCAATTTTAAAACCCTTTTTTTTTTTCTTCCCCCCCCCACTCCTCGCCCGGGTTAAATGAACTATGAGTTGTCTTTCCCGGTGGTTTTTCAAAGTTCAGAAATAAAACCCCCCTTTCTTTTTCCGACGCCTGATTTTTCCCGTTGTCCAATCGCCCTGTGAAAGTCTCTTTTTGACTTTCTCTTCACCTACTTTAGTTCTCTTCATCTGGAAGTTTTTGGAGGTATTTCTGGCCTGAAGCCGCTTTTTTCAGGGCCCTTTCCACAGGGCCACGATCCTGTTTGTCGGTGTCCCTTCCCCTTCATTGTTAATCTCCAGATCTCCCTCTTTCCATCCTTTTTCACTCGCTTCCCGATTGCCCCCTCCTGCCAGCAGATTCCCACCTGATAGTGGCAGGAGTAATCCCCCACCTGAGTTCCTTTGACACGTTCCCGGATCTCGTTATTCCTGCAAATTTTATGGTCCGGTCCAACAAGAGACTTGATGCTATTGCCAGCCTCTCCCTCCGGTGTTTCACGCCATTTGCTTTTCGTCGACGCCGCCCCTGGACCTTCTGTTAGGGAATTCATAATCTTTCCCCCCACCCCTCCTATTTGTTTTTCTCCCCTCCCCCCAGAAATGTTTCCCAAGCCTGTTCGCCTTCCCACCCACCCCCCGCTTTGGAAACTTAACCTTGTTTTGTCGGCATCTTTTGCTTGGCATGATGCGAAAACGTTTTTGCAGGTTTGCATCTCTCCTTCCGTACTGCCGGTTCCAGGAGTAGCCCCCCCATTTCACGCCTGAATACGCGACTATCGTATAGTTTTTTCTTAAGTCTTTGTTACCAGCACTTTTTTTCTCCCCCCTTTCGAATCTTCTTATGTCTTGGCGTATGTGAGGCATGATAGGATGCCTTTTCCCTTTCCTTTCGCCCTCCTGTCTTTGACCAAAAACGCCCTGGGCCATTCCAACCCTCCATTCCATGTTTTCTTTTTTCCCATGGAAAGCCCAGCAATACCATGCTTTCGAACATCGTTCTCTTCTATCAGTCCTTTGACGGAAAGAGCGTCGGTGTTTCCTTTTCCCGTTGACCTTGTTTCTCGAACGTGTGTGTTGGACGCAAGCATTTTTCCTTTTTGCAGCTCTGGACTTCGGTTTACATTGTGTCTTGCCTCTTACTGTATGGCTATCCACGTTCTACTTAAGGCTAGTGGATGCCCGGAACCCGATACCTTTTTCCTGGAATGTTGTCCAGGTTCCATGTAACGTTTATGACTCATCTCCCAAGTACGTGGAGTTTGTAATCCGGTTTCGAGATTTTGCTTGATGAGCGGAATGTGTCCATCCCTCTTTCTCATGGAAAAAGTGACGCCCTTTTCATCCTAAAGCAAAAGATTTCTCAAAGCTGCTTCCTTCCCCATACCCCAGTCTTATCCCTTTTTGTGGCTTCGATTCACTGAACGATCGGACCAAGTTCTCTCCTTCCCCCTCAGCTGGGGAGACCTTGGGATGATCTTTCTGCTGATACGCTGACGGTCTTCTTCAACTGTTAAACGTTCGTGTGTGGGGGTTTTTATTATAAAGACTGTCGTCAATCCTGGTAAGGTCCCTCTGCTAGCCTATGACCGGGGCTTTCGTCTCCGAATTTTTCCCCTATTTCTCGTTTTCCTCCTTGAGGATCGTCTGGATCTCTTCCCCCCCTGCTTAGCCCCGTACCACCAAATTGGCTTTTTCTTGAAAACCCTTCCCAAGGGTCTCCGTCCCCAGCGTAGACTCTATTTTCTCCTTTACGCTTGTCCGTTAACGTTCTTTCCGGCCCCCCCGGCCCCCTTTCCATTCTTCGCGTCGGTGCGAAATTTCCTCGTCTCTTTTTTCGGCTCCTGGGTTCGTTCCAGACCAATTTTTGTAGATGATTTGATCTTTGACTACGAAACCTTTGTTTCAGCCACTCTTTTTGCCGGTGTCGCTTTTCAGCTATAGCAACCCTTCCTGGCTCACGCCTCTGTTGTGCCCTTGAGTTTATTTGTTTTCAATATTGACAAACACCCCTTGGAGATCTTTTCTCGCTTTTTTTGCTCGGGACGCATCCTTTTCTCCTCCTGCGGCTGTGGCCCCCTCTCCGTTTTTCCGGACTGCGGGTTCTTTTCTACATTTCTAGATATTCGCCAGGCAAGCCCCTTCCGGATTTTGCGCCATGACGGTGCGCGGCCCCCTCCTCCCTACTTTTGTTTTTTTTTTTAGCTTCCCCCAGTCTTCAACGTCATTTCCATTCTCTGCGGTGTTCGATTCCCATCTGAGAACTCCGTTCAGGCCCGAGGTCTTGCGCCAATGTCTTTCAGTCCCTTAAGCAGGGCCCCTCCTTTTCTTTCGGCGCTTGTCCCCATCCCATTTATAGCCAATTCTCCAAGAGTTTTTTATGCACACTTTTTTCCACCAAGAAGGCAACCGCGGCGGGTTTCTCAGGTCCCTGTTTCTCCCATAATACGGCGACCAGGCAAAAACGTTTCTGCCATTGCCCCTTTTAAAAAGTACCAACCCCTTCTTATCTGGTCCCCTCCACATCTCCTACAAAACCCCTTTCGACGCCATAGTCTTTGCCCCCGGCCTTTTGGTAAATCTTGATGCCAGTTGCGCTCGTGGTGCGGTAATTTTTCCCCTGTCCCGTCCGTTCCCCGCGATATCGCTTTTTCTGCTCTTCGCCCCTTTACCCCGTTTTTTTTTTCTCGCCTTGGCCCCCCAGCGCTCTCCTTTTCAGGCCTTTCTCCGCGAGCCGAAATGCCGAACTGCATGACAAAGTTTTCCACCTTCAGGGGTGCTCTTTTCCATCATCTCGGATTCTGTTTTCTCCCGCGTATTTTTCCTCGCTGATCCTGCCACTTCCCCCTTCGGCCCCCCCAAGGACTTCCAGATCCGACCCCCTTTTACCGCGTTGGCCGACCCCCCGCGTCCTTCGAGTTCCAGCAAAAAAGGGCTGTCCCCTGGCGCACCTCTCGAGGCGGCTCTCGCTACTGGTCAGCTTTCCTTTTCCCTGGCAGGTGTGGCAGCCTTTGTATGACTATCTTTCGCAAGCGACTTTTTTTTGGCGTTTTTTTTGGGATGCCCCCCACTGGCTTAAAGGCGCAAGCGCCCCTCCGAAACCAGCTTTCCCCTCGCCTTTCTCCCCGTGGACTCCTTCCTGCCGGCTTGAAATGAATACCACGTCGTGAATTTCTCTCCCTCGTGGATGCACTTTCCCCCACATTCCTCGACATGATTATGTCCCCTGTACGCCAATCCCTGTAACTTTTTCGTGGTGTATCCGCTGCGCCATTTCCCCCAGGCCTTAAACTTTCTTTCCAGGAGCTGACCTGTCCCTCGTGCAAGTTATCGCTTCTTTTAAGAGAAGTGTTCCCCGAAACGGGCGCTTGCTTGACACGGGTTTTAGGGTTTTTCCTCCCCCCTTTCTTTTTACGCCTGCTTAGACGTGACCCCCTGACCCTTTTTTGATTTTTCTTTCGCCTGCGTCCCAACCATGGTTTTATCATGATTGCGGTGGGTGGTCTTTTCTTGGGTGAGTCACGACTTTTTCCTTTGCAACCCCGGAAAAGCTCCTCTTTCCTATAGCTTGTCCTCCCCCCCTCTTTCTTCCCTGAGGTTTTCCCAGAGCGTTGAGTCCGCGGACAACTTTTTCCCCCAAGCACTTCACGCGACCTTTTTTTTTTCGCCTGCAGCGGCGTCTTACTTCCCCCCCGTTTTATCGTCATCCGAAGGAAAGGAATGGACCCGCCCTGGACCTCAGCGCGCCCCTTTCACGAAACGTTCAATCCTTTCAAAGCGCTCGTCGACAAACTCTTTTCAGTTTCCCCTTCTTAAACTTTCGATTCAGGCGACTGGGTTCGAACAAAATAGGGAACATTTTTGCTCCTCTATGAATGAAGGTTTTCTCGTTTCTTTCGGACGCCAGGTTCTTATTCTCACACGGTTCGAGGATCTGTCTTCATATTCCCGTTCATTGTCGCCACAATTTTAAGTCCCGAACGAAGAGACTTCCCCCCCTCTTCAAAGCGCCCAGAATAAGGTATTTTTCCTTTTTTCCTCGTCTCCTGCACGTCCCGGTTTCCCCCTCTTTTGCTGCACCCTTTGGTTTCGGCTCTCGTGAGTCTTCCCGAGCCAGTCTATATCACATTTTCTATCATTTCCTTCCCCCCTACGCCACGGATTCTTTTTTCCCACCCTTGAAACTTTTCTCCTGATTCCCCACGCTTTTTCGTTTCCCCCCTCAGGTTCTATGTTCACCACTTGCCCCCCAGAGAACAACCTCTTGACATTTCTTCGTTTTCTGTTCCTTCGACCCCCCCCCCAAACCCCAGAGACATTTAGGGCGCGCGTTGGGCATACCCTTCCCTCCAGATTTCAACTCATCCAAAGGGATTTGGATTTTTTCCCTTTTCTTGAACCACCTGTCCTGAAAGAGACCCCTTCGTTCCTTTCGGTCGAGATTTTGTTCTTTCTGCGTTTGAACTATGGACCCTCCCTCCCCCCTCCGGAAGGCCCTTCTCGTCATGCGGCGTCCTTCCCCCATGTCAACTCCTCCTCGCTCTTCTTTGTTCGCTTCGTCCCTCCCTAGTTTTTGAATTTTGTAGTGTCGCCGGAAAAGCTCAAGACTGTTCCCCCTTCCTCGGCCGTACGCCCCCCCCCCCCAAATGGCGGACATCGTTATTTGGTCTTTTTCTCTTGTGAGTCCCCCCCCCCCTTCCTATTTTCTTCTCTTTTTCTTTAACTCATTCATAGACCTCGGACTGGAAGGAAAATTCAGTTAGGACCCCTCTCCCCCCTCTTTGACGCTCACCGGCGTTTTTTTTTCCCAATGTCTCGGACGACTCTTTTTTACCTCTCCCCTCGATCCCCGACGATCGCGCCTTTTTTTGCGCCTTTTTTTTCGGTAGCCTCTTCCTGGGTAACTCCATCTCGTTTCCTCCGTTGTTGTTGTTTTTTTCTCTATCTCAGCCATTATGGCAGACCGTCTCTCCTCAAACCTCGCGGATCGCTTTGTCTTCGCTCCCACGGCCCCTCTTCTATGTGCCTTTTGTAACCCTAGGTTGCGTCTGCGTTTCCCGGTCGCTCGCTTACGATGAAGTCCCTTCCCAGAGCCGAGGTGACCCTCTTCCTTCAAGTCCCGACTCTTTTCTCGAGTAGTGGGTGCATCTTCCCAATAGGATCCCCTTTCCCATCCTTCGCCCCCTCTTATTGTCTGGGTTCGTATACGCCGATCCATTTTTTTTCCTTTTAGCTCTCGGCCGCCCTTATGGGACTTCGCTTCCCCACGCTCCTGCGGTCATCGAAACTCCCCCTCCCCCCCCCCCCCGATCCTATCGTTTTTTCCCCTCCCCCGACCTTTTACGAGCTCCGCCCCCTTTCCCTTGCTCGAAGACTTTTGTCGTCAAAGAGATTAACCCCCCCCCTCTACCACTCCCCTCCCAGCAACTGACAGCTTCCTCGAATTGGTTTTTTTTCACCCTTGTCCAACTCCCCCCCCTACGGATCTTGAGAGCTGGATTTACGGAAAGCTAATTCGGCCCTTTGTATGTCTTGTGTGATATTTTCACGGAACCCCTTGTTCCCTCCTTCATTAGGTTTCTTTTTTCCTTTTTCCCTTCCTTTCTCTTGTCCCGCCTGCCGAAGCTGCGAGCAATGGGCCCAACCTTCCCCCCAACGATCCTGCGTTGCGCCTTTCCTGAAAAAGGTGCCTCTTTTTTTTGATTGATCCTCTCTTCCCTGATGGCCGATGTCATTCTCCCCGAATGACGTGAAAGGATGCACTCTGAACTCCGTTCTGCCTCTTTTATAAGTTTTCCCCCTTCTTCTTTTTTGACCTGCCCCCCCTGTTGTATTTGTTTCCTCCCCCTTCTTTCTTTATGTCCTTCTCCCCCAATTCAGGTTTTTTTCGCACGCCATTTCAACCCCTTTTTTTTTTCTCTCCCTCGCACTTTTTTTTTTTTTACCCCTTTTGGCCTATTCATAGGGAAATTTTCCAAAATGTTAATTTGTTCTGCACAGAAAAGCCCCTTGTCATCAAGCTTTTAGTTTTTTTAACACAACTTCTTTGAAAACTTTTTGGTATTTCTGCGGCCGCTTTTGAGGCCTTGACTTTTCTTTTCCCCGTTTGCGCGCTCGAAGCCTCTCTTTAATGCCGGCTTCCGGGTTTCTCCCTTTCCTCTGCCCTCTCCCTCTTAGGGATCGTCGCCTTAATTCTTCGTGGTTACGCACTTGGCCTTTCCTCTTATGGCGGCCCTCGGCTTCCCTTTTGATTTTCCTGCTGGAAAGTTCAGAAGGCCCCCTAGTTTTTGCCGTCCTTTTTTCTACAAACCCCCCCCCGCAAGCCCCAACCGCATCAATGTCTTTCCCCATGGCACTCCCTACGGGAAAGAACATGTTTCCGCCCTTCAACTCTTCCTTTTTTAATCCTTTCCACTCGGACAATCCCCTAGAGGAAGTCTGTTTAGTCCATCTACCCGTCAGTAACTGCCAGCAAACGGGCCGCGATACTGTTCCGGCTCGGTGTCCTCCGTGTTTCCCCGCCTTGCATTGCAGCAGGTATGGCTACAAAACCCTCTTTCCCTTGGTCTCTTCCCTTCTTGCCGCACCTTCTCGCCTGGGGTTTTTTAATTTCTCCCCTTCCTTGCTATGATTCAAAGAATGGATGCAACAATTTCCATGAAGGGTTGATGCGTCCCAGCCCTGTCCCTCCGTTGGGGGGCTTTTTTTTTTTTGTCCAGTTTCAATGGTCAACGTTTCTTCCGATTGACCTAACTCACAGTATTTCCCAGAAATTCCCCAGCTCTCACTTGAACTTGACTTTCATGGTCATCAAGTTAGATCTCGTCCTCTTTCCTCCATTCTTGCGGCTAAAGCTCCGAGAGAGGAGTGATTTTTCCTTTTTTTTTTCAACGGTGATAGTTTTTTCCCGCCTTCTGTTTATTTGTAACCTTCAATTCTTGTCAGGATCAGTTTCTCCCCGAGGAGCGATGACACCCCTTTCGTCTTCCCTCCCCATCTCCCGGTTTCTTAAGGTCTTTGGGTTACCCCTTGCGGCTAGAGTTCTTCCTTTGACCAGGTTTTTTTCCCTCTTCCCCAACCCTCTCCCCGACTGCCAAGTCCGGCTTCCTCTCATCGGAGATACGCGACTGGCCTTTCCCGGATGGCTTCACACGAGCTGCCTTTTTCAAATCGATTTCTCCCCGTTTCCCCGCGTGTCTCCTCCCGCGTTTTTCTTGTCCCCCTTTTTTCGCTTGGGTTTTTCAAGACCCCATCCTATGTCTTTTTCCCCGATTTTCCCTTTTTTTGCGATCCCAAGGCATGATCATTTTGAACTTTTTTTTCCCCTTTTTTGGCCCAGTATTCATCTCACTTTTCTCCCTTGACTCGGTTGCGCCTCGTAGGGGGCATGATCGTTTACACCCACCTTTTTATGACAAGTGCGCTGCGATTTGGGATTTTGTCTACGCTTTCACGCTTTGTTTTTATGCCGGCAGAGCCTGTGTCCCCTTTTCCTGTATGGAAATTTCTCCCTCCAAGACGCAGGCACACGAGTCCTTTAGCTTTCTTTCGAGACCCGGTTAATTTCCCTATTTTCATCATACCTTCCCCCTTTTTTTTGTTTTTTCTTTTTAGCTAGTTCCTGCTCCCACAGTCATGGAGCAACGGTCCGTATTTTTCTGCTCTATATCGAGCCCCTCTACAGGGCCGGCCCGTCACCTGCCCTCCCCCCCCCATGCGTCAAGCCCCGCTTCCCAAGCTTTGCCTTGAAAGTAAATCCCAACTCCGAATGCACTTCTCCAAATTTTTTTTCGACATTTCCTCCTGAAACTCTCGCCAGCTTTTCTTTCTACTGGGTTGCCCTATCCTCGTCCTGCGACACCCCCTTTTTTTTTTTTTCCAAGGTTGATCAGCCTATGCCTATCCCCCATCGTATATAGAACAATAACTTTCCTTCCTTCTGGGACGAACCCACTCGTTCCTAACAAATCTTTCTGACGTCTTATGGATCTCAACCCCATCTGACCGCTTGAATTCCTCCTATGGCTTTGGAAAAATTTTGCGCATTTTCCGAGTCATCCGGGAATGGACCTTCCTCGATTCCTGTTACCGGATGTCTCCTTGCCCTCCCCGTACCAGTCTTTTTTCCTACATTGTGGCCCCGTTGTTTCGAATGGCGCGAGACCTGAGCAGCAAGGAGGTCTTCCCCTCTGGACATTTTTTTTTCTCTCCGCCGCTTGACCGGTCTAGGTTCACTTCGGTTTCTTCTACCTGTTAACTGTGCATCGCGCTTTTCCCCAATCCGAATACAAAGACCTTCAGTTCGCTTTCGATAACCGAATTTTTCCCCCGAGTTTGGCCTTTTTACAGCCCTCCCGCGTGGCCCCTCAAAAGGAGGACGCATTTTCATAGCTGCGTTTTCTTTCCCCTGAGCGTGACGTTGTAGATCCTTTTACCTTCCACGGCGGGTGCAGAAGTCGTTCTCCCTAGCTGTCCTCAAAACGTGGGCCCCTTTAGTGATGCCTTTCTGGCAACTCCCTGCCTCCTCGACTGGACGAAACACTTCCCTTCCTTCCGTTGAGTCATGCCCCGGGCTGACCATGAAAGTCTTGACCTTGTCCGAGTGGAGGCCTTCAAACCTCTACAATCCGAGGGGTTTTCATTCTCCCCCATCCTTTGTAGGCTTTCTTTTCCCTATGCGCCTTTTCCCCTGAAACAGTTTTTCCCCGGCGTAATCTTTTTTACCGGGCCCAATTCCCTTCTTTTCAAGTTCTCTGCTTCATCTCGACTTCTCTGCGGCCGCCCTGACCCGGTCGCTGGGGAAAGACTTCCGCGATTTTTCCTGGCGACTTTCCCTTCAGGGGGAGGTTTTCGCTTCTTTTCTTTTATTCTTAATAACAATTTTTCTCCTCATGGACTCACGGTGGGTCTTAAGGACTTAATGCACAGAAAACCTAATCTCCTCTACGATCTTCCTTCCCGACTTTCCAGAGGGAATTCCTTCTTCGAGTCCTTCACAGTGCGTTAACAACCCTCTCTTCCTGCCCCTCATATAGGGCTGTTTTCCCCTACTAGTCAGGCATAGTCAAGACAGGCCTTTTCCTCCGGCCGAGACGCTCTTAAGCGCGCAAACCGTCCACTAACGTTCCAGCATGGTCCTTTTTCCAGAGGGCCTTGCTCCCCAACGCGTTTTCTTTCCCCCCCCGATTTTTCGTCGAAAATTGACCTTTCTTTTCCTTTGCTTGTCTACCAATCGGGAACATCGTCGTGTTGAATGCAGGCCCCCCTTTTTCTTTGCGACGCACGCCCCCTGTTCCCCCCCCCCCCCTGCGTTGCCCACAACCTGTGTAATTTTTTCTTCGTAGGTCTTCTCGAATCCACAGCTCATTTAAGTCCCCACCAAGCTTTTTTCCCGAACGAGATCTCATTGAAACTATGTCAAAGCGTTCCCTCTTTGTTTGATTTTTTCCTCGTGTCGTCCTTTCACTCCGTCTTTCCTCGATGCGTTTGCAATCATGTTCGCGGGTGCCTTCATGATTTCTAACCCCGTTTCAAGGATCCTCCTAAACGAAAAGGAGCTGTTTTTCCTTTCTCCATCCTCAAGGGATTTTCAATTTTCTCACGAGACGGTTCTATTTTTCCCCCCGTCAAAGTCACACCCCCTTTTCTGACCAGATTTGGACGGCGAAATACTCCAAACATCTCCATTTTTTCGGCATTTGCGCGGGTGACTTTCCCCCCTTTGGTTTTCAATCCTGGACCACCCTCATCCAGGGGTTATGTTTTGATTCTTTCCTGAAGAAACAAACCTGTCTGCCACGCACCACTCATTTGAAGGGCGAGATTGTTTAGTAGCGTTGTGTAATCTATTTCTGACCCCTTTCCCTTTATTAGAACGCCCCTGTTTCTTTCCTGATCGACCCATCGTTGCTGCTCCAGCCTCATCTTCGAGTGGTTTGTTTTTCGATGCAATACTTTTCCCCTATTTTTTTTTTATTCTTCCCTCTCTTCGCGCCAAGCTCCCCTCCCCCATGGATCGGCCCCTTTTTTATACGTCCCAACAAGCACTTCGGATGGTTGTCACTCTTCTTTGAGCTTGCCCATACTTCCTGACCTCTTCCTCAGGGTAACGATTTCTATGGAAGGAATACCTCCCCCTTTCAGCCGAGCAGGACGTCTTTTTTTTGCCTCCTTTTCAGAAAGAGTCTCGACCTTTGGCCTTTTTCCCTTCGATAACCCCCTCTCTCCGCCTGGATCCCCACTTTCTCGGTCGCATATCTATTGGTTAATTTCCCATCTCTCTCTTTTCCGCCTTCTTTTTTTTTTTTCTAGCACCCGTAGGCAGATGCGCCTCCCCCTTTTTTTTGACAAAAACCTTCGCGGCATCGTTCTTTTCTCGAAACCAAATTCCTTCCTTCTCTGTACTTCTTTTGGCCCCCTCAGGGAGAAGTAACGTCCTCGCCTTTAAGACATCGTTTCCTAGCCTTTTTTTTTTCTTCCCTGAGGGATTTTCACCCTCCCCTTTCTCTACAAGATTTTTCCCTCTTCACAGCTCTTCATCCCCCCCCACAGAAGACCTCTTGCTCTGGTTGGGTGGTATATACTCCGTCATTGTTCTGTTCTTTCCGGCGCGAATTAGCTTTCTTCCCCCAGGCTCGACGTTTCTCTCCCCCCCGTGCAACCCCCCCCTCCGATATCGGCTTTCTTGCACCTCTGGTCGTCCCGACGCAATGTACGGATCGTTAAGACCATGTCGTTAGTTTTTCCCCGAGACTACACCCCTTTCTACAAGCTCGACCGGGACCCTTTTTGACCCTTCTTTTGTCTTTCGAAATGGTTGGTTTCTTCCCCTTAGGTCCCACACGTTCTTGCCGAGGGATTCGGTTCCCCTTTCAGCCTCTTGGCCGAATGCTCTTGTTTCTTTACTTCTCTCAAAGTCTGGTCGAGCTTCCCTTTGTCTTCTTTCAACCCTAGGTTTACCTACCTGTGAAAGGCCTGGTTTCCCTTTTTGAGCCTTCAACGTGCCCCCCCCTTCCTGTTGCCCGATTTTTTTCCCTCCAATTCCTCTTTAAGATCTAGGCCTGTGCCTACTTTCCATTTGATTTGCCGACTTGCCAGTCCTCCACCTTTGATCCTTATTCTCCGTGACAGAATGAACCTGATCTTAGTGAATAGTTCCATGTCGTATTTCCCTCCCCCCTTTGTAGGTGGTCAAATGAGATTGATGCGATGCTTCTAGCCCCCCCACTCAGGTTTTTTCGCACGCATTTGCCACTGGTTTCCGCCGGCAAACGGGGACCCGCTTTTGCTTTTTTGCATCTTTTTTCGTTAATCCCAAATGTCCCTAGGTGTTCGCACCCCCCTTTCCCTCACTTCCTGTCGACGGAGTTTAAAATTAACGCGTTGTCGGTCGGTTTCTTCCCTTTTTAAACGTTGGACCCCCCCGTTTCCCGCCCCCTCCCGAATCCGTCGAGGTCAATGTGATTTCACACTACATTTCTCCGGGGCGTCTCCCCCCTTTGCTGATACGCGCATCGTTAGCATCCTCTCTTTTTCTTCCCTTTGTTTCCTCCTTTTTTTTCTGAGTTCAACCGCTTTAGCGCCACAGGATTCGAGTGCATGATAGACCTTTTTTATGCGAGCTTTGTGAACCCTCCCCGTACTACCCACCCCCAGGCCTTGCCTCACGATCCTCAATGTCTTCCCCCATTCATACCCTTCCCTGGATTCCAGTTCTAAGCGGCGGAGTATTGCCAACCCGCAAAAGCGCGGCCTCTTTTTCTCGGCGGGGGACCTTTTTTCGTTGTGGCGAGAACGGACTCGTCGTCTCTGACGCCGGTAAGTTTTTTTTCTCCAGGCGGCCGATTTTCCCACCCTTAAGATACTTTCAGGGGCTCTTTAGGCCTTTTGGTCACCTTGATAGGTCCGGCGTCCTGTTGTTCTTTCATTCCCCTGCTCTTTCAACATTAGCGCCATATGACGGAGATGAAAGTTCTTGCCTGTGGTCCCCAGGCGCTTTTATTTAACGTGGCACGATTGTTCCATAACTCCCTTTTGTGGATTTCTTCCCCCATCGTCCCTCCGGTCTTGCCTTCGTCCTGAAGCGCTCGACCACGTCGACTCTTTTCTTTTGGGCGACGGCGGCTCTTTTCGTCTTTCCCTCGCCCGGCGGCTTCGCCCCATTTTGGCCCCCCTTTTTTTGACTGCTCGAACGCTGTGACTCCTTCGCTCCATCTTATGTCAGGACTTTCGGCGATGCCCTGACTTGGGCTTCCTCCGATCTTCCTCTTCGCGGCCTTAGTTTTTTCCCCTTTTCATGCTCCTTTTGTTCTTCGCTTTTTTATTTCTGAAACGTTGATCGCTTCCGTCCCAAGGCGAGAACCCGACTTTTTCCAATGGTTTCCGAGCCATCCGGTAAGAGTTTTGCGACGGTCCGTCCCTTATGCTTCACAAGAGTTTTCCCGAGATTCCGCGTCTTCCCGGTCGAACTTGACTTGACGTCTCTTGGGTTCGTTCCCTCACCCCCCTCTCTTGTCACCTCTCTCTGTCTCCCTCCTCGGCTGATGAATTCTTTCTCGGCCTTTTCTTATCGCCCCCCCGTTGCGGCGCGACTGTTGTTATAGTTTTAGTGCGATCGGAAAAACCTTTTTTCCTTTTTTTTCCCTTGTTAGACGTCTTGTTCTTTGACTGTCGGACCGCCTTTTTTATGCATTCGGACTGTATTCAGTCGGCAGGCAAGGGTTTTTCGTCCAATTGATGTATTCCCGCAAGCCGCCCCTCCCAGTCAGGTTGCGCCCCCTTGAAGGCCTCTTTTCTACCCCTCCGTGTTGTTGATTTTCTTATTCCAGTTTCGCCACGTCATGGCGCACCTCACCCGTGTTTTTTGGGCGTTGAGAGCTCCATCGCGCAACTGCCGAAGTTTCGGCACAAGGCGATGACCGGTAGCTCGGGCAAAGAGAATGATTTCTGACCCTCAACTACACCATACTCACTTTCCACTCCCCACAGTTTTTTTCCGCTTCATGCCCACAATGAGGGTGCTAACCGTGTTCTCGAAGGGTTTCCCGTCTTTTACTCCTTCCGATAAACGTCACAATTCAGAATATTGTTATCCCCTCCGTTCCACCCCCATGAGGTCTGGTCTGGGCCCCTCCCCCAAGTCGCCGAACAAATCTCGTTTCATTTTTCGACCTTGTAATGAGGAATCCTCCTTGAAAGGTCGTTTTCAACGGAAGAAGGCCAGTCCCTGCATATCGCGCTCTCGGATCGGAGGACCCGCCTTGTTACCCCATTTTTTCGAACTTTGGGACGGACGGGCACCTGCTGCGCGACCGATCTCAATCCAAGAACTGCAGACAACCCTTTTTGTCCGTCTTCTCTTCTTCTCCGTATCGCGTGGCTCTCTGATCCCGTCTGGACCGCCTTCCTTCCAGAAGCCGATTTTTAAGTTTTGTTTTTTTTTGCCGAAAGCCGCGCAGTTGCTTTTTGTGCCAAAGGGCCTCCCCCCTCCTCTCTATCGCTTGCGGGCTCTCGCTCTTCGTTTTCTTTTGATTTTTCGTAGCGTGCCGTGCTTTTCCCCGAGACGAAGCGTTGTCCTCGACGGGGCTTGACTTTAGTTCTTTCCCCCCTTTGCACAGCGAATTGACCTCCCCCCCCTCCAACAGCCGCCTCCTGAATTTTGTTCCTCTCCTTTTAGGAAGGCTGGCCTGGACAACGTTTTCACTCTTCCTCTGCCAGAAGGCTCCGGAACCCTATCGGCCCCTGATAAGTTCCCGGGCATCGCCTCTCCAATGAAGCGTTGCGGACTGTGGCCGCCGATGAATGAAATTTTTTAAAGTCCCTTCCCAGATTTCGGGCAACAGCTAGTTGAGGTCATTTTTCTCCTCATCGACTCTTTATTACCCCTCAATCTTGGACAAGGGGTTAGAGCGGGAGAATTTTTTTTTTTTGAGGTCGAAATCCTTTGGTCGTCTATTACTTTGCAGGGTTCCTAATTTGATGCCTTTGGTTTTTTTCCGCGGGCGGTTTTGGTGTTTCTTCCGCCTGACGGGCACGAACCTCTAGCCTACTGCGAACTTTGATCGAGGGCACGCTACCTTCCTCAAGCGCATTCTCCACCCCCCTCCCCCTTTAGTACGCGCGAACGATTCGTTCATGTCTCCTGGGGTTTCAGGCAGAGCATCGTCGCCGCCCCTTCATGCGCAGAGTCCCCTCAAGGATTTGAGCAAACAAACCGTTTTTTCCCCCCCGACAACGTTCGCCTTAACGGCCGGCAGGTTTGTCCCCATTTTCCACAGCTCTTGGGTTTCGAGTCCTTGATTTTAATTGGATTTTCTGGCATCCCTTTTTTTCCTTTGGGAGTTTCCCCCCCCTTCTTCTACCCGTGTCCGTTTGCGCGCGTTCCTCCTGTGCCCTTTTGTGCCGAAACAACCTTGACTTTTCTTCGGTCTTCCACTCTACCCATCCCTCTAACCACCACATGTTTTCGACGTTACTCCTTTCACTTTTTCCAAGCGCCAAGTGATTTCAGGGTCGTCTCCTGCACGCTCAAGGTTCGATTTTTTTTTTTAGTTGCACTTTCCTTTGTTCTCTCTGAGTGGAGTCTTTCCACTACTATTCCTATACCTTTCCAGGATCATGGCTTTCACTACTGATTCCCCATTTTGAAACTGTTCACGCGGTGCTTTCCCCCCTCTAGGTCCTGTTCCTTCTTTATACACCCTTGAACTTCCTCGATCGGGTTGCCACTATCAAACAAGGTCACAAAGGCCCCTCCCCCTTTTGGACAGCTTTACGGCCATTCTTTTCCCTTCAACCCTTCTGTATTTTCCGACTTTTCCTGGCCCAATTCATCTGTCAGGTTCGGTCATTAAGTCTGTAGAGCGTTTTGTCTTATCTTTTCTTTCCTTGACCTGTCTGAGATCTCCCCAATGGGTTCTTGGATCGACCACTCTTTTGCTTTTCACACGATAGATTCGTCTTGTTGCGGCTTGTCTCTGCTTCCAGTCTCCTGTTATCGCATACATTCTATTTTTTAGCTCAAGGCACCCTTACCTTTCGGGGTATAGACCCCCCCCCTTTTGAACTCCCTTCTGACCCGTAGATTGATAATAGCTTTCATATTTCCCCCTTGCCCTCTGAATTTGTTTCAGGTTTTTAGACATCGGCCGGAATTCCCTCCCTCTGTTTTTACCCTCCTCTCCTTTGTTTCACGAGCTTCGGCGAGTTTCAAACTTATTTTTCCGACCTGTTCGTGCTCTCTCGATATTGACAAAAGCCCCGATAGGTTTTGCCCGCAACAATTTTGATCTTTTTTTTTCAAGGGTTTAAATCTCTTTTCCCTCCATAAGTGTGTTGTTGATCTTTTGATTTTAACGTAGAGATTCGGCAGACTCTCCACATTTGGCGCAACCTTCGAGGATAGATTTGTTAAGTCCTGAGAGTCCCCCCCTTTTGACCCTTTCGTCGGACACTTTTCCCCTAGTACGTGAGCGCGCCCGTTCATGATAGAACTCCCCTTCCTTAAAAGCACAGGTTTTTCTTTTTGACAAGTGTCTCACCCTTTTAACTTAATTGAGAATTCGGGGTGATCTTGAAAGATAGGGTATAGACCCATATCTCTTATTTTTGGTATTGCCGTTTCTCTTGCTTCCCTTCTCCCCCCAGAGAATTGGGATGCCCTTTCTCTTCGTTATTCATCGAAACAACGTTCTTCCCACCTCATATCGTGTCCAGTCCAGCAAGATGGGGGTTTTTTTTTTTTCCGAGCCTTTCTTTTTCGACGACCATGTCGCGCCTTCCCAAGAGATTCAAAGCCAGCCATACACGGGACTCATTAGTTTCCTTTCCCCCCTTGGTTTTCACATCCAACCCCCCACATCCCCTGTATTTCTTGCCCCCCTCCGGCTTCCGGCAGATGGCACGCGCGGCCCTGTGACTCTTTTTGGGACTTTTTCCCCTTTTCCTAATCGGTCGAGATCCCCGGTTTTTCTACTGGTGAACCACGGTCCCTCTCGTGACGACGACCCGCTGGAGCTTTTTTTTTCTTGCCAACGCTCCTGTTTGTTAGTGCAAGCCATGATCCTTTCCCTTGATGTGATATCGAGTGGTATCGAGCCCTGATCCGACTTTACCTGACTCAACCCTGAGCGTGAAGCCTCGCACTCACGGTCTTTCTCCTCCCTTTCACTAGCTTTATTCGTGCCCCCCATTTTTCTTGGTGGACGTTCCAAATGAGATATGATCTCTTTAATCGTTTTTTTTCTTCCTGACTCCCCCCTGCACTGTCGTCCCCGGTCGCCAACGGACATTTTTTCTTTTTTCTTTCTAGGAAGTCCTCCAAAAATTTCCCCCTGACCCTTCCAATGTTTTTTTTCAGTTCCTTTCGACGGCAACCCACAGATGCCCTTTTTTTTTTTTTTTTTTTTCTTTTTAGAGTGCTGCCGCGGACGCTTTCTTGTTTCTTCCTTTTCGGTGCACGGTTTGCGCGCTTGAATCCTGTTCCCGGATTGCTGTCTTCGACGATGCCGCGATGCCACTTTTATCCGCTCGGTCTCTCCGCTTCTTTTGCCGCACTTTGGTTTTCGGACGGCCATCGGAAGTTGCATGCTCTCAATGACGAAACTCTGCCTTTAGTGCCCGTAAACAGTCTTGCCCGGCCGTTCCCCCTTTCCCCCCGAAATCAATGGAGGCCCACTGCACTTTTGAACCCTACATGCCTTTCGACACCTTTTCTCAAGTTCCTTTTCACCTACTGAAAAAAGGTCCTAGTCCTGCGTCCCCCTTTCTTCTTTCTTGAGAAACTGGGCCTTTCCCCCTGCTCGTGAAATTGACAGCCTTTCCGCTTTACCAAGCGTTGAATCGAGAGACATGATGACCTTTTCGGCATTACTTGTTCTTTTGTGGCTGCCCTTCCCTTCCATCCGATAGTGTTCCGGTCATCCATTTCCTTTGCCTGGAGTTCCCAAAGAAGGGGTCGGGTTCAAGCAAGGGAATGAAGGTGACCCCTCCTCCTCTCTTTTTGGTTTCGTAACAGGAGCCTTTTGAATTTTTTCCCCACTTTTGAAGCCCTTGCATCACTAAAGCCCCGTCCTTTAATTCGTCCATCAGCGTCACCAGGTCCGTCGGATTGAGCTCTTCGCGAGAGAGCCGCCCTTCGATTGGAGAACTGGTCTTTGTGGCCCGCGCTCCTTTTCGGATGGCACGCGGACATTCCGTGAATAGTTTTTCCGATGCTTCTTGGTAGGTCCATTCCGGATTGCTTGTTCGAGCCCCCGCTTGAACGCGGGTTCTTTCTGGAACCGGTTTTCGCATAAGTTTATCGTTAAGTTCCTTGAGGATGATTCGTCTCACGTACTTCACCCCCTCTTTCTTTCCCCCCCCCCTGCGAGAAAACGACCAGGCTTTTTTTTCCCCCCTCGTCTTCGAATCGCGGCCGGACTTTGTTTGCCGGCCCCCCAATTAAATCGATGCTTCCGCGTATGGAGAATCCTTTTTTTGCGATTTTTTCTAGTTTTTTTTTCTTCCCACTATACTGTTTATTGTATATTTTCTTTGATAAACGGTGATCCGAACTTTTTGCCTTTTTTCCTTATCCGAAAAAAGTCGTCTTCCCTCCGAGGTTACCGTTTTTGCATGCTTGCCCCCCCCCCCAATTTATCCTTCTGAGGAGTTTGGCCCCCTCGGGACTGTCTCTTTGACTGCGTTTAAGGGGCTTCGCACTTTAGAAGACCTGTCAGAGCAGTATCTTTCTAATGTTCTCCTCCCTCCATCCCCTTCCAAGGTCAAAAGGCCTTTTGCTCATTATGTGCGCGACGTTCTTCACCCTACTCCTCTGTTGTTGTTGGAGCTCCCAGTAGCAGAACATTTCCCGGCCGTTTTTCTCCTGCTTTTGGGCGCGATAAATAGAACTTTCCGCTTCCCGCAACGTCTCCTCCTCCCGCTGCCGTGTCCTTTCGCCAATTTTGTGAGGCGTCCGACCTCCCAACCGCATCGCACTTCCTCGTTTTACGATAATGAAACAACGCTTTTTCAACCGCGGCGGGATCTCCTTCGTGCGCATATCCTACGGCACCCCAAAGTTATGATCAGATAAGTCTTTCGTCTACATTAAACCCTTCGATGAAGAACCCCCTTCTTTTCCCTCCCCCCCAAATCTGCGTGGCTTCTCCCCCCGAAGCTTCCTTAAAGTTCGCGCTCGTGGGTCCGTTTTTTTTCCTGCCCTTCTTTCTCCTCTTACTCACCGTTGGTTGAGCCAGTTGAGTGTTTTCTCAAGTGGGGACGGCAACTCCTGTCAGCATTTTTGCCGGAGCCGGCAAGGAAAGGCCTTTTTCCTTTCCAGCATTAAGGCGCGACCTATTTTTTAGGAAGCAAGGATCTTGCATGAATTGCTCAAGACGCCAAGGTCCACCCAGCGTTCGCATTGCCCCCTCAAGTTTTCCAGCGGCATTTCCAGCCCGCGCTCTTCGGCGCCAACGTCTTTCCAAGTTCATATCGATTGCTGCTCTCTTCTCTTTCCGAGCCTTAAGGAAGACCCTTTCCGGCATTTCGCAGCTGGCAAGCCCTTCCGGTTTATCTTAGGGATTCCCGGCCTTGCCAGCGCAGAGGAATGGAAGACTCCAGCCCCCACCTTTCCGTTCCTTTACACGGGGGGACTTTATATGCCGGGATGTCATGGCATACACGTCTGATCTCAGCTCTCCCCCTTTCGTTTTGTGGGGAGAACCGGCCCCCCCCCCACCGCCATTTGATCCGAGGGTCCTGGTCCTCACTCCTGACGTAGTTTTTGTAGGTTGGAGCATTTTTTTGACAGCCCCCTTGCATTTCCCACACGCGTCAAGCTGGAACCTTTTTTTTTTCCCCAGTCCGTTGCGGCCCGTTCCCCTCCGCTCCTAATGAAGGAGAAGAAACAGCCGCAGCACGGTCTCTTTTGGGGAACCTAATTCAGGCTTAGATCTTTCTCCAAGAAGTTGGTCGTAATGATGCTTCGTTAGCCAATAATCGGGGGATGGGGCAGCTTCTTGGGTGTCGCACAGACCCGTCCGTCCCCTTTCCACCCTCCGCCTTCGTCCTTTTTTGCGCTTGAAATAGCGTCCTAGGTAGGAAATTTCTTGGGCTCAAGACGAACACTTCTTAAAGAGCAGGGCAGCCGACCGATATGCCCGTACTAGGATGCTTAGCCTTTTCCTGAACCCTGCATGTCACCGCGACGGCCTTCTTTTTTTTTCCCCCCGTTTTCACAAACGTTCCAGCATGGCTACTTTTCCAAAACTCGTTAAGTTTCATGGGTTTCGTTCGAAAGGACTGTCATCCAAATAGGACCTTTTTTTTTCGTCCCTGTACCTATGAATGTCCGGCCCTCTCCTTTCGGACCCTTTGCAAATGTGTGCGAACCCCCCCCCCCTGAATTTTATGTCTTCTTTAGCGAATTAGCATTTTCCTCGCCACCATACAGTTTTTTACGATTGAGACTCCTGTGGTAAACCACCCCGGTCCCGCCAGGACCTTCTTTCAAGTGGCGGTTTCTAATTTCACGTCTCAACTTGCACGTTCTGTTTCGAGTTCTAGTGAAGTCTTTCCCTCGCGACTCCCTTTCAATATTCATGTTGCCCACGACGCAACAGGATATTTGGCCGACAATGGTTGGGGATACATTGCTCCCCCTTTTTTTTATCGTCACCTTTTCCCTAGGTTTAAACACCTACATAAACATTCGTCCCCCTTCTGGGTTCCCGTTTGAACCCCCAACAGGGGACATTTTCAACCCTCGCGTTGGGACCTTTACGGACTCCCCCCGCGCCCTCCGGGATTTTTGGATTCCCCATGTTAAGAAAACCATTTGACCCGCCCCAATTTCTCCGTTTCCCCCCTTAGAGATCCGAGCTTTTCCCTTCTTTGCAAGACCTTATCGATCAGTGGTTCGTACTTCGCCTCTTTGTCGCTGTCACACTTGTTTTTGGAGTCGATGAATCTTCCTTTTTCCTCCATTAACTCGGCCTCTCAGACCGAACCCTTCGGCCGTACTTCCTCCCCCCCAATTTGACCTCTGTCGGAAACCCCGGTTCGGTTTTGCTTCCTGCTTTGAAGATTCCCCCCCGATACAGGGACTTGAATTCCTCAGGCACAGGCTATTCGGGAAATTCAGTGTAGAAATCCCTCTGCTCCCCGTCCTTTTTTCCCCCCCCCTTCTCTTCGAAGGTCTTTTGCCGAGAACAAAGCGATCCGCGAAGGTTCCTGGGTAGTTTTTTTTCATTTCTGGGT
>Ga0179593_1518586_pt1 | contig 20707 bp, 30 predicted proteins | sample CZODoug2_1_08_16_FD_185931 | JGI IMG/M metagenome (GOLD analysis project Ga0179593, IMG submission 185931) | Vadose zone soil fungal communities from Angelo Coast Range Reserve, California, USA - CZODoug2_1_08_16fungal (PacBio error correction) | ecosystem: Environmental > Terrestrial > Soil >... | reverse complement strand
CTCTTTTCTTTTCGCAGGACATTTTTGGGGGTCCACCCCCCTTTTCGTTGTTTCCGAGTTTTTGAAGACTCGGAAACCGAGAATACTTTTTCCTACTTTTTCCCATTTTCTCGTCGCTTTTGTGCCCACCTTCCCGATTCCAGCGGTTTTTCCCTTAATTCTGTCCCCCATAAGATCACTCCGACAATTTTCCGGGCGGGTGGCGCGGGCTTTCCCTTTTCCCCGGTTTCCCGGAAAGTGTGTGTAGGTTTTCGTTTTCCTCCGGTCGGCACAGCTAGGGACTTGTCCCTCCCAACATCCCCCCGTGTCCCTTGCCGTACCCTCTTTTTTTAGCTCCTACGAAACATGGGCAGTGTGTTCCCATTTTTTTTTTCTCGCAAGGATAGGTGGTCCGGCAGTATTCGCGGGCCCCCCCTTTTTTTTTTTGGATCCCTTCGGCAACACAAGAGAGGCGGAGTCCCCCTTTCATCTTTTTTTATCTTTGTGCGACCTTGGAACCTACGGTGGGTGAGTTGATCATTTTTTATCTTCTATTTCTGCCGTTTCTTTCGCCGCCCAAATCCCGCATGCCCTTCCCACTCAGCTTTTAATGACGTGGCAGCGAGACACTTGTGTTGTTATCCCAGGTGTTGAACCACCCAATTTCACAACGTGTGCTGCTTGATCGATTTTGCTGTGTCCATGACGCTTCCCTCCCCCCCCGTAAATTGTCGCTCACGGGAGCGAAGTCCCTTACCCCCCCCCCTTCTTTTTCCCCGCCGGCTCTCCGTATTTTCATACAACTCTCTTTTTTTCTGTTTTCCTCCCGGTTTTTTTTTTTTTTTTTTTTTTTTTTTTTTTTCTTGGAACCAGATACTGTGAAAATCGTCCTCCTTTCCCCAGATGGGTGTTTCCTGACGTCTGGATTTTTTTCCACCCCTGGGTTTTTCCAATTCCCTTTCATCCCCTTTTTCTCGTTTCCGTTTCCCCAACCATTTCGACCAAATGTTTCCCCCCCCTCGTTGAACTTATCCTTTCTTTTTGTGATTTACCTTTGAAACATGCGGTTCCCCCCTGTTGACTGCCGTTGAAAAACCGCTACCCAACATCGTGGTTGGGGCGGCCCCTTTTTTTTTCCTTGTTTTTACCTGCTTGTTCCCTCGCCCCGTGGTTTTCTTTTTCGTCTTTGCGAGGTGCATCTTTTCCCAACTTCCGTTTTCCCGCGGTGCGCTTTTTGGCCGCCGTCATAGTGTGGTATTGGACCTCCTCCTTAGTTTGGTTTCCCAACCCCCAAGGCCTGGTTCCCTCCCCCCTCCGCAAACACCATTGTCCATTCGGCAGGCAGACTGTCTCCCCCCCCTTGGTCGTTGAGGGGTACCTCTTTCCGGGTGAATTTTCCCTGAGTTTTTTTGCAGATAAATTTTCCCCTTTTTTCCCGTGCCACATGGGGTGTTCCACCACGCTCCATTGTTGCTCCCTCCCCCACTCCAAAGGACACCCACAAGCGTTTCCAAATTTTCGTGTTAGTCCCCCTGGAAGGCGGTTTCCTGTTGTTTCCCTTTGTTTCTGGGGTCGGCCCCTGGCTGGCGGGTGAGAGTTGTCCCAATTCTGTCCGTCCTTCGGCTTTTCCTTGTAGTTTTTCCTGTTCGTTTTTTTTGCGGCTGCCTGTTTTTTTTTTGTCTTCCACTGTTGGACTTTCGAAAGAGCCTGTTGGTCGCGCTTCTGATCGTTCCGGCCCCTGCCCAAACTTTTTGCCTTACCCTTCCATTCCTTCCCGACACTGAGGTGGCCGTCGTGAGAGATTCGGAGTGTTTCTTGTTTTCTTTTCACCCCCCCTTTTCCCTGAGAAAGGACAGATTAGTTCCCCATCTTTTGCTGGTGCGAAGTTTGTTTTCTTTCCCCCGGCCCCACCGCGCCCCAAATCCTTCCTGGCGTTCCGGGATTAAAAGTCTGATCCTCCCACTCCTCGTTTGTCCCCTGTCCTTTTTTTTTTGTTTTGTTTGGGCTTTCTTCTTTATCGCCCAGGTCTTTTTGTTACATTTCGCAATGTCGGTCTGCCTTCCTTTTTTCCCGCTTTAATTTTTTTCTGCCCCGATGTCCCCCATTCGTTTTCCTTTTTTCTTTTTTCCCATTGGACTTCCCCACTCTGCTGGGTTTTTGACCAACCTACCTCATTGCGCGGCCGGCCCCTTTTCTTCTCTTTTGCGCATGTTCCGTTGTTATCCCTTTCCTTCAGATTTTTTGTCCTAGAAGTTTTTTGCCCAATCCCGTTTCCTGTCCCGCTGGGGGTTCATTTGCCAATCGAATGTACAATCGTTCCCCCCCCCCCCCTTCTGCTGTCCCAGGTCCTCCGTTGTCCTCCCATTTTTTTGTTCCGGACAAACTTTTCGATTTCCCTAGATGGATGTGGTCACCGCCACAAAACAGCTCCCCGCTAAACTCACGGGGAACTTCGTTTGTCTTGCTTTTTCTCCCGCCGAATGATCCCGAGTCCTGGTTTTGCTGAATCCCCCCTACTTTCTTCCTCCCTTTTCCCCGTTCTTTGGTGCTCGGTATCCCCTCCTGCGTGTTGTGGGCTAGGAACTTCTCTTGGTGTTGTGAACCCACATGGATTCACCCACCCCCATGAATTTTATCTCTGTTTGCTTGTGTTGTCCGCTCTTGGATTGAATTCCTTTCCCTCGGTGGAAATAGCTTTTCCCCCCCCTCCACAGAGTGCCCCCGTTCTCCCGTTCCCTTCAGCTTCCAATCATTGCCGATTGTCGTGTGTGACACCCTTGCTGTCATTAGTCTTTCCGCCGCAGGTACGTTCTTCTTTCCAGTCTTTGTTTTTCCCTCTCCCATACGGCGATAGATACCCCAACCACGACCCTTGCGTTAAGCCCCTTTCCCTTGACATCCACGCGTCAAATGAGTGTAGTCACCCCCCTTTTTGGTGACATTTACCCCTGGCACCCCCCCCCCTGTCCGCTCCGTTGGCTTTCTGACTTGGGGCCGTTTCCATTTCCTTTCCCCCCTTCGAAAAAGAGCAGTCACAGCAGCATTCCTAGACAGAAGAAAGGACCCCCCCCACCGTTGTCATGGGGTCACCCCCGTTCCATTAAGGCCGACAAATCGCTTTGTCAACTACAGGGCTCCCCCTGCCAGCAGCACCACTTAACAGACCCCGCGGTTCCAGTTCCATGTGTCCGGCTTCTTTATTATTCTTTAGTGTTCCCTCCCTCGCCATTTTGAGGAGATGGTCGGCGTCCGCGCTGCGTGACATACCTTTTCCCCCACTTTCAAGCGCATTTGGCTCCCCCTCTTTCTTCCCCCCCGTCGTTGTTTTTCCCGGTCCCCCCAACCAGTTCCCCCCCCCCCTCAACAACGAACAACCCATGTTAAGGTTAACAGGGAAATCGGCACCCCCCCTGTTTCCCTAGTTCAACTTTTTTTGACTTTCCCCTAAACCGCAAATTTGTTCTCGGGTTCCAAGTTAAAGTTTTTTCAGATCGCCCCCAGCCCCGGTCTCCTTTTCCGATTCCAAACTTTTTCCCTCCCCCATGGCCCTCCGTGGTTTCCCCAACTAGTCCTCCTCTGTAACGCATCCTTTAATTTTATCCACCCTAATTGGGTCGAACAAATTTTCCCCCTCCCAACACTTTACCCCCGCTGCCTTTTTTTACTCCAATTTCTTTTTTTTTTTGCTTTGTGTCCTTCGGCGGGCCCCCCCTGAACAACACCCATTTGTTTGCACTTTTTTCGTTCAGTATCTGCAATTTTTTGGACGGTCCCCACACCCCCCTGTTTTTCCCCCTTTTTTTTTTGACATTCAAATTACAACCCCCGTGGCGCCTGGAGTATGCCCCTTATGAGTTTTGAAAACTTTGGTCTTGTTTTGGCCAGGCTTGTGGACCCACTCCCCAGCACTTCGTTCAAAAATTTTCTCCCCACTATGACTTTCCCTTGATTTTTTTCCGTGAGACCTTTCACCCCCCCCCTTTTTTATTCCACCCCCACAAATGCGATTCTCGTCTCCACCAAACCTTTTTCTCCAAACCTCCGTGTGCATTAAAGGCCCACCCCCGTTAGCCCACATCTTTGTTTTTTTTTGCTCCCGCCTTCAAACCTTTTCTTGCCCCCCCCCCCCCCAACCTGCCTGTTAAATGAATCCGGCAAGAACCGAACCTTCCTCTTCCCTCGATTTCAACACGGATGGTGGCGTCCCCTCCCAGTGCGGGCCATTTTTTTTCTACCCCATGGTTTCCCCTTAATCTACGTTAAACCCCTGTTTTTCGGGTGTTATTTAAAGGGTTTTCGCCCCCCATCACCTGACCGACCCTTACACCCCCCATCTTTGGCACTTTTTTCCCCTCCAGTATTCTTTTGTCGCCACGTCCCCCGTCTAGACCTTAGAAACCCCTCAGTGTTGAAACGGCCCTTACGCGCCCCCCAACTAATTTTGTTTTCGTTTGTCGGTGTTTTTTCCTTTCCTTTCTGAAAGGCCCTAGACACTGTCATACACTCGCAAAGTCCCTCTTTTTTCTCCCCGAGGTTGCCGGTGGTGCAAAACCCGGTCACCTCTCCCTTTCCCCCACGCGTTTTTTTAGTCTCTTCCTGGTGGACCAAATTCAAATTTGCCGGGGGGCTTTGTCTGTTTTTGGCCCCGTCCGCCCCTTGGCCCTGGATTCTGCCAGAATCTCCCTAGCCTTAACCCCGTAGGCCACTTTTAGTCCTGTTTTTTTGTTTTGAAATTTTTGTCACGGCCCACCCTTGCGTCCCCCCCTTCGTTTTTGTTTGTCTTACTTGGCCATCCTTCAAAAAAGTTTTGAAAAAACCCCTTCTTTTCTTGATATGCGTCCTTAGATCCATTCACTCGCTTTGTCCCCGGTACCTTTCCCCCTTTCCTTCCCCCTTCCAACTTAATTTTTTTCCCCCGCGTTTGGCTAACCCCCTAGCTTTTTTTTAGCCGCGGGGTCCCCCCCGTCCCCACTGATTGTTGTTGACCTTTTGACTTCGTCGTTCTGCTTTGTTTCAAACTGGGCCTCCCCGTCCCGTACGGATTTTGTTTTGTTTTTATCTCACGTCGCGTTTCGCCACCGTTTTTTCCCTTGATTCCGGTCAGATTCATTCTCCTCAATTTCAGCCTTTTTGTGAGACTCGGGTCGGTCCGTGCCGCGAAAAATAAGGGGAACGGGTTCTGTGCTTCCCCTTTCTTTCTTTGTTCTTTTTCTTCGTTTTTTTCGTTCTTTTACCGAAGTTTGCAGGTGGCTGCCCTCACCCCACTGCCAACCCTTTTTTTAATGTCTTTCATCGACCACTTCTCCCTTTCTCGTCCCTCCCCTTTGGGAGATAGGATTCGCGCTTTTTTGAACTGACCCCCCCCTGTTGTCTTTTTTGAACTTTTCCCTTGTGCCGTGGCATGCTCGATGGTTTTACCGGTGGTACCCCTTTTGAATACCCCCCTTGACAATACCCCTCCCTCTTTCCCCTTTTTTTTGGCTTTCGTGATTCCAGGCGGGCTTACATTTTGGCTCTTCCTTTCCCCCGCTCTTACCTAGTTTTCTTTTTTGCGGGCTGTTGGCGGTCCGGTTTTTCTCCTCCTTTCGGGAAAGGCGGCAGGAACTGTTTGAATCATTTTCAGGCTTTCGGGAGTTCCCAGGTGGTTTGGCGCTCTTACCCGGACCCACTTTCGTTTCTTTTCTTATAAAATAGGGACCAGACCAACTTTCTTCCCGGAGTTTTTTTCTGTTTTTCAACAAATTTCTTTTCTCTTCCCGGCACACACGCGCGCTGGCTTTTGTCTGGACCAGAAATTCGCGAAGTCCCTTTTTCACGTTTTTGCGTTTTGGCGGGTCTCTTAATCTGCCCCTTTTTTTCTGCATTTTTTCCCCTGCAGTTCGGCCCCGGAGACCCCCTATTTCCCCCTGTCTGCGGCCGAACGCGGTGTTCCCCTCCTTTTACCCGTTTTTTGACACAAAACCACGCCATTTTTAGTACCTTCTGTTTTTTTTTATGGTTCCAGTTCGCGGCTCCCTTCCCGCCTTTCTCCCCGTAACCCAACTTTTTCCCTAACCCCCATCGTGTGTTTTCGGTCTGTAACAAAATATGTTCGTCCCCTTTGTTTTTTTTGAACCCAAGAAATCATGTTTCGCCCTTTGCCCATGGTGGTGGTTGTGTTAAAGGGTGTCGAGATGGATTTTTTTTCCTTGTGTTCCACCGAAAACCCACCGCGTTACCTTTACTCTTTAACTCGTTCGTTTTTTGACCAATTTTTCAGCTTTTTGTAATCGATCAACCGATCTGCCGGATTTTCATTTTGACCTGTCCCTTTTCCATAAAATGATGATTGTTTTTTTAGCTGTTTCTTTTTCCCCCTTTTTTTATACAAAATAGTGGTTTAACCTGTGGCCCTTCTTGAAAACCCGGATACATATTTTTCCCAGCTTTCAGTTTTTGGGATTCTTTTTACCCTCCGCCTTTCCGCGCCGTCCCCCCAATGTTCCAGTTCTTGGCACGTTTCCGAGAACAGTTCATTGCTTTTCTTTTTCTTTTTCCACCATGCATGGCCGCGCGTCTTCCCAAAAAACTATTGAATCGTTTGCCCTTCCGGCGGCAGGGGTTGATTTGATCCTTTGTTCTTTTGACGTACCTCTGAAGACTCACGAACCCCCCTCGTTTCTTTTGCCACCAACGCTCATTGGCGCCGTACGCTCAATTTCCCTTGGCAAAAAACCCAGAATTTGAGTTCCCCACTGGAATGAGTACTTTTTTTTTCCAAGTGTCTTTTCCCGAGGGGTTGCTGCCTTCCGGAGAGGTTCTTTTACAGCCGAGGACTCTTTTGTTTTTTTTTTCCGGGCTCAAGTTTAATTCGAAAATCTGCCTGTGGCCTGGTCCCTGGATTTTCTTCCAGTCTTTTGACCCCTTTTTTTCCCGTTGAGCCCTCTTCTTTTTTATCCACAAGTCCCCCTTTTTTTCCTCTTGTCGGCTTCTTTTGATCCCATACTCGACACGGTTGTTTCTGACTGATTTTGATGTTGTAACCCTTCTTTCAGCCACTTGAGTTTTCCGCGTGCTTTGGCCGAACTTTGTGTTTCGTTTTCTCCCCGCATCCCCCCCAGGCCAATCTCCTCCATTGGCTACTGACTTCAACGTTCCCTTGTCTGAACACGGTGTACCTGCCCCCCTGGTTTTTTCTTTTTCTTTGGGACGTTTATGCTCATTTCATCGGGTTTGGCCATCGCCCACTGTCGGTTTCATGCCGGGCCGGTGGGTTCTGGATTTCGTTGCGTAAATTAATTAACGGTTTCGCCCTGCGGGTCATTGTGTTTACTTTTCCTTACCCAAAGCGCGTCATAACTACTCACGTGAGAGTCTTCATTGTCGGCATGAACGAGCCTTTTCCCTTTTTTTTAATTTTCTTTCCCCCTGTTTTCTTTCTCCCAATGGGACCAACCCCCCCATCTGTTGAAACCATCCCGTTTTGCAGTTGAACTATCGCAGCAATGTTCCCCACCACGATTTTTTTCTCCCAACCCCTTTCGCAGAGCCCTACTTCCCCTTGCCGATTTTTGTCACAACCGTTTTACGTCGTATTTCACCTTAGGGATGTCCTTCTTTCCTCCCAACCCCCCTTTGGAGGCAAAAGCTTACAACTTTGACTGAGCTTTGCGCATTGTTCTATCGACCATTAATGAGAAACGTTCTCTGTTCTATATATATTTTCCTTCTATTTTTGAGATCGCGAGGAGTCCCGCAGATCCTCTTTTGGGTAAACTTTCTGTCTGGCGGTGCTGGCCCCAGTTGGGGAGCCTCCTTTACATCCGTCCTTTTTTCTCGCTGTCTTTTTTTTCGTAATGATTTCATTCCTCCGAATGAAATCCGTGCCCCAAAATTTGTTCTGGTCCCTGGAAATGCTTTACCGTAGCGTCCGGCGAACCGTTTCCCTCCCCCTTCGGTGTGAAACCTTCCTCTTTTTTTCGTTTTTCCTGCCCCCTCCGCGTTTGCAAACGACTTCCTGTTATTTTTTTGTCACTTCCCCACCCCATGATAGGGTCGGTCCCCCAAAACCCGGACATCCCATGCGCGTTGCCCGCAAATTTTCCTTCCCCAGCAGTCCCCTTTTTTCCCCAATTCTTTTTACTTTGGTTCAGTCGCTTTGTCCAAGTCCCACGGAAAAACCACACTCCTTTTTCTCGCTCACTGTTCCTGCCGGCCATTCTTTCTTTCCGAGTGAAAGCCAGCGGGCCAACCCCCCCACCTTGACACATTGCGTCTTTCCCCCCACTCCCCGGACCCTACATCATAAAGTCAAGCATGCTTTGCACCTGCACTCGGGACAGTTGTTATTTTGCTCCGTTTTCATTATTTAACGTTAATCCGTCCGTCCCCCCTTTTGAGTGTCGCGGGCGGATTTTTTTTCCCCCACAATTTCCCAAAAAACGTTTCTTCACAATAAAAAAGCAGTCCCTTCTCCGCTGTGGTCAAAATTTCCGTTCCCAAACTTTCCAAAAACCTTTTGTCCCCTTTTCTCTCCCCGCAGGAAGCGGTCCACCTCCCCATTTAGCTTACTTGGGCTTCTCAAAATTTGAAACGTTTCCTTCCTCCTGTAATCTTTCCAGTCCTGAATTCCTTTCCAGCACCAGTTTTTCCCCCCCAACCTGCCTACCCACGCCCAGACTCGGCAAGCTACCCAACTACCTTGCTGAACGAACCAATTTTTACTCCTGGTTTGACTTTCCTTGGGGAGTCCCAAAAGCTCACCCGCTGGTTTTCTTCCCCGGACCGGCTGCCTTTCCCCCCACATACAACCAAACTGCTTCCCCCGTGGTTCCAAATGTCTTTTGGTGCCAAGGTTTGTTTCTGTGTCTTTTTTTTTCTCCCAAATGAGAGTTGTCCCCCCAACCTGAGTCTGGCCGACGATGTTCTCCGTCGGGGTGCCGGTTCCACCCCCCCCCTGTTCACAGTGGACCTCCCCAAATGAACAAACCACCCTCCCTGCGTTCTCCATGTCCTTTATTTGCTTGTGGACAGGTTTCCCCTGGTTGTTTCAACTCCCTTTGCACCGTAACCACTCTTTCACATTGCCACGACTATGACGGTCCTGGTAAGGGTTTTCTTTGACACCCCCCCCAGAGCCCCCCCAAACCCCCTCTGTTTCGCTTGAACCCAACCCCTGCGATACTCAAAGGTGTTGCCCCCTAACCTGGTGCCCGGCCCCCCCAACCATATTTCCCCCCCCCCTCGTTTTCCCTTTTTTTTTTTTCGACTATTCCAACCCAAGTTGTTTTCCGATGTCACCCGTCCCTTCCCGTGACAAATCGCTGGATTTTCCCCCCCGGATGGTTTTCGATTTTAACCCCCCCCCCTGTCCTCAGAACCTTTGTTTTTGACCCTCAAAACGCTACGCCCAAACCCTTTTGCGCGGGCATTGGTACACAACGTTTTTTGCGTCCCCCCCCCAAACTTCCCCGATCCAAATTCACCCCCACCCCAATCCTTTGGGTCCCTTGCTTCGAAGTTTCCCTTTTTCCGTCCACGTCCCCGAGTGTTGTACAAGACCCGCGCAACCATTTGTGAAAAATAATTTAAGCCCTACCTCGTCCCCGATTTGTCCCCTTTTTTGTTTGTTTTTCGGGTTTCGTGGGTTGTCTGTTTTTTTTTTCTCCTCCGGACCTGTCATCCCCCCCGTCTTAAATCCAAAGGGCGGTTTTGTAGAGTGGCCGTGTTGGTTTTTCCGTGACCCCCCTATACAGCGCTGAAACCAGCTTCGGGGCGTTCCGTCGGCCCTTGTGTTGGCCCATCGTTCGTTTCCTTTTGGGTCCTGCGGGGCTTTTTTTCTTGCCCTCACCCATGAATGCAGATCCTCCCCTTTTTTCCTCCACCCCGTAGGTCAACTTTTTTCGGCTCCTTCTTTATGGTCGGGTGGCCGTACCCGGGGCGTCGTTTTTTTGGCCTCCCCCTAAAACCTTTTGGTTGTGAACACCCCCCCCTCCTTGAATATGCGTGGCTCCTCCCCTTTTTCTGTGTCGGATAGTTCCCTTACTGTCCCCCCCTTAGTAGTCCCTCCCCCCCCCCCCCCCCCGCCCCCAGTACCGGCCCCCTGTTTTCCGCGCAACCCCCCCCAGGGCTTTGGGATGAATTCTCTCTTTGTTTCTTCGTTTGTCCTGGCTCGTTTTTCATATTCCGAAAACCACTGGTTTCTTTTTAACCAGCACGCCCCCTCCCCCGTCCTCTGCTGGATTCTTTCTTGCACATTAAACTAGTGACAGTCCCGTTTTCATCTTCCGGTGTTGGCCTGCGCGTCCTTCCAAAGGGACTGTGCTGGAGTCGTATTTCCTTAAAAAGGGTGATTTCTGTCATCTTTTTTTTTTCTCCCCCCCCCCCTCTCTCAGGTTCCGTCCCCCCCCACCAATGTGTTCCCACAACTTTGACAAGGTACGCCGCTCACCTCCTCCCCCTCCCCTTCCGTGTTGTTGTTGATTGCTACCTTTCCCCCCCTTGTTCACACCCGTCTTGTTAACCTGGGCGGCAGCCTGGATGGAGAACTCCCCCCCCCCTTAAAAGATCACTTTACTTATTTCCTCAACCGCCGTCCCATTCCCTTTTCGTTTGGCAACCCCCCCCCGGAAGGACTTCCCTTGTCTTTTTGCCCTTCTGTACGCTTTTTTCTGCCCTTCGGACCTTCGGCGCGGGTTACGTAAGGGGTTCCCTCGTTTTCGGAAAGTGTAGTCCAGAGCTTTTCACACCTCTAGAAACAGCGTCCCCTTTCCCCAAACTCTTTTTTTTTTTTTTTCTGCGATCCCCGCTGTCACCACGACGCGTGTGCTTTAAGCATTGGCAGTGACAGGGACCCCCTCTCTCGTCATTTCCCCCCTGCCAGTTTTCCCTATAGCCCGGTTTCAACCAAATTGTCTTTTCTCCTGGCACACACCACCCCCTTGCCCGGAGCAGGTCGTGGCTGCTTACAACGACTGTGCCGTGGGGTGGAGGCTACGATGGGCTGTTTCCTCCGACTTCTTTTGGGGGGGATGGTCCCCCCCTCCCCTGGCCCCGGGCCCCTCCCCCACCCTGGCACTGCGCGCGACCCAACTCTTTTCGCCGGGTAATCCCAGGTGGTTTCCCCCCCCAACCCCGGATTTCCCCCCACAGCTGCTTGTTTCGATTTTCTTGTTTCCCCTCGTTTCCACTTTCCCGAACCTTTCGTCTGACCCGACAACCCCCTCATTACCGTTTGGTCTCGTTAGGTCCCATATTTCGTTGCTTGGTTCGCAGGTTCTTCCCCCGGGTTTCCCTCTTTTCCCCCCAGAAATTCCCGCCCCCTTCGACTTCTTGCCCAATTGGGGGTGGTGCTGGGTTAACTTTTTTTATGGATTTTGGTCCCTAACAACTTTTTCCCCGTCCAAGAACGGGTTTTTTATTCCCCCCAACAAACCCCGTACCCAAAGATCTTTCGCTCCAAAGCCGTTTTTTTGATCTCTTTTCCCCTTGCTGATTTTTCCCCCTCTTGAAACATGCCCGTTTTTTTCCTTCAATTTTTTCCTTGTGGCCCCCTTACTGGCCTTTTCTTACAAAATTCGGCCTTGGTGCTTGATGACAAACCGGATTTTTTTTCCCTTAGTTCGCCCTAGATGCGCTTTTTTTTCTTTTTTTGTTCGGAACCCTCGGTCCCTCACAACTGTCCTTTTCATATTTCCGGAATGTCCGAAGAAGTTTACGGGCTGCTTTTTTGCTTTCACCCTTTCTGTGACAGAGGAAATTACTACCGCACCCTTTCCGGGGGCTGCCACTCCCCTTCGCAAAAGGTTTTTCATTTGACTTCCTCTGGTTTTGATTTACAGTCCCCTTATCCACATTGCTACTCCGCAATTTGTTTGGTGGCCCCCCCACCCCGACCCCCTTGACCCTCCGACCCATCACCGGAACTTTCCAAATGCCCCCCAAGGAGTGGCCCCCCCCAAATACATGGAGTACCCCATGTTTTTTTTTACTTTTGGTCAAAGTTGTCTCTGGTTTTTCTTGTTTGGACGTTGTGACCCCCTTTCCCCCTGCTCCGGCTAATGCGTTACCCTGTTTGGTTTGTTTTCCGCGCTGTTTTTTTTTCTTGACTCCCCCTTGTTTCCTTTTTCGAAGAAGCATTTTCCCTCCTCTGATTATTACATCTGTTCCCTTTTGCAGAGAACCGTTCTTTCTTTATTTTTTTTTTATCCAAGTTACGAATGTAATTCATTGATCTCTTCGGTGCTCCCCCTTTTTTTTCCGTTGAATTGTTTTTGTCCACCTTTGTTATGTTGGGTTGACGGCGGTTCACTTCCTTTATGTACTCGTTGGGAGCGTTGCATGGGTGAGTGCGTACGTTTTTTCTCACGTACCACCGGCCTGCAGTCCAATCCTCCCCCCTTTTTTCCTTTATTAACCCTTTCTTCTTTTTAATGCCTTTAAAGCGACGAACTGTCTGTGTTTCCCTTTTGACGCTTATGTCCGCCCGTCTTTTGTTCCCTCCCCCCCACTGTGTCTTTTGCCCCTGGTTTTTTTTGTGGGCTTGGCAATTTTTCTTGATGAAACATTCAAGGGCGCCTTTCGTTTTTGTCCCCCCCATTGACTTACACCCAACCCTTTTGGACCAAACTACTTTCCCCCTAGCTCTGCAGCACTGGGGTGAAGCTGTCAGACGCATTTTATTTTTTTTATCGAGGATTCTTTTCCGTTTCCCCCCCACAGAAAGTTTCCCCCTTCGGAGGCCCCCAGGAACAATTTTACTGCACAAGGTACCCCCCATCTCTTGCTTTTCTACACCTCCCCCTCCTGTCCATGACACCCTGCTCCGTATTGTCCGGAACTGAATTTAACTGCTTTGATTGGTTTCCCACCTGGCACAGCCTCCAATTCCTTTCTGCTTGTATTCCGTATTGTTTTCTCGACCCACCTTGCGATCCTTCGAGAAGGTCCGGTCTTATGTACCCTTTCCCTGTTGTGTTGTTTTTTTTTTCTTTTTTCCCCTCCCGGAGTTGCTTGCTGGAGTCCACCTTTTACTTTGCCTACCCCATCGCCCCCTGCAGTACCCCCCTATGAATTTATCGCTGTGCTGGGTGTACTCTTGCATCCATTCAACGTTGCGGTTTTTCCATTGGTTCCTCCCCCTCTTCCCTTTTTTTCATTCACGCTCTGGCGACGGGGTCACAGTGTTCGTTTGTTTCTATACATTTTCTAGTTTTTTTTCCTGCCCGCCCTCGAGTTTGCACGCCTTGGGTGCCCCACTTTTCAGTCAGCTTGATTCGCTGCCTCCCCCCCACCCCGAAAAAATGGTTTGCTTTTTTGCAGCATCCATTTTTTTGCCCTAGCTCAAGGTTGACGTTGTCCTTCGCTTTGGGGCAACCTTTTTGCACCCAAAATGACCTTCTGGCACTTGCGCACCGTATTTGTCCCTGTCACTAAAGAAGAGACGACGCCCTCCCGTTCAGACAAGGGCCCCCACCCCCCTGTTCTTCAGCACTTTTTGCTTTCAAACACGTTGGTGGCGTACCCTTAAAGTAAAAGATTTAATCTCGCCACCCCCCCCGCTTCCATCGTGCCACCTCGTACCTCATTTCTCCCGAAAAGTTTTCATTTTTCCATGTCCCGACATTTGAGGTTTTGGTCTGTTGGCGTGAAATAGTTTTTCCCGCCAAAAAGTCTGCCCTCGGCAATACGATCCCACCCCCGTCTTTTCCGCGGGTACAACAATTTTTTCCCCCCCCCTCTCCCCAAGAACCCCCCTTGTCGCGAAAAGTTTCCGCAGGATATAATTTTGGGACGCTTGACCTTTTTTCTTTACCCTCCCTGTCTCACTGTTTTCCCTCTACACTTTACCATAGTATCGTCCTCAATCAGAGTTTTTCGCGTTATCCCCCTTTGGCTTCCTTCGGCCATTCCACTTTTCCTCCCCCCCCCCCCCCCCACTTCCCCGAGTACCCCCCCTTACTTCCAGAAGCTCCTCATTCCTGGCGGAAATTTTTAGTAGGAATTTCTCCAAGCCTTCACCGCCTCGTTCGTCTTGAACCAAGCCGCAACTTTACCCAACCCCTTTATTTCCTTTTTGACCCCCCTTTTGCCCCCACGCCTCTCCTTCCTTTTCTGTTTTCTTCGACCACCACCATTTTCTTGCACAACACAACCCCCTTGCGGAGCTTTTCTGCATTCCCTTTTTTGACGGTCCCCTTCCGGTCCATACTTTCCCCCCCCCCACCTCAACCTTCCCCGCAACCGATGCAATCGTTTATTTCCCTGGTCGCCCCGGGTCCTGTTTTTTTGGCGACCCCAGTCCCAAGTAAACCTGTTTGATCCAAGACTTTGGGACGACTTTTTCCCGACGCCTTGGTTCCGCGTCCCTTTCACAAAGAATTTCCCCCCCACAAGGCTATCTCTCACTCACCCCACGGCGGATCTTAAAAAAATCCGTTTTTCCGCGTTCCCCCTTGCCCGACCCCAAAAAACCCCTCATTTTGTCTGGCCGGGGCCGTTCACGTCCAAGTTGATTGCTTCCCACGCCCTTCCCTCTCCCCCTTTTGCCGAAAATCGCTGGTATCGCCCTTTTTTGAAGCGACCCCACCCTTTTTTTCTACAAGGTTGTTGACACTGAACCTTCTTTTAAGTTTTTTGGGATGTGTTTGTGTGTGCGTCCCAAATCCAGATTCGAACCCCCTTTCCCCCCCCCCTCATTGTGTCCAGCTTTCAAAGTTAAGTTTCCTCGCCACGTCCCTTTCTGAAACTTTTTTCTCCCCCTCATGTCTTTATGAAACATTCCTTCACGGGCGCAACACGACTGCCCCTTTTCCCTTTCGGTTTTTCGTGCGGGTGCGTTTGTCGTCGCCCCTTTGTTCTGTCCCCCCGAGGAAATTTTTCCCTCCCCTCCCAATGCAGCGTTACTCCAGGTGGACTTGGTGTTGTTCCCCCCTTCCCGATGCGGACCCGTTCCCGGCGGCGTCTTTTCTTCCCCACTTTTTCTTGTCCCTGGGCCCCCCCGCCTGCGTTGATTTTGCTGCCAGTACGAAACGTCGCTACTTGCCGTGTTCCCCCGCCCCACGTTGTCCGGTCTTATTGTCCCTTTTTCCTGAGAATTCTTTGGTTTTCCCCCTTTTTCGCCGCTTCATTTACGACGGGTTTTTTTCAAAAAGTTGGTCCTGGGGCTCATCTTTTTCCTCGTCCTACCCGATTCCCTTTTCGAAGATCGTGATCTTAGGTCTCCCCTTTTTTATGAAGGCCCCCGCACAAGGTATGTTTCGGCCCGTATTTAGTAGTCTGCCACCATGCTTTACTTTTTTCTCACGTTTTTCGATGTTTTTGGGCTCTTTTTGGGCTCTTTAACAAACCTCGCGCCTTTCCCCACACTTTGCCCAAACCGGATTCCCTTACTGCCGGCGAAAGACAAGGTTCGAGGCTGGATTTCCGGTGTAGTCCCATTAAATTGTCATGCGATTTTTCCCTTTTGGTGTTGCCTTGTTACGGACCCTTCCTGGGGACTTTCTTATGGCAATCGCCTTTGTCGTTTTCCCTGTTATCTACCCATCGAGCGGCTGGCCCGTCCAACGACAAACCCCCCCAGGTTTTTTTTTTCCCCCCCCTCCCCTTCGTCCAGCGTCCATTCTTTTCTTTTTTTTTGTTGTCGATAGGATTTTCTCCTACTGTCCCCCCCCCTTTGTTTTGGAACACACACTGGTTGTTCGTTGGGACGGGCTGCAATGGGAATTTCCTGCCCACGAGAACCACCTTTACTTCCAATACCGCCCGTCAAATTCCAATTTTATCGTCTTGTTCCGCGGCAACTGAATGTTCCCACTTCTAACTGGGCATTTTATCAGCTTCTTTCTGGAACCCGTGTTCCCTTTTTTTTTAGGTCGTTTTTTTTTCGGCCCTGTGTCGGCTTTTTGTTGACAACCTCCCTCTGCGTTCCGAGTTACGTTCATCCCATGCTTTTTTTTCTGCGCTTACTCCGACCCAGGGTTATTTCGCGTTTCCCTTTTCTACGTAAAACCTTTCAGTGACCTGGTGTCCCCTCTTATCCCTTCTCGAGGCCTGCCGCCAGACCGGGTCCGATGATCCCCTTCCCCCAACAACTCCCCTTTTTTTTGTTTTGGGCCGTTTTGACCCCTCCCCCTTTTCCAGCCCAAGTGGACCTAGTGGTTTTTGTTTTTTTTTGGTGCGTTATCTGCATTCGCGTTTTGCCCCGCAAACTTTTCCCGCAGTCTTTTCCCCTTCCTTCCCTTCCCCCACCCCTGCGTTGCGGCGCGGGAACGCTTTTTTTTCGAGGGTAATTTTTCCCCCTGTTCCCCCCACACGGGCCCACTCTGGCTTCACTTTGACGGTGTCTTGACCAGTTGCGCTTCTTCCTCCACCTTCTCCCTCCCCCCTCCCAACACCGCTCCTCCTTTTTTTTGAGATTAGGTCCTTTTCATTATTTTAACTCCCCCCTGCGGAGGTTCGCATTTCTCCTCGGGGGACAGGTGTTTGAAACCGATGTTTTGAAAAACTTCGACGTTGCCTTTCGGTGGAATGTTTTCCCTCGACTTCTGCATTTGACGTCAAACCCTTTCTTCCCGAAACGCACGGGTCTTCAGTTCCCCACAACCTGTTCGACCATTTTCCCCGCCCTTGTGTATTCGTTTATGCGATTCTCATTTTTCGCTTTAACCCCCCATCCGGTTTTCATTCCCTTTCTAAACGTTCTTGACAACTCCGTTTTTGGTTTTCTTCTGGTGGTTTTTCCTTGACCAACCTTTTTTCTTATTCTCCTTTTTCTGCCTGCTTCCTGATGCGCTTTGGATCTTTGCACCCCTTCGGCTCCCGCCCAATGACGTCCAGTTCGTGTGTTTTGCACCCGCAGCCTTTACCGGGATGATTTTTGGGGGTCCCCCAAACCCGTTCCCGCCCTCACTCATTGGCAAACTCCCATCGGTTCCTCCGCCCCTTTTTTCTCTGTCGTTCCTTTTGTTTGGCCCCTCTTTCCGCGAAACTCACTCGCCCATCGGCTTGTGGTTGCCCCTAGCATTTTTCGGGCGTACCTCCCCCCCCGCGTTGCACCCCAGGGTTTCAGGGTTTCTCCCCACTGTACTGGTTTGGTAATTTTCAAAAGTGCTTGGTAGGTTTTGACACTTGTGCCGCACAATTCCCTTCTCTTACCAGGCGCTGACTAGTGGTTTCTGGGATGCAAGCTTTCCGTGGGCTGAAATTTCAACTCGTGGCTGGGGCGCGATCGTCTTTGGCACGGCGCGAACTGTTGGCCTTTTTCATCAGTCCTGACAAATCTTTTTCCCTGCTCTTTTTTTTGGAGCCCCTTTTTTTTTCCTCCACCAGTGTTGTGTTCGTTGGATTTGGTTTTTTTAGTTTGGAACCCGGCCTCCCCTCCCCGTTTTACAAATCCGTATGCTGTGATGGGAGTCAAACGTTTTCCTGTGGAGATTCAGTCCCCCCTGCCCCCACACATCTCCTTCCATGGCAAATGTCTCCCACAACGTTAGTATTTCCTTCCCTTTTTTCTGCGTTTTTCAAAAACCCACTTTTGCAACTTGGTGCCTTGGCTTACGGTTGTGCCTTCCGTTCTGTCTGCGGGGTCCCTCTTTTTTCCAATTTGGCTCGGTTGGCGGACGGTTGGTGGTTTTTTGGATTATGTTTTTCTTTGCTCCTTTCCCACTCACCGGGGCGGTTCGCCCGTCATTTGTTTTTTCTTTGTTCCCACCCCCAGTCCTTCTGTAACACCACCCTCATTTTCTTCCCCTGGACGGCTGGCCGCGTCGCTTTTATCTCTCGCTATCCCCGCGACTCATGCCCAACATTGGAAGCTGTTTTTTTCAATTCGGGCAGGACTTATACAGCAAGTCCCCCCACCTCCCGCTTTTCTTATGTACTCCCAGAGCGTATGACGGCCTCGGTACACATTTGACTTGTATTTCCCGTGATGCTTTTTTTTTTTTCAAATTTCTTCCCCTCCAAAACGAGGCAAGCCCAATTTAATCGTTGGGGTCCGTCTTGTATGCGATCTGGTTCGGCGCAGCGACCCTTACCTCTTTTACGGCGCTGAGTCCTTCATTATCTTTTCCCTTTTCCTTAACCCCCCTTTTTTTGTTGGAAATTCGTTATTCCAAAGAGGAAGCCTTTTTTGATCGTTTTAATTCCTTCTGTTGGCTCCCCCCCCCAACAGTACAAAAACGGCCAACGATGAATTGTTTTTTCCATTTGTTTTCGCTGTTTTGGTTGTCCCATTTCCCCCCATCCCATCCACCTCGGTTGAATATTTGCAATTTTCCTCTTGTTTTTCCCCAAACTTTTTCATCCCCCTCTCCTTTTTTTCTTCTGCTCAGGCTACGTTCAGGTTCACAAACTCGAATCGCTTTGGTTCCCCCTCTTTTACATTCGAGTTTCCTGCCCTCGATTTCCCTTCTTTTTGGGGCCCCCTTCTCTCCTTGGCGATAGTTAGAGACTTTTAACAATCCTGCTCCTTTGCAGCCCTCATTCTGTACTCGCAAAATTTCTAGTGGTCAGCGGTCTTGTTTTCAGTTCCCCTTTGGCACACAAACCCTTGGAAGCCATTTTTTGCCCGGTTCCCATGTCCTCATTGGCCCTCCTCATTACCTACCCAAACGGACCACCCAGCCAAGGGCCACCACCCTGGGCTGCATAGTCAAGATTTCCCCCCCCAACCCCTCCCTGGTGGTTACCATTAAAAGAAGCCTTTCCCCATAAGACCCTGGGTCCATTCCTGTTACCCCCTCTCCGTCATTATATGACCTTTCAATCCTCAGCCCTTGTGCGTCTTGTGTGTTGTTTCCATCCTCCAAAAACTTCGTTCTTTGCTTCATACGCCCTGTAAAATTAAGCGCTTCTCTCTTGTTTTCCAAAATCATGTTTCCCACTTTCATACGGACAAAAATTTTCTCTTTTACCTTCTCCTTCATAGGAAGCCCCCTCAGTTTTCGGTTGATACAAAACCTAAGTCGCCTCCGGGGCCATAAAAATCATCCTCTTTTGCGCAAGCCATCCCTTCCGCCCCTGCGCGCCCCACGGCCATCCTCGCGCCCCCCAACTACGCTTTTCTTTCGCATCTTCCCCGGGCACTTGACTTGTTGTTGCGCAACCACAGGTGGCTCCCGTCTTTTAAGGGCGCAGATTAATCCCCCCTTTCCACACTACCCAGCTTTCCTCCGGGGGGACCTGTCTTTTTTGCCGTTCTTTTCCCCTTTTAATCTCTTGTCCCCGGGCGCCATGCGTTCCCCCCCCCCCTGCGATGGCGAGCTTTTGTTCGATCTGCCTTTGTTAGGGTTCCCATCACCCCTTGTTTTCAAAACAGACACCATCCCAACTGAGCCGGATGTTATGGTGCACAGTTTTTTTCTTATTGAGCAGGTGGCTTTTTCTGGTGGGGGGAAAAGCCCCTTCCCCACGCGTTCCCTTTTGTCTTTCCCATCCGACTATCTTGGCCTTTTTTTTTTTGGAGAAGGGTTTCCGTTAAGTTTCCCCCCAAAAGACACCGTTTCGCCATCTCTCGCGCCCCCCCTGATACCCCAACCCATGTTTTTTGCGAAAGTTCCCACCTTTTCCCACCCAAACCACCTATTTTGCCGTTTTCCACGCAAGCATTCCCGTAGTGAACAAAATCACGCAACATTTTTTTTTGTTTTTGTTTCAAATTTTTTCCCAATTCGGCTGACTGATTTCCACCGGCTGGTGGTTTAGTCCACCACTTTTTAGCACGTTTCTAATGACTAGTAAAACCCGTGGCGTGGTGTCTAAGGGTTCCCAAATTCCACAGCTCGAACCCACCATTCCCCAAAAAACCTTCTGCTTAGAATTTTTTTTTTCCGCAAACCCCGAACCCCTGCTTAACTCCTCTGGATTACAATATTTAGAAATCACCCCTTTGCGGACCACAAGACCTTTCCCCCCTTTGCGGTTGTGGTTTTGGTTTCTCTCCCCCTTTCCAGGGCTAGCCCCCCCCCCTTTATCATCCACTCGGACAAGTTCGCGTTTTCCAATCCCAGCCTTTTCCGGTGTGGTTTTTGGCCCCCCCCCCATCAAGACTCCCCCCCCCGTAGACCACCCTCTTTGCTAGGCGGTTTTTTTTTGCTTTTTTTTTTTTTGAACCCTTAAAAACCTCGTTCGTGCCTTCGCGCCTGGGTCCCGGAATTTTCCGGGCCAGTCTCACGGGCGCATGCAGATACCCCCCCTAGTTTTTTTCAGCTTTTTCTTTGTCCCTTCGAGGGAATTTGGGGTCTTTCCCCTCCGGTCCCTCCGCATCTTCTTTTTCCCCTCCGGTAATTTTCATTTAACCAAAACCCTGCGATATTGATTCGGCCGCCCAAAGTTTTTTTTCTTTCGGTCCAGGCAGCCCCACCTTTTCTTCTTTCTCCACGCACACGTAGTGGGCGGCCTTTACGGGTTTTATTGTTTTTCGTCGCTTTCCCCCCCCTGCTTTGGGTACTTGAACGTGCTTGTGTGGGGTTGGGTTTTTCCAACGCGTTGCCGAAACTTTTTCACCTTTTTTTTCAGCGACCGTTACCTGCTTGCCCCCCGCCACTATCCCCGATTGTTCCTTTTCAGTGGCCCAGGTAGAATCACTCTTTGTCAATTTTAAGTGTGGCCTCTTTCCTCCCCCCAGTGATGGGGGGACGGTTGTCTGGGCGTAAATATTCCTGTTTCCGTTTCTGCTCCAACTGCTGCAGTTTACCCTCCCACCAGTTGGTCCCCCCCCCATTTGGTTGGCAGCGCCGCGAAAATTCCT
>Ga0179593_1511793_pt1 | contig 20709 bp, 20 predicted proteins | sample CZODoug2_1_08_16_FD_185931 | JGI IMG/M metagenome (GOLD analysis project Ga0179593, IMG submission 185931) | Vadose zone soil fungal communities from Angelo Coast Range Reserve, California, USA - CZODoug2_1_08_16fungal (PacBio error correction) | ecosystem: Environmental > Terrestrial > Soil >... | reverse complement strand
CTGCCCTTCGCTTATGGAACCGAATCCCCTCTTCCGTTCTTTCTATCTTTTTTCCAGACTTCATGGACCCCCGTCCGCCAGATTTTTCCCCCCCGGCTGCCTGGGTTCCTTTTTTCTAAGTATTCGCAGTAGAATGTTTTTGCTCCATGATTTCCTTGATATGCCTCTTTCCCACCCGGGCCCCTTTGAGGTACTTTTTCTTACCGACCCAGTAACGGTGTCTTTTTTCTCTCTGCACCTTTCCTCACTCGATACAGAATTGCTTTTCCCCCTTGATTGATTTTTTTATGTTGATATGTTTTGGGCGGCCCCAGGCCGTGCAACTTTCACTACGTGCCCCCCGGATTTTCCCCCTTTTTGATATTCCCCCCCCCGTGAAGAGTCTCTTTCTCTTTTCCAAGTTACGGAGAGCGGTAATCGGGTTAGTTTCTTTCAGTCCCCAAAGCTTTGATTCTCCCCCGTTCGATTCCGGCAAGAATCGACAAATCCCAGTGTTTCTTCTTCTCCCCCTCCGAGTGGACTTTTTTTTTCTCCCTCCTGAAGCCCACCTAAGTCTTACTTTCCCTTTGGCGTTCCTTTTTCCGATATCCCTTCCCCCCCCCTTTGTTGTGTCTCATAGCGGCTAATTTCCCACAATGCCTGGACGCCCCAGTACTTTCTAGTAAGTGCATCCTTCCTATGGTGAAAGTATCCGCCACTTGTGACTTTGCCCTTCTTGCTCGAATACCCCACTTTTCTCCAACTCCCTGCAATTCTCTCACCTCACACTTCCGACATATCCGCTCCTTTCGTGATTTTTCTTCTCCAAGAGAGCAAGATCCCTTTTCCCTGAGTGAACCTCTTCTTTTTTCAATCCAGAAAACTCCCCAGCGCGCCAATAGTTGTTCCTCCCCTCCAGAGGCTGTTAATCTCTCTTTTTCTTCCCCTTCGGAACGCCCCTGCCCTCGTTAATCTTCCCTGAGCGTCCCCCAATAGACCATTGCCTTCCGTCTTGAAGACACCCTTTCAAGTCCCAAACGCCCCTTTCGCACCCCAGCTGCGAGTGGTTTTTTTTTTGCCTTTCGCCATAGCCTGCCGGCCCGGGTTCCAGGATTCTGGCGCGCCGCGGTTTTTCCCAGCAGCGATGCCTTCATGGCTTCTTTTTTCTCTCACCTATAAACTCGTCTTTCCCCCGGTACAATCTCAGATTTTGTTCCAGCGCGGATGGTTTGTGTGTTGATTCATCCCTTATTGTCTGACCGCTGAGCCCCTAAAATGTCTAAAGGACCTCTTACTCCGGTTACCTTTTCCGACATAAACGAATTTCTCCCTTGAAGAGCCCTTAGTTTTTTCTTAAGCATGGAAATCCCTTTTTTTTCTCCTTTCTTCGTCCCCTTTTTTCATTTTTTGTTTTAACCGTTCAATTTACCTGTCCTCGCCTATCTAACCTTTGCTTCCTCTCCCTAAGCGATAGTGAGACGAACCCGTATCTTTTGGGCGCCTCATGCCCGCCGCTGCCCTAACTTTTTTTCAAAAAAGGCACGTAACTTTTCCTAGCGTCCCTCTACGCATTCGCCAGCCCTCTTCAAAACCCCCGCCGCCATTCACCCTTTCCCCGATTTTAACTGAAGCGCGCTCACTAAGACATTTGCCGCTCTCCATTTCTGTCTTTTCAAGTCCCACAAGAACCACCTAACCAGAAAACTCTGAGCCTCTAAAGAAGTCCCCCTTGAAATCCGATCCCGACTGTACCTTACCTGTTGACTCGACCTTTCCTGAACTCCTTTGTCTTAAGCATCATCTTAGCCTTTTTTCAAGATCCCCCCGTCCTCCGACTCCCCTTTTTCTATTTGCCCAAGTTCCTTCGGAACTGTCATACCCACCCGACCCTTTCTTATCCAGGACCTGCCGCAACTTATGATACCTACTGCCTTCTCCCCCCCAGTGGCAAAAGGCCTCGCCCTGCACAGGACCCTCCATTGACATAACCCCATCTCAGACAAAACCCGCGTCCCCCCGTTCTCACATAACTTCCTTCCCCCCTACGGCCGACCTCCCGAATTCGAACTCAATCCGACTCCTCTACCCCGCGGATTTCCCCTCCCGCGAGCATCCTCGACCTATCGACGTCACGTCTCCTCTGTTTTTCCAGCGGAGATGCCCTCTAAAAGACTTCTTAAGTATTCTTCCCGCGCTTCTGCCTACCTTACGGGCTTATCCCAAGAAAGTTGTTACGAAAACATTTTTAACCCCTATCCCTCCTCACGTCGACCGCCTTATTCAGGCCCCCACAATCGTGTAAACCACTCCAAACTCTCGCCTTCGCCTTTTTTCTTCCTACTCCCCCTTCTTCCCTTTTCGCAGAGTCCCAAAAAAATTATCTTCCCTCTTCAGTCATCAAGCCTCCGATCCCCCGCGTCCCGTGGCTCCAAGATGAGTCATCCTTCCCCTCCTAGTCCCCAGCTCTTCCTTCGGCTTCAATACTATCCGTCTTTTGATTCTGCCTTCTTGACTCAAACTTGACACTCTATATACTATTTTCCCCTCCTCTTTTTGGGGATCGATATGTTTTCCATTTTACTTTTGACCTATTCAAGGAGAGTGAGGACGCTGGGTCCCTTTCTTTTGGGAATTGGATTCCTTCCTTCCTTTCGGCCCGCTTTAGTTCGTTTTCGGTCTCCTGTTTTTTTGCATTTTTGGGACTTGAATTTCGATCGCTGCGGTTTTTTTTTTCCGGACGCTTCTGACAATCTCCCCATGGAGCTTATTTTCCTTTTTTTTTCCCTCTTTAATCTATTTAGTCTGGTATTAGCCCACCTTTGCCCTTTCCCCTTGTTATACTACGTCCCCCCGGCGAATTCCGTTCTTTTGAGACTATCTGCTCTTCTCTCCTGCCTTGAGTTTCTCTTTCTCCCCCTGGTCCTGTCTGCGAAATACTGGATCTTGTATACCCTTTAATTTTTCCAGGTGGGCCCTTCCCGAGCGGCCCCCAGCCCTTTCTCCCTAGTGTCTTGCGGTTGCTAGGGAGCTATTTGGAGAGTCTTTCTCCCGTAGGTCTCCGAGGCCTTTTTTTTTGATTCCGCCTTTTCTTTGAATCTTCCTCTGACTTTGAGATGTTTTGCTGTTCCCGACTTTTCTGACCTTTTTCTCTATGCTGCCTCCACGGATGACTGTGGGTTAGGATGTTCTTTTTCTTCTTTCTTCCAGAAGTAGGTATCTCATCGGTTTGCAGCATTGGATATATTTTCGAGGGTTGTGATCGCTTTCCCGAGACTTTTCTGCCTATGTTCGGTTGAGCAGGTTTGTTTTTGGAGTGAGTCTTCTTGACGATTTGGAGTGCTCCCTACACCTTCCTTGGAGTGGGCTTCAAACCTTAACGGCAGCAGCTGGGAACCCCCCTTTTTGAGATTCAGGGTCCTGTTTTTCTCTCTGATGGGGTTGGGGCTTCATCTCCGAAACCTGCCTCCTGTGCCGTCCCCTGGGGCCTTCCGCTGGGTTTGGACCCTTTTTTTCCCTCCTTAATTTGTGGTTTTTCCCCTTTAAGTCGAATTTTTTCTTCTCCCTTAGCCTGACGACGTTTTCCGACGTCTTTGATGTCGGCAGGTCGCTGTTTTTCCTTTGAGTGCCCGTTTTTTCCTTTCCGGAGCCTTCCCCCCCTTCTTTTTTTCTTGGTGCGGCAACCGCTTTTTTTCCTATGATGCCTCTTCCTTCCCCCCGAATTCACCACAACCCACCTTTTCTTTCGCCTCATACACAGAGCGGGAGCCCCCCTCCCTCATGCGTCGAATTTCCCTAAAGAGGGCGCTTGCCGCTGCCCTACTTTTTCTGAGGAGTAGACCCCACTTCACCCCGACCGGAATTAGGAATTTGTTATTTGGAGGGTGTCCCCCTCCTCCCTGATTTACCCGACCCCTTTCCCATTTTCCCAGAACCTAAGCTCTGGAAGTTTCGCTCGTTCTGTTTACCTCTGGCAAGAGACATTGGACGATTCTTTTGATTTTCTTCTCGTACGAACGGACTTGATCATGGCTCCCCCCCTCTTAACCTAGCAGAGCCCAACCTGTGATGCGAGGCGTATTTTTGAATTATCCTCCCTTTCTTCTTGGTACAGGTTTGTGGTTTCCATTCTGACCTCTGTCCCCAGTCCTTGTTGCTCCTTGCCTCGGTCTCCACCCAGTAAACGGGTATGTAGTGGTTTTCTGGGTTTCCTTCCCTCTTACTAATAGACCCGCGCCGTCCTTTTTATGTGACGCTCATCGAGGGGCTCGCGGTGTATGTTTGACTTTTTCTGGCGCACAAGTAGTTTTTCCACTCCTTTTCAAACCGGTGCTACCTCTTTCCGAACTTTTAAGTGATTTTTTCTTTCCTTTAAAATTTTTTCCGGAGAGCGTTTTTCTTCCCTTCCAAAATATTTTGCCTAGAAAGTACACCCTCTCCAACGCACCAAGTGGTTTGACTTTGAAGTTCTTATGCGGGTCTCACCTCAAGAGAAGATTCCTTGAACAAGTTGGTTCCTTCCTCTCTCCTCCCCTATCTTTTTTCCCACCCTTTTTTGTTTTATAGCCGATTATAGAGGTAATGCCCCATGCCATTCCTTACATTCTGCTAAGTTTTCCCCCCCTTCCTCGGCCTGTCGATCCCGCTTTGTTCTCTATTTTAGTCCTTGTTTCGTTTTGTTTTCTTTTCCCCCTTCCGAAAGTACTCATAACACACGTCGACCATCGCAGCTAACTTTAGAATACTTCTTTTTTTTTTTTTGCTAATCTTTCGTTTCTAGACGCGTTCCCTCCTTCCCCTACCCCCCTTCCCCATCCTCCCCTCCTCTCTGATTATGGTTCTCTCTCTTTGTCGTATTTCCCCGTACGCTTCTCTACATTTCCGTTACTTGCGTCTCGCGAAATGATTTTTGCTCCCTTTTCCCCTTCTTTTCTCCCACCAACTAGATCCCTCCCCTCTCTTTTCCCCAATGCGCGGGGGCGGATAGTTTTTTTCCCCCGTATGCTGCTCTCACCTTCCTGCTTTTCGCGTTCCGTGGTGATTTTCCCCAGATGATGTATTTCTCTTGGCAAGCACTCTCCTCCTTCTTCCTTAATTCGTAGCTTTTTTCTTACCGGGTCTGACCTTGGTTTCCCCTGCTGGAATGGGGTTCGTTGCATTCTTTCGAAAGATTCTCCGGTTTGCACTTCTCTCCCCCCTGGAAACTTCCTATCCTTCCTTTTCTTTGGCGTCTATCTTTTCTTTTCGCCTCCTTTTAACCGATATACTTTGTAGGGGACCTACTGAGTTTCGGTACGCATGGAATTTTCTTTCAGCTCTTTCGCCTTGTGGAAGGGTTTTTTTTTTTAATCTTCCCCGATCTTCCTCAACAGCGGTGCCGCGCACACTCACTTCTTCAGGCCCTCGTCTCTCCCATGCACGAATACCTTCCCCCTAACCCGGACTTCCTCTTTTCACCCCCTGCACCTTCGGCCTCCTATTATCCGGCCCCGCTTTCCAGAAAGATTGACGCATGCCCACCCCCTCTACGATTACGTTAACGCCCCCTCCTGACGCCCCCGCCCCGGCCACATTTTTCTCTCTCCCCTGCGTGGTATGGGTCTGGCCCACCCCCCTTCCCCCAAACCCCCCGCTGTCGATTCAGTTCTACCATACAGTACACTCTTCTCCGCCCCCTTTCACCGTGCTGCCCCTTCCTTTCACGTCGAACCGCCTTTGTAGGGGCGCGATTTTTTTTTCTCACTCTCGTCCCTTCAACCGGCAACCTTTCTGCCCGGAATTCCTTTTTTTAAGTCCCACGTCCTCTGCGACTGCTCCCCCCGCCCTGCCTTTAACGTTCCCCTCCCCCTACTGTCCTTCGTCGTGGCCCCCGCCCCCCCCCCGCATTCAACATTACTCTTTCCCTCCCTTTAATTACATTCAGCAAACTGTGATACCTTTTTTCCACCCTTTAAAGCGAAACATCGGCCCCCTTCTTTCCACCGCCCTTCTAGAGATGTCTTCTCGCCCCAAAGGTCAACGGTCCCCTCCCCTGCTCACTTCCATCGTTTTCCCTTCACTGAGTCACCTCGTTTGCCCTCTAGAATCGCCCTCACTTCCCATGAACTTACAGTTTCTGATTCCTCCTCCCTTCCCCCCCCCCTTGGTACGAGCGAGCCCTTCCCGTTCTAACACTTTTTCCCCCTCTCAGCTCCCCAGAACTACTACTCCCCCGCGCAGTCCCTCGTTTTTCCTTCCCGAACCCATGTCGAAGGAACTTAGCTCTCCTAGGATTCCCCTCTCCCCGGTTTACTCGTTTAGACGCTTTTAAGGAACCAAAACTTCCTCATGACTCCCCCTCTCCATCTCCCTAGCCTCGCGCCCTGCGCGCCCTCGGGCCTAGCCCCTTATTACCTTCATCACAATCCCTTCTCCCCACACTACCCGTCATCATTGACTTCTCCCCCTCTGCCCAACATCTTCTTTTCCTCATCCTCCGAGTTTTCCCCTTTTTCCCTTGTGAGTTTCCCCCCCTTCCGACTCTGTCTTGAGCGTGTCTGGACGCTTTCCTGTCTTTCGGAAGCTTCTTTCCCGCCCGCTGTCGTATCCCAGCTGAGCCCCCTTTTGTCCCTCTTGTTTGCCGGGGCCATCTCGTAGTTCTGATTTGTTCCCCTGTCTCTCTCCCAAAGAGAAACCTGTTTCTCTTTTTCCTTGTTCCTCCTTTCCACTGAGAAGGCTCGGTTGAGTGCCAGACTTTTGTGAGACCTGGAACAACCCGGTGACTTTTTGTCGAGGGCCCCCTCTCGGTCTTCCTCTCCGAGGCTTCTTGAGTCTGACGCTTGGGAAGTAGTTTCCCTCTGGTATGTGCAATTGCCTCCCTCACTGAGCGAGGCCCTGTACTATGTGTATCGGGCGATGAGTCCCTTCTTCTTCTTTTGCTTTAGTTGATCTTTTCTCTTTCTTGAGTCCCGAGGGATCGTCCCTCTCTCCAACCCGCAGAATGAGGCGGAGGAACTTTCTCATTAGCTTTTATATTTTTCCCCCCCTTCCTAGGTGCCTGATTTTTTCTTTTCTGAGAACGACCTCGGCCCTTTTTGGTCGATTTATGATATTCACTGATTAGCTTCTTTCTGGGTCTGGGGACTAATTTTCTCCTCAGACTCTTATTCAGTTGGTTATTGAGGGGGCTTTTTCCCTCTCCCAAGCCGAGGACGGGTCGGCCCCTTCCCTGTACTTTAGTCTAGGTTTCTTATTCCTTTCCTCGTGCCATCTTCTCCCCAAACGGGACTTTTTTTTTTTGTTTCCCTCCCCAGAAGGGTACTCCGGTGGCCCCACTTTTTTCTTCATTTGACGATTTTTGGTCCCCTTTTTTGGGCTTGTCTGCCGACGACCCAGCAACTCCGTCTTTTCATATCTGTTCGCCGCTTTGTAACAGCCCTTGCTTAAGGGTGTTTTTGAAGCTTTTCCTCTCTTTCATGAGTGTCGGAGTTCTTCCGTTACGAATCTTTTCCCGTTTAGTTCTTTTTAAGGTTTCGTGTCAGCCCGATTATCCATTTTTTTTTTTCTTTCTGATGGAAGAGCATCGTCTGCGTGTCCCTTCAAAATTCTAGAATACGCGCTCATAGTTCCTTTCCCCCGATTTTTACACCCCAATTTCCCAGCGTGAGGACATTCCTGATATAGCATATAATTAATCTTTACCCCTCCCCCAAAGGGATTTTCCTTCTTCCCTAAAAGGATATCTTTTTTCGCTGCTCCCTCCCTAGTCCCATTCTTAGAGAGTGACTTCCTTTGTTTCCGACCCTTCTTCCCTCGCCCACCCCCCCCCAGCGCTGTACAGCCCAGGCGATCGGTTCTTCCCTTTTTTTACTGAACCGACGAGTTGACGTTTCCGTTTTTCCCCCGAGATACGTCGGGAAGTGATTCTTCGATTGCTTCACTCTCCCCTCCCTCCTTTCTGAAGTCCGTTTCCTTTTAAGTCGCAGCAGCGCCTGACTTATGGCGACCAGGTCGCGTTCTGGATCGTAAGTTTTTCTTTTCTGAACCCCTTCCCTTTTTGGGAGCGTCTTTAGTTTTTCTTTCCGTAGCCTTTTATCGGGGCGGCCGTCCTTCCTTTTCAGAGACCCGCGCACTGCTTGTAGCCGATGAGAGTTCCTTGTTTTCTTAGGGTCTTTTCCCACCCAGTTTGCCTGATTGCCCTTTCCCCCCCCTTTCGGAGAACTTGCTTCTCGGAACTCGAACTTGAGCTTCCTTCTATTTAAAGGTTTTCGTTCTAGGGTGGGTTGATTTCAACCACAGATTTGGAGATTCCTGATCCGGCCCGATGCCCCTTTCCCCCCTCACGAAGTTGCATATTACTGGGGGTCCCAATTCCTCCCCTTACGGTACCGTTTTTCCTTGTTGGTGAATTCTCTCTTAATATTAAGCACCCCGTTGTTTTTCCTTTAGTCAGGAAATCACCACGTCAGGGAAGCATCTTTCCATGTACCTTTATTTCCTCGTGCGTCCCTCCCTTCACTAATCCCCTCTCTCCGCTTCCTTCAGTAATACACGGTATCCACCTCTTTTGATGACCTCCAACTCTTCCCCCTACCTCTTCTCCGGCCCCTTCAAACCTTTCTCCCATCCCCTGTATTCATTTCCTCTCTCCTCAGCAGCGTAGCACTTTTCTTTTTTCACGTAGTGACGACTCCCTGCCCTTCTGGGCGCCCAGCCCCCGTTCCCCATACACCACTCCTAGATAGATAGGCTCCGGCATTTTCGAATCCTTTTCTTCTTTCCCGGTACGTCGTTCCTTCCCGAACATCTCCGGTTTTTTTTTTTTTTTTGTTTTTCCGCTCCGCGCCGGACCAAATGCACTCCCTTTCCCTTGGTTCCTTCTTCAAGAAAATTCAGATTTTCCCTCCAATGACAGGTAGACCCCCATTTTGTCTTCTCTTGTTTTTTGTCTCTTTCTGTGGAGGTTTCCTACTTTATACTCTCCGTCAGGTTTGTTCGCGTTCCTGTCTGCCATCCGGATGCTCTCCCTTCCAATGCGTCTTCCCGCACGCGACGCATCCGTCACCTCGATTTTCTCGTTTCACACCTTTTTTTGAAAACTCTTAGACCTTGGGGTGGTCCCTCGCTTTTTTTTTCTTTGATAACATGGTCTTCCGTCTCCCCCCCTCCCATGAGTCCTTCCCAGTCCCTAATAATTCGCGTCGTGGTTCTATCTTTTTTTAAGTCCTATCAGACTTTCCTTTACTGTTTAATTCACTTTGCGTCTCTTTCCCGCCAGAATCTTCTCTTGTGATTCCGCCTTACCAGTGGTGTTTCCTTCCTAATGCCTCGTCTCTTCCTAAACTTCGGTTTCCCGCGCCTCAATTCTTGCACTCGCCTGAAATTTCGCGCTTCCCCCCCTTCCTACCCACGCAGTGGCATTTATTAATAGTATTACACCACTTCCCCTTCCTGAACGCCTCTCAGGCCCGTGATTCCCCGGCGAAAGCTTCACGCTCCCGTCCTCCTTCTCGTCATAGGCTTTCTCTCGTCGATACAGAAGGTGAATTTCCTCAGAAAAGGAGTGTAATTTGTCGTTCCCCCAAAAAACATCCCCCAGCTAGTTTTTAGAAATCCCGTCATAATTCCACCTGCTTATGCCTTCATTTTCTAGACAAGCTCCCCTCTTTTTATGGGAGAAGGCAATGAGTAGCCCCTAATCTCACCTTTTCCCCCAGGATGACCGTACTTTCCCTTCGCCCCCGTCTCTGAGGGCCCACCAGCCATCCTATTCCCTTCCCCGTTGCACGCCTCCTACTCTCTTTTAGTAGTGAAACCCTTTTTTGGAAGCGTCATCCGTTCCTCACTCTCCGCCAACGGTCCCCTTCTCAAGAGGCTCAAACTAGGACCATCCGGTTTTCCCATGTAACCCCGCCCGAATTCGCTACTCCCGCATTCTCGTCCCCGCCCCCCCCTTCGCCCGACTCTCATTTCGCTCTCCAACGCTCGATTCCTAAGAATAGTCACTTTTCTCTCAGCCCCCAAGAAATTTACATGAATCCTTCTCCCAGTTTCCATTATAGCCCGGCCCCCCAAGGGGTTAAAGAACGAGCCAATCGAACCTCTTTCCCCGCATTACGCGAGCAATCCGCTCCCCCGACGTCTCAAATTTTTCGTCCCCCTTTCTCCGTGACAAAAGCCTACATTTTTTAGACCAATCCCCCCTCCTTCCAGATCTACAAGTTTTCTTCCCCCATGGTCCCCCGTGCACCCATAAGTCAACCCCCGACGTCCCCTGCCATCATACCCCCCAGAGTCCTCCCTTGCCTCAGAGAATTATCACCCATGTACGACTTCCCAAAAGTCCTCACTCCCCCCATTGATTCAGTGTCAGATTCTCCATAATCTCTCTTTTATATTTTTTTTTTTTTCGAGAGATTTTGTTCTTCCATATCTTCTTCTGCAGTCGGTTGCTCCGGAGGGGCGGTCAGGCGTTCTTGCCTCTTTCGCAGTTTCACTGGGCGTCCCCTTTTTTTCTGGATGGCCGCGTTTGCTTCTGCCCTTCGTTCTTTTTTTTCCTTTCCTCCTCGACAAGAAAACGTGTCGGAAGCGCAGATATGTTTTTTTTGATTCCCCGGCGTGGTTTCTTCCCGGTTCGCCGGTACACCCCGTTCCGTCTCCCTTCCTGATTGCTTTTTTATGCAGACGGAGGAGTTTTCTCTTGGAGGATTCTCGTTTTTCTCCACTGGTTCCTTCTGAATCTGGCAGCGTTTACAGTTTTCCATTTGCTTTGGAGAGTCCTTTCTCGCCTCCCGAGACTTCGAGTACGTCTATCTTTGCTCTTTATGCTGAGCCTTCCGTTCGAAAGTTTTCAGCAGCTCTCGGCCGTCTTTCATTCCTGAATCGAGTCCTCGGCTATTTCTCTTTTTTCTGCTCGAGAACGATTTCTCTTTTCCCGTTTGGGCCCATGTTTATATCCCTGGCGTCCCGGTGTTCTTTTTCTTTTGACGGACGTCTTTTTCGAGTAGGCTTTTGATGGAGTTGCCAGGGTCCTCTAGTCTGGGGGAGTGTTCTTCTAGAACGGCGGGCTTTGGCCTCCCCTTCCCCGTACTCTTTTTCTCTTTGCCTGGTTTTTCTGATCTTGCGAGATGGGCATCCCCCACCCCCTTTTTTTAACTTTGCGGTCTCACATGCACTGTAGTTTTATCCGGGAGGCTGAAAAGTTGGCGCCTTCTGGGGCTTTTTCCTGCGCATCGCTTGGATTTGGTTTTGTGTTTTTATCATGGCATGCCAGGGCTTGCTTTTCCCCAAGTACTTCTTCTCCCCCTCTTTTTGGCGTAACAGACATTCTCCATTGAATTTTTCTTTTTCCTCGTGAAGCTTTTTTTTTTTTTTAGCTTTCTTTCTTTCTGGCGTAGGCATGCGTCGGGCTTCGACGATGCCTTTTTTCGGAGTCGACGGTCGCACGGTCCTTTCTTGGCTCGGGGCGATCCCGTTTCCCTGTAAGCCGTAGGTAGCTGTTGACGATCCCCCCCAAAAACCTTTACACAGATTTCGCGAAGTTCCCCTGGGGGAGAGCAGGGTCTTTCCCTCTCAGATAAGAAGTGTACCTTTGGAATGTCTGCGCCACTTTAGCGGGTTTTTTGCGAAAATTTGAGTGCCCCCCCATCCCGGAATTTTCTAGGAGAGGCCTGCCTCATGGGAGGGCTTTACGCCGCTACCCTTCCCTCCCCTTTCTTAATTCCCCAACCCCCCCCGGGACCCCCGTATCCCACGTTATTCCCGTTTCCTAAATGACGATTTTACTTTCGTGAGCGCTGGGACACTCGACCAAGAACTTTGTATAATGGATGATTGCCTACACCTGAAAGAGACAATTACTTTCCCCGTGCTGAGAGTCCAGGGAATGGCGAAGTATCCAATTTTCTGTGGCGACTTTCGTCGTTGGGGATTTCTTTTTTTCAGACTCCCCTAAAAAGGTGGAGCGTTTTATTGCGCGTGGGATTCTGAATTTCCGGCTATTTATTCGGTGACTGAGCTGACCCTACCCGCTCTCTTGAAATGATGGCTCGTTTTTCTTTTCTCCGTCTCGGATGTGGTTTTTTCGTCTTTGACCTCGCGTCCATATTTGGCCTTCCCCCCGATGCTAACTCTTTCCTCGATTTTCCCCCCTGAATTGAGCTGTCCTTAGAGAGTGTTACAATGTTCCGGTCGTAATGTCTTTTTCTTTCACGGGCAAACACTTTTTCGAAACGGAGATTTTCCCCCTGACAAGCACAAGTGGCGGACCCTCCTTGCGATATTGGTCCGAAGCTCACGAAGAATCCCTATTTCCTTCCCCCATTGTGGTTGACTTATCCTATTTACATCATACTCCGTTTTTTTTTTTTTGAGATATAGCGGATCCCAACCCTCCTGGACGCCATCTTTCAGGCTTTTTCGTAATTTGCGCCTAAGAAGCCCCCCTTCCTTCCGTAGAACTCCTTGTTCGTCCCCTTTGCCGCTTCTCCGGCCGCTCAGTTACTCAACTCCCTAGGACGACGTCTGTCAAACATCTCCATATCCTTTTTTTGTCCCCCCTTTTTCGCACGAGAGCATTCTCTTCAGGTTTGCAAGTATTGCCCCAATGGCACGCGCTGGGCCAAAGACCCTAAACCATCCCCAATTTTTCTCGATCTCGGCTTTAAGTTTTTGTTCTTAGAGCGGGTCGCCCGTCCGAGTTCTGAAAGATACCCCCTGGAAAACGGCAGCAACCTTCAAGTGTTTTTTTGGCGTCTGTACCCCTTGAACCCCCCCCCTTCCCCGTCACTCGACCTGGTTCAGAACAACATCCTTTCTTTTGGATAATTCGCATCTCCAAAGAGAACATGTTTTCCTTCTCTCTTCCAGGAGAGCAATCATCGATTTGGGTACCTTGCGTATGTTTTCCTCCCGCAGCTTCGTCAATCTGATCTTTCCCCTTGAATAAACGATATAGGCCTTTTTCCCAGTTGATTTTTTCTAAGCTTGTCGACCGTAGAGGGCACCTCCCATGTTTATCCTTTTTTTTTTATCCCTAATTCCGTTCTTGGTCCTATTGTCATACTCCCCTATCATTGTGGGAGCAGAATCCCTCTGACCCCCGTGTAGGTATAGGTACGAATGGAATCTCGCGCTCTCTCGCCGAACTTTTAAAGTGTTTTTCTCTAAATCTTTCCTCCCTCCTAACCTTGTTGAAGAGTTTCTCAGACATAGAGTACTAGGGGCTCACCTCAGCCTAAAGCAAGCCTGCAGAAATCTCTTCTCCCCCCCAATGCAACATCCTTCCCCCCCAGAGCCGCTCTGCCAAAGCATCGTAACGCTGCCCCCCCCGCCTCCCTTTATCGTCACTGGTGTTACTCCTTCATCACGTTTTCCCCTCCTCGGAGGATTTTTATTTTTCTTCATTCCCCGTCACCCCCCCATCCCCAAGTAGTATTCCTGATCAACTCCCTTCACGAATCCCCTTTACCACTCCCGCTCTTTTTCCATTGACTCTGACTCCCGTTTCCTAGGGCATCTGCTGACCCATCTCCTTTTTCCTCAACCTCCTCCGACCGCAATTTCTTTCCCCGTCTTTGGGGTTAAGTTTCGTTCCCCCCGCCCCCCTTCCTCCTTTTGTTGAATTCCACTTTCTTTCCCCCTTCGTTCCTGCCACGCCCATCACCGGACCTGTACTCTTCAATCCCCCGCATCCACACGTATTCATGTTCTCAGCGGCATTCCCCCCCGGTGCACCGCCCTTCCGCGATTGTGAACCAAGAGACCTTCAGATATCTAAGCATTCTTTTTTTTATCGGATTCCCCCCGTGGAGAACGCCTTTTCTTGCTCTTTTCCTAACGCGATTTGCCCTCCAGACATTTTCCATCTTCGTCTACCCCCCCTTCTCTAACCTGCCCCCGGGGCTTTTGAAGCGCGACTTTCGCTTGCCCGGTGGTTTTATGGGCACTACTCCGCCTTCCCCCCCCCCACACCCCCGGAAATAATCTCCCGAGCTGAATCAGCCCCTCCCGAGGACGTCATCCCCTTTTTTCCCGTCCCACGGCGACAGCCTCAACGCTTGTGTTCCCCCCCCCCTAATGACGAATCTAGAACCCCCAGACCCTCCACGTTTTTATTCTCCTTTTCCGCCCAACCCCTACGGCACCTCAAGTCATGAGGAACCTTGCTCTTAAGCGCCTGCCCCTTTCCCCCCCTCGCGTTTTTCAACAAGACGACTCCTTTCCCCCCCACCAGTTTTTTCGCGTCCCCACTCTCCGTTCCAGTTTTCTTTTTTTTTTTTCACACGGACCACCTCTACTACTTCATCCGTTGTGGTTTTATCTAGTGTCCCCCTTTGCAATTTTAATCACTGGACTGCTGATGTCCTTCTTTCTCGGGAGGGGCGGCCTATTTTCTTGAGGCGGGCCTTGTTTTCTAAGGCTCCGCATTTTAGATCGGCGCTGGATCTTTTGGGGACTTCGTTATTTTTTTTTTTGTCGGGAAGCTTCTCCCCCCCCCACAACTTGGAGATAGGCAGGTCCTCTGAAGATCGTTGTTCGCGGGCTTGCCTTTTGGAACCCGTGGCGCGATGGCTTGCGAGGCTCTCTTGAGTTCCAGCGGCGGGTCGAGTGCTATTCTCCCCCCCCGGTTAATGGTGCATTGGTCTCTTCTAGGACTTTTCCGGACTTCCTTTCTTTTTTTAAAGTGGTTTCTGCGGATCGTTCGCGAAGAGATAGAGCTTGGGTTGCGTTCTTTTTGACCTGTATCTTTTATGCGCATCTGCTTCGTCGACGAGGTTTTCGCCTAGCCTCTTCCGGACGATTTCCTCCCTTTAGAAACGAGGTTCTTTTAGGGTGTCCTTCCTCTGAGAACCTGACGGTATCCGTTTTTGAGACTGTTCCTTTCTCGTCCGTGGCCCCCTGCCTTTTGTAACTTTTTTACCTTTTCTCGGAGGATTTTCATCTCTTCCCGGTCTTTTTTTTTTAGTTTGGATTGCTTTCCGCTCACTGGAGGACGACCCGGTACGGTACAGCCCTTTCGGGGAGGATTCCCTCTCTTGGGCGCATGCTTCCACAAATTTTTGTTTTTGTGTTCCCTTCGGTCGAGTTCAAAAATGCAATTCAGCGTGGAACCCCAGTTTTTCGTGAATTGTCATCTCTCCTCTCCTAAGCTGGTGTCTTTTTTTTTTTGAATTGCCGCATACCATGCCCCCTTTTATAGGAAAATTTTGAAGCGTTTAGATGGGTAGTCCCATCCCGCGACAAAAAGAGGACGGGAGGTTTCCGTCAGCGGAAGCGTGAGAATGTTTACTTTCCTTTTTGGAGGCCTGTGAATTGTTGCAGTTTCGACGATGATGTCTGGGAGTGGAGGAGTGGCCCACGTCTTAAATTTCTCTTAGCGCTCGGCTTGCGTGGGTTTATGTTCGATTCGAAGCGATTTCCGGAGTTTTTTCCCCCCCCCACTTTACTCGTTAGAGATCTTTTTTCCTTCCCTCTCAGATCCATGTCCCTTTTCCCTACCCCAGCGGAACTCAATTTTTGCGGCATTTCTTTGGTTCTCCTTCGGGTAAACTTTCCAAGATTCGTAACTCTGGCCCCGGATCAGTTACTAATGGGTCTTGTCTCCGCCCCATTCTTTCGCTGACTTTCTCCGACACACCCTTAAGTTTTCCCAATTTTCTCTCTGAGTTATTCCGTTTTATTTCCCTCTAAGCGACCGCTGAGATTTTTTCGCTTTTGGACACGAGATTCCGCCACGTAGTGATCTCCAGCGCTTTCAGCGCAGATCATTGACCTTCTTTCCTCGTCACCTTTTGAAGTATACGCCCCAAGCACGGTCTTTTTTCGACCGGGTCGTCGGTGTTTTCTTCTTGTTTTCAGATCCCCCTATTGGAGCTTTGGCCCCTCCTTTCCTCAACCCTTATTTTTCTTTTTTTGAAGTCTCTTCCTGTTAAGAACCGATCTTACGAAGCTTTTGGATTGATTCGTCGATGGTTTATCGAGTTCTTTTCCCTTTCCCCCAGGCTGCCTCTGGACTACGTCCACCGGCCTCGGCTCATTTTCACTCCTTGTACGGATTTCTACGTCTTTTAGGCTTTTTTTATCATTTCAAACAGATTTGGAGTCTCACTTAGTTTACGGCAAAGTCGTTGCCACCTACCCTTTTTCGAGTGCAGGATTATCTTTTTCCTTTACCTGAACTGAAGGCACACTTTCCTTGTGGTGCATTATCCGCTCTTCAGTTTCTCTTTCCTTTTTTTCCTCTTTGTTGTTGTCTTGAGAGTCTTATAGGCGGACCCCCCGCGTACCCTCATTTCCTTCTTTTAGTATTTGACCAGCTAAGTAATCGGGATTGTAGTCCCCCCTCCCTTTTGCTTTTTGCTCTCTTGCCTCCTGTCGAATCCCTCTGGATTTCCCCCCCCTTCCCCATACAGACCTTACCCTTCCTCCTAATCAACAGTACCCCTTTTCTCCAAATATCGACTAGCAGAGTAGAATTGTCCCCCTTATGCCCAGTACCCCTTGGGGCCTGGGGGCCCCCCAAACTATCCCCCTCGCTCCCCGCCTTCTCCATTCTGTTCATATAGCTAGTATCCCGCCCGTCCTGGCAAAAGCACGACTCCCTTTTATCTTCCCTAAGTTCCGCCCCTTCCGCCCTTTTTCATCTTTTTTCTGCCCAGAAACTTCCTCTAACGAAACTTTCCCCCTTTTGCCCACCACAACACCCCCCCCCCCCAACATAATGTGCGGATACTTCTCCCTTCTCCCGCGAAGCCTTTGTTTTTCCTGGATCCGTCTTGTTGCGAATTCTCTGGACGATTAATTGAGTATCTCGGTTTCACCCGTCTTTTCCCCATCGTTCCCTTTCCCGCTTTTCTTATATGAGCCCTTGGTTTGCAGCGCTGAAGGGTTTTTTTTGTTGCTCACATGATTGATAACTCAGCTTCCGCTTCTAATGGAAAGTCCTCTCCTCCTTCCTGGGTATCTTTTTTTTTCTCCCCTCATCTACAATATAATTGTAGGGGAGCCTTGTCTCCCCCTAGTACCTTCATGAGGTAGATTCGTGAATTTTTTTTTTCTCTTTATCTCGCCTTCGAAAACTCTGTTTCAAATTGTTTTTTTAAATTAAAGCCATTATCACTCTGACCCCTAGAAAAGAAAATATTTCTTTCTTAAATATCTCCATTTCTATTACTTGTCTGAAACTAGCCACACCTCATAGCTGAACTACTAATTTTTTTTTTCATAACCCCCCCTGTCTTTCTTCTCAAGAAGGATTTTCTAGTCCCCGAATTAGAAAGCTTCCCGTCTTAACCGCTTCCTTTGTAATGGAATGTTAATCCCCTGAAACTACTCATTGGAGCTCTTTTAGGAGAGTTTATTTTTCCCCAATCGCCACCCCCCCCAGTTCTTAACATCGTCTTCAACTCAGTACCCACTTTTTCAAGCTCCTTCCCTGAATCGACCGGCCCTTCCTACTTGTTTTTTTTGCTTCGCAAACTAGGACTATCCTGCATGAAAAATTATCGAGGAGTAAACCCCCCCTTTCTCCTTTCCCGTAACTTTCTTTGAAGAAAACCCGACCCCGCTAAAGAGGACCAGTCCCACTCCCCGATGCACTACTCTTCCCATTCGTACGCTGGCAAAAGATCTCCCTTTAAAAAGTCCATGGTTCACATAAATAATATAATAAAATATCAATCGTTTTTTAACCCCCTCGGAACCTCCTCAGATTATTTACCCCCCAAAGGATTTTTAGAAGCTCCCTCCTATTTTCTTCACCTGTTTTTCCGCCCAATTCATAAGATACTCTCACCCGCTTCTCCCTCAAGTGTACCCTCGTCTTTGCTTCCGTCCCTCGTCAATCCCCGCATTTCCCCCGCACTCCAGTTCTCTCCCCCCGATTTCTCTGCTACCGTTTGTCCGATGCCACTCCCCTCGAGAACTAATCCGCGCGCTTTTTTCACTCCGCCATGTCAAGCCACATCCGCGTCTTTCCCGGCACCCGTCGCCACACGACCGAAAACCTTCGACTCGACTCCCTCCATCCTCTCCACGGCTTATTTTTCGACTTCCCTTCCCCAACCTCCGCCCTCCCCCTCGCACGAACTTTTCATCATAATTCCCCAGCCCCCTGCTAGCCCCTCCGGTTCATCCAAAGCCGCCTTTGCCTCCCCCTCTCCCGCCCCTGACCTTCCTATACGGATGTTCCCCCTTCTGTCACAACTGACAATTCTTACCACTCCCCGTTGTGTTTTTTTCTAGAGGATTTGTTTGTGTGGAGCTGCCTTACACTGGAAGGAGATTTAGGCTCTTAGGTTTGCGCCTCTTTATGGGTTTTTAAGCGTCGGCTTTGGGATTGCATCGTGAGTGTGAGAGGAAAGCGGTCCAGGTGAATTCGATTTTCGGTTTGTGCCGGCGCTTCTGAACAAAGAACGCGAGATCTGTGGGCCTACCCTATTTTATAGGATTCTTCCATTGTATACCCCAGTTGGACCCCCTTTTGTATGCCCCCGATCCTTTCTTTGCGGGCGGTTTTTTTTTTTGAGGATGAGTTTTTCTATCGCGGGCTTTGATTTTACACCAACTCTTGAGAATATGATTCGACGGTCTGTGTTCCAAGGGCTGGGCTCTCTCTTCCCAGACGGCTCCGAGAGAGACGTCTTTTTTTTTTGTAGATGCGGTTAGATGAGTGTGTTAGTGCGTTTAGGACCTAGGTTTGGCGATTGATCTCGAATTCGTTTTTGTTCTCCAGATATCCCTGTGCCGTCTTGATTGCCGTTGTCACCATGTTTCCGCGGGTTGGTTTCTGTCTTTAACGGATTTGCCGCGTCTTTTTTTCCTGCTGCGGCTTTTTTTCCCTTCGATGTGTCACTTTTTTCCTGCCGCGGGAGTTGCCCCGGCCTGGACTTAAGCGTGGGCGGTTTTGATCGCTTCACGCCTCGCCATTTTCTTCCCTGGAATGTACGTTTACTTGCCGTAGGCTTTTTGCGGGTTTGCCAGCATGGCCCTCCCCTAAGGTATGGAACGGGGGTTCCCCCTGCAATCTTTTTTTTAGTTTTCTTTCCACCAGTTGGTCGGATCTTCTGTTTGAGAGCGTCTTCAGCGGGATTGGGGCCTGTGGGGGAATCTAAGCCGGACCCATGGTACCTTTCTGAGCGGCCATCTTCGGTCGCTCGATGGCGTTACCGTTTCTACGATGGACGTGCGGGCGTTGTTCCTCACTTTTCATGGCGTCGCGGGGCGATTTCCCTTCGGCGTGATTTTTTTGACGACTCTCTGTCTCGGCTTTGTGGGAGTCCCTTCGGTCCGAAACGTTCTAGCCCTTGTTGCGCTCTCTTGCAGCGCCATGGCTGCGTGCGCTTCCTCTGATCCCAGAAGCCCCTTTTTTTTCCCTTCCCTTGAGGAATAAAACCCCCACCCACTCGTTCGCCTTACACAGAGATGGAGTCGAGAAGCCTATTCCATCGTACGTCCGCGCACTCAAGTAGGGGCATTCCCTTCTTTCCTACAAGGGATCGTCTGGTTTAGAGGGGTCAATCCAGATGTTACCCAAGAGGAATTGTCTTCATTTGCCTTTACCTATGGTCTTTGTGAGCTCCCCCCCTTCGACACTCGGCCTCTACCTCACCCCCCCCCTCCGTAAAAAACATGTACATCGTTACTCCGTTTAAAGTTTCCCCTGCGATTGATTCGTCTGCTGGTCCCCCTTCCTCGACGTGATCATCCCTATCTCAAATACTTCCAGATTGTCCCCCCTTTTTCGAGCCGGCAGGATCCTGGCGTAATATCCGCCCCGCGCCTGTATTTGTGTTTTCGGGCTTCGCATCCCTTTCTTTCTCACAACAATTTTCCCCTTAATGGCGGCGTTTCGGACTCCTTCGGATCTTTCGCGTTTGCTTGGTCGCTTGAAATTTATCCTCATACCAGCAGCTTTTTTAGCCGAATCTTTGTCGGATGTGGGTCCTTTTCTTTTGGCCAGCGCGTGCATCTTCACTACGTTGCAACCTTGCTGCGAATCTTCTTCATACTCCTTACCGGATTGTTACAATTTTTTCTCTGAGGTCTGTATGGCTTTAGCTCCCAGATTTTCTTTAGAACCGTTGGCCAAGATCTCCGACAAGTGTGCTCTCTCCTCGTCCTTTCATGCGGGGCCCGAAGGCAGAAGATTACCTGGCTCGTTTCGGGTGGGCATATGCTATAAGCTTCCTCTTTTCTTTGTTGTCCTTCTCTCTTATAGCGTATAATGCACAATTCTGGACGTCTTCCTTCTCCTTCTCTCGTTTTTTAGCCAGAAGTAATTCGGCCCTTTCTTCTCCGCCCTTGTGCTTTTCTTTGTCTCTACGGTTCGGCCATCCAAATTACTCCCGCGTACCTCTCTTTCACCTTGTAACACGTTCATCTCGTAGCTAAGTTCGTGATGCGCCTCTAGAATCCGGTTTGCGTCTTTTCCCTCCCCCCACTCGATTTTCTCAATTCCCTGAACCCACACAACATTTGTCCCCCCCTCTCGCGTCAGATGTAACGCCGGGTAGATTTGCAACCTCGACATCCGTTCCTTCCAATCCGCTCCTCACCTTACCCGGTTCGGCGTTTCCATCCCACAGAACTAGACGTTCTTTCGGTTGACGGACACACAACCAGAGCATATTTTTAGAGACCTCCCCTGTTTTCGGCACCTCGCCTGTCGCACCTTTCCAGTCTTTGGCGCTCCGTTCGAAGTCATCTCTACTTCTCTTTCTTGCGGTTGTCATCCTTCGCTCCCTCGTCTCTCTT
>Ga0179593_1431389_pt1 | contig 20710 bp, 19 predicted proteins | sample CZODoug2_1_08_16_FD_185931 | JGI IMG/M metagenome (GOLD analysis project Ga0179593, IMG submission 185931) | Vadose zone soil fungal communities from Angelo Coast Range Reserve, California, USA - CZODoug2_1_08_16fungal (PacBio error correction) | ecosystem: Environmental > Terrestrial > Soil >... | reverse complement strand
TCTGGACCCTCTTCTACCTAGATTTTACGTTGATGTCTGTTTGGCTCTTCTCTTTTGTCCTGGGTACCCGAATCTTTGGCAGTACATGATTCCCTTTTTTCCCCCTTTCTACCCCCTTGGTCCCGTCGGACGAAGTCCTCATGGCGGGGCTGTGTTGCGTGGCCAGTGCCCTGAACAGGGCGCTCTTTGCCTTTTTCTCTGCCGTCGCGCGCCCAACTACACTCCTATTGGGGTATGTCTTCCCCCCCCCCCCCCTCCTGTCCCTCACTGCGCTCTACCTCATTCTTTTCTTCTCTTGTCAGTCCTTTTTTTACCTTAATCAGGAACCGAAAAGTTCAAGTGCCTCTCGGTTAGACTGTTTAGCAACACTCTACTTTCCTGCCTCCCCTTCCCCGCGCTCCTCACTTGGCTTCTGTTTTCCCTGACGGCGACATATGCCGAGAATTCATTGAGCGGTGGTCTCGTTCCTCGCTCCGCTGCTTCCTGTGCTCTCTCTTCTCTGTTGGTGCTGTAGTAATGAGACATGCACCGTGACAGAGGTGCTGGTGAATTTAACAGGTTTGGGGACCACCCCTTCGGGGGCAGACGGTCCTCCTTTTTCCGTCCTCTCTTTGTCGCCCGGCTTTTTTTAATAAACGAACCATGCTCTCAAGCGGCACGACTATATGCGTAGAAGACTCCTATCTCTTAATTCATCTGACACTTCGTTTTGAAGCTGGCTAAAGAGTTCTGAAAACTTAGGTCTGGAGTATTCAGTTTCCCGTCGGAATATTCTCTGAAAGAAGAAGTCCGATTTTTAGGACTGCTTTCCTTTCTCTTTTCGCCTCCCTACTTCTTCTTTCATTTCCCCTCGCATGTGTTCTCGCGCGCACCCGTTGAACAGAGTTGAGTTATAGAGATGTTTGTTCAGTAGCGAGTTGACTAAGGTCCTCCTTCATCCTTTCTTTTAATATCTTTTCCGTTTTTTTTTGTTGAGACTCCTTGCTTCCTTTATTCCAGTCGCCCTCTATTGGAAAACCTCCCGTTTTTCGAAGCAGCTTGATGAACGCGATTTCCTTCATAGTTATTGAGAGACTGCAGACTGTACCTTTCTCGTTGCGATCCCGCTCGGCCAGTCATCCTTCCTCTGTGTCTTTTTTCTGAATTTCCGATCGACGACTTAATTCTTTTTCGAACTAGTAAGTTGTGCGGCGACATCTTATTCTCGTTTTCTTCTCGCCCGAATGTTGATCTTATTTTATCTTGCCGCCCTCTTCGTGTAGATACGGTGTTTTTTTCGTTCCTCTGTCGGAGTTTCTCTCCTCCTGAAGCAGATCATATCGTTTGTAGGTCAGCGGGTTCGAATCTTATACTACCTTCGGCTCGCCCTTTCACCGGTGCCCTATCTTCTTGGCCCTCCCCCTTTCCTTCTTTTCCAATCCTCTTCCTTTGCTGTGCATCGCCCATCCCCCACCATAGAGATCTCTCCACCGCCCAAGATGATAGGTGTAGACGGATGCATCTTTCATTGACTGATCGCCTTATGGAGCCAGCGAATTCCTTCCCCTCTGCCTTTTTTCTGCCTTCCCGTTTTCTTTTGGTTGTTTGAAGGCCCCTCGGCCGCTTAAGCTTTGCGCCCGGAATCCGCGGCTCCCTTTATCTTTCCCTCTTTTACCTCTCCGAAAATCAGTATTTCTCTCCCCCCCCCCCACAGATCGTTAGATTTAGTTTGTATGGAAAAGAATAACTTTCTCGTTCGTTCGTGGGTTCCACCAGTCATCCCTCAATCCCTGGATCCTTCTTTTCCATCCCATCATCCCCTCCACCCCGGCGTCGAAGTTCCTTGTGAGATGGTGGGACAAAACTTGTCTAGGTTTTTTTCCCCACCCTTTCCCCCCCTTTGCTCCCCGAACTTCCCTAGTCTATTTTTTTTTAGCTTTGCCAGGGTTCCCCCTCGAGGTTAAACGGGCACCGTGTCCGCCCCTTCCCGGGTCTCTCCCCGTTTCGCCCGAACACACACTCCCCCGTTCGACGCCCTTCCCCCCTAGAGCTTGTCCAGACACAGTTGTACGCGTCAAGAATTTCCTTGTTACAGCATTGATTCCAATCCGGTTTGCCCGGCTGCCTTCGAGATTGTTCTTTAGATATGCCGCCTTTTACACATTTCCGTTGTCCCCTTTCTGACCGTCAATTGATTTGTCCTTTTCTCTTCCTTCAAGCGGTCTCCAACGCTGACTTTTCCTCACTGTCCGTGAGTTTCCCCAGCGATTTGATCTTAATCCTCCCATCTCCCACCGACCACGCTTTCCGTATGCAGCTTATCCGTCCCTCCCCCTTTTTTCCGGCTCCCGGCTCTCCTTACAGTGCTTCCTCTTCAAAATGTTTTCGAGGCGTTCGGCGAAGTCGGCATGCACCTTATCCGGACCCTTGCGCGTTCTCTCCTCTCTTTTCCGATTTTCCCCCCGCGAAAAATTCTTCGTAGGGGGTATCCTTTTTTTACCTCTCTATTACTCCCTTCGGTTTCGTTGCCTTTGTCCCTTCCCTGAAAAAAGTGAAACCAGTGTAGTCGGTCAAAATCGTTGACTTTCTTCTCCTTTCCTCTAGTTAAAGTGCCGCTCCCCCTGTCTGTCCGCGCGATCTGCCTTCGGGCCGTTCACTCAACACGCAGCCTGCCAGTTCGCGTTTCTTGCTGGTTTCCTTCCTCCTGACATACCCAGATCGTTCTCACTAGACAAACTTCGCCCTGCTCTTTCTTTCCCCCCCCTTTTTCTTTTGAGAGTCTCTGCAGTGCGCAGTTAATATTCCCTTCCTTTTTTTTTTTTTTTTTGTTCTTTTTTTTGGGTACTTCCTCCAGGACCGGAGTCTCTTTCCCGCGCGATTCGTTTCGTCAGTCTCTTTTGCTTTCCTTCCCCTTGAGCGATCCATTCATAGCTTCAGACTTCTTACTAAGGTGTTTAGTCTCCCGTTTCGGCACTTCTCCTAACCCCCCAATTTGCGTTTGCCGCTACTGCTGGCCCCTTTTTTCTCTTCTTGTTTTTACTCTCTTCCTACCCCCCAATTCATTGTGAAGCCGCTTTTTAATCTTCTCCGTGACGCGTGTTTCCAATCTGCTCCTCTCACCGATTCTCTCTCTTACCATCGAAATCGTCCTTTGCCTATCCATTTGTTCAGGTTCTCATGACGCCCTTTCCCAAGTCAGCGAAGCCTCTGAGACCGCTCCTAAGTAGTGTATCCGGTTTTTGAGTTTTCCCTTTTGACCTCGCGTGCGTGCTGTTATTCTTGCCGATGTTAGGTTTTTATGAACCCCTTGCCATAGATCTTTGTTTTACTAGAGAGTTGTCTGCACTTGTTTAGGACCTGCCGATCCCTGATTGTCCCTTCCTTTTCTTAATTACCTGTACACATATCTTTCCCAGCCGGAAGGAGGAGACGATGCCGACGATGTGCCGGGCAACCCTGTGCCTTCTGTACACCATTTGTTTTTACTGATTTTTTTTGTAATACCAGTATACTCTTGATGTTTATGGACGAAGTTGTAGTGTGTATTATACTTTCCGGTCTGTGCGTTTCAGACCCGACGTTTTTCTTTTGATGTTTTTTTTTTGTGTTTTCGTCTTTCACGTTGACCACAGTAAGGAAAGTGATTGATTTTTTTTGAAGCCCAGCTGTTGTCTTTGACGACAGATTGTTCCAGCCCCTTTCCCCCTATCAATTGTTTCAACCCATTTCAAGATTTCACTATCGGAGCTTCACCTTATGGACGGTGCTATGGGCCTGAGTCCCGACCCCCACCACTGTTTTCTTTTCCGAGGCTTCTCTCAGCACTTAAGAGGATCATGGTCCCCAATACTCCCCTCCTGCGTGATAGCGACCCCTTTCTTCTCGTTCACCGAAGTGCTACGTACCTTCCGAGGACCCTCGATCAGCCTGCGCGCTGCTCGTCTCGATGCCCCGGTGACCCTTTGCCGCGGGCCGGAAACGGGAAGGTTGTCATTTCTCTTTTGTGGGAGTTCGACCCGGTTCTCTTCCTACTCTGTCCGTGCATCTTGTCTCTCCGAGCATCTGGGGTTTCTGAGTTGCGGTTTTTATTTTCCTTCGTTGTCGCGCCCTTGCCGGCTTACGAGGCAAGTGGTTGGGGACGCTTTTCTGACGTCCCCTTTTACTTTTCCCCCCCCGGTTTTCGCTTCCGACCGGACTGTCACGAACTGATCGATTCTTCCCTCTGCTCTCCCTCTTTTCTTCCGCTATCCTCCCTCCGGCTCCCCATCCAGTCGCGTAGGAATCCGAGTTAGAAACAACGTACCCCTGAGGGCTGCCTCTCTGAGAATGCATGAGTAGAGCGTCCTCGTCGCTATTTCTCTTCCCAGCATTCTTGCTCTTCATTTTCCCGGTGTTTCCCAGTCTTTTTTACATATGTATTTTTTTTTTTTTGTTTTTTTTTTCCCTTTTCTATTCCTGCACCTCCCCTCTGAGTCGTCTTTTAGGTCTCCCGACGATCCCGACTCGCGTTTGTCATCCCCGCCCCTTTTTCTGGTTTCGCTCTTTGCTCGAGTTAGGCCGTGAATATCTATCTTATATTTAGTTGTTTTTGTTGAGACTGAGATGAGCGGTCCTCTCTCTTAACCCAGTCTCCCCACTCTCTAGATTGCCGGGGCTCTTCTTTCTTTTCTTTTTCGATGGTCCCCTTAAAGAATACCCTTTCGTTGTAGGAGTTCCTCCCGCGGAGGACAGTAATAACACTGATGCTTGACTTTGTTCTGACTCTTCCTCCGACGCTGCTCTCGGTCGCCTTCTATTCCGTTTGGCCCCCTCGTCTGCTTCTTTCGGCTTCTTGCATCTGGATGCTATCTGCCTGTGATCTGCCCTTGTTAGAGAATAGCTTTCTGGTGCCGAGACGACGGCGTCTCAGTTCTTTTTACTCATTTTTTTTTCGTTTGGTTTGTCCGCCGTTCGGTCCTGTCTTTCCAGTTCGGGTGCTAACGTTTGAAAGTATAACCATTCCCACCTCGCGATTTTTTTCCCTCGTAAATTCACCACCTTCTACTTCTGACCCTACTTTTCCTCGTTTGTAGTTTTTTCCCCTATTCCACATGCCAAGATTTATTCCATGCTGTTCTGAAGTAGGGACGAAATCCAGAATGAGTTTCCCCTCCGTGACCTGTTTATTTTCTGGTAGAGGTTTTTTATCTTCCCTGCCCCCGTCATCGAGACGTTCTTGCAGGACGTGGTCCTTGTCTCGACTTAACGATTAATGTAGCGTCAAGAACGTCTTTCTCCTCCGTGAATTGTTTTGTTCTTTCTATTCCTTTTCTGTGGCCCATGCCTACATTTATCGTCGTATCTTCCTTTGAGTAGACCTTCTCGAACTTCAGCCCTCTCCCTGGGTAGGCATTTTTCCCTCCTAATTGCCCCGATTGCTATCTAAGGTTCCGTCCTCCCTCCCCTCTATGGGGGGTGACGTGATCGGGCGCTCTTCACCAATTCTTCCGTCCACACCTTTTCCCGCACTCACATTCCAGGTCGTTTTTCAGGCCGTTCCCGCTCAATCGAGACACCCCTGGAGAGGGATTACTTTCTTCTATCTCACCTGTGATAGCGTCGACACCACTCACGATCCCTTCCCCCCTTCTATCTTTTTAGTCAGACACAGTCTTCGCAGTCTTTGTCAGCACGTTTTTCCTCCTGTTGTGAACGGCAGCCAATCCCCTTTTCTTTTTTTCTCGCGTCATATGCTCCGCCCCTTCCGCTGTTGCGTCAGTTTACAAGGATTTGTTTTTTCCCCCTCTCCCCTTGATTTGCAGGTATCTTTTGCATCTCGAGCGTATCCCCATGAAACCTACACCTAGAGCTAATCAGCGACTCTTTTTTTTTATCTCCAGACCCAATCGAACGAATTCCCGCCGCCTCGTCTTTTTCAGCGTCTGTCTCCCGACACGCCCTTTCCTTCTTCGTACGGTATCCTTTCCGTACAGCTGCTTTCCACTGGGTGACGATGGCGTCTTTCCCGACTTGGCCAATGCATCATTCTCTGAGGCCGTTTTTCGATCTAGTTCACTTATACTCTGCGATTTCTGTTCACCTGTTTTTCCCTTAAATCCTGGCCTTCCCCGGTCTCTGATTCCAAAATGAAGTCGAGCACCCCAGTCAACCCCGTGTAGCGCAACGTCTTGATGACTTGCCTCTTTTCAGACGCGTACCCCGTCGTCGCCTTTTCCCTTCTTCTTCGTTTCTTCCCTGGGCTGGTCCCCTACCCCACGTGCCGCAGCGCAGCTGAGCCCGATGCGGACTTTTTTCCTTGGATCTTTTCCTTTTTTCCATTACCCATTTCTTTTATTCTTCCACCTTACGTCTGCGATCTCTCCTTTTCCTCCGTGTGTTTTTCTCCTCGCATTCTTCCCCCCCATATTGACCCATAATCCATATGGGTTAATTTCACCCAGACGGAGCGCAAGCTGTAAGCGCGCGGCGGCTTCCTATCCCTTGGTGCTCCCCGTCGTCGGCACCTCCGCCTAGCTTCTTCTCCTTCCGGGGTTTCGGCCACTTTCTTTTTTCTATTCTCACTACGCTGTTTTGCCCGCCCAAATTCATTTTGTTTCCGGTCTTTTTACCCACCACCCCCTGACATACTCATCGACTGTGCTGTCTCGATCTTTCCTTCCCGTACTCTTTTCCTCCGTTTTTTTTTTCTCTCCAGCGCCCGCTCGTCCGATACTCCCCTTGCCGTCTTCCCGCAATCCATGTTTGGGATTTTTCGCACGCCCGTCCACTACACAGTTGAAGACAGACTACTTTTTCCCTGCTTATCGGGTGTCGTTTCTCCAGGTGAACGCGCTTGTCTTTTTTTTTTTTTCGTTCGATTGTCATTTTTGATTCCCTCGCTCACCCTCTTCTCGTGAGAAGCGAGGGTTATTCACATTCTTGGCGTTTCTCGCCCGGCCCGATCCCCATACTTCGTCATCTGACAACACTTGCCATCCGTGTATCGCCTTCTCTCTCCAATGGCGTCTTTAGAGACCGCATAGCGCGATCGTCTGTTGAAAACGGATGTGCTACGCTGTGCGGCTACAAAGTTCATTCTTTGTTTGGCTCCAAGTCCTCGGTCAGCGTCGACGGTGGGTTTTCTCTTTCATTTGAGTGCCTTTTTCCTGTTGCCAGTTTTTCGATGGAGCCTGTCGCGATGTTATCTTCCTGGACACGATGCCCGAATCCCTTCTGTTCGGTTCCGCACGCTCCGTTCGGCTGGCCTTCCTTGTTGCAGTTACATCTCCCTCTTTTTCACTCACCCTCCCTGTGCACGCGAGGCGGACTTCCCGACGGGCATGTATTTTGCTGGTCCCCGCGATACCAAGGATCCTCGGCTTTTTTCGGCCTCCCGCTGCCGTCCCCGACTCTCCGAGATCCGTGCAACACAAACCCGCAGTTCCTAACTTTCCGATCGACGACTGCCCTTTCTCACAGCCGTGCTTGTCTCCTACCTTCGGACTTTTTTCTCACGTCTCCCCTCTGCTCCGGATCGAATTGACCTTTTTGGTCAAAAATATAAGCGGGAGGACCCCTCCAAGTTTCCTAGCTGAAACGCAATGGCCTTTTCCTGTACCCCTACGGCGCCCTTCAGCAGTGATGAGAAGCTTTTCTGTTGTCCTTTCCTTCGCGTTCTATTTGCTAGGCTGCGGGGTGGTGAGGTAAGGCTGCGTACGCAAGTAACTCTTTATCGCACTCACGGTTTCAATTTTTTGGGTATCCCCCAGATTGGAAAAGTTCGCTGATCCCGTGGTCAAGAGTTCGCGCCCCCCCCCCCCCCCCCCCCCCCCCAACATGAACCGTTTCCCGCAATTGATCGGATCGCCTTTTTCAAGATGCGCTACTTTTTCTACCGCTTAAGTCCTTCGCTAAGATGCACTCTTTTTCGCGATCGTAAGAGTTCTAAATATCAAACCTTCTGAGGATCGAACGGCCGAGGCGCAGGCTTTTTCCTCTCATCATCCTCAATGAAGTCCTCCCCCTCAGCTGGTGGACTGCGGTTCGTGCTCTTGTGACCCGACTTTCGTCTTCATTCCCCTCGTTATCCCGACCACCCGAGGCAAGAACTCCCCGCGTAGTCAGTTCTTGAGTTTTCCCCCCTATTTCTTGCTAGGGATACCGTGGTCCTCTCTCGCTTTCCGTTTTTTAGAGCTCGCGCTCCGTGTTACCCAAAATTGACAGAATCTTTCCCCCACAGCGCGCTCTCTCCCATCGTCTCCCTTTAGGTTCGCGAGTTCCCTGTTTTCTTTCCGGATAGGGTGACCTTCACGACCGTCGGGTAGGCGGCACCCTCTACGCGCCGAGCAGTCCCCTTTTTTCTCTGCTGTGCTGAAGATTCCGATCCTGAAGCATTCTGCTCTTTCTCGTTCCCCCCTTCTTTTTTTTATACCTGGTTTTTTGCGAGGGTCCTAGGCTCATTGAAATATGGATTTAGATCCCGAGGGGTCATTGGTTTTGTTATCGCTGACTCGGCGGTAGAGCGCCCTGGAGTCGATCCTCGTTTTGTCGGTGTTTTTTTCTCACCTCTCTTAGACTAGGTCGTTCCCTCGGTAAAGGTCTCAAGCCCCTTCTGACGCCAACTGACCCCCCCTCTCCCTTTCCCACCCTCACTCCCCCTTTTTCTGCGAAGCAGGACCCCCACCCTCGCGTCTGATTACCTGACAGATGCTAGTTTCGCGCCTATGCCAGAAGTTTATTCATAGCATGATGACGCTTTCATCCCCCAAGGGAATGGCAGTTGGCCGCGCTGCCCGTGTTCGTCCCCATCCCTCGGTAGATGTTTTTGCTTGTCAGCTATTCTCTCAGAGATATGGTTTCTCGCTTTTCCTGTATTTCCCTTTTGTTCCTTGCTTACCAGCATGCCCTTTCCTCTTTCAGAGTGTTCCTCCTTTTGTTTTGATTTCAGGCATCCTCGAGTGGTCGAAGAAGGCCTCCTACATGAGAAAGCTGCCCGGGTTCTTTTAGTTCATCCTCAATTCCCGCCCATGCCTTGACGGGCTTCCTCGTCCACCTCTTTGATCGGAACATGATAGGTTAGCACTCTTACTGCACCCTCGTTTGTCCCTCAGGTTCCACCCTCCCTTTCCAGTCGTTGGAAGATAAAGCAGAGTCCAGAACCGTACCCCTGCGCGGTTCTTTTCCTGCCGGACCCCTGCGATTTCTAAATTTGAGAGCCGTCCTCCACTCCACCGTCTTTTTCCATGCCCCCCGCGTCTCTGATTTGATCCAGTGTCGAATTCCCTACTTTGTTTTCACAAGCGTTGGCACCATCCGTTGTGCTTCCCCCCCCCTGATCGGCTGTAGTCGTATTGATCCCCTCGCTCTGGAGTTGTTGATCTGGCAAGTTGGTTCCCTTCACGAATTGATTTTGCACCTGTCCCCCCCCCTTTTTTTTTTTTTTCAGTCGTCTCACGTCGCCGTGAAAGCACCCTCGCTTCTTTCTCTCGATTTTCGCCGTGCATTCCCCAGTCCCTTCCTCGCACGAATCGTAGAAGCATTGAAGAGAGAGAAGTCAAAGCTCCATCCCCTGTCGACCTTACTTTTTTCTCCCCTGCGGACCTCTGTGGCGCGTGTTTTGAATGTGACGATGGCTCCCCGTCTCAAATTTTTACTGCACATCCTTTCATGCCGGCTTTGAGCCGGGCGATCTCTCTAGCTCATGCTCTTTTCCCCTTCCGCAACGAGGAAGGCGTCAGATCGCGGTTCCTCTCCGCTTTTCGATCGTTCGTTCTTGCTATCGTCATGCGCTACGAATGAAGGGCCCCAGTTTTCTAACACTTCGTGGAGGAGAAGGGCCGATAGAAGTTCTTCCTTCTTGTAAGCCGCTCTCGGCTCTGCAGTCGGGGTACTTCGACGCCTTTTTTTCCACGCCCCACCTCCTCTTTCCTTCAGCGCCCCTCGCGTGTTCTCCCCCTCTCTCTCCTAAGGCTTAAGTATGTAATTTAAACCTATGTTTTTTCTTACCCCCCCTTGCCCTCTCTCTCTCTTCATCCTCCTTTGTTGTGTTCTTCTTCTTCTTTAAGTGTTCACTGTTCACCGTCTTGGGTATTTACGACATCCTGCCAGCCGGGACATGCCACTCAGCGAGAGGAAGGCGGCCGGGCTTTCCTAGCCCAGTCTTCTATTTAATAGCATCTTTTTTACGTTTTTTCCCGTCTCCTTCTCCTTACTCCCCTTTCTCACCGACTTGCGTTTGCCCTACTACACGTTTTTCCCTGGTTTGCGCTTGAACGAAAGAACCTGTAATAGAATAGGTGAGATTCCGACTCTGCCTTCCAGTACTGACTGTTGGTTTGGTCACCCCTCCCCTCCCTGCTACGACGATGACTCGCTCGACCGGAGTTCAGCAGATGTCCGGAATATGGTTTTGCCTTCGCCGCTCATGTCCCTTTTTTTTCTTTTTTTTTTTTTTTTTTTTCTTTTTTTTTTCTTGTGTCTCTTTTTTTTTTTTTTTTTTGTTTTTTTTTTTTTTTTTTTTTTTTTTTTTTTTTTTTTTTTACAAGTCCCTCGTATTCCGATAGGCTGACCGGGTGCAGTTTACTCCCGGTCGGATGACCGCGCGATGAATCCTGGCCGGCTTTGCGATGTATGTCTTTAGCCTCTCACAATCCATCGCTGTTTATCTTCTCTCGGGTCTGCCCAGTCGGTTGGTTCAGAATGTAAACGATACTTTTGCCAAATCACGTTTTCACCTCCCCACCCCTGAATCGGTGTCATCTGCGTCAGCAGAGCGGCCTTCGGCCCTTTTTTTTCTTCTTGACAGACTCCGACGCCTATTTTTTCGTATTGGCCTCGATTGTCAGATTGAAGATTATGCTACCCCTTCGGTCGACGTCTTTTTTTTGGTCAATCCAAGCTCTAGCGGGCTGGAATGGAGTAGACTCTTGTAGGTCGACTGGCATTCTGTGTCTATCGCCTTTTGTGTCATTTCCTGACTCTGTTTGTCCGCTCTTTTTGTCCTCGGACTTTTTCCACGCTTTTTTCCTCCCTCCCGCCTGTTGACGTGGATGTATGGCGATAAGAGGTTTCATTTCGAGCCAACATTGTGCCTGTCCATCCTACCCCCGCTGTTTTCCCCCCTCACTCTTCTCCTTTTTCATGACGCGTGGCACTTGAAAGGTTGGTTGGTAGCCTACCAGGATCCTGACTTGCTTTCTCCTTCGTTTTTTTTGTCTCAGCGCCGCCCAATACTAGACTATGATCCTTTACCACGAATTCGTTAAACGCTCTTTGCTCGACGATTTTCCCCGTTCTGCCGATTGCAATGCTCCCAATTAAGCGACCTTTAAGCCCGTTGCCCCTCGCGGCTCCTATCTCTTGTTTTTCACCCCCCTCTCCTCTCCCCCTGCGTACAGGTCCTTCCCCACTTTTTGTCTTGGATTGGAGTGAAACGGCTCCCTCCTTTTCACGATGAATATTGCCTTTTTTTTTTACGGTGCTCCCCTCGCCTATTATCAGGTGTGCTCCTCTTCTTGGTTTTTTTTCGTGCTCCCCAGCCCTTTTGAGGTTTTCTTTTTGACTCTTTCCAGGATTGTTGGGTTACGACGCGGCTTTTTTTCTCCGTTGACCGCCTCTACGTAGTCTCTACGACCGACACCTGTTGACCTCCAAGCCCCGTTTTTGTTTTACTACTCCCTCGTTCCCCCCGCCCGCCGATGCGCTACGCCCCTGCATCCACGTTCTGATACGAAAGATGCACTTCGCGCCGCGAGTTTTAGCCCCCCCCTTACGATTCTTTCACAGCCGCTCATTCTTTTTTCGATTCTCCTTCTTTCAGCACCCGAAGTACATGCCCAGTGGGAGGAATTCCGCTCTGGTTCCCTCCTACCTACTTTGTCTCCTTTTCAGGACCCGACGCTCCCCCGGGCAAGCCACTGGCCCTGCTTACGAGCGAGGGACTTTGGTACCTGTCGGGAATCTACCCTCTTTTCCCTATCCTTTGTGTTTTTGAGATTATTGCATTCCGTACTAAATTCGCCTTCGGCTACCCACATTTCGATCTCCCGACCGCCGCGCTCTCTCCCGTTTGTTTTGACTTTTTCTTCCTTTACATGAAAGACGAAAGTAGGGTCGTCGGCATCTCCCCTCTGTCAGTCACCTCCACTGCTGTGCTTATCTCTCTTTATCCTTTCCTAGAAGCTGACTGCTCGGCTGCAGACTCTTCTTGTGTGTGCGTTGAACTCGGGGTTTCTTCTCCTTTCGTTATCTGGATTATGCCAGCCCGTGTTCCCCCCTCTCCCCGTCTCTCCGAGATAACCGGTAGCGAATGCAGTAGCTTTATTTCTGACGTTCCGGCCGTGTTATCGAGGAGACGAACCTGCAGTGTTCCCGGTTCTCCCCACAGCGCCGAGACCTTCAACACTTGACGTTTCAAAGTCCCGAGTCCTGCTGCAGAATTTACCTACCAACAACCGGCTCCCCCGAGACGAAATATGCTTCCCCGTCGCTCTCCGATGCCCCTCGCTTCTTCATTGCCTGATGTTTTCTCTCTGACCGTGCCCCGTACCTTTTAGTGCTGCCAGAGACTCTTATGTAGAAGGACCCGGAGATAGTTTTGGTGTTTCCTTCCTCGTCATTCCTTGCTCGTTCAGTTCTTTTCGGTCCGGAAGGAGAGGTTAAAGAAGTATTTTCCTCCTCCCTCATTCTGTTGATCGCCTCTTTTCGCGTGTGGCACTTCCTACATCTCGTTTGATATTTTCTTTTTTTCCGCGCCCATCCCCGTCGCCTGAGCGCAGGTCGGAGTTCCGACATACTAACGCCCTGCCGTTGACTTCGTACTCCAACGTTTGCCTTGCCTGTTGCACCCTGGGTTCGCGGTTACCTCCCCCATCGGTCCGAACCCAAGTAGCTCCCGCCCTCCCTTGGTCTTTTTCTTTTTTTGTCAGTGCCGAGAACTTGACGGACCCTTCCCTCCCCCCTTTTTCCCCACGGTCCTGTCCGAACATCTCAAAGTGACGTTGAAAAAAATCAACCATTTGTCGTTCCATGCCACCCGCGTAGTTTCTTCCAGCAAATCGCCCTCAGTCCCTCTTTGTATTTTAACCGTCTTCTTCCCAATACGTGCCGTTTCCAAACCCGACTGTCTTTAGTCGGTATTGATCCTAAATAAGCATTCGTTGCCTTGCACGGATGGCCTTGTTCCCCTCTCCTGATTGCCAATTTCTTTTTCTGCCTTTTGATCTGAGTCTCCCCCTCCCTCTTTGAAGACTATCTTAACCATTCTAGATTGTAGCTCTCGATCTAGAATATTCTTCCGCTGATATCCGCGAACCTATTCTTCCTTTCCTTCTTCGCGATAAATCTCCTCTCTTTCAATGGGGCTCTTTTCTTTAATCTTCCTTTCTTCTTGTCCTTTCACTATTCGACGTGCCATACGTTTTAAAAGGATTCATGTTTTCCGCGCAGAGGAGGGCATGCCCGATGTTTTCTTCTATTTCCCCCCTATGCTTCCCCCCAGTTGTAAACACTTAGTCAGTCGGCTTTTATTCTTTCCTGTAGAACGAAAAGGAGCCAAGCAGAGACTCTTAATACTTGGGGTGTCCTCGACCGCTGGTTCTGGACACTGACAGTCCCTCTCTTCGTCCTGCGACCTTCTTTTTTGCCTTCTCATGTCTTTCTTTCCCCTTCTTCTTATGTCCATATTGTACCAAAACCGCCCACTCGATTCTTTCCTCCTCCGGGTTTTGATGATAATCTTGTGAAGTTTTGTCACTTGACACAAGATATTTTTTTTCCTCCTGATGCCGGTCCAGTCTCGTCTCAGATTGCCTACCAGGGTCTTCTTGGTATTCGGCTGTGGTCTTCCAGGGTTTTCTGTGACACTCTTAAAGAGAAGATCGGCTTGGGTGTAGATGATGACCGCTGCCCCTTTTCCTCCTTTTACTCCTTTTCTTTTCATACACGTTTTTTGAATTTTTTTTCCGCTCGGCTTTGACGATCTTCTCTGTCATCGATCCTCCTCGGTGCAGTTCAGCATTTGACTTGAAGTGACCGCAGTTGGTCTCGAGAGACCCTGAGTCGACCGGCAGTTCGCCGTTCTCTTAAGTCTGTTTTCTTGACCTTGATGACGCATCTTCAATTTTCCAGCGCCCTGTCCTATCTAATCCTCTCCTTTCCCTTTACTGACGTGTTCGGTGACCTTTTCTTGCTTGAGTATCGTGCTATGGAGTTATGATGAAAGGCGAAACAACTATCTTTTTTTTGCTTTTTTTTTTTCCCCCCTTTTTGAGACGCTGCTCTCCCCCCCGCCTACCTTTTGCTACCCTTTTTCGCTTCCTTTACAAACCTCCACATCCGTTTTCAGCCTGCGACATTTTGAGCGGCTTGCGGAGCTTAAAAAATGTACGCTTCCGACGAGCTCTTTTCTTTTTTTTTTTCACAGGTATTTCCCTGTGTCCCACCCCCAGGCTTTCATGATTTTTCTAATCACAGTACGCGGGGCATTTTTTTTTGCGGAGTGTTCTCCTGCTACTTTTGAGATCTCTTTTTCCTTGACTTGCCCCTATGGGCTCGCGAGGTGCTATTCTGTCCCCCTCTTTTCCACATCTCCCGGGTCTTTCTGTCTTTTTTCCGCTACGCATCTTTACGACCCTCTTTTCCCCTCCCCGAGAAAGTTTTCCCTACCGAGGTGATAGACCCTTCCACGGAATGGCTTCTGCATGTTGTGGTCCCATGCGCCCCTGACCCTTTCTCCTGTTCATTCACTCCTTCGCACCCAACACTTTCCTAGCTTTTCCTTTGCCACAACTGCACGACACCGCCTTTCTGCTTTTGCCTGCACCCTACCAACGATCATGCAGGACCTAGTCCAGCACGGCGTCGCTGCTCGTATTCATATTTTCCCGTTGTTGCCGTTCACCTGTGCAGTGACACCTTTTTCCTGTTCTGCAGGCCTGGTGGCGTTAACTGGTTTCGTGTTTGGGGTTGTTTGGCGGCGACATAGCCTTTCAGACCTTGTCGTTGTCCCTTTCCTGCCTTTTTCGGGGTGTACCCGCGCTTAGGGTGGTGATTGGCTGATCACTTTGACCTAGTTGACAAGCCCCCTTTGTGAAGTCGGATTTGACATCGTTTACCTCGCCTACCGTTTTTCATCGTCTTCCCTACTGAAAGTCCCGCCTTCTTGACTCTGCGACTACCCTCCTCCCAGCAGCTTAAGCCGATCTAACAGCGGAGTACAATCCATATGCTTTTCTCTATTTCCTCCTCTTCCCCTACGAGGTCTTTCCAGTCCTTTTCTTGCTGACTTCGATCGGATCGGAATCCTTCCCTCCGCAGAAGTCCTTGAATGTGTGACGACCTTCGGCGTCTTCTTCTCAAGTACTCGTCTTTCATTCTTTCCATTCCAACCGCTCCCGACTCTCTCCCCGGTGAAATGACCCTCTCGGACCGTTAGCCCTCTTTTTTCCCTTCAGATGGCGAAGGACCTCTCTCTTCTCCTATATCCCTCATATTGTTGTTGCTTGCGCCCAAATCACGAGGGAAAAACAGGGAACGGAAGACTCCTCTGCTTCCATTGGGCTCGATTCTTTCCTTCTGCTAGGGTCCTGACATAAGAGGGCTTGAGGTTCAACTCCTCAGAGAGACAGTAACATTTGTTGTGGACTTCTTCGTGATGGTTTCCGTAGTATCCATGCCTTCCTTTCTTCTTCGAGTCCTTTGTTTTCCGCAGACTGGATCCTTCTTCCTCAGCCCGCTACTTCCCTCATGTATCTCTTCTGGTAGGAACTTCGTCTTAGCGCTAGCACTGACAGGAGGGTTAGTCGTGTTCGTTTCGTAGATACGTCGTACTTTCTTCCTTGTTCCTCAAAGCTTAGAAGCCTGTCTTCTACCTTTGCACCCTCTGGTTTTTTTTTTTTCAAATCAACTGCATGTAGTTTAACCCTACTATTTTCCCCTGTATGCTAAATCACCACCTTCTTCCCCTAGCATCCCCCACTACCTGAGGTTATGAGGAACTTGACTGCCGAGAAGCCTTATTCACTTTGCCTTCTTTTCTCCTTCTGTTCTTGGAAATCCATAATTCCTCCCTTCAATCCTTTTCAAGGTTTCTCGAAGAGACCTGCGGTTACTTTGATTTTTTGTGTGCGGACAGAACCGTCTCTCCCCTTCCTAGATAGCTGAAGATCAAGTATTCTGGTTCGTTTCAAGCCTTCTGTTTGATCTCAGTTAACCTAATGTCTGACTCGCGAGTTACCTATTCGTCTTTTTTACTTCTCACCCCTCTACCCCCCTAATATAGATCTTATGGTCTTCTCGCCATGCTCGAAAGCGACCCGGTCTTCGAAATGGTGACCAATCCCTCCCCCTCCATGCCGTTGACGGTATCCCCGTTGACCCGTGAGTCTTTTATCGGGCGCGGACTGAACTGGGCTAAAGTTACACCGCGGCCCCATCAATCAAGTCCAGGTCGCTGGTCTTCTTCCTTTTTCCCGCGCTAAGAGGAAACCTTTCTCTCTTTAGGCCCTTCACTTACTTCTCCCGTGACCTACTCCGGAACCCCCCCTTCCTCCATTCCGCGAGTAGTCTTTGTCTCCCACAGCCTTTTCCCGCAGTCTTGCTAGCCGCACCCCTCTAATGAACACAATCCCTTTTCCCCCCTCGCCTTTTCATGACCGTCGGATTTCTTCGGTCATTTTGCTCGTACCCCGCTTCTTCGCCGTTTTACCTTTCCAAGTTTTGCCTGGAAGATTGAAATTTCCTTTGTGTTCGGATCCAGCTTCTCCACTGAGCAGGACACCCCCTTTCTCCCTCGCTCACCCCATCAGATCGATTGTCGGACTCACATTGCCCAGGAACGCCTACGCGATTTCCCAGCGTTTCGGTCCCACTCCGCCCACGTCCCCCTTTTTTTGGACTTCGACCGCGCTGACCCTACCTCTCCATGGTTGACGAGTGGAGTAAGCGGCCGGACAAATTCCTATGGACTTGGGATTGGGGCCGGTCGCCGGTTAATGCGTAGCGCTGAGACTCCCCCCTCTTCCCTTTCTTGCGGGATCCTTTTTCCTAGCCTATGATAGATTTTTGGTGGGTCTCTCGATCGTACTTCCAATGTCGCTTTCCCAGTGCAACCCTTTGTATTCTTCCCACCTCAAGTTTTGGAATCCCGACCTTTTCCCCTCGACACCGAGTCCCCGGTCTGCCCTGGGAGGCTTTTTGTGGACCGTACCAAAGCCGCCTAGACAGTTCCTCCTCCTGTGCGCTGCCCCTTGCCTTTCTTCCCCCTTATCTGTCTGCCACTCCTTATGTTACTTTATTTTCCTTCCATGGACATTCTCCGTTTTTTGTTGAATGCTCCGAAGTTTTGTCAATTGTTGACAGAAGATCTGGTTCCCCCCCAGACCTGATCCGGACGCCCAGACTGCTCTCCCCGCGGGTCTCTTTTTCTTTACTTCGGTCTTAATTAGGTTTTTTTGGTCACATCCGCCATTCTTCTCCTTCTTACTCCGGTTTGCGCCCTTTTTAAAATTTCCTCCAAGACGTTTCTGTGTTTGCCGCCTACCCTGTTTCCCTGAGTTTTTTTCGCGCGGCCATTGGACGTCGTCGACCCCCCTTCCTTTCTCTAGTTTCAGGCCGCGCCTTCAGCCTTCTCCTCTTATCGTTGAAAATCGCCTCTCTACGCGATTCCGATTTTAATGCAGCTAGGAATATAAAGGATTTGTTTGAGGTTCATCGTCTCCCAATCGTCACCCAGTGCAGGTCCTCCGTCCGTGCCGATTTTCTCCGTAGCCCGGTGCTTTTCGGGTATGATTGATGGCCCCGCGCGCGGTATATTCGGTGGAGCGCTGAGTTCCCCATCCCGAGCCGATTTTTGAGTCGCTCTTGTCCTGGCATGGGTTTCCGCGGCGGCGCCTTTCCCCGCTTAAACGTTTTCTCATCCTGTTTAAAACCTTTCCCAATGTCAGCTGCCAGCAGTCTCTTCAGTGATTCGTGTTTGTATTCCTTAATACGACGCTTTAGCTGGAAGGGACACCCCTGGATTGGTACGCCTCGGTTTCTGCTCACAAAAGTGGTATGTTTGGAATCAGTACAGCGTTTTTCCCGGCGTCCGGGGGAGTGTTCGGAATGCACACCTTTCGTTTCTCCTTTTTGCATTCCACGCTTTCTCTTTCCTCCGTGGCTGTTCCTGGACACGCTGCGAACCATCCTACGACGGTTTGATTCTACTCCCCTTTCTGTGACTACCGATTTGCAGTCCCTTACCCTCTTCCAAACTTTTTTCTCTCCTTCACGGGCGTATGTCAACGCATTATTGAGGGTTGCAGCGAAGGGCGCTCGTCAGTTTCTCTTCCTTTACGTCCAATCTTCTCCTATGTAATAATTTTGTCCCCCCAACAGTCAATTAGACTTTTCGCGATCAGCAGTCCCTTTGATAGGATGTTCCGCGTGCTTGCCTGACTCCCTTCTTCCCCGCGAGCCCTCCCCCGGTTCTTTTTTCGAATCGTGACGGCTCTTAACCCCCTATACCGCGGGCCGGCGCTGGGTCCGTCGGCTTTTGTTACTCCAAACCTCGGGCCTTTCTTTGGGTGCGAAGTCGCGGAATTTTAATCTTCGCCTTACTCCATTTCGTCTCCACTCTGACCTTTTTCCGTTTTTCTGATCCGAGGGTGGGATTTCCGCTTTCCAGCCAGGGCGGGGTGCTGGACAGAAGTTTTTCTTTGCCTGCACTATGGGTTTCCGCCTCCTCGCCGACAGTCGTACCGGGTCCTTTTTTTACACATTTTCACCCCGAACTGCGACCGCTGGTTCCGCACCCGCCATCCCTCGCCTGCTACGCCCCTTTCGATCAAATCCCTTCCTTTTCATACAGTTTCTCAACTGACTCTTAGTTCGCGATCCCTGCTTTTCAATTAGCCGAGCCTGTCCGGCTTCCTCTCCTTCCCTCAGCACGCCCTGAAGAAGTCAATCAGAAGTGGGTTCAGCTCTGATGCCCTCCGCTGACGTTCTTCTCCCCTCGACCAGAACTATACTTGGCCACCGGGCAAGACGCTTCTGTGGTTCCCCTCTCTTGGGCGACGTGGCCCGGAGCCTCTTCAAATCATTCAGTGTTGTGTGTTTTTATCGGCCGTCAGTAACTTCGGCCAAAAGATGAGGAACTGACTACTCCGTTATTGCTTTAGGTTTTCTCGATTCGGTTCTTATTCTGCGAAAATGCAAGACGCTTAGGTTGGGAACTAGTTCTCACTTCCCCTGCCTGCTCTCTTTTCCCCTGCGTCTGAAGATTCCGCTAGTTTCCTGATGATCGCGTGGTAGTTCTTTCATTTCTTATGTGCTGACCTCTCCGAGCGTTTATCTGACCCCTGTTTGATCGATCCGGGTCGTTAGCGATCTCGGAGCTGGTAGCGTGTACCTCTAAGTATGTAATGCTTTTCTCGAGACCGCTTTTCCAAGACTGCCGCTTTCTACCCTTTCCCCTCTCGGTTCTTCCCGCCCACCTGTGACTTTGTTCAACACCGAGTCACCCGGTAACAATGCTAAGCGTATCTTCCTCTCACCCTCGCTCGGTTTTTTTTTCCCCCCTGAGTCTCTATGATTGCTTCGCGAACGCCAAGCCCGACGGCCATTGACGGATCCCCGCTGCCCTGTCCGGCCGATATGAGTTTGTTGCCTGCTTTTCGCCGATAGAGCCCGAGCATGCGGAGAAGTGAATCTCCCGCGTACGTCTTCAGGAGTAGCATTTCCGGTTCAACGAGCCTCCACATCATTTCGTAGCTTCTCCGAGGTTCTGAAAGTTTTTGCACATGGCAGTAGATTTTTTTACTCGCGAAGGCCCTACCTGTCCTCCTTTTTGGGCAAAGCACCTGCAAGCTTCCCTTTGACTGAGTCGACTACATCTTCTGCTCTTTTTCACCACCTTTTATTTTCTTGTCTCTCACAATGAGTACCGAAACCGTTCGTCGTCCATTGTCCCCCCATCGCTCCATGTTCTCTCTTTTTTTTGTCAGCGGAGCACCTATTCCGCCCCCGGCGGTCGCGCGGAAACTCCCTGACCGGCCGATCAAGTGAAGCAGCGAACCACTTCGCCACCTAGTCGTTCCATCATCCTTCTAAGCCTTTGTGCCCGCCCCGTTCTGCCCACTCGTGGTTCAGTTCCCCTAATCTTTCTAGTCTATCTCACTCGTTCTTGCGGTAAATTGGTAAGCATTATGACGCCACTGGATTTGTCACATTTCCTCTTTTTCTTGTGATGCCTGTCCCCGCCGCGTCTTCCCCCTTCCCCTAGGACATCCCCCCCAGCCGCGAGATGTCGATTCTCACCCTCAATAGAACCAACCGTAACCTTGCCTCCGATGCAGCGACTTTCACTCTACACGTCCCGTTCTCCCTTCTCCGGGCTCAGATACAGCTGAAAGTGTTGTCATCGAGTTGCAATGCAACCTTCCCTTTCTTCCCGCGATTTTTCGTCCATCGGTTAGCGCTTGCTATTTCCACCCTTCCGACATCGTGCCGACGAGCGCGGACTACCTCCTTTCGGTGATCTCTACTCCGATCCAATGACGCGTCCTCACCTTTGGACCCAGTGTATCCCTGCAACCCGGCAAGTCGTGTTTTTTTTGATTTCCGATTCTCCTGCAGTCTGTTCCGACGCTTTTAGGACGGATTTTTTAGACCCTCACCACCTCCGCCTGACATCAGTGATTCTGTTTCTTTCTGCGCTTTGCCTTTTTCACCTCTTTTGTAATTACCCCAGCTTTTTATGTTCACTATGCCCCCC
>Ga0179593_1551264_pt1 | contig 20712 bp, 21 predicted proteins | sample CZODoug2_1_08_16_FD_185931 | JGI IMG/M metagenome (GOLD analysis project Ga0179593, IMG submission 185931) | Vadose zone soil fungal communities from Angelo Coast Range Reserve, California, USA - CZODoug2_1_08_16fungal (PacBio error correction) | ecosystem: Environmental > Terrestrial > Soil >... | reverse complement strand
CTAATTTTCCAGCCCTCCGGAGGTGTTCCCTTTTTTTTCATGTAGTCGCTTTTTGAATTCCATAGATGCCTTTGACGATCCAGCTTCTTGTTTACTTTTGGCCCCCCAAGTTCCCCCCCCTTTCTTTCGCGTCCTTTCCGGCGGTTCTTGCGTTTCCGTCGCCCCTTTCTTCACTCGACACATTTTTCCCCAGGCCCCACATCCCCCCAGAAAAATCGTTTTTTTCAGCTGCCCGTCTCTTTTGCTCGTCCCTAGCTTTGAACCCTTGTCTTCTTTAGCTTGCCTTCTCTTTAACCCGATTTCTTCAGCTCCTTTGATCACAGTCGCTGCCCTAATCGAATGGTGACTGGACGACCCCCATCCTCCGTTTTCAAAAATGATCCGCTGTTTTTTTTTCCAAAGTTTCGGCTTTGGAAGGGAACCCCCTCCCTTGAAAGTTTTGATGATGCCCGAGGAGCAGTGATTTGCGGATCAGGGGCCAACTGGTTTTTTGATGACCCTTGCCGGCTCTTGCCTTTCTTCTGCGCGACCTTTCCGTCTTGGTTCTTTTCCAGCTTTCCCCCTTTTTTTTGAGTTTTGGCTTCCCCCCCCCCCCACCTTTTCCTCTTGATCCGCTTCCGAAAATCTTTTCTTCTGCCAACCCCATACAAATACTCTTTCCGATGGATTCGTTCTACCGCGTCATGTTACGGCGGGAGGATTTTGTTTCTCTTCGTGCAAGTCCTTTTCCCCCGCCCTCTCTCCTTTGTATCCGTGTTGTTGAGCCCTTTGCAACCTTTCCCCTTGTATCAATCCTCACGAATCCCCTCCGATCTGTGATCCCTCCCCCTGACAAAGATTTCTGAATCATCTGTCATTTTTTTGAATCCTTTTTGTCCGCTCTTTGAGCAATTTCTGCAGGCGCGTGCTTCCGAAGCCCCAAAACGCCTGAGCACATTTTACATTTCTTCAAGCCTCCTTTTTCCGCCTTTTTCCCCCTTTCGAAGCGCCGCCCCGACCCATATTCATGCCCGCCCTCCACCTGCTCTCTTTTTTACCCCCCCTCTTCTTTTCTTTTCACATTTTTTATCCTCCCTCGCAGGCCAGTTAACCCAAGCCGTCCCTCGGCGCAGTGGGTCCCAGCGCGCGTGCTTTTTTTGCGTCCTCCCTGATGGTTCCTCTTTCTTTTTTTAAATCGTCGGGCCCCCGTGTTTTACCGGACTCGGGTTCTCGCGCTTTGTTTCCTAGTGCTTTTAACTCACTTATTCAACGTCTCTCTGTAGGACGTTATTTCTGCGGAATACTCGCTTTGGAACCTCCCCTGGATTTTTTTTTTTTCCTTTATTGCTTTAAGTATGCGGTCAATCGTCTCCACAAGCCCCCCCTTCCCTGACAGCCGACAGACTTCTCTCTTCCCGTTCATAAGACTATTCGGCGAAAATTCTCTTGTGTTTGCAGACCTTCTTCCTCCCGCTGCTTTCAAATTAGACCCCCGACGGAAAATGACCCATTTTCCCCTCGATCAACCCATTCTTGATTTGTGTTTTGAAAATATGGCCTTTAATCCACTTGCAGACGTTTATACAATCTTTCGCCCTTCTCCCGGCACAGACATTTTCCCCCTATGTTTTCTTCACCCCTTTTTTACACTCCCCCTCTTGTGCACCTTTTTCAATACGCCGTCTACCTGCCCTAACCCCCGAGTTCTTTTTGGCTCCGGATGTCTCTCCTCGTTCTTCTCCTCAGATTAACGAGGACCTAGTTTTAATCCTTCAACACGGCCGTGCTGCCCGTCTACGTCCACACTTTTCAGGTCGGCGCTTCCCCCAGACCCCCGTGTTTGCCCCAGATATCTCCCGGTGGTTCTTTCCCCAATCCCGAGACCGTTTAGATTCGAGATGCAACGTCTCAATTGCTGCCTAATCAACACGACTTCTCACACCCTTCCTGCGAGCTGGGCATTTTCTGGCGAGCAGCTTGTCCGCATTGTTTCTGGCAGTGGGCACATGCAGGACGCCCTCCTTCGGTTCTGGTTTTTCGATTCTTTCTAGCCTTTTCTCTTGAAGTTTGAGCTTTTTGACCCATATCGTTTTTTTTTTTTGGCCAAAAACTTTTCCTTTACGTATTTCCGGCTCAAGGCTTGCAGACCATTTTCCCAAGCCTCTTATTGTGCCTCTCCTATTTTCTGCTATCGCTGAGCCATCAACAGCAAGGCCGTTTCGATTCTCCACTCATACCTCCCTTTTTCGGTCTATATTGATTTGGGTTCATTCTTTATTCTTTTAGCGAAGTATAGCAATCCTTCAGCCTGGATTGCTTTCGTCTTTTCCATGACCTCTCTCGTGTAATGGTCCTTTGCCCCTAGTTCTTTCCCCCTGAGGACTTTTGGTACGCCCTCCCCCGTAGGAGTCCTTTTCATGGGTCCCTTCGCCCCCTTGAACCCACCATTTCCTTTCCCTCCCTCTTCCCTTCGATGAAACAACTGTGTCACCGTGCCGCGTTCCTCATTTTTCCTTAACAGTTCTCGGTCGCGGGTTCCGAAGATCTGCCCTTTTACGTTTTTGACATAGATCGCCCGTGGCGTGAGTTTTGTTTTTCCCTTCCCCAATTTTCATCTGCTCTCGGGATGGGAGTCCCCGCTCAAGTGGCAGGCGTCCTCTGTACTTTTCCGGTCCATCTCCCTGTAGTGGTAGGGATAATTGCCTCCAGGCGAGGTTTTTTTCCCTTCTTTACGTCGACGTTTAGTATTTTTTTTCCCTTGCGGGGAATTGATCTTCTTATAATTAGAACCGTTGCTTCAACGAGCGCACCTATCCCCCTGAAATTTCGCCTCGGATTTCGTGTGTGCCAGTTCAGACGGCATGACAAATCAGCTTTGCCCCCAGGCTTTTTTCCTAGGGTTTTTTCGAACTCCCGCAAAAGAAGCGCTAGGCGTGCTCGGCCGTGAGGACATCTGTCTTTGATCACCACTCTTTTAGCATAAAGTTTTATTTACTTCCTCTGAACAGGAATTGCACCAGCCTCCGCGCGGCTCCAAGTGCAGGGCCTTACTCTTAGTTAGTGGAGCTAGTTCTCATGCTCCAGAAGGTCCTCTCACCATCCCTCACAATGTTTCTGCTTTTCGCGCCTTCTCCATTTTCCCTTTAACCTTATCCATGGCCCTTGAAATTAAGGGTATTGTTGTCCTTCCAGATCCTACCCTTCGGCAATACAAGCCCACACACTCGAACCCTCGCCTCTTTGTGAATTGCAAGCGTGTCTCATTTTTTTAGAATCGCGTTGCCAAGGGTCGTTTACTTCCCCAAAAACCTTTTGCGAACCTTTTCGCTATCCCTCCAGGTTATTTCTGTCAGGACCGGGGTTTTTGACCCCAAGTGCCATCATCCTGTACTTCGAAAAACCCCCCTTAGCCCACTTCTTGGTTTTTTGGCGTTGGCAGGCCCCTTTCAGAATCTTACTCTGGAGCGGCAGTTTGTAACCTCGTTGGTTGACGGGCTGGGCGGTCAAACAGAATTTACATGCCTGACATGTTCCTCCCGATTTTTCCCCCGGCAGATGTTTTTTTAATGCTCTGAATGTTGTTTTTTTCTTGAAACTGAGGTTTTGGCTCACCTCCCCGAGACAGCACTGCGGTTCGACCCCCAGGCTACGTGACCTCCTGGAGCGTTGCCAAAAGAGCTGACCCACCCCGCTAACAGTGCTTTTTTTATACCCCCCTACCCTTGGACTTAGTTTTTTCTTTTTTTTTCAAGACCTGACGTATGTTCAATGTGCCGCATATCTCTCCCCCCCCCTACCATTTGAGAGGGTACTTTTCCATTGAACCGCCGTCAGCGTACCCGCAACTTTTCCCCGAATCCTTTTTGGCGAGATCTCCCATGTCCTGGGGGCTGGTTTATTCAATAGGCCTCTAATGTTGCCTTTTTTCGCAGGCGATCTGAGCCCTTGCTGATGTCCCCCCTCTCCCCCAAATTTTCTCTGATTAGATTTTTTCCCTTGAGTCATCGCCCTAGATTGGGACGGCCTCTTTTTTTCAAGGGTCTGCATTCAATGCGTTCTCTCCAGACGTAACTTTGCAGGTTTTTAGCCTCCTCAATTTAACTTTTTTTCTTTTTTTCCAATTTTTAAAACGCTTTTAGCGGCGCCTCGTTATTTGATTGTTTTCCCTAGATCTTTTGACCTGTTGATTTTCCCAAACGAGCAAAGGTTATTATACCAGGCCCCTCTTTGATACTTTTTCCCCGATGTTCTTCCCCTGGTTTTTCTTTGTAACCCCCCCTAGATTGACCTGATTTCCGAATGATGCGGAATTTCAGCATTATCGCATACACATGGTTTTTTGCTGCGGGTTCTAGCCCCCTATCTAGAAGATTTCCCCTTAAGGGATTTGCCATTGGAAGCCGTACCCCACCCACACCCGGACGCAGATGGCTGTCACCTCGATACTATAGTCATGTTGTTCCCCCCTTGATGAGGCGACATAACTGGAGCGAGTTTCCCTTTCTTCCGCATCATGGACATTTTCTCTATAGCGATAAAGTTCCCTTTTAGATGATACCTCCTTCCCGAGGGTTCTGGTGATGTTCTTATTTCGTAGACCCCTTGACGGCTACTGGTGACCAAGAGATGTCTCCCTGCCAGGCACAGCCTCCCGGTTAGTGATCGATTTTCGACACCCCCCCCCCCATTTTTTTTTCAGAGATTCTACCTTTATTCATAAGGCCTTACTCTCTGTCCCTGGCACGACTTCCGAAAACTAGCCGATTTTCCTCAAGGAGACTTTATTCTTATTTCCTTTCTGAAGGTTCGGACGATTACAGCGATAACCCGCTTTGTTACAGTTTGCCCCTTCGGACCCCCCCCAACGGCCTCCTCGAGCTTGTCCCTCCTTCCCGACTTAAATCCTACCCCCAATTCCACCCTCCCCACAAGCCCCCCCTGCAAAAAGTCGCAACTTTGGGACTTTGACACGGAGTGATTTTTAACCCCGAGACCGGCGAGTCTCTCCCCCCGATGCCGACTTTCGTAGAAGGGCCACTTTCCGCTCCTCTCTCCCCCCCTCATTCGCGGCGATCCCTTTTCCTGCCGTTCGCGGGGAGAGAACAGACTTCTTGTGTCCCTCTCCTGTTCGTTAGTGGCCCACCCATCTACGGCGGATTTTCAGTCTTCTTGTAGATCTTTCGATCGGCTGTCCGTCCCGTTTGTTCGCTTGGACCCCTACCCCGTTGCGGAGGTGAAGTTCCCCCCCACTCTCCTTCCTCTTAACGATCCCCAGGCCGGTCCGCCACGACTTCTCGATGAAGCGAGCCCATCCTTTTTTTCGCTTTTCCCCCTCCACAGTTTATCCACCCGCCCGTTCCCTTTTTTCTCGCCGTTATATCCCCGTTTTTTTGTCTCCGCGATTCGGCTTTTCCAGAGTCATTGTCTTGAGACGCCGAGACGCCTCCCTAATCCATCTCCCCACTCTTTGATTTTTTTTTGAAGTTTCCCCTGTTTTCCTTTCCCATACTCGTTGCTGAATTATGATTGTGGTGACTCCTTTCCCGAAAACGGCTTTTCTTCTTTCCGAATCGCATACCCGAACAGATCATTTCTGCTGCCTTTGCTTTTTAACCATGACCCCACCCCCCCGATTCTCTTTCCTTGTGACGGCCCCATACCTTCGGGACCCCTTCAGCTTCCTAAGCGTCACTTACAATCCCTCTCATCCTCTTTGAGTGTTGATTTTTTACTTTTTTCTTGAATCGGTCCAGTTCAATTGACTTCTTTCGGATGGTGGCATCCCCTTCCAGCCGGTCTCGTATTTCCCAGATCCCCCCTTTTCCCCACCGTGTATCTTTTCCCCCCTCCCTTAGCGTTTTTTTCGGTGATACCCGATAGGCGATTGAGCTGCGCTTGCTTCTTGGCAAGTTTTTCCTTAGCTTCCATGTTTCCCTGGTTCCGAACCTTCGCGACCGCTATTTTCATCGAAGGCACTTCCAATACCTCGAGACCTCCATCGGCTCTTCTTTGGAAGGTCATCGACGTTTACTTCCCAAACGTTTGGAGCATCTATTGGCCATAGACGGAAGTTGGTTTCCGAGCCCCCTTCGCGCGGAAGATGTGAAGGTTTCTTGTGATCCCCGACGGTCAAATCTCCCTCTCGACCTTTTTTGTATTTCCTTCTCCCCCGTACCCTTTCTTTGCACATCACTTTTCGATCGGCTCCGGTATCACGCATTAGTTTTTTAGCTCTTTCTATCGATTCGAGGTTTGTGATCAGGTCTCATAAATCAACAATGAGTTCCTCGCTTAGCTTCCCTCTAATAGCGTTATGGTGTACGGATTTCCCCTTGATTTCCCCCCTTTTCTTGTCTGTCTCCTGATTGCAGCAGACAATAGAGTCAATGATCCCCCGCCCCCATGGTTTATTCGATGCCTCAGAAATCTTTTCCCGTTGTGATTATACTTTGTTAGCGAGGAAAATAATTCTTTGCGCAAGGTCGACCAAACCCCCAGGATTCTCTCTTCTTTTGCTTCCGCTGTCTTCTTTTTCTCACCCAGTCTTTCACAGATGGATGAGAAGAACCCCCACGCCGCCGCGCTTCCCCTAGCTGCGCATATCCCCTGGGCTTTCTGTCCCATATTTCAAGTGGGAGCGAGCTCGTTTCTGTGAGGAGAAGTTGTCCTTTTTTATGGGGACCCCTCGAGGGTCTTTTGAGTTTCCTTTGTTGTTTTCTTGAGTTTTTTTGATGCGAGACGCCCCGATCTAATTTCCTCTTGCCACCTGTTTGCGAGACCCCCCCGGACTTCCGAGGGGAGTTTTTAGGAGTCTTTCTCCTCTCCTGAGAGTTTAAACCAGCGTGTCGCTTTGATTGCGGGTCTACACCGTTTTCTATCGTTCGGCGGATGCATTTCGCGTGGGTGTAGACGTGTCAATGGCGCACGATCGCGCAATTGCCGCACCCACATAATCCCTTTTTTTTTTGTCCCTTTTTCTTTTCTTTCCTCCCTCAAGGCATCCCTCCGATCGCTGACACGCCAGACTCCCGGCGCGTGTCTTTATCGTCACGGGTTTGTTTCCGGCATCGAGGTTGCGCTACTTGTCCGAGTTGATTTCAGCAGTTCACCTTTTCTTTTTTTTCCTTTTTTTTTTTGTCGAAGACCCCCCCCCCCCCCTTTTATTTTTTCCCCTCTGAACAGTCTATATCGGACATGGTCGTTGCGAGACTAGAAGGGCTCCGGATACCAGTTTTCTCTCTCTATTTACTCACCGCGAAATCGGCGACTAGCTCACGCAGCCCCTTGACAGACACTTTCCGTTCACCAGGTTTTTTTCGAAGTCTCTCCCAAGAAGCAATTTTTTGGTTCCCGTGGAAGCATCTTTCGTTTTCTTTGTTTTAAGAACTCGTCTTCCGGGTGATCCTGAGAACATTTCATTTTTTTGACCTCCTGCGGGTTGATTTAGTCCCTTCCGGATCGCGCTTTTTGCTCCCACTTTGTTTGTTTTTTCCTCTTTTATTTTCCTGCTGTGCGGAATATTTTGAGTTCCTAGGAACCTCCCCGATTTTTCTGGCTCTTTTTACATATTGCTCAACCCCTCAAGTACCTGCCCTTTTCAGCCGTACATAAGACCTTCTGGAGTATCCGAACCCCTATGGATGGGGCAATTTTTTCATGATCACGCGTTCTGACTTTTGCGCCTCTGAGCCCCCCCATCCGCGACCCTCCCGTTACTCACATCCCTTTGGGGTGGTGCTGAATTTTTTTTTTCAGTCGAAACACCCCCCTACTTCGATGGTGATCTTGTATCCTAACTTCCTTTTTCTAGCTGACCTCTTTCCCAGGGCCGCACGCCTCAGATGGCGAGCGACAGGACAGGCGCTTTCGCCTTCCCCTGATTTCAAGACCTCCCCCCCCCCTTTTACTCCCCTTCCTTCTTCGCTTTTTCGATGCCCTCGCAAAGTTCTTACGTTGGATAGCAGAAGATTTCCTGCGACAGTTTTGCCCGGCCCTTCCCAGCTTGCCAAACCTCTCTTTATAATTATAGTCGGATGGAAGGCCCAAAGTCCGCCATGAGTGTTTTTCCGGATTGAGCTTGCACCCCAATCCCTCTTCTTTCCTCCCGATTCCCCTTTCACTCCTCCTTCTTTGGTTTCAATTTGTCTTCGCCCCCCCGATTCTCGCGTTTAGGTTTTCGCTGCTCGCGCACTTACACAAATGAAAGCACGACAGGGTCCTGCCTCTGTTCGTGGTTCCTCGGCAGTTTTTCCCCCGCGGACCCTCTGTTCCTTCCGGTCTGCCGTTACTCGGATCTGTCAGAAGCTTTGCATGCTGCTTCTTGTCCGGCCTTGATTCCCCTTTTTTCCCAATCTATTGATGCGAGTTTTCCCAACACTCTCTCCTGCGGTTCTGGCCTTTAGACCTGACGTCATTGCGAGTTCCTTCCTTGAAGCCTCCCTGTGGCGAGGGGATTGTTGCTTTCGCATGACGCTGAAACTTCCCCCAGTGCTCCAAATCCTGTCCCAATTCTTTCCTCCTCCTTTTTGAGACGCTTGACTCGTCTTTTGAACCTTTGATTCGTCTTGGTGAGGAATTCTATTTTCAATCCATCGCCACCCCCCAAGAGAGGATTTGCCCTCCTTTTTTTCGTATCTTCTTTCTTAGCCGGCTGACGAATGAGTCTTTTTCCCTGCGGCCCCCAGGCCGTGGTCTTGGTTTATTCTCCAGTCCTTTAATTTTCTTCCCTGACAGATCATTCTGCCGGGCGCTCGGCCATGACCCCCTTCGTTTTTTTGGGGTGCCCCCAGATACACGCCATTTAGTCTAATCAAACCTTGCTCTCCGTACCCTCTCAGACATATAAAGTTTTTCGGGATATGCCCTTTCTCTCCACTCAAGGTCCCCCCTTATGAAGTCCCTTCCTGAACAATGGTCTCGGGATGGACATTCAGCTTCAATCGTTTTACGTTTCTTTTGCATGGTTTTTTTTTCTTGATAATTTCCTGAGGTTTTTTGATCTGAAGTCGGCCCTCCCCCAGGTTTAGTATCTACGGCGGACGGGTGATATTCGTGTTTCCTCGCCCTTATGAAAGAGTGACCAGTTTTTCCGGCTCTCCAGCCCCTCGGGTTTCGTGTATTTGTAGGGAAGTCCCCTCAGGCGTAATGTCCGGTCATCCCAGCCCTACTTTGGTTGACCTTGCCCTCTTTCCTAACCGCAGCGTCGACTGGTTTTGGTTCCCCCCCATTCTCCGCTTGAAACAGGGGTGGTGTTTTTCTCAGAAAGACCGCCACTTTTCCTAACTTCCTCTCAATGCGCTGTTGATAAGTTGCAGATTCGGACCTGTCGCGGATGGTGTGTATTCCATAGCTCTGATTTTTTTTGTTCTCCTTCCCGGTCCCCACGTCCACTTTACGAGAGCGCATTGTCCAGATCTTCCCCTCCCCTTCTGTACGGATTACCGCTAACGTTACTTTTCCAGTCCTTACAAATCTTTGCAAATAAATCTAAACCCTTTCCCCAAAAGAACTACCCTGAGTTTCGCAAGGTACTCCCTTTGAGAGTCTACCGGGTACATTTACTTTTGAATCTAAAGGTTGGGAACATTTCATTGCGTCTTTTCATTTTTGATTTCCTTAGAGTTACCCCGTGGCTGTGTTGGGTTGTTGTGATCACCCTGTTCCCCCTGGACTTCACCTCACGTCCCTTATCACGCGATTGCCCCAAAATTTTTTTGCAATGCCCGCTGGCAGGGAACCCCCTGCAGAACCTTAGTGCTGGCCGTTCCCTTGATTCTCCTTACTGGTTGCCAAAAGATATTGCTTGCGATGCTTGGATTTCACTGGCTCGTCCGGCCGGCATCTCCCGATTCCCCTCCCGCTGCCGCTCTCTTTTTTCAGGCCGTTTTGGCTGACCCCCCTTATTATGCCCCTTCCTTGATGCGCCCCGCGGGTCTCCCTCCCTCGAGACGAACCAAGCCCGTTTTCTTTTTTGAGGTCTACACGCTGCCGTTCCTCGGATCCCAGTTTCGTTTCGGTGTTTAACGCCTTTTTTCCCCTCCTATCCTTCTTTCCCACTCTCATCCGTTGGTGGTGTGTTTCTTTCCCTTTTGCGGCAAATTGCACCCCTTTGTATTTTCCTTCTCCCCCCCAGAAGTCGCGATCTTTTTTCGGAACTCCTCCGTAGACATTCCCTCTTTCTTATCGGCATCGGGTTGAATAGGTGCATCCCGACCTTGATAATTCCTCCAGGCCTTTTTCTTTGATTTTCCGCCCCCCCCCCCTCACATGTTCCTGGCAAACTCTATTCGCAGGCGCATCGCCGATTCATCATGGGGCAGGCGACAGTAAGCTTTCCGCAAGCCTAGCTTTTAACCCTCGTCTTAATCGGGCCGCCGAGGATCCACTGCAGCCTTTCACAGATCCGGGTGGGGCAGTCCATTATTTTGCAACCACTCCCTTGCGCTCCCTTGGACCCTTGCGTGGTGATGTTTAGTTGCAAAGCACTCTTATGGAAGCCGCCTTTTCTTCCACCCAAGGGTCCTCGTCTTTTTCACCCAACCTGCTTGCTCCTTGATAGCAGCTGCGATTTGAAAGGTGAGTTATCCACGCGCCCCTAACATTTCCCGATCCGGTCCGCGCTGCTGTCAGAGCCGTCACCCCCGCCCCACTCCCCCTTTTTGTTGTGGTTTTTCGGAACCTCGTCAATCTTCGTTTGAATAAGACTAAGGGAGCTCCACGCATCCTTACTCAAAGTTCTAGATTTCTCTAGTTTTGATCTACCCGCCGGCCTGAGATACTTCTGGACTCATTTTTCCCCGGACGCCGACTCGAAGTTTTTGTACAGATGACCCCCCCCTTCGACTCTCTTGGTTGCCCGGATGCCCCGTCAGTCGAAATGCACAACTCCTTCCCTTTCTGCAGCTACCCGTGGTTGCGTTGAACTTCTGCCCCCCCTAGCGGTTTGCTCCGTTTTTCAAGATTCCCACTGTCCTTCTGCGAGAGCACTTGGCGTTTTTTCCGTCGATGCCTTTTCCCTCACTCCCTCGTACGTTTCGCTCGGATGTTTTTTTCCCTTATTCAGATGGTTTTATCCCCCCCTTATCCCCTAGCCCCATGACATCTTTACTGAAGTATCGCCCCTTTTTGACCGCTTACCCCAAACTTGTTGTCGACGTTCTGTTCAAAACCTCGCCCATTATCCCTCCAAGCGAGGCGTGCAAGTTTTTTACGATCTTGAAGCTGACCTTCTCTCACGAGGAATTTTCTAGAGATGCACAATAGGCAATTCCCAATTGTTTCTCTTTACCCCCTCCATTACTCAGAACACGGTATTCTTCTTCGAGGGAGGGGCCGTTCGCCCTTTATAGTCTTCCTAAATTTTTTTGGTTTCGCGTATTCTGCCGATTTTGCAGTGACAAATTTTCGTTGAGGATGTCTTTCGATTTAGCATTGTCATTCCCCGAGGCAAGTATTCCCTTTTAGTCCCTGAGTTTTTTTCACATCTCCTCCTTTTTTGTTCCCCCAGTACCCTGCACATAACGCGTTTCGGGTCCCGGATCCACAATTGTCAGAACTCTTGATTCTATAGAGCCTCTTTTTCTCTGGTTTTAGTAGATTTGCCACGTTTCCACAACCTAGTTCTCCGAGTCTTCTCCAATTTCTTTCCTTGTTTGGTGAGTGTGACCGCGATTTTGAATTGTGTTCTCAAGTCTTCCTTTCGCGCGAAGCACTATTTTCAATCCCTTCTCCCCCATTATTAGCTTTTTTCTATCCTCTCTTATCTTGGCTGTTTGTTGACCCCTACCCTCGGCTTCAAATCTGGACTTGACAGACTCTTCCAACTTTTGGGGTTGCGAAAGGTGGGACTCCCGCATTTTTCCAAGATATCCAACCTTCTTTGAAGTTTCCTCTTTTCAAAAAATAACTTAACCTTCCCCGCGTCTTCAGGGTGGCCGCCGCTCTCACTCCCTTTACCCACTGTTAAATGTATGCTCTCTCCATTCCGCGAAATTTCGCATAGATCGACCCCTTATTTGTTCGATTTTTTGGTCCCCTTCCCCCCTTTGCACCTTTTTAATGAAGGTTGCCGCTTTGCATCAGCGAGTTCCGTGGATGTTCAGCTTCACCAAGTTGTCTTGGATTTTCTCCCCCCCTCTGGTGTGTCGGTATTGAAATGAGGTTTTGAGCTTGACGTAGATCCCCGGTTGTGGAGTCTTTTCCGCCCTTTCTGTTTATAATCGTCGAATCGGAGTTTACTCTTAATCGAACCCACCAAATCGCGAATCCTCAAGCCCCTCCCCTAACCCATCGTCTTTTTTATGTTTGACTTCTCGCCTTAGTCTTCCTTCTCAAAACCCGCCTGTCTCTTTTTTTCCCCTGTTCAAATCAAGGAGGTTTTCCGTTTCTCTATAAATATCATACGACGAAGTTGCTTAATGGACTGAACTTTGTTCCTTTTTTACCTTTTTTATACCCTTCAAATCCTTTAGCCAAATGGAATTTTTGGTTCCTTGACCTCCTCTCGACCCCTTACCCGCCGCTTTCTGATTCCCCTGGTTTCCTTCCTTTTCTTTCGGTCATTTTCTTCCTTCCCCGCTATTTTTGGCTTCCCCTCAGGCTTCGGTAGTCCCCCCCTTCGTTCAACACTTTTTAGATCTTTTTCGATCATATAACGCCTCCCTCTTCCTCTGTCATGGCGATCTCCCCCCCCGTTTCATTTCTATTGACCGCCTACTTATTGCTAGTTTTTCCCCCCCCCTTTCCCCTTATCCATAAAATCCTTATTGTTTTTGAAGCTCCGTTTCCTCCGCTCCCCCCCCCTCAGATTGAATAACAGTTTTTACGAGACGGCCCCTGACGAAACATGCGCAATCTACAAATTACTCCCCCAGACGGTTCCCTTTTCTTTCGACTAGGCGGTGAGCGTGACACCTGGGACATCATCCCCCTTTTCATCCCATAAAAACTTGATTCCTCCCTGTGGAAGTCCAATTGGAGATACCCACCCTGTGATTTATCTTTGACCTTCTTTTTTTCCGGATGTCTTCCTAGGGAAATTCCATTTTTTCTGGACTTTTTCCTGCCAACTTTGGGCCCATATACCTTTGTGGGCTATTTTTCATCTGACAGTCCGCTCCTTTTTCCATCTTTTTTTCCGTTTCCTTGCGGTCCCAACCCCTCTTCTGCGTACCCCTCCAGAGGCTTTTAATTCCCCTTAGTTTACTTGACCCTTTTTTCTCTCCGCCATCTCCGACTACCCCCCTCTGAGATTCTTTCACACCTCTTCCTATCCGTCGGCAGGCTGCCTGTCTTTTCGATTTCTTGGCTTGATCCTTTTCTTTCTCTTTTTTTCACCTTTTCTCCCGGTGGGTATATTATAGGGGTAAATTGAAAAGGCGTCAGTTTTCGTCACTACTCACGAAATAGCCCCGAGATTCTCCACCAAAGATCGTTTCGTAGAAATTCTCCGGCATGTTTTTTATGTCCTTCTCTCTTGCCCCTCGAACTCCTTTATTTCTAAAGAGAATCGAGGAAAGTTTTTTTAGAGACCCCAAACTCTCTTGGCCCTTTCGTCGACTTTTTTAGTTCTCGTTAATAAAATGAAGGAATATCCGTTCAGGATGACCCCCTTTTTGTCCCCCCAAGCCTCTCTAATGGCCGCCGATACCGAACCCCCTCTTGGCATTTTTTCCCATTCCCCGCCCCCCCTGGTCCCCCCCCTTTTCCCCATTTTTAAGCGTCCCTTGTACAAGCCCCCCAGGAGGCTGGGATGGGTTTATTTTCCAATTAGATAGTCGCTCTGTTTTTAACTTATCGCACAGCGTCCGGAAACGTCTTGGTTCCAGCTCTTTCGTGGTTTTTTTTTTTCCCGCCTTTCCGTCCCCTGGGCGTCATTTCATTCCCTTTATTCAAAGCGCTTTTTAAAGGTATTAGACGTGTTGAAATATCTTGCCTCTTCCCTTCTCCGTTTTTTTGTTTGTTTTTTACTCTGAAATTTTTTCCTCTTCGACTGACAGACTCCCCTTCCTAAGTGAGTCCCCCGACGTAACTCCCCTTTCTGCTCTTCCTTTAAGCTCAGACGGCGTCCCCTCTATAGTTCCCTGTGGAATTGTCTTTATTGACCCCTTTCCCCCTGCCCCTCTTCCTCATCTATGCCAACTAAGAAACCCTCACTACTGAACGAAGGTTCAAAGATGATAACCCATGGTTCCTCGCTTCTGCTTTCTCTCCTTTTTTTTTCTCGGAATTCGAATCAAAACATTTACTTTCAGCTTTTGATTCCCCCGTGCTCTTTCCTCTTACAGCCCCCCTGCCTGATTGGCTTTTATCTTCAGTTTATCACCAATTCTGTATGTGGAGAGCGAATTATGACGCCCGGCGTTTTGCATAAGAAGTAGTATTCCAACAGTTCCCATTTTCCCCTCCCCCCTCTCCCCCCTTTCTGTTTCTTTAGATATTACTCTTTTTTCGATTCCTTTTCCCGAATGTTAGGCCCGCTATAAGCAGATATCTGCAGAAATGCTTTTTGCCCTTACGGCCCCACCTTTTCCTCTACGTCACATCTCCAACAACTTTTTTTCTTTTTTCTCCCCTTAAAACTCAGAGGCGTGAACTTCCCCGTTCCAGCATTCTTTTTCCTGCCCATGAAAAATGTGACTCCCCCCGTGACAGGCTCCTTTCAGATGCTCCCTCCCCTTTAATACTTTTTTTTTCCGCTCCCGCTTCTTTAAGACGCACCTGTCTGCGATCGAGGGCACTTTTTTTTCGAGGACTAGGAATTCCTCGGGTCCTTCCTTTTGTTCTTTTTCCCCATGCTTTTCGGGCCTTCTGTTACAGCGATTTAGACTTGGCTAGAAAGGGATTCGATTTCTCTTCCCCCCCTTTGCTTCCCCCTTGCGCCTTTACCCATCTAACGCTAGTTTGGATGCTGCGTAAAAACTACCCTGTCTTCCTTTATGTGTCCCGTTATACCCCGGTCCCTCCCATAGTCCTCTTCTAATCTCCCGCATTCCCATTTTGGCGATGTTCTGCCTTCGCTTAGATCCTTTCTGACAGATTCTCCAAAGCCTTTTTTCTCGTTTCTCCCTCTTATTTTCCTTGTTGTCTATCTATTTCTTCTTCCTTTCCCTTAGTCCTTAATGTTTTCCTTTCTGAAGAGAAGCGTCGACCTCAATCCATCCCGAAAGGATTCTTTCTCCCCTTCCTTTTGGCAACACGATCTTTTCGGCATGGCTTTTCCCTAACTCTTTTCTACCCCATGACCTGCTGTGGTTGACCCTATCCCTCTCCCCCCCTGGAACCCCCTTTTTTTTTTCTTGGTCTTCCGGTTCCTCCCTACATATGCACGATATTCCCGATCCAGCTTCTTACTGGTTGCTATCTTCCCCAACCCCTGACCCCTCCCCCCCGCTCATGTTTTGTGACCCCCAAGTTCTTCACAGACCGGTTCCTCGGCGTTTTCCAACTAGAATTACCTCCCTGATCCTTCGACCGTGCCCCTCCCTCGACTCTCCTCCCCCTCTTCCTTTTGGCTCGCTCTTTTTTCTTTTTTTCTTCGGACGTCATGCATTCCTTGGATTGTCGTCCTCCCTCCATCGTCCTTTTATTTGATCCTTCCTTTCTTTGTTTTTGGTTCCCTCGTAGGACTTTGCTGCCTCGCGGTTTCAAGTATTTTCCTGACCTTTTGAGCTCTCGTGCCGCAACCTTTTTTTTCTTCTCTTCCCTTTTTTCTTCAGGGTCTCTTTTCTCGTCCGTCCCTTCTGAACTCTGTTCAAGAACGTACCGGGTCTTCTCTCAGTCGCCAGAACATCCTTTCTGGTTTTCTGGGTCCCTGTGTCAAGGGAATCCTCACTGCGTGTAAGTCTTTTGCCCCAAAGAGGCGCCCTTTTTTTGGTTTCGTCGCCATACGTCCCTGGTTTCCAATGCCCAGCAAGAACCGTCGCGGACCTGCTTTGTTTTCCCCTTGCAGACTTTTCCCTTTTCACCAAAATATGAACGAACGTTTTCTGAGGTTTTTGTTGGTTTCTGCCGAGATCCTTTTCCCCCTGCAAACTTCCCCTCCCCGCCACATTTACGGTGACTCCTTGAAAGATTCTCTGTGAGGCTCTTCGTCTAGTCTCTTCCTCCGTCTATTCCTTGTATAGGTATCCCCTCCCGTTCCAACAACTCTCCTCTAGCACGTCGATTCAACTCCTCTCTTTGTTCTCTTCCCTTTCGCTGTTTACAATTAAGTTCTTCTGTTAAGGAGTATTTCCAATTCACTTACCACTTTAGAGTTCCCCCTCCCCCGAGTCCCCATTACAACTTCCCCGGTACCTGCCTTCTTTGCCTCCAGTCCTCAGTCTAATACCCTTTTTCAGTACTAGCTTATCTCACCTGTGTTAGCTTTCCCCTATCCTCGAACCCGATCCCATATTTCCGGACTCTTTTTCTAGCAGATTTTTCAACTCAGGGGCTGTTCAGTCCCCTTTTCCCCTGTGTCTTCCCCCCTTTTCCCCCTTCTCTTGTTCTTACCCACCTTCCCCCCCAAGACTCTCATTTCCCCCCCAGGGATAGCCGCGCCAACTTAGTTGTTCTTTCCATTCGCTTTTTCGATCCCCCGTGCAGACTTTTCTAACTTCAGCTTCGCGTGTGGTTATTCTTTGACCGATTCTGGTGACGTCGTCAGCCTTTCACCTCTATTGTTCTCTTCTCTCCCTTATTTCTCATCCCCCCTCTCAGTCACGATCGAAGACCATTCCGGATTCTATGCGTGACAGAAATATTTTATGATGCGGCGTTTTTTTTTTGTTCGACACCCCCCTTTCTCTCCCCTTCCCCTAGAGGAGGCTTCTAAAAACCCATGAGTTAGAAGGACCCCGACCGTTGAGCTTCCCCTATTTCTGACCCCACAAAGCAAACTTTTTACCTTAATTTCTCCACCCTTTCTATCTTGTTCCTGCCCTTCTTTTTTTTTTCTATTTTTCTTTTTAGGAAAGGTCGCCCGACATGCCGCTGTGCCCTTTTCCTGCCCCTTTCCTCCTACATCTTTTGTTTCTCTCTCTCTTTTGCTTTTTTCCCCACCTCTAACCAACGCGATCTGCCTATCTCCCCTATAGGCACGGCGCGTTTTTCTTCACCATCTTCCGTTTTTTTTCGGCCATCGGGTGTCCCTCCCGTTTCTTCTTCCTCTCTTTTCTTCTTTTTTTCTTTGGTCTTCTCCTTCTTCCCCTTCGGTTAGACTCCAAAACTCCTATTGGAAAAGCTGGTCACAAGGACTGCCACTGGTCGGGTCCTTTTAATCTAATGTCTTCCCTCTTCGGGTCTCGTCTTCGACCTTTTCTTGTTGACAATGAAGACACCCCCTTACCTTCGGCAGTCCGCTCTCACTTCTCGTCCAACCGATTCAACCCTTTTGTAAGGTTCCATCTGACACTTTACAACAAGCCCTTTTTTTTCTCGGGTGATACTTTTTCCTCCTTTGCGTGTTATTTTTTCCAGCTTTATCAAGAGACTTGTTCCAGCGCCCCCCCCGTCATGCATAGGTCCAAGCACTTTCCGGGTTGATTTTTTTTTAAGATAGGGTCCTTTGATGTTTACCTGCGAAAATGGTTGAAGGTGGTCCTGCTCCCCAAAACCTCTTTTCTCAAGCGATTCTTTGTCCCCCTTATCTCTCCGATATCCGTTATCCTTATCGTCTCCCTGGCATGTTTTTCTTGTTTCCTGTTTGTTAGAGAGCCCTCTTTTGCCTACCTCTGCAATGCCAGAAAAGACCATTCGGGCTCTAATGGAATCCTCAGCCCCCCGGGGCCACGCTAGTATAACTGACCGATTTATATTTTCCTTCATTTTTAACGTGAGGTCTCCCTGATCAGCCTCTAAGATGAGCTCCTCTTGACTCTTCTTAATCTGCACTGACGCCATCCGCGCCTCCGCCGCTTATCTTTCATGTACTGAGCTGCTGGCGTTTGGGAATGTCTTCTGGTGCTGGAAACCTGGGATGATCTTCTCCACCCCGAAAATCACCACCCCCTTCCGGCTTCATCTTTTCTCCGGTCTTGACCCCCTTTCCTAGTAGTAGCCTGCGGTTTCGTGCTCTGAAGGGCCGCCCCCCAAAAAGAACGTCGATGGCGGAGCTCCTGCTGGCGCCCTTTTGTCCTTACAGTCTCGATGCCCAGAAACCTCTCGATGTTCGGCCTCCTTCTAGAGGATTCCGCTTCACAGTTATTCTAAATAGTTCGTCTACTGTTAGGACGATTATAAGCCTTGACTTCCCGTCAGAAAGGAGAAGTTTTGAACCAGGGCCACAACCCCTGTTGCCTTTCCTCTCAGCGCATAACCTTCCTCTTCACCCTTCCCTCCCTATTGAGGCCCTCAAAAGTCAGCAACTCGTGGGACCTGCACCCGTCTTTGATCCTTAAAATTCTAAACTCCAAGTCCCTCTTTCTTAGATGCCGCTAGTCCCCCTTACCTTTTTCCTTGTTCACCGACCGCGCTTGTTATAGACCTCACGAAGACCTTCTGCGATTGGCAAGGGCCCCATTTCTCGTCTTCTGCAGACTTTGGTCGTTCTCGACCTGTTCGTGTTAGATATGGTCCTTTTAACACAACATGAGTTCTTTCGGTCTTCTTCCTGTTAAGTTTTTTGTGCCTCCCATACTTGACTCCAGGAGAGCGGCTTTTTTTTAGGATGTCGTACCCTAGCCGGGACCTCGCCCACCGGCATTTGCGCGAGTCGACAAATCGCCCAGTCTTTCCCTCCTTTTTACCCCCACGGCCGGGGCAGACTCCGCCCCGTTATCGGAGAGAAGCTTCCGAAATCCATCTTCTTTAGATGATTGTTTAGTCAGCTTATGCCCCTTTATGCTCCCACTCAACTTGACAGCAATCGAGCAAAGATATATCCTTTTCCTACATAAGTTGTTGGTGTTTTCGAGAGCGTTATACTTATTGATGCCCTTTTGTTTCTTTCATTGCTAGCGAGCGACGAAGCATCCCTAGTCCCCCAGAACCGTCTGGCTGATTCGCTTCCGCTTCAATGAACGCCGTCGTCCCGGCCTTTTTCCGCCGGGACCCCCTGTTTCTTTTCGAAGAGGGTTGTGGTTTACGTCCTTCAGCGCAAAAACCCGGGGCCGTTGGCTTCTTCCCGGCGCATTCCCCCCGCCCTCCTCCCCTTTTTCTCTTCCCCATCCAGGCTTTTTTCAACGTCGATAGGAACCCTGAACATCATATCCTCTCCTAATGGTTTTCTGCGGACCACGAACTGGTTCGGAACCCACAAAGTCTGCCTCATACGCGAAACTTTGCCCTCGTCGAATACTTGGCCGTCGTTTTTGGCGCGATCGCGCTCTTTCTTGAAACCCTTCGCAGCCCTGACTTTAATTTGATCGGTCATGAAATAGCCGGGATTGTGATTGTAAGCTTCATTTTCAGGGCAGTCCCATCGTGCGGACTTTGGCCAGCGCCTTCGCTTGTTTTTTTTAGTGAGTGGGATACTTCCTCCGGCTAGGTTTTGCTCTATTGACGTCGAACCTTGACAGGTGTGGCGATTCGGCAAACCCGGGCTTGTATCTTCTGTTTCGTCTTCGGGAACGAGGGAATCAGAACGCCCCTTAACAAATCGGAATTAGCCCGTCGAGTTAGGCTCGGAGGTTGGATGTCGTGCCATTTCCCGGTCTTCCTGACACCTCCTTTTCGCAATATCGGTGAGCTCGACGGCGGTGGTGAGGGACCTGCCCTCGAGCACACCGCAGCGCGGGCTCTTCTTTGCCTGGTGCGCCAATCTTCAACATTCACGCCGGCGAGACTCCGGTGTTGTTTCGAATGCCCAGCCCCGGATCCCCAGCACCAGTCCCCCCTTGCCTCTCGTCCCTGGCGGGTGCCCGATCTGTTTTCCGGATGGCTGAATTTCCATAGAGGCCCGGCCTCTCCGCGGCTTCATGTGCTCATCCCATCACGTTCCACCTGCCGAGAGATTATGTAGATCTTCTTACTCACGCCTCGAGTCTGGTTTTCTTTACGGCTTTTCTGGCGATCTCCCCTTCTGTTCTGTCCCGACCATACCCAAAGGCTAGAGAATCACAAGCTCAAAAGCAAACCAGAACCAGGGGAGGTTCCGATGCCTCTCCATTTCCGCCAGCCCTTTTTTCATAGATCTTCTTTTTTTAATCTAAATTTGGCGCGGAAACGCGCACCCAGCAAGGCCTCATCACGCATCTCGAGATCAACCGTTCTGGGCTTTCGACGCTGAGTCCGGGGCGAATGGTTGCTTGTCTTCATCTATATGGATGGACGACACCAATCCCCATTCCGTGCTGACAAATAAGTGCGCCGCGTCCCCCAGTGCGGGCGTTTTCCGGGGCGATGGCCTGCGCCACAAGTTTTTCATATGAAGTTAGAGCGGATGCTTTGAGCGCGGCCCTGCAAGAGTTCATTGGTGACGGGCTGTGCATTGTCCACAGCGGAGTTCTTTGCGAAGGACCCTGTTCCAGGCGAGTCCGGTTTCCACATTCTGATTCGGCGATCGACAGACATCATCTAGGCCTGGTTCTCGCTTGCCAATGCGCGTTTTCGCAAACACAAGCTTCCTCCCGCCCTTTGCCGCGGCGCGAAAAATCCCCCTCCACGTTTCGGCGGATCTTTCTGACAGGAAAACCCTTTTGCTAAACCTATCCGATGAAGGATGTCTCGTTCCTCGCCGGGCTATCTGTTCTTTTTTAATGGGCAGCAGACTTTGTTTGTCGATTTTCGTTGATTCTCTCGCACGACCTGACG